>WNGE01000688.1_pt1 | contig 44441 bp, 42 predicted proteins | sample 5400651 | NCBI WGS metagenome assembly WNGE01 (sample SAMN13153370, study PRJNA577476) | soil metagenome | isolation source: 60 cm soil or saprolite under grassland replicate 2 | place: USA:California | collected 2016-06-15 | reverse complement strand
GTAGTCGACCGTGGAGTTGCTGCCGTCGTACCACCATGCCCCGCTGCTGGGCAGCTTGTAGTCCGCCTCGATCAGCCGCGGCGCGGCGGTGTAGACCGCCTGCGGGTAGTCGTAGGACGGGGTCATCCCGGTCTTCTGCTCGTTGCTGATCATGTCCATGATGCCGGTGTCTTCATTGTTGTTGCTCAGGGTGTAACCCGACGGGGAGTTGTGGATCGTCTGGTAGAGACCATGGTCGATCCAGTACTGGTTATCGTTGTCGATCCAGAACCCGCCCAGGTTCGGGTACCGCTGCATCACCTCGAGGAAGTTGTCGTAGCTGAACTCGCCGAACCCGTCCCGGGTGGTCAGGTCGACGTTGTGCCCGGCGTAGGTGGAGAAGGCAGTCGAATCCAGCCAGCTCTCGCCGGCCGACAGGCCCTGGTTCCACCACTGCGGGTCGTCGGTCATATAGAGGATGACCTTCATGTTCTGCCCGCTGGCCGCGGTGATCAGGTCGCCGAGAAAGTCATGGTTGGTGCTGCAACTGCCGGGGATCGAGGACGGCCAGGCGCGGGCGTAGCCGAGCCGGCTGTGGAACGAGGCGAGCACGAGGTACTGCGCGTGCAGCTTCTTCGCCTCGTTGACCCAGTAGCTGGCGGTCCAGCCGCCGTTGCGCACGTCTGTTTCCCAGGTGCTGCAACTGGTGTGCTGGGGCGAGGTGCGCAGGCCCCAGTGCAGGAAGAGGCCGGCCTGCGAGTCGCGCAGGAATTGCTGGCGGGGGTCGAGCAGATCGGCGTGGGCGGTGGTACCGGCAAATGAGGCGAATACCCCGGCGGTGGCCAGCATCGCGGCGGCCACTCCGGCGGTTAGCCAGCTACGGAGACGACGTTCCATTGAGGTTCCAGTCTGGTCGGGCTGATCGACGGCGGTCGTAGTGCCGTTCTTGAGAACAGCCTGCACACATCCGATGACTGAGTCAATCGCTGCGCGCCGGGCGGTCCCGCCGCCGTGGTTCGTTGCCACTACCGCACTTAGCCGGGGTTAAGCCGGAACGGTCTGTGATCTCGATATTTCAATGTGTAGCGCATTCGATGCGTCTTGACTTTGTTCTTGAGGGCTTCTACGTTCCCGCGGTAGGCCGGCGGGCGTTTCCGGAGGCACTCCGGCAGGTCGCCGGTCGGCCTGGAAGATCGCCCCAGCAACCCGTGCCGGGCCGCCCCCCATCGCGCTGTCGGGTCGGAAATCGGGATGCGCTTCGAGAGGACAACTTCATGAACATCAACGGAGCCATCCGATGGCTCTCGTTCGCGCCGCGGAAACGATCCGTCCGCTGGCTGTCGGTCGTGGCCGTGGCCGGCGTACTCCTCACCACCGTCGCGGTAGCCGTCGTCCCGGCTTCGGCCGCCCCGACCCGGTACGAGGCGGAGAACGCGACCATCTCGCAGGGCACGGTGGCGACCAACCACCTCAACTACTCCGGTACCGGCTTCGTCGACTACACCAACGTGGTCGGCTCGTACGTGCAGTGGACGGTCAACGCGTCCGCCGCCGGTACCGCCACCCTGACCATCCGGTACGCCAACGGATTGACCACCGACCGGCCGATGGACATATCGGTGAACGGCTTCCTGGTGTCCGCCGGGGTCTCCTTCCCCAGCACCGGCAACTGGGACACCTGGCAGTCCAGGACGATCACCGCCTCGGTCAACGCCGGGTCGAACACCGTCCGGGCGACCGCGACCACCGCCAACGGCGGCCCGAACGTGGACTACCTCGACTTCTCCGTCGTCCCGACGACAACGGACTACCAGGCCGAGGACGCGACCATTTCGCAGGGCACGGTGGCGACCAACCACCTCAACTACACCGGTACCGGCTTCGTCGACTACACCAATGTGGTCGGCAGCTACGTCGAGTGGACCGTCAATGCGGCCGCCGCGGGTAACTTCACCTTCGCGATCCGGTTCGCCAACGGCAGTACCGTCGACCGGCCGATGGACATCACGGTCAACGGCACGCTGGTACGCGGCTCGATGTCCTTCCCCGTCACCGCCAACTGGGACACCTGGCAGGACGGTACCTTCACCGCGACGTTGAACGCCGGCGCCAACAAGGTCCGGGCCACCGCGACCACCGTGAACGGCGGACCCAACGTGGACCGCCTACGGGTCAGCGCGGCCACTGACACCCAGCCACCGACCACGCCGGGCCAGCCGAGTTGCAGCAACATCACCGAGAACAGCATCACCCTGTCCTGGGGTGCCTCGACCGACAACGTCGGTGTGGTCGCCTACGACATCTACCACGACGGCAACAAGCTCTCCGATGCCGCGGGCAACGTCACCACCAAGGATCTCACCGGCCTGACCCCCAACACCGAGTACCGCCTGTCCGTGTTCGCCCGCGACGCGGCCGGCAACGTCTCGCTGAGCAGCGCCCAGGCGATCTGCACCACGCTGCCCAGCTCGGACACCCAGGCACCCACCGCGCCGGCCAACCTGGTCGCGTCCAGCGTGCAGTCGACCAGCGTCAGCCTCACCTGGACCGGGTCGACCGACAACGTCGGAGTCACCGCGTACGACGTGGTGAGTGGCACCTCGGTGTACAAGACGGTGACCGGTAACCCACCTGCCACCTCCACTACAGTCACCGGGTTGGCCTGCAACAGCCCGTACACGTTGGCGGTACTGGCGAGGGACGCCGCGGGCAACAAGTCGGCCACCAGCAACACGGTCACTTTCACCACCGGTACCTGCAGCAGCGACGGTGGCGTACCGTCGAGCATCACCACACTGTCGACCGGCTGGTCCATCCCATGGGGCACCTACTTCATGCCCGACGGGCAGAGCGCACTGATCACCGAGCGGGACACGTTCAAGGTCTTCAAGCTCACCCTCGGCGGTACCAAGACCCAGGTCGGCACCGTGCCCAACGCGATGACGACCGATGGGGAGGGCGGCCTGCTCGGCGCGGCCGTCGACCCGAACTGGGCCAACAACCACTACGTGTACTTCATGCACACCGCGTCGGAAGGCAACCGGATCGTCCGGATGACCTACAACGGCACGTCGCTCAGCGGATACACCATCCTGGTCCAGGGCATCGCGAAGAACCGTTACCACAACGGTGGCCGGCTCCTCTTCGGCCCGGACGGCTACCTCTACGCGACCACCGGCGACGCGCAGACCTCCAGCTACGCACAGGACAAGAACTCGTTGAACGGCAAGGTTCTGCGGATGACCACCACCGGTCAGCCGGCGCCGGGCAACCCGTTCGGCACCCTGATCTACAGCTACGGCCACCGCAACCCGCAGGGCCTGGCCTTCGACCGCAACGGCCGGCTGTGGGAGGCGGAGTTCGGCAACAGCCTGTACGACGAGCTCAACCTCATCAAGCCGGGCCGCAACTACGGCTGGCCGACCTGTGAGGGCACCTGCAGCGTCTCCGGCATGGAAAACCCGAAGGCGCAGTGGTCGGTGAGTGTCGCCTCGCCCAGCGGCATCGCGATCGTCCGCAACGTCATCTACATGGCGGCACTGCGGGGCGAGCGGCTGTGGCGGATCCCGATCAACGGCGACACCGAAAGCGTGGGTTCGTCCACGGCGTACTACGTCGGCACCTACGGCCGGCTGCGTACGGTCACCAAGATTCCGGGTAGTGACCAGCTCTGGCTGAGCACCACCAACTGCGACAACAACGGCGGCCAACCGCCGGGCTCGGACAAGATCTTCAAGATCACAATCACCTGACGGTACGAACGCGCTGTGCCCCGCTCTGCCAAGGGCGGGGCACAGACGCTTCTAGCGTACGAACGTGAACAGCCGCACCCCTGGCACGAGCGGCTTCGGCGTACCCACGAAGCGGTGCACGCCCACGCCGAAGTCGAGCGACGGATCCGATACCCACACCCGCTCGAACCCCGCCTCCTCGTACCACCGGCACAGCCGCGGTACGAGATCCGGCTCGCGCCGGTGCCGGGTCCAGATCACGATCCCGCCGGGCGTACAGAGCTCCGGTGCGGTGGCCGCGGTCCGGTGTATGTCGGCGTCGGTCACGTTGCCGAAGACGCCACACATCAGCACCAGATCGGCCGGCACGCGTCCCAGATAGTTGTCGGTAAGGGCCGCATCCCCGACCAGCACCGAGACGCCGGGAAGCTGGGATGCCCGGGCCCGCGCCTGGGCCGCGTTACCGGGATCCAGCTCGACCAGCCAGGCGCTGACGTCGGCCCGCCGCGGATGGGAGGTCAACACCTCCAGCAGGTCCCGGCCTTCGCCGGCGCACATGCTGACAACCCGCACCGGTCCGGGTGGGAACCCGTCGAGCGCGTCCCGGATCCGGTCCTGTACCACCGGGAGCCGCCGGGCAAGGATGGAGCCGGGGACGTCGTACCCGCCGTGCCACTCCTGCCAGTCCCGCACCCGGCAACTGTAGTTCTCACCGCACTATCCGCTAACCCGTCTTCTTGGTAGCCTCTGGTGCAGCACCGTCCCGCCTGCGCGGTCACGGGCAGGGAGGCGCAGTTGAGCAGGTTCACGGCGAAGATCGAGGTCGGCGTGCCGGTCCGGGCAGCTTACGAGCAGCTCACCGAGTTCGAGAGCTACCCGGAGTTCATGACCGGTGTGCAGCAGGTCACCCAGATCTCCGACAGCCGGACGCACTGGGTGATGGACCTCGACGGCCACAAGCGCGAGTTCGACGCCCGGCTCACCGAGTGCCGGTCGGACCGCCGGGTGGCGTGGCAGAGCACCGCCGGCCCGTTCCTCGCCGAGACGATCACCCTGGAGAAGGTGGGCACCGACCGCTGCCAGATCGTCGCCGAGCTGGAGGCGGATGCCCGGGTGGTGCTGCCCAGCGACGCGCACGCGCAGGAGGCGATGAGCCGGCGGCTGAAGGCGGACCTCGCCCGGTTCAAGGACTACGTGGAACAGCAGGTAGGACCGGTACACGCGATCTGAAGCACGCTGTGATGGCTCGGGGCTCCGGCATTGCCGGGGCCCCGAGCGCGTCTTCGGCATCGTCCCGGATCCCGCCTGGCTGAACCAGCCGTCGCGCTTCCAGAGGCGCTCCGACTATGTTTGGCAACGTCCAGTTAATGTCCTTAACAGTCCCGTACCGATCACCGTACAACAGATATTGACAAGAAAGCTCATCGACGATTGCATATCTGTTGCCTCCCGGGGGACGAGCAGGCGTCCCACCGCTCGTCCGGCCAGCAGGCACGGGTTTGCAGGTCGCGAGCGAGTCATGAGGAGGGCGCGTGCGTCCACGGCTGAAGAAACTGTCGATAGTGCTCGGTGCACTGTCGCTCGGCGCCGCGGGGGCGGTGGCCGGCGTGCTGTCCGCGCCCGACGCCCAGGCCTCGAACAACGGCCTGTCCATCCGGCCGGCCATGGGCTGGAGCAGCTGGAGCTTCGTCCGGCGCAACCCGACCGAAGCGAACATGATCGCCCAGGCCGACTCGATGAAGAACTCCGGCCTCAGCGCACACGGCTACCAGTACGTCAACCTCGACGACTTCTTCATGAAGTGCGACAGCAACGGGCCGGTCGTCGACGGCTTCGGCCGCTGGACGGTGGACACCAACCGGTTCCCGCACGGCCTCAAGTTCGTCGCCGACCACATCCACGGCCTGGGCCTGAAGTTCGGGCTCTACGTGACGCCCGGCATCCCGGTCAACGCGGTGCTCAAGAACACCCCGATCCAGGGCACCACGTTGCACGCCAAGGACATCGCGGACACCAGCAAGATGGAGAAGAACTACAACTGCCACCACATGTACTACATCAACTACAGCAAGGCCGGTGCGCAGGAGTACGTCAACTCGTTCGCCAACCTGTACGCCTCCTGGGGCGTCGACTACCTGAAGATCGACGGTGTCGGCAGCTTCGACATTCCGGACGTGCAGGCGTGGGCCACCGCGCTCAAGCAGACCGGCCGGCCGATCAACTACGCGCTGTCCAACAACCTCAACATCGCCGATGCCACCACCTGGCGCAAGCTCGCCAACAGCTGGCGTACCCAGGGCGACGTCGAGTGCTACTGCTCCGGCCAGCCCAACGGGGTCGGGTACCCGTTGACCAACTGGTCGCACATCGCGGCCCGGTTCAACACGGCGGCGAGCTGGCAGCCGTTCGCCGGTCCGGGTGGCTGGAACGACCTGGACTCCATCGAGATCGGGAGTGGCGACCAGGAGATCCAGAGCATCACCGGGGTCAGCAAGACCGACATCCGGCGTACCCAGCTGAGTCTGTGGGCCATGGCGGCCGCGCCGCTGCTGCTGGGTACCGACCTGACCCTGCTCGACCCGACCAGGACCCCGACTCCGCCGGCCGGCGTCGCCGCTGACAAGGCCATGCTGTTCAACGACCGGATCATCGCGGTCGACCAGGACGGGGTGGCCGCGAAGCGGATCGTGAACAGCGGCGGCGGCCAGGTGTTCAGCAAGAAGGAGGCGGACGGCAGCTTCGTGGTGGCCCTGTTCAACACCACCACGACCGGTAGCCTGACCGTCTCGGTCAACTGGTCGCAGGTCGGGTTCACCGGCAGTGGACAGGTCACCAACCTCTGGTCAGGAGCCAGCGGCGGTACCGTCGCCAACTCCTACAAGGCGACCCTGCGCCCGGCCGAGACCCGGCTGATCCGGGTGGTCCCGATCACCGGCGGTGGCGGTGGCTCGACCGCCGAGGCGGAGGCCGGCTCGATCGCCGGTGCCGCCCGGGTGGCCAGCTGCGCGGGGTGCTCCGGCGGGCAGAAGGTCGGCTACATCGGCAATGGCTCGGCCAACTTCGTGACCCTCAACGTCACCCCGAGCGCGGCCGGCAGCCGGACCCTCACCATCAGCTACCTGCTCAACGGCAGCCGGTCGTTCTTCGTCAGCGTCAACGGCGGTAGCGCGGTCGAAGTGCCACTGACCGGGACCAGCTTCGCAACCGTGTTCACCAAGACGATCACGGTGACGCTGAATTCCGGAGCCAACAGCGTCAAGTTCTTCAACAACACGGCGTACGCACCGGACTTGGACAAGATCTCCGTCAACTAGCCCGACGGCGGGGACCGTGGCTTCGGGGCCGGCCGGCGGGGCCGGCCCCGAAGTCTTCCCGGGTTCAGATCGGGTTACGGACGGTCTTCAGCTCGCTGAACTCGGGTACCGCCGACAGCAGCCGGATCGCGTCGAAGAGCTTCTCGGCGGATTCGCCCTCGGGGACCGGTACCACCACCGGGCCGAAGAACCCGCGACTGTCGCCGATCGCCAGGATCGGGCTGCCCGCCTCGGTACCCACCCGGTCCTGCCCCTCGTAGTGGCTCTCCACGAGATACCCGTCCATCTGATCGTCCTCGATCGCGGTGATCATGTGGCCGGGCAGGCCGGAGTCCTCCAGTGCCTCGTTCATCACCCGGTCGTCGAGGTCCCGGCCGTTCTCGTGGACCCGGACGCCGATCTCGGTGTAGAGCCGTTCCACGGCCTCCGAGTCGTACTTCTCGTCCACCGCCACCAGCAGTCGCGCGGCCCGGCGGCCACCCGCCTGCTTGACCCGGAACCGCTCCGGTACCGGCTTGTCCTCGTTGAGGATGGCCAGGCTCATCAGCCGCCAGTCGATGGTCAGGCCGCGGGCCTGGGTGACCCCGAGCAGCCAGCGCGAGGTACGCCAGGTGAACGGGCAGCTGGGGTCGAACCAGAAGGTGACGTCGTCGCTCATGCAGAGAGTCAATCAGATGCCGGAGTGCACGCGCAGGACCTCCGCCAGCAACCGGTGCACGACGCCCGTAGCACATCGACCAGGTAGCATGGCCAACTCGCGCTCCAGCACGACGTCACCGACCCGCCAGTGCCACCGGGGCAGACCGTCGGTCAGGTCGGGTCCAGACTGGCCAGGCCGACCTGCCGGGCCGCGGGGTGGTCCGCGGCTGTCCGCCAGCAACCATTCCCGGCTGGCACCTTCGGCGAGCGAGCCGCAGGTCTGTGAGCCGAGGATGATCGACACCGACTCTGCTCCTTCGAGAGACCTAACGACCAGGGAGAATTCCCCCATGACGCGCAGCCAGGACCCGGCGTGACCGGTGCGGCGGAGAAGAACAGGCTAGCCGCGGCCGATGCGGGTATCGAGCCGTGGCGGGACTGGGGGCCGTACCTCGCCGAGCGCGCCTGGGGCACGGTCCGGGAGGACTACAGCGAGTGGGGTGCCGCCTGGGACTACTTCCCGCACGACCACGCCCGTTCCCGGGTGTACCGGTGGAACGAGGACGGCCTCGCCGGCATCTGCGACGACCAGCAGCGCTTCTGCTTCGCCCTGTCGTTCTGGAACGGGAAGGACCCGATCCTCAAGGAGCGGATCTTCGGGCTGGCCGGGCCGGAGGGCAACCATGGCGAGGACCCGAAGGAGTACTGGTGGTACCTGGACTCCACGCCGACCCACTCGTGGATGCGCTGGCGCTACCACTATCCGCAGGACCGGTTCCCGTACTCCGAGCTGGCCCGGGTCAACCGGGAACGCGGCCGGGGTCAGCCCGAGTACGAGCTGGTCGACACCGGTGTGTTCGACGAGCGCCGATACTGGGCGATCACCGCCGACTACGCCAAGGCCGGCCCCACCGACCTGGTCATCCGGATCACGCTGGACAACCGGGGTCCGGATCCGGCCACCATCCACGTGCTGCCCACGCTGTGGTTCCGCAACACCTGGGGCTGGGGGCTGCCCGGTCGGGGCGACCCGCCGGTACTGACTGCGCAGGGGGCCCGGCTGGTCGGCGAGCACCAGCGGCTGGGCCGGGTGGTCCTCACCGGAGCCGGGCAGCCGACTCCGCTGGTGTGTGACAACGAGCACAACGCGGTACGCCTGTGGGGGCTGCCCAACCGCTCGCCGTACCCGAAGGACGGGATCAACGACTTCCTGGTGGAGGGCAGGCCGACGGTCAACCCGGCCGGCGTCGGTACCAAGGGCGCGCTGCACTACGTGCTGACCGTACCGGCCGGCGGCTCCGCCGAGGTACGCCTGCGGCTGACCCTGGACGGGATGAACAACGCCCGCGCGGTACCCGATCTCGGCGAGGGCTTCGACGACGTGCTGGCCACCCGGCTGGCCGAGGCGGACGAGTTCTTCACCGCGCTCACCCCGGCCGGGGCGACCAAGGACGAGGCCCGGGTGCTCCGCCAGGCCGTCGCCGGCCTGATGTGGAGCAAGCAGTTCTACCACTACGACGTGGCCCGTTGGCTGGCCGGCGACCCCAACTCGCAGGCTCCGGCGCAGAGCCACCAGCACGGGCGCAACGCGCAGTGGACGCACATGACCAACTGCGACGTCATCTCCATGCCGGACACCTGGGAGTACCCCTGGTTCGCCGCCTGGGATCTGGCCTTCCACTGCGTGGCCGTCGCACACGTCGATCCCGGCTTCGCCAAGAACCAGCTGCTCCTGCTCCTGCAGGAGTGGTACATGCACCCCAACGGGCAGCTGCCCGCGTACGAGTGGGCGTTCGACGACGTCAACCCGCCGGTACACGCGTGGGCGGCGTTGAAGGTCTTCGAGATCGACGGGGCCCGGGACTTCCGGTTCCTCCAGCGGATCCTGCACAAGCTGCTGATGAACTTCACCTGGTGGGTCAACCGCAAGGACAGCAACGGGGACAACATCTTCGAGGGCGGCTTTCTGGGGCTGGACAACATCGGGCCGTTCGACCGCTCCAACCACCTGCCCGTACCCGGAATGCTGGAGCAGAGCGACGGCACCGCGTGGATGGCCTGCTACGCCCTCAACCTGCTGGAGATCGCCCTGGTCCTGGCCCACCACGACCGGGGGTACGCCGACCTCGCGCCCAAGTTCTTCGAGCACTTCGCCTACGTCGCGGCGGCCGGCAACGAGCAGGCGCTGTGGGACGAGCGGGACGGCTTCTACTACGACGTGCTGCGCGGCGCGGACGGCGCGAAGGTACCGCTGCGGGTGCGTTCCGTGGTGGGCCTGCTGCCGCTGGCCGCCACCACCACGATCAGCTCCGTCCTGATGAGCCGGCTGCCCGAGCTGGCCTCCCGGCTGCGCTGGTTCCTGGCGAACAAGCCGCAGTACGCCAACGTGATCGGTGGGCGGCGGATCCAGGGCGGTCAGCAGCATCGACTGCTGTCAATGGTCGACCAGGACCGGCTGCTGCGCATCCTCAAGCGGATGTTCGACGAGAACGAGTTCCTGTCGCCGTACGGGCTGCGCGCGCTGTCCAAGGCCCACCGGGACCACCCGTACGTGGTGGACCTCGGCGGCAACGAGTACAGCGTGGGCTACGAGCCGGGCGAGTCGACCTCCGGGACCTTCGGTGGCAACTCCAACTGGCGCGGGCCGGTCTGGTTCCCGGTCAACTTCCTGCTCATCGAGGCGCTGCGGCGGTACAACCGGTTCTACGGCGAGCACCTGCGGGTGGAGTATCCGACCGGCTCCGGCCACCTGCGCTCGCTCGGCGAGATCGCCGACGACCTCGCCCGCCGGCTGGTCGCGATCTTCCTGGACGACGCGGACGGGCGCCGGCCGGTCTTCGGCGACAACGCGCTCTTCCAGAAGGACCCGGACTGGCACGACCTCATCCCGTTCCACGAGTACTTCCACGGGGAGGACGGGCGCGGCCTGGGCGCGCCGCACCAGACCGGCTGGACCGCCCTGGTCGCCAACCTCATTCTGCGCAAACGCCCGTAACGTTAGTGCCAGCCCATGGACGGCCCTTGTGCCCTGGCCGGCGCTGGGCAACGCTGGCCGGGTGGACCAATCGGTGACCGGCGATCTCTCCCGTGCCGCTGAGCTGATCGCGGCGTGGGACTATCCGGCCGCGCGCGAGCTGCTCGCGGGGGCCGAGGACGCCGAGCGCCCGGACCACCTGGACGCGCTCACCCGCCGCCGGCTGCTCGCCGAGGTGCTGCGCGAGCTGGGCGAGCTGAAACCGGCGCGGCAGCTGGCCACCGAGGTGGTACGCGCCTGCCGGGAGCGGTACGGCGACCGGCACCCCGCCACGGTACGGGCCCTGGCCGGGCTGGGCATGGTGCTGCAGAGCGTCGGCGAGCGGGGTCCGGCGCGAAACTGCTACGAGGAGGTGGTCGCCTGCGGTGCCGAGCCCGACCGGCCGGCCGGCCGGGCGGTCCTGCTGGCCCGGGCCCAGCTCGCCCTGCTCACCCGCGACGAAGGCGACCCGCGGGCGGCGGTACGCCAGCTCACCGGCGCGTACGTACTGCACCGGCGGGCGTACGGGTCGGGGGACCTGGAGACCATCCGGCTGGCCGCCGAGCTGGGCCGGCTGCACAGCGTACTGGTCGATCGGCCGGCCGCGCGCCGTCAGCTGGCCGTCGCACACGCGTGGGCGTACGCCAAGCTGGGCGAGGAGCACCCGCTGACCGGGGCGATCGAGGCGGCCTTGGCGGAGGTCGAGTCGCCCATGCCGAGCGCACCCGAGCCGCTTTTTGGCGAGGGGAGCACGGCCAGGTGGTGGAGACGCCGAAGCGCACCCGAGCCGCTTTTTGGCGAGGGGAGCACGGCCAGGTGGTGGAGACGCCGAAGCGCGCCGGAGGAGTTGCCGGGGGACGTCTTGCCCGAGCGGGAGCCACGGCGGCCCCGGGACCGCGGGCGGCTGGTCGCCGGCCTGGCCACCTGCGTGGGTACCCTGCTGCTGACCGCCGGGATGGTGGTGGCCCTGGCCAGCCCGATCTCCTCCGCTCCGGCGCCGGCCGTGGCGGCCCCGGCCATCTCATCCGACCCGGCGAGCGCTCCGGTCCCGGCGGCACGCCAGCTCGGGCGGACGATCCCCGCGACCGCGCAGACCGCGGGCCTGACCCGGGCCGCGCCGAGCGACGTCGTACTGCACGACGAGGGTACGAGCATCACGGTCAGCTGGTCGGATCCGACCGACGGGACCGGTGCGGTGCTGATCGCGCTGGCCCGGGCCGGCCAGCCGGCTGGACCGCTGCGCAACCTGCCGCCCGGTACCCGGCAGGACCGGATCGACGGGTTGGACCCGGCCGGGGACTACTGCGTCGTCATCGCCGTCGTCTATGCCCAGGACACCGTGGCCCAGGCCACCCAGGCGTGTACCCATCGATCCCGGCGCTAATCCTCAAACCGTGGACCGGTGATCGATCATCAGCGATGATCGACAGTCGTGAGCGCGGTGGTTGCTGGTAGGGCGGTTCTGCCGGTCTGCGGGTGCCGGCTTTCTCGGTCCTCGGGTGGTCAGGTGGGGTGTGGATGGTTGTGTTGGTCGGGTGTTCGTGCCGGGTCGTGGCCGGTCAGGTGGTGAACACCGCGGTCCAGAGGCGTTGCCACGGCTTGGCTCTGGGCCAGTGGGCGGGGAGGTGTAGTACCGGTCGTCGCTGGGGCCGGGCCAGGCGGGCGGGGACGTTGATGATGTGCTCGCGCAGGGTGGCGCCACGGGCGACGGCGTAGCGGGCGACGCCGGTGAGTGTGCCGGCGGCACGCAGCAGGTTGTGGGTGATCGCGGCCAGGACGGTCCAGGCGGCGTTGGCCGGGAACGAGCCCGACGGTTGGTGTGCCCAGGGTCCGTCGATCAGATCGGACCAGACGGTCTCGCAGATGGCGTGGGCGCGGTGGGTGATGTCGGCCTGCGTGGTCGGTTCAGTGTTGTTGGTGAAGAACGGGTGGTATCGCCAGACCGGGAACAGCGGGTCCTGGGTGTTGGCGTCGAGCACCCGCCGCACGACGAGTGTCGCGGTGATCTCGTATGGGGTGTCGGCGAATGCGGTGTATTCCACTTCAGACACTTGGGCGTCGGAGATCAGGTCGCCGGTGTCGGGATCTTCAACGGCACCGGGGTACTGCACGGCGACGAACGCCTCGTCGGGGATGCTCGCGATCGCGGCGTCGACTGCGGGGTTGCGGGCGATGGCGAAGGAGAACCGCGCACCAGCCCTGACCACCGCGGCGATGATCTTCCCACCGCAGTAGGCCGAGTCACCGCGCACCAGGATGTTCTGCGGCTGGGCACCAGCCTCGACGGCGGTGTTGATCGCCTCGGTAACCATGCTTGTCGCCCCTTTGGAGGAGCCGGCGCGTCCGGCCCGCAGCCGGACCCCGGCCAACACCGGCGCTGCGGTGTCGGTGCTGATGGTCACCGCCAGCGGTGATAGGCCGCGTCGCAGGATGTTCTTGCCGGCGATCTTCGTGTGGCCGAACGACGCGCCCTGCTTGGCCTTGCCATACACCGGCCGCAGCAGTGAGTCAATGTCGATGTATACACGGTCCGTGATGCCGGGCAGCAGCGGTGTCCGGGCGGCGAGGGCGACCAGGAGCCGGCGCAGCACCGCGGCGAGTTGACGGACATGGCCGTGCGTGAACTCGCGCAGGAAGATCCCCAGTGTGGCGCAGGCGTAGACCCCGCCGAAGAGTTTCTTCATCCCGCCGGACCGGATCACGTCCAGGTCATCGATGCTGTCCGCCCCGGCGGCCATCCCCGCGATGATCGAGGTCAGTTTCGGTGTCGCGTTGGCCGCGCCCGACTTGACTCGTTCGCTGGTGAACCCGACGTGCTCGTCGAGCAGCTGCGACAGGCCGGCCTGCTCGGCCAACTCCATCAACGGGACCAGGCCCGCGTGCGACACGAGATTCGCGTCGTCGAACACGGCGCTGTCGCCGCGCCAGGCGTGAGATCCTTGCACCGAGAGTGCCCTTCCGGCAGGCATTGATTAGGTTCGAGACAAACCCGATCATCGCAGCCCACAGGGCACTCTCACTGCATCTTCATGGCGATTCGGACGTCACCCGGCCGATCTGATCCACGGATTGAGGCTAATACGGTTGGGCCGCGGGCGCTAGTCTGTGGCGCGGTCGATCACGACCGATGGGATGGGTGGGAGGAGACAGTGATGCGGGACTGGATCGCCGGGGCGATGGCGGTACTCGGCACGCTGCTGGTGCTCAGCGGGGCGGCCATCATCATCAGCCGGGCCTGGTTCAACAAGCCCCCGGAGGAGACCACCGCGCCGACCACCCCGTCATACGGCGCGGAGAAGCAGACGAGGTCGCTGCTGCGCTTCTCGCCGCCGGACCGGCTGATCGTCTGGGGCATCGTGCTGCTGGCCCTGGCCACGGTCGCGGCCGGTGCGATCGGCCTGGAGGTCGGTGCCAACGTTCCGCCCAAGTAGGCCGTTCTCCCCACCCCTCAGCCACCGCACCGTGGCCGAGGGATATTCTGCGTCCGAGGGCCGGCCGCGATCGCCCGCACAGCCTTCGTGGACCGCCCGTGACCAGCCTTCAGGAGGCCACCCGTGACCACCCTCGCGCCGAAGCCGATCGTGACGCGGCCCTGGCCGGTGCACCAGCCGGTGAAGGGCTCGGCGCTGGCCCGACTGCTGCGGACCACGGACGCCAAGCAGATCGGCCTGATGTACCTGGTCACGTCGTTCGCGTTCTTCCTGATCGGCGGGTTCATGGCGCTGCTGATGCGCGCCGAGCTGGCCCGGCCGGGGCTGCAGTTCCTCTCGCTGGAGCAGTACAACCAGCTGTTCACCATGCACGGCACGATCATGCTGCTGCTGTTCGCCACGCCGATCCTGTTCGCCTTCGCGAACTACATCGTGCCGTTGCAGATCGGCGCGCCGGACGTGGCCTTCCCGCGGCTCAACGCGCTGGCCTACTGGCTGTACTTCTTCGGCGGTTCACTGGCGCTGGGCGGCTTCATCACCCCGGGCGGTGCGGCGGACTTCGGCTGGTTCGCGTACCAGCCGCTGTCGAACATCATCAACTCGCCCGGTGTCGGCGCGGACATGTGGATCGTCGGCTTGGTGCTCTCCGGTCTGGGTACCATCCTGGGCGGCGTCAACATGATCACCACCGTGCTGACCCTGCGGGCGCCCGGCATGACCATGTTCCGGATGCCGATCTTCACGTGGAACATCATGATCACCTCGCTGCTGGTGCTCATGGTCTTCCCGATCCTGGCGGCCGCGCTGCTCGCCGTCGAGGCGGACCGCCGGCTCGGCGCGCACGTCTACGATTCGGCCACCGGCGGTCCGCTGCTCTGGCAGCACCTGTTCTGGTTCTTCGGGCACCCCGAGGTATACATCGTCGCGCTGCCGTTCTTCGGGATCATCACCGAGGTCATTCCGGTGTTCAGCCGCAAGCCGATCTTCGGGTACAAGGGCCTGGTGGCCGCCACCATCGGCATCGCCGCGCTGTCCATGAGCGTGTGGGCGCACCACATGTTCGCCACCGGCCAGGTCCTGCTGCCGTTCTTCTCGTTCCTGAGCTTCATGATCGCGGTACCGACCGGCATCAAGTTCTTCAACTGGATCGGCACCATGTGGCGCGGGCAGCTCACCTTCGAGACCCCGATGCTGTTCGCCCTCGGCTTCCTGACCACCTTCCTCCTGGGTGGCCTCTCCGGGGTCATGCTGGCCAGCCCGCCGATCGACTGGCACGTCTCGGACACCTACTTCGTGGTGGCGCACTTCCACTACGTACTCTTCGGCACGATCGTGTTCGCCGTGTACGCCGGTGTCTACTTCTGGTTCCCGAAGATGACCGGGCGGATGCTCGACGAGCGGTTGGGCAAGGTGCACTTCTGGCTGACCTTCATCGGGTTCCACACCACGTTCCTGGTCCAGCACTGGCTGGGCAACGAGGGGATGCCCCGCCGGTACGGCGACTACCAGGCCGGTGACGGGTTCACCACGCTCAACACGATCTCGTCGATCGGCGCGTTCATCCTCGGTGCCTCCACGGTGTTCTTCCTGTACAACGTCTGGAAGTCGTACAAGGCCGGACGGACCGTCGAGGTGGACGACCCGTGGGGCTTCGGCATGTCGCTGGAGTGGGCCACCTCGTGCCCGCCGCCGCTGCGCAACTTCGACCGGATGCCGCGGATCCGCTCCGAGCGGCCGGCCTTCGACGTGCACTACCCGCACCTGGCCCCGGGTGCCTCGGTGGGCGCACCGCCGCCCGGCGGTGGCAGGCCGGCGAGCCACGAGGTCGACGACGGCGCCACCTACCGGGACCACTGACCTGGGCCCACCGGCCAGCGCGCCGCGTCGGTCAGTTCCGCAGCGCCGGGTCGGCCCGCTGCACGGCGGGTAGCGCCGCGCCGATCCGGGACACCGCGTCCGGGCTCCACGGACCGCTGGTGATGAGCACCACGTGCTCGATGCCGAGCGCGGAGATCTCGGCGCACCGCTGGACGAACGCGTCGGTCGGCTGGTCGGGGTCGAAGCGGGTGCTCAGGGTCTTCTCGATGTCGTCGTACGGGCGTCCGACCGCGGCGCAGTGGTCGGCGAGCACGGCCAGCTTGCGCCGTACCGTCTGGCCGCCGTCCGGGATGTCGAACAGGTTGCACGCGTCGGCGTACCGGGCCACCAGCCGCAGCGTCCAGCGCTCCCCGGTGCCACCGACCAGGATCGGCGGGTGCGGCCGGCTGACCGGGCTCGGCAGGTTGACCGGATGGACCAGCCAGTAGTGCTCGCCCTTGAAGGCGGACTCGTCACCGGACCACATCTGGAGGGCCAGCCGCAGCGTCTCCGCCAGCCGCTCGAACCGTTCGATGGTGGGCGGGAAGGGCAGGTCCATCGCGCGGGCCTCGTCGTCGTGGTAGCCGGCGCCGATGCCGAGCCAGGCCCGCCCGCCGGAGAGGACGTCGAGGGTGCTGACCGCCTTGATCAGCAGGGCCGGCGGCCGGTAGGTCGCCGCGCTGACCATCGTGCCGAGCCGGACCCGCTGGGTACGCGCGGCGAGGAAGCCCAGCGTGGTGTACGCCTCCAGCATGTCCGCGTCGGACGGCCGGGTCGGGTCGGCCTGGATCAGGTGGTCGTTGACCCACACCGTGTCGATACCGGCCTCGTCGGCCGCGCGGAGCACCGCGTCGAGCCGGGTACCGATGCCGCCTGCCGCGCCCGGCCAGGAGTAGTTCGTGATGTTGATGCTCACCTGCATGGCTCACCACCCCGGCGTCCTTGTCCCCGCGGTGGTCTCGACGAAACGCTGAGACGAGTATCTCCTCCGCCAACTCACGGTTGGTCGGTTCCCGTCGCTCCGGGTAGTGTCCAACCGTCCGATCCGGTCGACCGTCGCTACCCTGGTGACTCCGGGACGGACCCGCCGAGTCGTTACCACGAGCCGGGGACCCAGGTACCACTGGGGTGAATCCGCAGGTCGGACCTGTGGTAGGGCCATCTTCCCGCCCGAACCCGTCAGCTAACCCGGTAGGCGGAACGGAAGGAGACCAGTTGTACGCCCATCACGCTCAGTCACCAGTCGACCGTCCCAGTCGCGGAGTCGATGGCTAGCCGGTAGGGGCAGCTGAATCGGTCTGAGCGCGCCCGCCTGATCGGGCGCGGCTCCCGCGTGCCCAGTTTCGCGCACCGATCCCTGCCCGGCTGATCAGACCCGAGTCACCACGTCCGGCGGACGCGCGTACCGGTACGTGCCCGGGCCGACGTGGTGCTGAAGCACGCCCCGACACTGGAGAACTCCCGCGTGAAGCACCGCTACCGCCCCCGCCACTCGGTCCGGCGCCGCCGCCAGACCACCGCCGTCGCCCTGACCGCGTGCGCGCTGGCCGCCAGCGCCACCGGCGTCCTGATCCACGGGATCGACCATCCCGCGCCGCAGCTCGATGCCGCACCGGCGGCCGCCGTGGACGTCGACCGCCTGGCCGACCTGCGGGTATCCCGGGACAAGGACCGGGCGGCACCGGTACCACCGAACCCGTCGCCCGCACCGGTACCGACCCGGCCTCAGCCGGTCGCCGGGCTGGACCAGGCGCAGATGGACAACGCGGCGATCATCGTGCGGGTGGGACGGCAGCGGAACCTGCCCCAGCGCGCGATGGTCATCGCGGTCGCCACCGCCCTGCAGGAGAGCAACCTCTACAACCAGGCGAGCCGGGCGGTACCGGAGTCGTTCCGCTATCCGCACCAGGGTGACTCGGTGGACGCCGACTCGGTCGGGCTGTTCCAGCAGCGGCCCAGCCAGGGCTGGGGTACCGTGGCGCAGCTGATGGCCCCGGCCTACTCGACCGGCCTGTTCTACACCGGCCTGGTACGCGTGTCCGGCTGGCAGTCGATGTCGCTGACCTCGGCGGCTCAGGCGGTGCAACGCTCCGCTTACCCGGGCGCGTACGCCAGGCACGAGGCCCGGGCCCAGCAGATCGTCGCCGCGCTCGGCTGACCCGGCCCGGCGCCCTCAGCGGCCGGCTGCCCTCACAGGGTGGTGAAGACCGTGGGCAGGCCGGCCCGGCGCCAGGCGTTGATCCCGCCGATCAGATCGGTGGCCAGGTGCAGACCGAGGTCCTGCAGCGACGCGGCGGCCAGCGAGGAGGTGTAGCCCTCCTCGCAGTACACGACGACCGGCAGGTCGTAGGTGTCCGCGACGGGTAGCCGGGCGCCGCTGGCCGGGTCGAAGCGCCATTCCAGCACGTTTCGCTCGATCACCAGGGCGTCGGGGATGATCCCGGTCCTGGCGCGCTGGGCGATCGGCCGGATGTCGACGAGTACGGCACCGTCCCGCTGGGCGGCCAGCGCTTCCTTGGGCTCCAACCGCTTCAGCCGGGTACGTGCGTCAGCCAGGATCTCGTCGATGCTCCGGGCGCCGGGCGGCCGGATCACCAGTCCCGTCCGGCCCGTTCGACGGTGCGGGTGCGTAAAGCTCCGTCGGCCAGGGCGTACCGGGTCATGTGGGTCAGCGCGGGGGAGTACACGTGAACGCTCACGGCGGGAACCGTACCGCTATTGGCCATCCGGTGCACATGGCGGGGGCCGAAAGGCCGAGTCGCTCCGGTTCCGTACCCCCGGGTCACCAGGGTCACCTCTGCACCACGGGTCGGCGTGTCCTCGGTCAGGTGGCCTTCGACCACGGTAAACGCGCCGGCCGAGCCGCCGTGGTCGTGCAGCGCGGTGCGCTGGCCGGGCAGCCAGGTCAGCAGCCAGGCTTCGTGGTCATCGGCCATGACGAGCCGGGTGTACCACCGGTCGACCGGGTCGAACTCCGGATGGACCGGCCAGCGGTCCGGGTCGGCGGCGTACCACTCGGCGAGGCCGCCGAGGTCACGGGTGGGCAGCAGGATGGACATGACGACCTTTCCGGATGGACCGACGGTGGGCGGGGGAGTCGCTGCGGCAACAGCTCGGCAGCCCGCCCACGGTGGAGGTCGTCACGCCCGGAAGTCTACCCGGTAAACCCTATCGGTCAAGTAGACATTTCCTCATCCGCGTACCACCGGCTCGCCGACCAGCTCGACCCCGGCGGCCCGCAGCTGGGCCACCGCACTGTCCACTGTGGACCGGGCGACGCCCGCGGTCAGATCGAGCAGTACGGTGGTGGCGAAACCGGCCTTGACCGCGTCCAGCGCGGTGGCCCGGACGCAGTGATCGGTGGCGATGCCCACCACATCGACGGTGGACACCTCGCGCTCGCGCAGCCACTGGGCCAGCCCGGTCTCGCCGGAGTGGCCCTGGAAGCCGGAGTAGGCGGCCTCGTGTTCGCCCTTGGTGAACACCGCCTGGATCCGGTCGGTGGCGAGCTCCGGGTGGAAGTCGGTGCCCGGGGTACCGACCACGCAGTGCGGCGGCCAGCTGTCCACGAAGTCGGGGTGGGCGCTGAAGTGCCCGCCCGGATCGATGTGGAAATCCTTGGTTGCCACCACGTGGCGCCAGCGCTGGTTGGGGCTGGCCAGGGCGACCGAGATGCCGGCGGCCACCTCCGCGCCGCCGGCCACCGGGAGCGAGCCGCCCTCACAGAAGTCGTTCTGCACATCGACGATGATCAAGGCACGCATGGCCGCCATCCTATTGAGCGGGTATGACCGTCACCGGGATCGCCGGGTCACCGGCGGACAGCTTCAGCCCCTCCCACGGGATCGAGATGAGCGCGTCGTGCAGCCGTTCCCGGCTCTGCGCGAGCGCGGGCAGGTCGTCGAGGAGTTCACCGCCGACGACGAAGTCGCGCTGGAGCAGCCGGTCCCCGGGCTGCCAGTCCGGTACCCCCTGGGACACCACGATCTCCTCGGTCGCGGTACCGGTGGGCTTGTGCCGGCGGATCGCCGTCTTGCGCCCGCCCACGGTCGCCTTGTGCTCGCTGCGCTTGACCACCGGCCGGCCGTCCACCTCGACCAGCTTGTACACCAGTTGCGCGGTGGGCGCGCCGGAGCCGGTGACCACCGCGGTACCGGCGCCGTAGATGTCCACCGGTTCGGCGGCCAGCGCGGCGATCGAGTACTCGTCGAGGTCGCCGGAGACGATGATCTTCGTTTCGGTGGCGCCGAGCGAGTCGAGCAGTTCCCGCGACTGCGCGGCGAGCACCGACAGGTCGCCCGAGTCGATCCGGATGGCGCGCAGCTCCTGACCGGCGATCGCGATCGCGTTGCGGATGCCCTGCGCGATGTCGTAGGTGTCGACCAGCAGGGTGGTGTCCTTGCCCAGCGCGCCGATCTGGCCGGCGAATGCCGCGCTCTCGTCGTCGTGCAGCAGGGTGTAGGCGTGCGCGGCGGTGCCCGTGGTGGGGATGCCGTAGCGCCGGCCGGCCGCCAGGTTGGAGGTGTAGGCGAAGCCGGCGAGGTAGGCGGCGCGGGCCGCGGCCACCGCGGCCTTCTCGTGGGTGCGCCGGGCACCCATCTCGATCACCGGCCGGCCGCGGGCCGCGGTCACCATCCGGGCCGCCGCGGCGGCCACCGCGCAGTCGTGGTTGAGCACCGACAGGGCGAGCGTCTCTAGCACCACGCACTCGGCGAAGGTGCCGCTCACCGTGAGGATCGGCGAGCCCGGAAAGAACAGTTCACCTTCCGGGTATCCGGAGATGTCCCCGCGGAACCGGTAGTCCTCCAGCCAGGCCGCGGTATCGCCGTCGACGATGCCGCGCTCGTACAGGTAGGCCAGGTCGGCCTCGTCGAACCGGAACTCCTGGACCAGTTCGACCAGCCGGGCGGTACCGGCGACCACGCCGTACCGCCGTCCGGTGGGCAGCCGGCGGCCGAACACCTCGAAGACGCAATGCCGGTCGGCCGTGCCGTCCTTGAGGGCGGCGCTGACCATGGTCAGCTCGTAGTGGTCAGTCAGCAGGGCGGAGGTCACGCAGTCCAGCCTACGTGGCAGGATGGTGGTATGACCGCGCCGCAGGTCGCGCCCGAAGAGACTCCGGACGTCGAGGAGACCCCGGCCGCCGACCGGCCGTGGGTCACCATCGTGCACAACGATCCGGTCAACCTGATGAGCTATGTGACGTGGGTCTTCCAGAAGCTCTTCGGCTACAGCAAGGACAAGGCCGAGCGGTTGATGCTCGACGTACACCACAAGGGTCGGGCGGTGGTCTCATCCGGGGTGCGCGAGCGGATGGAGCACGACGCGTCCCAGTTACACGCGTACGGGCTGTGGGCCACGGTCAGCCAGGACTGAGCTCGTGAGCATGTTCCGCCGGCATGGCGACCAGTATGTGGCGCGTTTCGCGGCCGACGAGGTGGCGGTGCTCCGGCAGGTCGCCTCCGAGGTCATCGGGCTGTTGTCGGAGAACTTCGACCGGGACGACCCGGTGGTCGAGCGGCTGTTTCCGGACGTGTACGCCGATGACGTGGAGCAGTCGGCCGACTTCCGCCGGTACACCGAGGGGGACCTGAAGACCGCCAAGATCGATCAGGCCGCCGCGATCCTGGCCGCGCTGCCGGAGGGCGGCGGGGCGGTGGTACGGCTGGACAGCGAGGCGGCCGAGGCCTGGCTGCGCGCGCTCAACGACGTACGGCTGGCGCTGGGCATCCGGCTGGACGTGCGCGACGACACCGACCTGCTGGAGGAGCTGGACGAGGCGGTCATGCGCGACCCGACCTCGGCCCGGGTACGCCAGTTGACCATGTACGAGTATCTCGGGGTGTTGCAGGAATCACTGCTCGACTCGATCACGAACGGTTCCTTGTAGGCTAGGGAGCCGTGCTAGTCATCGGCCGCGACATCGTCGACGCGATCGTCGCGCACGCCCGCCGGGACCACCCGGAGGAGGCGTGCGGGATCGTCGCGGGTCCGGCCGGCTCGCAGAGCCCGACCAGGCACATCCCGATGGATAACGCGGACCGGTCGATGACCTTCTTCCGGTTCGACTCGAAAGAGCAGCTGCGGGTGTGGCGGGAGATGGACGACCGGGACGAGACACCTGTCGTCATCTATCACTCGCACACCGCGACGGAGGCCTTTCCCTCGCGTACCGATGTGGACATCGCCGGTTACCCCGAGTCGCACTACCTGCTCGTGTCCACCCGGGACCCGGAGCGCGCCGAGTTCCGCTCGTTCCGCATCGTGGACAAGCAGGTCACCGAGGAGCCGGTACAGGTCGTGGACGGCACCGAGGTCACCACCTACATGTTCGGGCAGAGCCCGACGACCGTCGACTACGAGTGTCCGGCCTGACCGGCCGCCGCTTGATTGTCCGTCGTCAACCCATCTCTCTGTCTGATCCCGAGGAGTCACGCCATCATGGCAATCGAGGTTCGCATCCCGACCATCCTGCGCTCATACACCGGCGGCGCGAAGGCCGTCCAGGGCAGTGGTGAGACCATCGCCGACCTGCTCACCGACCTGAACAGCCGGCACTCCGGCCTGCGGGCCCGGCTGATCACCGACGAGGGTGCGTTGCACCGCTTCGTCAACGTCTACATCAACGACGAGGACGTCCGCTTCCTCGGCGCGCTCGACGCCAAGCTCAACGACGGCGACACGGTGACCATCCTGCCGGCCGTCGCCGGTGGCGCGCTGGCCTTCGCGGCCGCCGCCGCCCTCGCCGGCCACCGGTAACCGGACCCGGGCGGCGCTCCGGCGCCGCCCCTTCGGCGACCGGTCCGCGTCGTGCGCGCATCAGACGCCGCCGAGCCGGACCGGTCGAGGGAGGACTGTCATGGCACGGTACGAGTCCCTGTTGGACGCCTGCGGCGGCACCCCACTGGTCGGGCTGCCCCGGCTGTCCCCGTCGCCGCAGGTGCGCCTGTGGGCCAAGCTGGAGGACCGCAACCCGACCGGGTCGATCAAGGACCGGGCCGCGCTCTACATGGTGCGCTCGGCCGAAGCCGCCGGCCGGCTCCGGCCGGGCGACACGATCCTGGAGCCGACCAGTGGCAACACCGGCATCTCGCTGGCCATGGTGGCGAAGTTACGGGGATACCGGCTGGTCTGCGTGATGCCGGAGAACGTGTCCACCGAGCGGGTACAGCTGCTGCGGATGTACGGCGCGGAAATCATCTTCTCGCCGGCGGCCGGTGGCTCCAACCAGGCCGTCGCCCAGGCCAAGCAGATCGCCGCCGAGCACCCCGACTGGGTGATGCTCTACCAGTACGGCAACGAGGCCAACGCGCGGGCGCACTACGAGACCACCGGTCCCGAGCTGCTGCGGGACCTGCCCACGCTGACCCACTTCGTGGCCGGTCTGGGTACCACCGGCACGCTCATGGGCACCGGGCGCTACCTGCGGGAGAAGAACCCGGAGATCCAGGTGATCGCCGCCGAGCCGCGCTACGGCGAGCTGGTGTACGGGCTGCGCAACATCGACGAGGGGTACGTCCCCGAGCTGTACGACCCGTCTGTGCTGACCCGGCGCTTCTCCGTGGGTACCCGGGACGCGGTGCTGCGTACCCGCCAGCTCGTCGAGGTCGAGGGGCTGTTCGTCGGCTTCTCCACCGGAGCCGTGGCACATGCCGCGCTCAACGTGGCACACGAGGCACTGCGCTCCGGCCGCCCGGCCGACGTGGCGTTCGTGGTCGCCGACGCCGGCTGGAAGTACCTGTCCACCGGCGCGTACGGCGGCACGCTGGCCGAGGCCGAGGAGGCCCTGGACGGCCAGCTCTGGGCTTGAATATTGGCGCTCGCCTGCGCTCGCGCGGGCCCGTGGCCTGGAGGGCGGCGCCTTCCCTCCTCGCTTCGCTCGTCAGTCCAGGCGCCGCCGGCCACGGGGCCGGGGCTGGGCCGATCTCAGATCCGTGGGCCTGTCTCAGATAATCCCGGTGGCGATGATCGAGCTGAGGAGGACGACCGACCCGGCACCCAGCAGGTACCAGGGCAGCCGACCATGTTGGACGGTCAGGAACGCACCGGAGGTCAGCGCGATGCCCACCAGTCCCATGACGATCAGCGTGGGCTCGTACCACCCGGGAATCCCGCCGACCAGGATGGCGATCAGGCCGCGTATCCCCACTATCAGGCCCACTACTCCGAGTAGTGCGGCCCATCCGGCGAGTGCCGCCAGGCGGCGTTGGTCCGGGCCGCCGCGGCTCTGGGTGGGCCGGCGGAACGCGCCGGCCACCGGCGCCAGGCCGGTCTGGTCGGGCGCGGCCGGCCGCTGCACCGGCGGGCCCGGCTGTGGCCGGTGGGTCTGCTGCTGCTGCGTCGACACGTCAGAAACCTTCCGTCCTGCCAGGTTCTCGTAGGGCTGCGTGTCACGTTAGCGACATCTCACCTCGAACACCTCCGGGAGGGGGTATGTGTCGGCGTAGGCTGCGCACCGTGACGGATGCGCCGATCGGGATCTTCGACTCGGGAGTCGGCGGCCTGACGGTAGCCCGTGCCATCCTGGACCAGCTGCCCCACGAGCAGGTCATCTACCTCGGGGACACGGCCCACCAGCCGTACGGGCCCAAGCCGATCGCCGACGTCCGCCGCTACGCCCTGACCTGCCTCGACCAGCTCGTCGACCAGGGCGTCAAGCTGCTGGTCATCGCCTGTAACAGCGCCTCCGCCGCCTGCCTGTCCGACGCCCGGGAACGTTACGCCGTACCGGTTGTCGAGGTGATCCGGCCGGCTGTCCGGCGAGCCGTGGCGGCCACCCGCAACGGTCATGTCGGCGTCATCGGCACCCGGGCCACGGTGACCAGCGGGGCATACGCCGACGCGTTCGCGGCCGCGCCGCAGGTGCAGGTGACCTCCGTGGCCTGCCCGCAGTTCGTCGACTTCGTCGAACGGGGGATCACCTCGGGCCGCGCGCTGCTCGGCCTGGCCAGCGGATACCTGGAACCGTTGCAGCGGGCCGGGGTGGACACCCTGGTCCTCGGCTGCACCCACTATCCGCTGCTCGCGGGGGTGATCGGGCTGGTCATGGGGGATGAGGTCACGCTGGTGTCCAGCGCCGACGAGACCGCCAAGGACGTCTACCGGGTGCTCAACGAGCGGGACCTGTTCCGTCCCGACGACGCCCCCGAGCCGGTACACCGCTTCCTGGCCACCGGCGATCCGGCGGTGTTCGGGCGGCTGGCGTACCGGTTCCTCGGGCCGGAGGCGGCCGCCTCGGCAGGTGTATTGACACAGGTAAATAGATGAGACTGACCGTACTGGGCTGCGCGGGCAGCTTTCCCGGGCCGGACTCGGCCTGCAGCGCGTACCTCGTCGAGGCGGAGGGCTTCTCGCTGCTGCTCGACTTCGGTACCGGGTCGCTCTCCGCCCTGCAGCGTTTCGGGGACCTGCGCCAGATCGACGCGATCCTCCTCACCCACCTGCACTGTGACCACATGCTCGACGTCTGTTCCTACGTCGTGGTACGCCGGTGGGCGCCGGACGGGCCGTACGGGCCGGTGCCGGTGTTCGGGCCGGCCGGGGTCGCCGAGCGGGTCAACAAGGTGTACGGGAACCCGGACCGGGACTCGCTGGACGATGTGTACTCGTTCCACCAGATGCGTACCGGCACCTTCGCCGTCGGGCCGTTCATGGTGACCGTGGAGCGGGTCAACCACCCGGTGGAGACGTACGGGATCCGGTTGGAGCACGGCGGGAAGGTGCTCGCGTACTCGGCGGACACCGGCCCCTGTGAGGCGCTGATCCGGCTGGCCCAGCACGCCGATCTGTTCCTGTGCGAAGCGAGCTACCTCGACGGCGACGACAACCCGCCTGACCTGCATCTGACCGGCCGGGAGGCGGGCGAGGCGGCGGCCAAGGCCGGCGTGGGGCACCTCCTGCTCACCCATCTGGTCTCCGCGTGGGGCGATCGGGCCGCCACCTACGCGGCGGCATCTGGTACTTTTTCCGGACCGGTGAGCCTGGTGCGGCCGGGCGACCGTTACGAGATATAACGCATTCTTCGCCGACCCGTCAGATTGATGTGGCCTCATGCATCGTCGCGCGCCGCACCTTAATGCCATGCGGGTCGCGATCATTACTGAATCGTTCTCCCCCGACATCAACGGGGTGGCGCACTCCGTCGTGCGGGTCGCCGAGCATCTGGTGGCCAGGGGGCACGATCCCCTGGTCATCGCGCCGGAGCCGGCCTCGGGTACCGCCCGGGTGGCCGGCCGGCTTCCGTACCCGGTGGTCCGGGTGCCGTCGGTGCCGATGCCCGGCTACCCGAGCTTCCGGCTCGGCCTGCCCAGCCGGAAGCTGACCGAGGCGGTGATCGGCCACGGCACCGAACTCGTGCACCTGGCCAGCCCGTTCTTCCTGGGTGCCCGGGGCAGCGCGGTGGCGCAGCGGCTGGGCCTGCCGCACGTGGCGGTGTACCAGACCGACATTCCGGCCTACGCGGCCGCCTACCGGATGCGCGGGATCGGTGAGGCCGCCGCCTGGCGCTGGTTGCGCGGCATCCACAACGCCGCCGACCGCACCCTCGCACCGTCCAGCGCGGCCGCGATGGCGCTGCACGGGCACGGGATCGAGCGGATCTGGCTGTGGCGGCGGGGGGTGGACACAGTGCGGTTCGACCCCAGGCACCGCAGCGCCGCGGTCCGGCGCGCGCTGGTGCCCGGCAACGAGATCCTGGTCGGGTACGTGGGCCGGCTGGCCGTGGAGAAGCGGGTCGATCTCCTCGCGCCGATCGCCCGGCAGCCCGGCGTCCGGCTGGTCATCATCGGCGGTGGCCCGGCCGAGCCGATGCTGCGCAAGGCGCTGCCCGGGGCGGTCTTCCTCGGCTCCCGGCAGGGTGCCCAGCTGGCCCGGCTCTACGCGAGCCTGGACGTCTTCGTCCACAGTGGACCATATGAGACGTTCGGCCAGACCGTGCAGGAGGCCGCGGCCAGCGGGGTACCGGTGGTGGCACCGGCCGCGGGTGGGCCGGTCGACCTGGTGGTGGACGGGGTGACCGGCTACCTGGTGCCGCCGCTGTCCGCCGACGCGCTCGGCGAGGCGGTGGCCGACCTGGTCGGCTCGCCGGAGCGGCGCCGCGCGTTCGGCACGGCGGCCCGCTCGATGGTGCTCGGCCGGAGCTGGAGCGCGGTTGGGGACCAGCTGATCGGGCACTATGACGACGTGGTGTCCCGCCCGGTGACCGCCGTCTCCGCGGCGGCCGCGTGAGAATAGTCAGGCTGGCCAACTTCGTGGCACCGCGCTCGGGTGGACTGCGTACCGCGATGCGGGCGCTGGGGGAGGGGTACCTCGCCGCCGGGTACGAGCCGGTGCTGGTGATCCCCGGACTGTCCTATGCGGACGAATACAGCGCGCAGGGTCGGGTGATCACCCTGCCCGGTCCGGTACTGCCGTTCTCCGGCGGCTACCGGATGCTGGTCAACCGGCTCCGGCTGACCGCGCTGCTGGACGAGCTGGAGCCGGACCGGCTGGAGGTCTCCGACCGGCTCACCCTGCGGTGGACCGGTGCCTGGGCGCGCCGGCACGGGGTGCCCTCGGTGATGGTGTCGCACGAGAGCGTCGCCGGGCTGTTCGGGCTGGCCGGGCGGATCCTGTCCGGGTCGGCGGCCCGGCTGGCCGACACGCTCAACTCGCGTACCGCCAAGCACTACACCCAGGTGGTCTGTACCACCGACTGGGCGGCGCAGGAGTTCGAGCGGCTGGGCGTGACCAACCTGGCCCGGGTACCGCTCGGGGTGGACCTGGAGCTGTTCTCGCCGGACCGGCGTTCGGTGTCGCTGCGCGACCGGTACGCCGCCCCGGACGAGGTCCTGCTCGTCCACTGTGGACGGTTGTCGGTGGAGAAGAAGCCGGATCGCTCGATCGAGGCGCTGGCGGCGCTGCGCGCATCCGGGGTACCGGCGGTGCTGGTGGTCGCCGGGGACGGGCCGCTACGCAAGCGGTTGGCCCGCCGGGCCGAGGGACTTCCGGTGGTGTTCGCCGGGTTCCTGCACGACCGGATGGCGCTGGCCGCCCTGCTCGCCAGCGCCGATGTGGTGCTCGCCCCGGGGCCGGTGGAGACCTTCGGGCTGGCCGCGCTGGAGGCGCTGGCCTGCGGTACCCCCGTGGTGGTGAGCGCGAGCAGCGCGCTGCCGGAGGTGGTCGGCGAAGCCGGCGTCTGCGTCGAGGGTGAGGACTTCGCGGCCGGGGTGGCCGCGGTGCTGGACCGGCCGGAGAGCGCGCGGCGGGCCGCGGCCCGGCACCGGGCGAAGGAGTTCGGCTGGCCCGCGGCCGTGCGCGGATTCCTTGCCGCGCATGGGCTTCCGGTCACCAACCCGGCAGGTGTGGGGTCATGACGACGGCGACCTACGTGGCGCTCGGCGACTCGATCACGCTCGGTATGGGCGACCCGATGCGGGACGGCACCTGGCGCGGCTGGGCAGCGATCCTCGCGCCGGCCCTGCCGGCCCGGCTGTGCAACCTGGCGGTCAGCGGCGCGCTCACCGCCGACGTGGAGCGCGAGCAGCTGCCCCGGGCGCTGGAGCTGCGTCCGGACATCGCCTCCGTGGTGGTCGGCGTCAACGACACCCTCCGGCACACCTTCGACCCCGTCCGGGTGGGCGCCGCGCTCGCCCACACCGTGGGCGCGCTGACGGCCGCGGGGGCCACCGTGCTGACCATGCGGCTGCCCGATCCCGGGCGGATGTTCGGCCTGCCGCCCGTGCTGGCGCGCCCGCTGGCCCGGCGGATCCGGGCGGTCAACGCGGTCGCCGACAAGGTGGCGGTCCGGTTCGGTACGGTGCATTTCGACGCGGTCGGGCATCCGGGGACGTACGACCGTCGCATGTGGAGTGTCGACCGGCTGCACCCGAGCGAACGCGGGCACCGGCTGGTGGCCCACTCGTACGCGGCGTTGCTGGGGATACCGGAGGAGCGGCGCCCGTCGCTGGAGCCGTCCAGCCGGCCGCCCACCCGCCGGGCCCAGTTGGGCTGGCTGGCCACCAGGGGCACCCGCTGGGTGTACGACCGCTCCCGCGACCTGGTGCCCTACCTGATCGGCATGGCCGTGGCCGAGTGGTGGTTCGGGCTGCGCGGCATCGCCGACCGGCTGGAGGCGACCGCCGCGCAGGACATGGCACTTGCGCTGAGCGCGCTGGAGGGGCCGGTTAGGCTGACCCCATGGCCCGACCTGATGGACGTGACCCGGACCAACTGAGGCCGGTCAGACTGACCCGTAACTGGAGCATCCACGCGGAGGGCTCGGTGCTCGTCGAGTTCGGCGAGACCCGGGTGCTTTGCACCGCAAGCGTCACCGAGGGGGTACCGCGCTGGCGTAAGGGTTCCGGGCTGGGCTGGGTGACCGCGGAGTACGCGATGCTGCCCCGGTCCACCACCACCCGTTCGGAGCGGGAGAGCGTGAAGGGAAGGATCGGTGGGCGTACCCACGAGATCTCCCGGCTGATCGGCCGGAGCCTGCGCGCCTGCCTCGACCTGGCCGCGCTCGGCGAGAACTCGATCACGCTGGACTGCGACGTGCTCCAGGCCGACGGTGGCACCCGGACGGCCGCGATCACCGGCTCGTATGTGGCGCTGCACGACGCGATCGGCTGGCTTGCCGCCCAGCACGCGTTGCGCGGCAAGCCGGGCGACGCGCTGCACCGGTCGGTCAGCGCGGTCAGCGTCGGCGTCGTCGGCGGCGAGCCCCGGCTGGACCTGTGCTACGAGGAGGACGTGGTGGCCGAGGTGGACATGAACATCGTGTGCACCGGCGCCGGCGACTTCGTGGAGGTACAGGGCACCGGGGAGCAGGGCGTGTTCAGCCGGCGGGAGCTGGACCTGCTGGTCGACCTGGGGGCCACCGGCTGCGTCGCGCTGGCCTCGGCCCAGGCGCTCGCGCTCGACCTGCCCGCCGATGCGCTGACCGGTGCCTCGCACGTGGTCCCCTCGCACCTTCGGGGGCTTCCCCCCGAACTCCCCCAGAGTGCCTTGAGCCGGCGAAGCCGGCCAGTTTCGGGCCCTGCGGGGCAGAGCCCCGCAGGGCGCGACTCATGAAGATCCTGCTGGCCACCCGTAACGCCAAGAAACTCGGCGAGCTGCAACGGATTCTGACCGGCGTGTCGCTGGTCGGGCTGGCGGACGTGCCGGCCTACGAGGAGGTACCCGAGTCCGGGCTGACCTTCGCCGACAACGCGCTCATCAAGGCACGGGAGGGTGCCGCGCACACCGGGTTGCCGACGGTGGCCGACGATTCCGGACTCGCCGTCGACGCGTTGAACGGGATGCCCGGGGTGTTCTCGGCCCGCTGGTCCGGGCGGCACGGCGACGACCCGGCCAACCTGGAGCTGGTGCTGCGGCAGCTCGCCGACCTGCCGGATCCGTTGCGCACGGCGGCTTTCGTGTGCGTGGCCGCGCTCGTGCTGCCGGACGGTCGCGAGTGGACAGTGCAGGGCGAGATGCCTGGCCGGCTGGTCCGCTCGCCCCGGGGTACCGGCGGGTTCGGGTACGACCCGATCTTCGTGGCGGACGGGCAGACCCGTACCAACGCCGAGCTGAGCCCGACCGAGAAGGACGCGATCAGCCATCGGGGCAAGGCTTTCCGGGCCCTCGCCGGGATCATCCGGAGGGAGCTGGGCTGACGGTCGGAGCTGAGCTGACCGTCGGAGCCGTGCTGACGGTGGGGGCTGGGCTGACCGTCGCTTTGCGCAGGCCGTCGAGGGCCAGCCAGGCGAGGTGCTCGACCAGCGACATGCCGCTGCGCTCGGTCGGGTTGCGGTCGGACAGGATGGCGACCAGCCAGTCGTGCCCGGGCTCGACGACCCGCCCCACGCTGTTCATGATCCATCGACCCTTGCTGGGCCACCAGCCGTTCTTGACGTACACGGCTGTGGCCGCCGTACCGGCCGCGCGTGGTACGCCCCAACGCTGGTCGGACTCCACGTGGCCGAGCAGGTTCCACTCGTACCCCTGCCTGGTGGTCGACAGCGGCCCGGCCGGGGCGGCCAGCGTGCCGAGCAGCCGCAGTTGGTCGGCCGCCGTGGTGGTGGTCGCCCCCCAGTAGTCGCCCCGGTTCGGGCTGGTCTGGGTCAGCCCGAACGCCTGGTTGGCCTGCGCGATCCCGGACGCGCCGCCGGCCGCGTCCCACAACGTGCTGGCCGCGTTGTTGTCGCTGTGGACGATCATGTCCTCGGCGAGGTCACGTTGGTAGGGGCTGAGCTGCCGGTTGGCCCGCTGGTAACGCCAGAGCAGTGTGGCGAGGATGTCGACCTTGACCACGCTGGCGGTGGTGAACCGGGTGGAGTCCTGGTAGGCCAGGGCGATGCCGGTGATCCGGTCGAGGACCGCGATCCCCGCGTGGGCCCGCCGGCTGGCCACGTATCGGGCGAGTGCGTCACGGACCGCCGTGGTCGGGTCGGGTTGGACCTCGGCGGACGGCGACATCGTCGGTGACGGCGAGGGTTCCGGGCTCGGCGGCGGATCGGTGGGTGTCGGATCGGCCGGCGACGGCAGGATCGCGGTCGGGTCGGCCGGCGCCGCCTGGGTCAGCAGGACGCCGGAGACCACCAGCGTCCCGATCAATGCCGTTGCCATCGCGGTGGCCATGGGCCTGCCGCGGGCGCGTCGTCCGGCGGGCACAGCCCGATGCTAGGCGGGAAATGTTGCCGAATCCTTGGTACGCCGTCAGAGATACCTCAAAGTGACCTGCAACCGCACATCGCCGCTAGGCGAGCGGGCCGATCCGGGCCTCGATCCCGGCACGCAGCGCCGGCCCGGCGATCAGCTCCCGGGCGGCTTCCAGCACCGGGGCGAGGAAGATGTCCGGCCCGGGGTCCCCGGCGAAGGTGCGCACCGCGTCGACCGCCGCGGCTCCGGCGGGAGAGGGCGGAAGCGGGGCGCGCAGCTGGATGCCGCGTACCCCGGCGAGCAGCTCGACCGCGAGCAGGCTGGTCAGGTTGGCCAGGACGGTACGCAGCTTGCGCGCGGCCGCCCAGCCCATCGAGACGTGGTCCTCCTGCATCCCACTGGTCGGTACCGAGTCCACGCTCGCCGGCCCGGCCAGCCGCCGGTTCTCCGCGACGATCCCGGCCGCGGTGTACTGCGCGATCATCAGCCCGGAGTTGACTCCCGGGTCCGGCGTCAGGAACGCCGGCAGGTCCCGGGACCGGCCCACGTCGAGCAGCCGGTCCACCCGCCGCTCGGCGATCGCGCCCACCTCGGCCGCGGCGATGGCCAGGAAGTCGGCGGCGAACCCGAGCGGCGCGCCGTGGAAGTTGCCGGTGGACTCGACCCGCCCGTCCGGCAGTACCACCGGATTGTCCACAATGGACACCAACTCGCGGGCGCTGATGCCGGTGACGAAGTCCAGGGTGTCCCGGGCCGCGCCGGCGACCTGCGGTGCACACCGCATCGAGTAGGCGTCCTGGACGGCGTGGGTCAGGTCGGCCCGGTGACTGTCCATGATGGACGACTGCTGGAGCAGCCGGTGGATGTTGGCGGCGGAGACCGCCTGACCGGGGTGCGGCCGGATCGCGTGCAGTTCGGCCATGAATGGCCGGTCCGACCCCAACATGGCTTCAATGGACAGGGCCGCGGTCACGTCGGCCATGGTGAACAGGTGCGCGGCGTCGGCCTGGGCGAGCAGCAGCATGCCGAGCATGCCGTCGGTACCGTTGATCAGCGCCAGCCCCTCCTTGCTGGACAGGGCGAGCGGGTGCAGCCCGGCGGCGTGCAGCGCCTCACCACCCGGGATCCGGGCACCGTCCTTGGCCAGCACCCAGCCCTCGCCCGTCAGTACGAGCGCGCAGTGCGCCAGCGGGGCGAGGTCGCCGGAGGCACCGAGCGAGCCGTGCTCGGGTACCCACGGGGTGATGTCATGGTTCAGCAGGTCGACGAGTGCCTGAGCGACGCGCGGGCGTACCCCGGAGTGGCCCAGCGCGAGCGAGCGGACCCGCAGGAGCATCATGGCGCGTACCACCTCCCGCTCCACCGGCGCCCCGACTCCGGCCGAGTGCGAGCGGATCAGCGAGTGCTGGAGTTCGGCCCGGCGCTCGGGGGCGATGAACGTACCGGCGAGCGCGCCGAACCCGGTGGAGACTCCGTAGACGGGTCGCTGAGAGGCCTCGATATGGTCGACGATCGCCCGGCTGCGCGCCATCGCGTCCACAGTGGACGGTGCCAGCTCCACCCGGGCGTCGGCCCGGGCCACGGCCAGCACATCGGCGGCGCTGACGCCGGTCGGCTCTACGGTCACGGTGTGCATAGTGGTTCTCCGTTGCGCAGGACGGTGTGGACCAGGGGTACCCCCGGCCGGTAGGCCAGGTGCAGGAAGCTCGGCGCGTCCAGGACGGCCAGGTCGGCCCGGGCGCCCACCGAGAGGTGGCCGATCTCGTTGTCGCGCAACGCTTCCGCGCCACCAGCCGTGGCGGCCCAGAGCGCCTCGGCCGGGGTCATCCGCATCTCCCGCACGGCGAGTGCGATGCAGAACGGCATCGAGGTGGTGTATGACGAGCCGGGGTTGCAGTCGGTAGCTAGGGCGACGGTGGCTCCGGCGTCGAGCAGCGCGCGGGCGTCCGGGTAGGGCGAGCGGGTGGAGAACTCCGCACCGGGCAACAGGGTGGCGACCGTACCGGAGTCGGCCAGCGCCTTGACGTCCGCGTCGGACAGGTGCGTGCAGTGGTCCGCGCTGGCCGCACCCAGCTCCACCGCGAGCTGCACACCCGGTCCCTGGGCCAGCTGGTTGGCGTGCACCCTCGCCCGCAGCCCGGCGTCGATGCCGGCGCGCAGCACCGTGCGGGCCTGCTCCGCGTCGAACGCGCCGCGCTCGCAGAACACGTCGACCCAGCGGGCGTACGGCGCGGCGGCCTTGAGCATGTCGCCGCAGACCAACCGGACGTACTCGTCGGGGTCGGTGTCCGCCGGCACCACGTGCGCGCCGAGGAAGGTGGTCTCGGTGGTGAACTCCGCGGCGATCCGCAGCGACCGTTCCTCGTCGGCGACGGTCAGACCGTACCCGCTCTTGATTTCCAGCGTTGTGGTGCCCTGCCGGCGGGCCTCCCCGACCAGCCGGGCGGTGTTGGCACGCAGGGTTTCGTCGGACGCGGCCCGGGTCGCCGAGACCGTGGTCCGGATCCCGCCGCCGGTGTACGGCTGGCCGGCCATCCGGGCGGCGAACTCGGCCGCCCTCGACCCGGCGAACACCAGGTGGGCGTGGCTGTCCACGAAGCCGGGGATCACCGCGCGGCCCTCGACGTCCAGCCGCTCGTCGGTCATCGGCAGGTGCCCGGCACCGCCGATCCAGGCGACCCGGCCCTCGTCCACCACCATCGCCGCGTGCTGCACCGTCCCTTGTGGACCGTGCGTGGTCAGCTCGCCGATGTTGGTGATGAGCAGGCTTCTCATGGCAGCGCCTCACGCAGTTCCCGGGGTACGTCGAGGGACCGGTGCCGCCCGTCCGTCACGGTGGGCACGCCGTCGACGAGTACATGGGTCACGTCGGCCGCGGTGGCCGCGAAGACCGCGGCCGGAAGTGGTTGCGCGCCAACGGTCCGCACGCTGTCGAGGGTGACGGTCACCAGATCCGCCCGGTAGCCCGGCGCGAGCCGGCCGGCGTCGGTCCAACCGAGCGCCAGGTGCCCGGCCCCGGTTGCCGCGCCAAGCAGTTCCGCGGCCGTGAAATGGCCCCGGTGCTCGGTGCGCAGCCGCTCGTCCAGTTCCACCGCCCGGGCCTCCTCGAAAAGGTCGATCACGGCATGCGAGTCGCTGCCCAGACAGAGCGGGCTGCCGGCGGTCGCCAGATCCGCCGCGGGGCCGATCCCGTCGGCCAGTTCCCGCTCCGTCGTGGGGCAGAAGCAGACGCGGGTACGGGTATCCCCGAGCAGGGTCCGGTCCTCGTCGGACAGATGGGTGGCGTGCACCACCGTGGTCTGCTCGCCGAGCAGCCCCGCCTCGTGCAGCACCTCGCTGGGGGAGCCGCCGTACCGGGCCCGGCACGCCTCGTTCTCGGCCCGTTGCTCGGACAGGTGGATGTGGAACGGGCCCTCGCCGACCGCCATCGCGCCGAGAACCCCGGCCGGTACCGCGCGCACCGAGTGGGCCGCGCCGCCGATGACCGCGTGCGCCTCGGGTCTGAGCGCGCCGACCCGGGCGGCCCAGGCGTCCAGCGATCCGTCGCCGAACCGCAGCTGCGGTCCGGTAAGCGGAGCACCCTCCACAGTGGACGTCAGGTAGACCGTGTCGAGCAGGGTGATCCGCAGCCCGGCGTCGCGAGCGGCCGCCAGCAGGGCATGGCCCATCGCGTTCGGGTCGGCGTAGCGGGTGCCGCCGGGGGCGTGGTGCAGGTAGTGGAACTCGCCGACACAGGTGATCCCGGCCAGCACCATCTCGCCGTAGGTGGCCCGGGCCAGGCGGTAGTAGCCGTCCGGGTCGAGGTGCCCGGCGAGGGCGTACATCTGCTCGCGCCAGGTCCAGAACGTACCGCGCCCGGACTGGGTACGCCCGCGCAGCGCCCGGTGGAACGCGTGGGAGTGCGCGTTGGCCAGGCCGGGCAGGGTGAGCCCGGGCAGCCGGGTGCCGTCCGGTGGCGCCCCGGGCTGGACGGCGGTGATCCGCCCGTCGGCCACCTCGATGCGTACCTCCCGGTCGGCCGTGTCGCCGCCGAGCCAGGCATACTCCGCGTGGTACCGGGTCATCTGACCAGTCTGGCTCGGCGGCGTCTGACGCCGCGCACGACCCAGACCGGTCACCTGCATGCCAGCTCCTCCAGCACAGCCGCGAGGGCGTCGACCCCGACCGCGCAGTCGGTGTCGGTGGCGTACTCCTGGGGGGCGTGCGACACCCCGGTCGGGTTGCGGACGAACAACATCGCGGTCGGTACGTGCGCCGCCAGCACCCCGGCGTCGTGCCCCGCTCCGGTCGGCAGCACCGGCGCCCCGCCGAGCAGGTCGGCGATCCGGTCGCGCAGCTGGGCGTGGAACTCGATGACCGGTGACACCGACTCGGCGCTGACGCTGACCCCGGTCCCGTCCCGCGCCGCCCGCTCGGACACCCGGGTGGTCACCGCGGCGATCAGACTGTCCAGTGTGGACTGTTCCGGTGCCCGGGCATCCAGCCAGGCGGTGACCGATGACGGGATCGCGTTGGTGGCGTTGGGTTCCACGCTGACCCGGCCGACCGTGGCGTGCGCCCCCTGCAACCGGGCCTCCTTGTTGGCGCCCAGCACCGCGCACGCGAAGGTGAGCATCGGGTCCTGACGCTCGGCCATCCGGGTGGTACCGGCGTGGTTGCCGGTACCGGTGAAGTCCAGCCGCCAGCGCCCGTGCGGCCAGATCGCGCTGGCCACCCCGACCGGCGCGGTCAGCGCCCGGCCCTGCTCGACATGCAGCTCGACGAAGGCGCCGATCCGCCGTAGCCGGGCGGGGTCCGGTCCGAGCAGCGCCGGGTCGGCCCCGGCGGACTTCATCACCTCGCCCAGGCTCACCCCGTCCCGGTCGGTCAGTGCGGCCGCCCGCTGCGGATCCAGCGCGCCGGTCAGCAGCCGGGAGCCCAGGCAGGCGACGCCGAACCGGGCCCCCTCCTCCTCGGTGAAGGCCACCACCCCGAGCGGTCGGCGGGGCCTGGCTCCCTGCTCGGCCAGGACGTCGATGGCGAGGAAGGCGGAGACGATGCCCAGGGCGCCGTCGTACCCGCCACCGCCCGGTACCGAGTCGAAGTGCGACCCGGTGACCACCGCGTCCCCGGCGGCCGGATCGCCGAGCCAGGCCCAGAGGTTGCCGTTGCCGTCGGTCTCCACCGTCATCCCGCGGTCGGCCGCCTCCTCGCTGAACCACTCCCGGCAGGCCAGGTCGGGATAGGTCCACGAGTACCGGTGGTACCCGCCGCCGGCGCCCCGCCCGATCGGCTCCAGCGACCGCCAGAGCGCCGCGAACCGGTCCGGCGCCATCATGCCGGTTCGCCCATCGGGATACGGATTCCGTGCCGGGCGGCCACCTCGGTCGCGGAGTCGTAGCCGGCGTCCACGTGGCGGATCACGCCCATGCCGGGGTCGTTGGAGAGCACCCGTTCGAGTTTCCGCGCGGCCAGCGGGGTACCGTCGGCCACGCTCACCTGGCCGGCGTGGATGGACCGGCCGATGCCCACCCCGCCACCGTGGTGGATGGACACCCAGGACGCCCCGGACGCGGTGTTCACCAATGCGTTGAGCAGCGGCCAGTCGGCGATCGCGTCGGAGCCGTCGGCCATCGCCTCGGTCTCCCGGTAGGGCGAGGCGACCGAGCCGCAGTCGAGGTGGTCCCGGCCGATGACGATCGGCGCGCTCACCTCGCCGGCGGCGACCAGCTCGTTGAACCGCAGCCCGGCGCGGTCCCGCTCGCCGTAGCCGAGCCAGCAGATCCGGGCTGGAAGTCCTTGGAAGGCAACCCTTTCGCCAGCCATCCGGATCCACCGGGCGAGCGCTTCGTTCTCCGGGAACAGGTCCAGCACGGCCCGGTCGGTGGCCGCGATGTCGGCCGGGTCCCCGGACAGCGCCGCCCAGCGGAACGGACCCTTGCCGGCGCAGAACAGCGGCCGGATGTAGGCGGGTACGAAGCCGGGGAAGGCGAACGCCCGGGTGTACCCGCCGAGCTGCGCCTCGCCGCGGATGGAGTTGCCGTAGTCGAAGACCTCGGCACCGGCGTCCAGGAAGCCGACCATCGCCTCGACGTGCCGGACCATCGAGGCGCGGGCCCGTTCGGTGTACTCGTCAGGCTTCTCCCGGGCGAACAACCGCGCTTCGGCGACGGAGAGCCCGACCGGGACGTACGACAGCGGATCGTGCGCCGAGGTCTGGTCGGTGACCACGTCGACCGGTACCCCCCGGCGCAGCAGCTCGGGCAGTACGGTCGCGGCGTTGCCGACCACGCCGACCGACCGCGCCCGCCGTTCGGCCCGGGCGGCCAGGACGAGCTCAACCGCCTCGTCGAGCGAGTCGGCCACGGTGTCCAGGTAGCGGTTCTCCACCCGGCGGCGCAACCGGGACTCGTCGACGTCGACGATCAGGCAGGCGCCCCCGTTCATGGTGACCGCGAGCGGCTGCGCACCGCCCATCCCGCCGCAGCCGGCGGTCAGCGTCAGGGTCCCGGCGAGCGTCCCGTCACCGGGTTCCGGCCCCCCGCCACGGGCGGCGGCGAGTTTCGCGGCCACCGCCGCGAACGTCTCGTAGGTGCCCTGCAGGATGCCCTGGGTGCCGATGTAGATCCAGGAGCCGGCGGTCATCTGCCCGTACATGGTCAGGCCGAGCTGCTCCAGCCGGCGGAACTCCGGCCAGGTGGCCCAGTCGGGGACCAGGTTGGAGTTGGCGATGAGCACCCGCGGCGCCCACTCGTGGGTGCGGAACACGCCGACCGGCCGGCCGGACTGTACCAGCATGGTCTCGTCATCGTCCAATGTGGACAGTGTGCGGACGAGGGCGTGGAAGGACGGCCAGTCCCGGGCCGCCTTGCCGGTGCCGCCGTACACGACGAGGTCCTCGGGGCGCTCGGCCACCGCCGGATCGAGGTTGTTGCACAGCATCCGTAGCGCGGCCTCCTGCGGCCAGCCACGCGCGGTCAGGGCCGTACCCCTGGGTGCTCGGATCGTCTCCACCTCAAGCTCCTACGCCACGAACACGCCGCGCCGTGCGGCGGACACCTCGAACTTCTCCAGCCGGGCCGACGCCTGCGCCGGCCCGGCGTCACACATCGCCTGCAACAGCACCATGGCCAGGGTCATCGGCCCGGCCTGCAGGTCGAAAACCAGCCGGGAGCCGACCGCGGCGGTGAGCGCCACATCGGCCAGCTCGACGGCCGGGCTGACCGGCGAGTCGGTCAACACCACGACCGACAATCCGGTGGTACGCGCCTCCCGTAACGCATCCAGCGCCTCCCTCGGGTAACGGGGCAGGACGATGGCGAGCAGGGCGGTCGCACCGGCCGAACGGGCCTGTTCCAGCCGGTCGGCCAGCAGGCTGCCGCCCTGGTCGAGCACCCGCACGTCCGGATGCACCTTGGCCGCGAAGTAACCGAAGTAGCCGGCCAACGAGCCGGCCGCGCGCAGTCCCAGCACGGGCAGCGGCCGGCTGTCCGCGAGCAGCTTGCCGGCCTCGGCGATGGCGGCCCGCTCGGCGCTGCCCTCGGCGAGCCGGTCGGCCAGCCGGGTCAACGTCTCCAGCTCACCACGAACCGCGTGCTGCAACTCGTTCTCGCCGGCACTCAGCTTCGCACCGGCGATCGGCGGATCCGGGTCGCGCAGGTCCCGCAGGGCCCGGCGCAGGGCGGGGTAGCCGTCGTAGCCGAGCGCGGTGGCGAACCGGGTCACCGAGGGCTGGCTGACCCGGGCCAGCTCGGCCAGCTCGCCGCTGGACAGGTACGCCGCGCGGTTGCCCCGCTCCAGCAGGCACTGGGCGATCCGGCGCTGGGTCGGGGTCAGGCGTACCCCGTCGAACAGCGCCAGCATCTGTTCATGCACAGCCCGACTCTATGTAAGTTTCCATGCAGAAGGCAACCGGTAGCGTCTTTGTCATGCGGCTCGCCTCGATCCACACATACCCGGTCAAGGCTCTGCACCGGGTCGATCACGACGCGGCGCGGGTCGAGCCCTGGGGACTGACCGGTGACCGCCGGTTCCTGCTCATCGACCACGACGGCCGGATGCTGACCCAGCGGGACGAGCGCCGGCTGGCCCTGCTCCGTCCGTCCTATGTGGACGGCCAACTGGTGGTACGCGCGACCGGCCGGCCGGATCTGTGCGTCCAGCCGCTGCCCGGCGAACCCGTTGACGTACGGGTATGGCGGGCCGTGGTGACCACGAGCCTGGTCGGCGAGGCGGCCGACGCCTGGCTCTCCGAGGCGCTGGACCGCAAGGTGCGCCTGGTGTATCTGGACGATCCGGCCCGGCGTCCGGTCGACCCGCGCTACGGTCGGGCCGGCGACCGGGTCAACCTCGCCGACGACTATCCCGTGCTGCTCACCAACATCGCGTCGTTGAACGTGCTCAACGACTGGATCGCCGAGGGCGGCAGCGACGAGGGTCCCTTGCCGATGACCCGGTTCCGTCCCAACCTCGTGGTGGCCGGCGCGCCGGCCTGGGCCGAGGACGGCTGGGTCGGCCGCCGGCTGCGGATCGGCGCGGTCACCTTCCGGATGCCCAAGCTGTGCAGCCGTTGCGTGGTGCCGAACACCGACCAGGAGACCGCCGAGCGCGGCCGGGAGCCGTTGGTGACCCTCGCCCGTTCCCGCAACGTCAACCACAAGCTGCTGTTCGGCATGAACCTCATCCCGGACGGCGCCGGGGAGGTACGGGTCGGTGACGAAGTCACCGTAGTCGATTGATCCGTCGCCTACGCTCGTGCTGTGCGAGTTGATCTGGTCACCATCGTGGTCGAGGAGCCCTTACACACGCCTACCAGGGTCGATGCCCAGCATGCTGAAGCGCGCGGCCAGATCGTCGACCCACTCCGGTGGCGTGCGATGGTCTGCGAGCGGGATTCCGGCTTCGCTCCGCCATAGAGCGTCGCCGAGAGCAGTGCGCAGATGCCAGGCAATGACCCGGTCAGTCGACAGCTGGCGTCCGGTGATCTGCTGGTAGTGGCGCATGACCGCGGTCAGCAACTCAACACCGGGGCCCATGGCCGGGCCGGGAAAAGTGCGCAGGTCGTACTCCGGCTCGGCAACTCCGACAGTTTCGAGATCTACCACCAGCCGGAGCGTGTCGTGGTCCCACACCTGGTTGTTGCCGTGCAGGTCGCCGTGCACCAGCACAGCCGGGCCAGGCGAGGCGAGCACGGCGTCGGCCCAGTCGCACCAGCGCATGATGAGCCGGCGCTGCTGCGGCCGGGCCCACATCCCGAATCGCTCGCGCAAGAGTCCTGTCGTGGCTGGCGGCAGCCGCACGCCCGTGAGCCTGCCGACAACGGCCTCGACGCGCTGGCGCGCCGCCGGGTGGTGCAAAGCGGCCAGGAAACACGCCAGCTGCTGGCCACCCCGATCCCGGTCGATCGAGCCGACGACTTCGAACAGCGATGCCCCCGGGACGAGTCTGGTAATCAGGAGCAAGGGGTCGGTGCTGCTGGCGACGACCTCGGGCAGGAACGGGACCTTCGGTTCGCGCGCGAGCGCGGTCAGCACCCCGATCTCAACCGCCAAGCGAAGCGCCGCAGGACGCGACCAGGCGAATTTCACCAGGAACCGATCACCGACAACCGTGCTGGACGACCACCAAAGCGGATCACCTTTGGCTGCCGGGTCGGGAACCGGAACGGTGACCGGGCAGCCACCCAACTCCGGTGCCACGACCCGCAGCGCCTTACCCAACGCGTCAGCAGAGCACTCCGCCAGCCACTTCATTCGGAGAACCCGGCCATTTGACCACAGTAAGACGGCCTCCAACGGCCGCCAAGCGCCACGTCGCGTCAACAGCTGTTGGGCGATACGGCCCTCCGGTGCACGGTGACCTGATGCAGCGGCGGCGGCACCTCGTCCGGCGGCAGGCGGTGGTCGTCTTTCAGCTTGGCCCGCTCGATCCACTCGTCGGTACGCCAGCGGGTATCAAGTCCATCAACCGCTCAGGTCCGGCCCCTGCCCGACGACCTCGGACACCCTCGCAGCCATCACCGAGCCAGCCGCCATGCGCACTAACTTGAGCCAAGTCATGAAGGGAAGAACAGAGCAAGGGTGAACGGGGCCGGGGCCCTGGTCCATGAGATGTTCTTGCGATTCTGGCTGGGCTGTTGGATGGAGGACTCGCCGAGCTCGTAGGTGAGCTGCGCCTTGACCAGATCCATGGCGATTGTGCCCGAGGTGATACCCGCTGGCACGATGAAGGTTACCGGGGCGTCATTGTCATCGCCGGCGGCAGGGATCAGCTGAAGGTCACGCGGGTGGGGCGTCGCGGGTATCGTCTTGCCGTCGCTGGTGCGGAACGTGAAGACGTTCTGGTCGCTGAACTGTTCGTGCTCACGGCCGTAGTACGCTAGCGGGTCGATGGTCAGGGCCGGTGCGGGGACCAGGAGGATCGCCGAATCCTTGGGCGCCCAATCGAGGTCCGGTGTGTAGCTGGTCAGCGTGGCGACCTCGGATGCCCCTGTGGCGGCGGTGGCGTTGCCGACACTCATGCTCGCCGGAGCGGATGCGCCCTCCCCGTTGTGGTCCTGCACAGTGGTCGAGCCCGACCACTGGAGGGCCCCGCTCTGCCGCAGGTCGTAGCTGTTGACAAGAACCTTGCCGGTACGCAGGTCGAGTTCCTCGGAGCGACCGGCGTCGGTGGCGCGCAACCGCAGGGCAGCGCCGCGCGGCGCGCTGATCAGGATGAGGGTCGTGGCGGCCGGAAGCTGACCGCGGGGCTGCATCGCAATGGGTAGTCCGGTGACCGGCGTCGCCTGGCCGGCAACGGTCACGCTCACTTCGACGTGCCCACCCTGGAACGCGGCGTAGGTGGCGTTCGGGTCAACAGCGGCGACGACGAGTTCGCTGCCCTCCGGGGCACGCACCGGCGTGGTGCGCAGTTCCCGGGCGTCGGTCGCGCTGAGCGTGGTACCGGTGGAGATCCACTCGATGCGCAGCGTGTAGTGCGGCCCATTCAGCACCGCGCCACTGGGGTCGCTTCGATGCAGGTCGTCGTCGATTCCGGTGGGAGCTGTCAGCGCCGCGATGCTTTCGATGCGCTCGGTCCGTACACCACTGAACGTGGGCGGCTTCCTGGTTGAGCAGGCGCTGAGTGAGGCCACGAACACTGCCAGCGTCAGGGCGGAACAGACAGGCCTGTGCATCAGTCACCATCCGTATGCGGGCCGCTGAAGAACCGGATCCGTGGGTCAGGATACTCATCACCTGGAACCAGCCGCGTTCCACACCGTCGCGAAGCTTGATGTTGGATGAGCTGCGCGCGTGAGGGAAATATCGCGATGTGACCGCGCCCGGCGTGGATGACACCACGTAGGGACGAAGCTCCGGTATGACGAGGTCTTCTCACGGATCCGTGTCTTCCGGAGCTTCGTCCTAGTAGTACTTTGTTAGGTAGTGGTGTGTCGTTCGGTAGTTTCTACTGTGGACAGTGCTGAGATTGTGGTGTGACGCCTGAGGAGTTGGCCCGGTTGCGGCCGCGGCTGGTGGAGTTCACTGCACAGATGTTGGGGGTGCTGCCGCGTCGGGATCAGCGGGCCAAGGGTGAGTTGTACGTGCGTGGGCTGCTCACCGACGGGGCGCGCAAGTCGATGCAGCCGATGGCCGAACGGCTCGGTGTGGATCATCAGGGGTTGCAGCAGTTCGTGTCGTCCTCGACGTGGGACTACGCGACGGTGCGCGCCGACCTGGCCCGGTGGGCGGTCGAGGCGATCGGCCCGGATGCATACGTGGTCGACGACACCGGGTTCCCGAAGGACGGCACCGCCTCGCCGTTGGTGGCCCGGCAGTACTCCGGCACGTTGGGCAAGACCGGCAACTGCCAGATCGGGGTCAGCGTGCAGCTGGTTACCGATCACGCGTCGCTGGCGGCGAACTGGCGGCTGTTCTGCCCGGCCTCCTGGGACGATGCCAGGATCACCGACGCGGCCACCGCCACGGCGACGCGCCAGCGGCGGGCCCGAGCCGGCATCCCGGGCGACGTGCGGCACCGGGAGAAGTGGCGCCTGGCACTGGACATGATCGACCAGATGATCGGCGACTGGGGGCTGCCGACGCTGCCCGTGGTCAGCGACTCCGGCTACGGCGACTGCACGCTGTTCCGCCTCGGCCTGGCCGAGCGCGGCCTGTCCTACGTGGTGCAGGTCGACCCCAACGCCACCGCCCAGCCGGCCGACGCGGTGCCGGTCACCGCCGCCTACACCGGCCGCGGGCGGCCACCCAAGCCCGCCTACCCCGACCCGCCGGTCACGTTCAAGCACCTCGTCCTGGCCGCTGACCGCCGCAGCGTGCGGCAGATCACCTGGCGACACGGCACCCGAGGCAGCGCCACCAACCGCACCGCCGCGATGCGCTCGCACTTCCTGGCCATCCGCATCCGACCCGCCAACCGGGACATCCCCCGCGCCGACGACGCCAGCCTGCGCGAGGAATGGCTGATCGCCGAATGGCCACCCGGCGAACCCGAACCGGTCAAGTACTGGCTGTCCAACATGGACATCCGCACCCCGCTGAAAACCCTGGTCCGGCTGGCGAAGATCCGCTGGCGAGTCGAACACGACTACCGCGAACTCAAGACCGGCCTCGGCCTCGACCACTTCGAAGGACGCTCGTTCACCGGCTGGCACCGCCACGTCACGCTCGTCGTGCTCGCCCAAGCCTTCGCCACCCTGCTACGCCTGGACCCAAAAGCGGATGCGCCGGCCTGACCCTCTACGCCGTACTCCGCATGCTGCAAGCCCTGCTTGTAGCCATGGCCGGCACATGCCACCTCTGCAACCGCCCATTCGACGACACAACATAACAAAGTACTACTAGTCAACCCGTCTGTCCAAGAGCCCGTGGATGTCTGTCTA
>WNGE01001579.1_pt1 | contig 44458 bp, 39 predicted proteins | sample 5400651 | NCBI WGS metagenome assembly WNGE01 (sample SAMN13153370, study PRJNA577476) | soil metagenome | isolation source: 60 cm soil or saprolite under grassland replicate 2 | place: USA:California | collected 2016-06-15 | reverse complement strand
TCTCCGGTGCGCTTCAGAAGCTACACATCGCAAGAAACGCCCGAAAGATGCAAGCTTCCAGGCGTTCTCTTTATATCGTGTGGATAGTAATGACTGAATGGCGGAGGGTGAGGGATTCGAACCCCCGTTACGGTTTCCCGTAAAGCGGTTTTCAAGACCGCCTGTTTCAACCGCTCACACAACCCTCCGCGCTGATGAAGGCGTGTGCTTGCGTTAGTTTATCGCACCGTCGGCAGCTGCGTTCGCCGGGCGGGTTGCACGCGTGGCGCACAGCCCATTGTGGCGCTATCTATTGCGACGGCATCCATCGTGCCCGCCTTTCGCTCCAGCACGCCAACAGCAGGCGCGCCGGGACTCCATCGCGACGTTGCAGCGAGGACCCCCGCGACAGTTTTTGGCGTGCTGAGGTGGAATGAGCTTAAATGAACTTTGCGCCAAAGAGCTTAACTGAGTGGAGGTTCGCACGGATGACATTCCAGCAGCAGATTGCTGTTCACACCAGCGGGCACGGCAAGATGCACGACCTGACCGAACAGGTGGAGCGCGTCGTGAGCGCGTCTGGAATCCGGACAGGCACAGTGAACGTCTTTACCGTCGGCAGCACCGCGGCGGTCGGCACCATTGAATTCGAACCGGGGCTGCAGCGCGATTTACCGGAGACCCTGGACAAGCTCATTCCGCCAAGCCGCAGCTACGGCCACGAGCAGGCGTGGCACGATGGCAACGGCCACTCGCATCTGCAGGCGACGCTGCTGGGGCCTTCGCTGACCGTGCCGATTGTCGAAGGCAAGCCGGCGCTGGGGACGTGGCAACAGATCTTCCATCTCGAATGCGATGTGCGCTCCCGCGAGCGAAATGTCGTGATCACCGTAATCGGCGACTAGAGTTGCCGGAGCTCACGCCGAGTGGCGGAGCCCCGTCCTGCAAGCGGTCCCCCCATCTGTCTTTGTCTGGCAGATGTGGGATGGGTCAGCGATCTGCCGTTCGGCCAGCTCGCGCAGAACCAGCCGTGCGGAAGCGACCATCAGGTTGCGATGCTGCGGAAGAATCTGCTCCCACGAAACACAGCCCTCGTTGCTCTGGAGGCCAAAATCGGTGGCCAGCATGTCACGGTACCCATAGAACAACTTTGCCAACTCCTCAGCGGAAATACCCGGTGTGCTCTGCATCTCTTCTCCTTCTTGGTCTTTGAACTTTTTCGTTATGCAAAACGGCCCACGATCATCGCCGTGGGCCGTTCGGAATGTCGATGCTAATTGGAAGTTTTAACTTCGATTAGCCGCCGTTTCCGAACCGACCACGGTGGGTACCAGCGCTACGGGCGCCAGTACGGCCAGCAATACGGTTAGGAGATTCGCGACCAACATGTGGCCTAGACTACCAGCACGCTTTGCTGAGTTCAAACTCATAATTCTGATTCGAGTATTAGTGTCACTTATTTCAGACCATTTCATAATCAGAAAATCTTATGCCGAGCCTGCGCAATCATTAATTTGCGATGAAGCGATTGAGGAACACAGAATTCCAGCCCGAGCGAGCCAGAGAGCTCCAGGGGAGTCCAGGTTCCCCGGCACGCCTGTTCCTGGAGTCCTGGGATGAAGTCCTGCCTCGCTTCGAGGCCGACGTTTTAGGGACGGCCACCGGAGCGGAATCGCGACAAAAACCACATGCCTACATCCAATAGATTATGAGTTCACCCGACACTCCTCTTAGCGCCTTGACGGCGTCCTCTGCTCGCCCCAGCACGCCAACTACGGATGCGTTGGGGACCCCTTCTGCGCTGGTTGCGCACTCCGTCAGCTTCGGCTTCGAGAACACCTATGCGCGATTGCCGGAGCGCTTTTACGCGCGACTGGATCCGACGCCGGTGGCAGCGCCGCGTCTGGTGAAGCTGAATGTGGAGCTGGCCAGGAAGCTGGGGCTCGATCCGGAGGTTCTGGCGAGCGCACGCGGCGTGGAGGTGCTGGCCGGCAATCGTATGGCCGAGGGGGCTGAGCCTGTGGCGCTGGCCTACGCCGGACACCAGTTTGGATACTTCGTGCCGCAACTCGGCGATGGCCGCGCCATCCTGCTGGGAGAGGTGATCGCACCGGATGGCGCGCGCTATGACATCCAACTCAAAGGATCAGGTCCCACGCCTTTCTCCCGCGGCGGTGACGGCAGGGCTGCGCTTGGTCCCGTTCTGCGCGAGTACATCGTGAGCGAGGGCATGGCGGCCCTTGGAGTGCCGACTACGCGGGCCCTGGCTGCTGTGACCACGGGAGAGCGAGTCTTGCGCGAAACAGCATTGCCGGGAGCCGTGCTGACGCGCGTAGCGGCGAGCCACCTCCGCGTGGGCACCTTCGAGTATTTCGCTGCACAGGGCGATACAGAGGCGATCCGCAGTCTTGCGGAGTATGCGATCGCACGGCACTACCCCGAGGCCGCGCTGGCGAAACAGCCCGTGCGGGCCCTGCTGGACGGCGTGATCGCAAGGCAGGCGCGACTGGTGGCGCAGTGGATGCTCATCGGCTTCATCCACGGCGTGATGAACACCGACAACACCTCCATCTCGGGCGAGACGATCGACTATGGCCCATGCGCCTTTATGGAGGCGTACGACCCGGCCACGGTCTTCAGCTCCATTGACCTTTACGGACGGTATGCCTACGACAACCAGCCGACCATCGCAAGCTGGAACCTGACGTGTTTGGCCGAGACATTACTGCCGCTGCTGGAGCAGGAGGCAGGAAGCAAAGAGGCCGCGCTCGCCTCGGCCAAAGAAGCCCTCGCCGCATTCAAGCCGCAGTTCGAGGCAGCACGCTATGCCGGCCTGAGGCGCAAGATTGGCCTGTTCACCGAGCGCGAGGGCGATGCGGCGCTTGCCGAAGATCTGCTGAAGCGCATGTTTGCCAATCGCGCCGACTTCACCCTCGCCTTCCGCCGGCTCTGCGATGCAGCCGAATCGCCGGACCACCCCAGCAAAACAACAGCGGGCTTGCCGGGAACCACGCCGGATGGCGATGCGGGGATACGCGCGCTGTTCGACGAGCCTGGCGATTTTGACTCGTGGGCGCGCGCATGGGGCGTGCGCTTGAATGCAGAGCCCGGCTCGGCCGAGGAGCGCGCTGCGGCTATGCGTGCGGTGAATCCGGTGTTCATTCCACGCAACCACCTGGTGGAAGCGGCGCTCAATGCCGCCGTCGAGCGGCAGGACCTACAGCCATTCGAGGAACTTCTGGACGTAGTGACGCGCCCCTACGAAGACAGGCCGAACGAGGACCTGGAGCGGTATGCCACGCCGGCCCGCCCCGAGGAGTACGTCAGCCAGACCTTCTGCGGGACATAAAGACCAGGGCCGATAATCATTCTTTCCCCATACGAGATGGCCCACTCAACGTCCTTTCGTTGCGTGGGGTTTTTTGCTGGCGCAGGCGAACTACCGCACTCAAGCAAAAGAAGCTTGAGTAGGCCACAGACTGCTCGCTTTCGAAAATCGCATATGACCTTGGACGAATTCCGCAATTCGCTTATTAAGCAAAGTCCGCCTGCGGGGCTTACGCTCGCTCTAGCTGGACTTTGGTGGGATGCAAAGGGCGATTGGACACGGGCCCACGAATCTGCCCAGCAGGACGAAGGGCGCGATGGTTCGTGGGTCCACGCTTATCTGCATCGCAAGCAAGGCGACCACAACAACGCAGCATACTGGTACAGCCGCGCAGGGAGATCCGTCTGCCGAGAATCGCTCGAGGCGGAATGGATGAGCATTGCGACAAGCCTGCTTCAACCCCAGCACGCCAAACGCGGGCGCGCTGGGGACCCCATTGCGTGAGGGACTATTCCCTCAACGATTTTGCCTCTGACTGATTGCGCGGGCTGGCGTGGCTCAACGCCGAAACTAACTTGCCTGCAGCGCCCGGAGTGCCTACTTTGTGCTTCGCGATGATGTCCTCCGCAGTCAGCTTCCTGCCATAGAGATTCTCGTTCGCTCCGCCGTCGGACCGCAGCGTTGACCCTTCTAACGAGACCCCGGCGAATAGGCCTTTCGAGCGGGAATAGGTGAGAATTTCCGCCCGCATCACAATGTCCGTCGCAGCAGCCGCTGTGCGTCCCTTCGGTCCGGCCGCCGCAGCGGCATCCGCACCCAACTTAACTTTGGACTTTAACAACGAGCGCGCGCCGCGCGGGTTCACCACGAGCAAAACGAAATCGGTGGCCTGACCGCCAAGCTGGAAACCGATGTTGCCGCCCTCCAGAGCGTACATGGCCGGAGCGCCCCAGGAGCCGGTGAAGTGCTCTCCGGAGCGGCATATCATGGCGCCGCGTCCGAAGCTTCCACCAATGCCGATCGCAAATTTCTTCACCGAGGGCAGAACAACCACACACTCGGCGCGCTCAAGAAGGTCCTTCGGAATTCCGTCAGGGATATTCAGGATCTCTTTCATCACTTCGCCCGCATTTTCCAGTCGTTCGCGCTCCTTCTGCTGTGCGGACAAACAGACAGGCACGGCCATGATCATGAGCAGCAGTGGAACCAGGGATCGACGCATTTCGACCTCGCTTCTCTGCCCCAGCAAGCCAAGCGCGGGCCTGCCGGGGACTCCGTGAGACTTAGAATATTTTCGAGAGCTCAGATTACGCACACCAGATTACGCACACCAGACTGCCCGGGTAAAGCACGAAAGAGTACAGCAGCTCAGGTCATTCTCTGTCCGCTCTCTGCCGGCATGTTGCTGGAGTGAAATGAGCGCGCATTCGTTGGTGTATCGCACCTTGGTTTTTCGCGGATTTTTCAATGCGATAGGTCAGCGTGACCGCAATCGTATGCACGAGTATTGCCAACAATTCACCCAATTTCGCTTGCGCTTCAGGGCTCGGTTGCTTAGCATCACTTCCACTAGGTGCCGACCTGCAAAGTTGGTGATGGGGTGGAACACACCACTGCGGACCGATATTTCTAAATCGGGTGCCCGACTCGAAAAATGGGCCTGGTGAGCTGATCCCCAGTCGGATCGGCCTGAAGGGCCCCGGAGGGCGCCCACCTGGTGATCCGGTCTCAGCACCATCCACTCCACACGGCTAAGCGGGCCGGCACCTTAGCGTTTGTCTGCGAATTGATCTTCCACGATTCGGCGGCTTTACGGCTCGTTCCTCGCGGCGCTTCCCGATCTCAACTAGAATAGCTTCGTGTTTCCCCACCTGTTTCACATCGGCTCCTTTGGCGTCCCAACCTACGGCTTCATGGCCGCCGTGGGAATGGTTTGCGGACTTGCTGTGGTTTTTCGCCTGGCGCGCTTTCGCGGCCTCGATCCGGACCAGATGTGGAACATGGCCGGCATCGCCGCATTCAGCGGAATACTTGGCTCCAAACTGCTCCTGATCTTGCTGAACTGGCGCGAGTACGCTGCCGATCCTGGAAGGATCTTCAGCATTGCCACACTGCAGTCGGGCGGAGTCTTCTCCGGCGGGCTGCTACTGGCCATCGTTTGCGTGTGGTGGTACGTGCGGCGGCACAGGCTCTTTTATTTTTCGGTGGCCGATGTCTTCGCGCCGGGAGTGGCGCTGGCCCACGCCTTCGGGCGAATCGGCTGCCTGGCCGCGGGCTGCTGCTACGGTCGCGAGACCCATGTGCCCTGGGCGATCACATTCCACAATCCCTGGGCTGCAGAGTTCAGCGGCACGCCATTGAACATTCCGCTGCATCCCACGCAGCTCTACGAGTTCGCGGCCGAGCTGATCAACTTTGCCTTTCTCTACTGGCTTTGCAAGCGCAAGCAGTTCGAGGGCCAGATCATCGCGCTCTTCATGATTGTCTATGGCATCGAGCGCTTCATCTTCGAGTTCTACCGCGGCGATCCAGGACGCGGCCAGGTCTCCGGCTGGCCGATCACCACGACGCAGTTGATTGCCCTGGGACTGGTGGTGGGCGGCTTCGCAATCTACCTGCGCCGCACGCCGCTGCGCTCGACGGCTCCGGCCGGAGCGGCCCCGCGAAAGCCGGCGACTACCGCGTCGCGAGTCTGAGACCCTCCATGCCCCGCAAGATTGTTCAGCCTGCTTCATCCGAGCCCATTGACTCAGATTCCGGAGAGCTACCGGAAGTGGAAGCCGAGTCTTCGCAGGAGCCTAGCCAGGAGTCGCCGGAAACTTTTCACGTTTCGGAAGAGGACGCCGGGCTGCGCCTCGACCACTATCTCGTCTCGCGCCTGCCCGACGTGAGCCGCGTGCGCGTGCAGCAGCTCATCGAGCAGGGGAAGGTTCTGGTCAACGAGCGCGAGGCCAAGGCCTCTCTGAAGCTGAAAGGCACGGAGCAGATCGAGATCACCGGGCCGGTTGAGGCCGCGCCGCTCAAGGCCTTTGCCGAAGACATTCCGCTCGCGGTGGTTTTTGAGGACAACGAACTGGCGGTGGTCGACAAGCCTGCAGGAATGGTGGTTCACTCCAGCTCGGGAAGCGCCGAAGATCCGCGCAATCGCGGAACGCTGGTCAATGCGCTGCTCTTCCGTTTTCGCAAGCTCAGCCAGGCTGGAGGCGAGCTGCGCCCCGGCATCGTGCATCGGCTCGACAAGGACACCAGCGGGCTGATGGTGGTGGCGAAAAACGACGTGGCGCACCGCAAGCTGGTCGAGCAGTTTTCATCACGGCGCGTGCGCAAGACCTATCTGGCGCTGGTGCACAACTGGCCCAAAACGAAAACCGGGTCGGTGACCGGTGAGATCGGGCGCGATCCGCGCAACCGCACACGCATGAGCATTGGCGGCATCGAGGCGCGCACGGCGGTCTCGCACTACAAAGTCGTGGAGAGGCTGCTCACGCCGTATGGACGCTTCGCGCTGCTCGAGGTGCGGATCGAGACCGGGCGCACCCACCAGATCCGCGTCCATCTTGCATCCATCGGCCATCCAGTCGTGGGCGACACGCTTTATGGCGCGCCGCGGCTTCTGCTGCCCAACACGGTGGCACGCGAACGCCGGGGCACAGCGATCAGCTCGCGGACAGCGGCCAAGAAAGCGCGCTCCCAAGGCGCGAGCGAGGGCACGCTGTCACTGCCGCGCAATTTTCTGCATGCCGCGCACCTGAGCTTCACGCATCCGAAGAGCGGGCGTCCGCTGGAGTTCGACGCGCCGCTCCCCGGAGGTCTGCAGAATTTTCTTGAGAGGTTACGTGAAATGGCGGAGCCGATTGGCTGAATGGCCGCCCCCGGTGGCGAACTCTCGTGTATTCCGCCGTCGCATATCGCTCCGGCCGCTCCTGCAGCCGATATACACTTGGAGGATGATGAAGTTCGGCACAGCTTTCTTTGCGTGCGTCCTGCTGCTCACCTCGGCGGCCGGCGCGCAGAATTCGCCACAGAGCACACAGGAGCTGCCTTCGGCGCCCGAGGCATTGCAGCCGCGATTCCCCGGCGCACCGGCGCCTGCACCGGCCGAGCCCGCGCAAGCCAAGCCCGCGCCCTCGCACACTCCTGCTCCGGCCCAGCCCGCGCCGCCGCTGACGACCTTGCCGGGCGCGAGTACAGCAGCCCCAGCACAGGACTCCGCGGCAAAGCCACAGTCGCAACCGCCAGCGCCAGCTTCTGCCCGGGAGGCAGCTCCGCCGCCGGCCCAACCGCCGGCCGGGCCTCCCGCGGATGTGGAGACCGGCGACTTCCGCATCGGCGTTTCAGTCGACCTGGTCAATCTGATCTTCACCGCCACGGACAAACATGGTCGATTCATCAAGGATCTGAAGCAGGAGGACGTTCGGCTGCTCGACGAGGGCAAGCCGCCGGTCCACATTCAGGCATTTGAGAGCGAGTCCGGACTGCCGCTGCGAGTAGGCCTGCTGGTCGATGCCAGCAATTCCATCCGCGAGCGCTTCCGCTTTGAGCAGGAGGCGGCCATCGAATTTCTGAACCAGGTGGTGCGGCCGAAGTCCGACCAAGCCTTCGTCATCGGCTTCGACTCGGTCGCCGAGCTCACCCAGGACTACACAGATAACCTCGGCTCCCTGGCGCACGGCATTCATGTTCTGCGACCCGGCGGGGGCACCGCTCTGCATGACGCCGTCTTTGCCGCGTGCGAAAAGCTCGCAAAGGCGCGGGTCGCCGGCTCGGCTCGGCGCGCCATCATCGTGCTCAGCGACGGCGACGACAACCAGAGCAGGCATACGCGCGAGGAGGCAGTCGAAGCGGCGCTTCGGGCCGAGGTGATCATCTACGTCATCGACACCGCCGTGACAGAGTCCAACAGCAAGGGCGAAAAGGTCCTGCGTCGCTACGCCGACGCCACCGGCGGCCGGGTGTTTTTTCCGCTGCGTATTCAGGAGGTCACCTCCGCATTCAAAGAAATCCAGGACGAGCTGCGCAGCCAATACGTGCTGGCCTACAAGCCGGAAAACTTCGTGCAGAATGGGAGCTATCGCTCGATCGTGCTCGAAGTGCCCAAGCGGTCGAATGTGAAGATCCGGGTGCGCAAGGGTTACTACGCCCCCAAAGGATAGCTTCGCGGCAGTCCTGGGGACTGCCGCTCTCGGTTTCCGGTCTGCACCCATCCACGTTGTCACAACGGTATACTCGTTCGGTACAGAGTGGTGACTCACCGGGAGCGAGCGGACTGTGACTTCAATCCAGCGGCTGTGCCGGACCCGAATGTGGCTTCCGTTGCTGGCGGCCGTGCTTACATCCGGCTGTGCCCCGCGCCATTATCAGGCCAAGCCCATCGTCCCTGCGGAGAGCGCACTCCGGCTGCAGGAGCGAAGCCTCGCCGATCCCGAACTGCAGGTCTACCTCGAAGCGAACCTTGGCCGGCACATTGCGCCGTCGCCTCCCAGGAGCTGGGACCTGCGCATGCTCTCGCTGGCGGCGCTCTACTTCAATCCGGCGATGGAGTCGGCACGCGCCCGGCTGGCCGAGGCTGATGCCGCGGAGATCACCGCGGGCGCGCGTCCAAATCCCACGCTGAACATTGCGCCCGGTGTCCCCAGCCCTTACCTGCTTATGATGGACCTCTCGGTGCCAATCGAGACCTCGGGCAAACGCGGACACCGGATCGCATCCGCCCGCAGCCTCGATGAGGCGGCGCGGCTCGATCTCGCGGATACGGCCTGGAAGGTGCGCAGCGGTGTCCGCGCGGCACTCGTGAGTTCCATGCTCGCCGCGCGCAACATGGAAGCGCTGCACGCAGAAGAGGAGCTTCGCCGCGAGCGGCTCCGTATGCTGGAGAGACGGTTGGAGGTTGGCTTGATCGGGCGGTCTGAGCTGGACACACCGCGCATCGATCTCGCCAAGGTTCATCTCGCTGCTGCCACCGTCGCAGGCCAGCTCTCCGAGGCCCGCGCCGCACTGGCGGCCGCCATCGGTATTCCTGTGGCCACGCTCGAAGGAATCGATTTTGTATGGCCGGAGTTGGAGACGCCGCCCGCCGCGGACTCGCTTTCGCCGCAGGCCATCCAACGCGACGCGGTCCTGAACCGGCTTGACGTGCGCCGCGCGCTGGCGCAGTACTCCGCCGCCGAGGCAAACCTGCAGCTTGAGGTCGCAAAGCAGTGCCCCGACCTGCAGATCGGCCCGGGCTATACCTACGAAGAACGCAACCACTTTTTCACCATAGGATTGTCGGCGACGCTGCCGGTGTTCAATCAGAACCAGGGCCCGATTGCCGAGGCCGAGGCACGCCGCCGGCAGGCAGCAGCCGCATTCCTGCAGAAGCAGAGCCAGGTGATCGCCGAGAGCGAATCGAGCCTGGCGCGCTACAACGCCGCTCTGGCCGAACTCGCGGAGGCCGATGGCTCCTTGCGCACCCTGCAGGAGTCCGAGTTGCGAAAGACACAGCGCGCCTTCGAGGCCGGCGAGGTGGACCGGCTCACACTGACGGGCGTGCGGATCGAACACGCCGTGGTGGCGCGCCTGCGGCTGGAGGCGCTGGCGCGCGCGCAGAGCGCTTTGGGCGCGCTGGAGGACGCCATGCAACGGCCGCTTGATCCCGGCGATGCCTTCAATCCTGCCCCGCCGAAGGAGCCGCAGCGATGAAATCCGCAAGCGGGCGAGCAATTGCGCTGACTGTCTGCGCCACCATGCTCGTGCTGGGTGACGGCTGCCGTGACCAGGCATCCCCGGGGCAAAGCAAAGGGGACCAGTCCGCGCAGGTGCAGACAAAGCAGGTGCAGACAAAGAGACCGCCGGCGCAGATCACGGTGGAGAACGGACAAACCTACATCACGCTCGACGCGGCGACCCAGAAGCGGCTGGGATTTACGGTTGCCGCGCTGTCGTCCACGGTGACGCGCGCACAGGCCATGCTGCCGGCCATGGTGCTCTCCGTGCAGGAGCTGGCAACGGCGCGCAACAGCTACATCGCGGCCCAGGCGCAGTTGCAAAAAGCGCGGCTGCAGGCCGGAGTCGCCGCCAGGGAATACGCGCGCTTCAAGACCCTGTATGCCGACGAGCAGAACATCTCGGAGAAGGCGTTGCTCGGGTCCGAGGCCACGCTGCATTCGAATGAGGCCGATGTGAACGCCGCCGAACAGCAGCTCAACTTGCAGGCGGCCGCCATTCGACAGGAGTGGGGGCCGGTGGTGGCGGGCTGGGTCACCGCGGGCTCGGCGCAGCTCCAGCGCGTTCTCGAAGGCAACGACGCGCTGGTCCAGATGACCATGCCTGCGGGCTCCGGCTTCGCTGCGCCGAAGGCCGTCTCGCTGGAGCTGCCGGGCGGCTTGCGGCGCCAGGCGAGTTTGGTCTCTGCGTTTCCCCGAGTCGATCCGCGCATTCAGGGCCGCAGCTTCCTTTATCGCGCCGCCGGCCAGCCGGCACTTTCGCCGGGGATGAACCTCGTGGCCCGCCTTCCGGTCGGCAGTTCGCTGCAAGGGGTTGTGGTCCCCGTCTCCGCCGTGGTCTGGTCGGAGGGCAAGGCCTGGGTGTACGCGCAGGTCTCGCCGGAGCGCTTCAGCCGCAGTCCGGTGCCAACGGACGTTCCGGTGGAGAACGGCTTCTTCGCCGCGCAGGGGTTCTCTCCCGGCGACAAGATCGTCACCGTGGGCGCGCAGGCCCTGCTCTCCGAGGAGATGCTGCTGCACAGCCAGTCTGCGGGCGGGGAGGACTGAGCGGAGCGATGCTGAACGCGATCGTCGGCTTCTCCATCCGCCATCGGGGACTCGTCGTCGCGCTGGGCTGCGCCTTCATGGCCTACGGAATCCTCTCCGTCTATCGCGTGCCTTACAGCGACTTTCCCAACTTCGCTCCGCCACAAGTCACGATCCAGACCGAGGCGCCGGGGCTCTCCTCCGAGCAGGTCGAAATCCTCGTCACGCAGCCGATTGAAAACGCCATCAACGGCGTCTCCGGTATCGAGTCACTGCGCTCCAAATCAATCCAGGGCCTTTCGGTCATCACCGTCGTCTTCCGCTTCGGCACGGACATCTACGTCGACCGGCAGGCCGTGAGCGAGCGGCTCACCACCGTGGCCGGCGAGCTGCCTTCGGGCGTGCTGCCGCCGCTCATGACACCGCTCACCACCACCACAAGTTGGGTGATGCACATCGGCCTCACCTCAAAGACGCAGTCGCTGATGGGCCTGCGAACGCTGGCCGACTGGACGGTGAAGCCGCGCCTGCTTGCCGTGCGCGGCGTCGCCGCCGTGGAGGTCAATGGCGGCGAGGTGCGGCAGCTCCAGGTGCAATTCGATCCGGAGCGGCTGGTCCAATACGGCGTGAGCGTGGAGGAGGTCATTGCCGCTGCGCGCCAGGCCACCGGCGTCCGCGGCGGCGGTTTCATCGAGACGCCGAACCAGCGCATCGTCGTGCAGACCGAGGGCCAGTCGCTCACCGCAGCCGAGCTGGCCCGCACCGTCGTCGTCCACCACGCCGGAAGCAACATCATGTTGGGAGACGTCGCCCGCGTTACGGATGCACCTGCCCCTGCCATTGGCGCCGCTCAGATTCGCGGAACGCCGGCCGTCATCATGGTGGTCGACTCGGCCTATGGCGCCAATGCGCTGGACATCACGCACGGGCTGGACGAGGCGCTTGCCGAACTACGTCCCGGCCTTGAGGCCCAGGGGGTCGAGGTCCACGCCGACGTCTTTCGCTCCGCTGATTCCATCCACATCTCTCTGCGCAATGTCCGGCATTCGTTGCTGATCGGCTCGGCGCTCGTCGTCGTGGTGCTGTTTCTCTTTCTCTTCAACCTGCGCACCGCGGCCATCTCCTGCATGGCAATTCCGCTCTCGCTGTTGGCCGCGGTGATTGCCCTCGATCGCATGGGTTTGAGCCTGAACATGATGACCCTGGGCGGGCTCTCCATCGCCATCGGCGAGGTAGTGGACGACGCCGTCATCGACGTGGAGAACATCTACAGGCGGCTGCGCGAGAACCGCGCTTTGCCGAATCCGCGTTCGGCCGCGCGAGTTGCGCTCGAGGCCTCGATCGAGGTGCGAAGTGCCGTGGTCTACGCCAGCTTCGCCGTGATGCTGGTCTTTGTGCCGGTGCTGAGCATGTCCGGCCTTGCCGGCAGGCTTTTCTCTCCGCTCGGCATCGCCTACCTGTGGGCCATCTTCGCATCGCTGGTGGTGGCGCTTACGGTGACGCCCGCGCTCTGCGTTCTTTTGCTGGGCAGGGCCGATCTTCCGCCGCAAGAGCCGCCCGCTGTCCACTGGCTCAAGCGGAAGTACCAGGCAGTGTTGATCGAGATTGAAAAAGCGCCGCGCCTGCTGATGGCCTCCGTCGTCCTGCTGGCCGGCCTCGGCATTGCCAGCCTGTTTTTTCTTACGCAGTCGTTTCTGCCCGAACTGCGCGAGGGAGTCGTCACCGTGCACATGACCGCCGTGCCCGGGACCTCGCTGCAGGAGTCCATCCGTCTGGGAAACCGCATCACGGATGCTCTGCTGAAGATTCCTTCGGTGAAGACCGTGGCCCAGCGCGCCGGGCGCGCCGAGCTGGGCACCGATCCGCTGGGCACGCACGAGAGCGAGATCGACGTGAACATGGAGGCCATCAATGGCAGCCAGGTCTCCGCCGCCCATGCTGGAATCCGCCGCGTGCTCACCGAGTTTCCCGGCCCCACGCTCACCTCCAACGGCTTCCTCACCGAGCGCATCGACGAGACGCTCTCCGGCTACACCGCTCCCGTGGTGGTCAACGTCTTCGGCAAGAACCTGGACCTGATGGACCAGGAGGGGGCACAGATCGGGGCCATTCTGGGCCAGCTCCCCGGGGCGGCGCAGGTGAAGATCGAGTCCCCGCCCGGCACGCCGCAGATCGCCGTGCGACTACGCAAGGACGACGTGGCGCGCTGGGGCTTCGATCCGGTTCAGATCCTGGACGTGGTGCGCACCGCCTATGGCGGCGAAGTTGTGGGAGAGGTCTACGAGGAGGGCCGCTTCTTCGACGTGGCCGTGGTGCTCGGCAAGGCCAAACGTCCGGGCCTGGGCGAGATCGGCATGCTGCTGTTGCGCAGCCCTGACGGGAACTATGTGATGCTGAAGCAGCTCGCCGACATTTACGTCACCTCCGGACGCTACAGCATCCTGCACTCGGGCGCGCGCCGCGTGCAGACCATCACCTGCAACGTGCAGGGGCGCTCACTCGAATCCTTCGTGAACGAGGCCCGCCGCCGCGTCAGCCGGCTGAAGCTCTCGCCGGGCCACTACGTGGAATTCACCGGTGCGGTGCAGGCCCAGGCGCAGTCGCGGCGCGACCTGCTGATGGACTCCTCGCTTGCCGGGCTGGGCATCATCCTGCTGCTGTCGATGGTCACTGGCAACCAGCGCAACCTGTGGCTGGTGCTCGCCAATCTGCCGTTTGCGCTGGTTGGAGGCGTGGCCGCCGCGCTGCTCACCGGGCGCAATCTCTCGCTCGGCTCGCTGGTGGGATTTGTAACGCTCTTCGGCATTACCCTGCGCAACTCCATGATGCTGGTCTCGCACTACGAGCACCTAGTTGCCGAGGAAGGCGCGAACTGGGACCTGGAGACGGCGCTGCGCGGCGCATCCGAGCGCCTGGCGCCGATCCTGATGACCGCGCTGGTCACCGGACTCGGCCTGATGCCGCTGGCCATCGGCAGCGGCGATCCCGGACGCGAGATCGAAGGCCCGATGGCGATCGTGATTCTGGGCGGGCTGGTGACCTCAACCGTGCTCAACTTGCTCGTGCTGCCCACGCTGGCGCTGCGCTACGGCCGCTTCGAAGGCAGAAAGCGCGACTAAGCCGGCTCCGACTGCCCCACATCTGCCAAAAGAGGGCAGATAGGAGGCACCAATCTGAGATGTCGAAAAGCGGGTGATTTCCAACCAAAGCCGGATTCCAGACATCTACTGAATTCAAAGATCAATGGAGTATTCGGAATGAGCGCTCATCCAAAACCGGAGAACCGTCCCGTAGCTGCTGCTTTTGTGGTCGGGACCGGTCTCGATCGCCATGGGAAACCGCTACCCGTTGTAGGCGACGAAATTAAGATCAAGATTTCCAGCCAGGATACGAATGGGGCCTTTACGGTCTTCGAGGACGTCACGCCTCCGCTCGGAGGTCCTCCCCTTCACGTGCACCACGTTCAGGATGAGTGGTGGTACATCCTCGAAGGCAATTTTCTCTTTGAGGTGGATGGAGAGGAAATTCACGCCCGCGCCGGCGATACCGTCTTTGCGCCGCATGGAAGCCGCCACGCCTATATGAATACCGGCCAGACCCCTGCCCGTTCGCTGGTCACCGTGGTGCCTGGAGGGCTGGACCTCTTCTTCGAGGAGCTCAGCGCGGAAGCGCCCACGTCCGCAGCAGCAGCCGATCCGGAAATCATTGCCTACATCTTTCGCAGGCACGGCATGGAACTGCTCGGCCCGCCGCTCGCGGCGCGCACCAAAAGCAAAATCTCGAGGCTATGAAAGCAGGGCTCGCGAACGATGGCGCTGCAGAAAACTTGAGGGTACCCCATCCCTGGCCTGCGATTGGCCAGGGCTGGTAGTTGATTCGCGTTTGTCTTGCCTCTACTGCGCGTAGTGCAGCAGGGAGAAGACCTCATACGGCGCGAGCCTGCGGCGGCCGTTCAAAAAGTCCAGCTCCACCACAAAGCTGAGTCCGCAGATGTCTGCCCCCAGCTTGTGGGCCAGCTTGGCCGCGGCCTCGGCGGTGCCGCCGGTGGCCAGCAGGTCGTCGACGATCAACACGCGCTGTCCGGACTGGATCGCGTCCTTGTGGATCTCCAGTGTGTCGGTGCCGTACTCCAGATCGTAGGTGTGGCTGATGATCTCGCCCGGCAGCTTCTTGGCCTTGCGCACGGGGATGAAGCCCGCGTTGAGCCGGTAGGCCATGGCCGGGCCGAAGATGAAGCCGCGCGCCTCCATGCCCAGCACCAGGTCCACGTTCTGGTCGAGATAGGGCGACGTCATGTAGTCCACCACGCGGGCAAAACCGGCGCGGTCCTTGATCAGCGTGGTGATGTCGTAGAACAGAATGCCCGGCTTGGGATAGTCGGGGATCTCGCGAATCATCTTCTTCAGGTCTTCGGGAGCCATGACCAACTTTCTTTCGGAGGAGGTTGTCACCGCGTTTCCTCAATTTGAAATGTCTGATACCCGCTGAAGGGCGCCACTTCGTCCACCTCGACCCGGTCGATGCGCGCCGCCCGCGGACCTTCGCGCAGGCTCTCATACAACGAGTTCAACTGCGCATCCGAGCCCGAGGCCAGCACCTCCACGGCGCCGTCGTCGCGATTGCGCACCCAGCCGCCCACGCCAATCCGCCGCGCCTCGTACTCCACAAACCAGCGGAAGCCCACGCCCTGCACGCGGCCCTTCACCAGATATCGCCGGTAGATCCGGTTCCGATCCATCGCTTCTGCTTCCTTACTCTACGAGTGTCATCCTGAGCGGAGCGAAGGACCCCAGCGCAGCCGCGCATCTTCTCCGCTGCCCGGAAGGCTTTTCAACCACCAAGCGTTGTTACGCCCGCGACAAGTACGTTCCCTCTGCCGTGTCCACGCGGATCTTCTCGCCCTCGTTCACAAAGGGCGGCACCTGCACCACCAGTCCGGTCTCGGTCTTGGCGGGCTTGGTCACGCTCGACGCGGTGGCCGACTTCAGCCCCGGCTCGGTCTCCACCACCGTCAGCTCCACCGTCTGCGGCAGGTCGATGCCCACGGCCTTGCCGTCGAAGAACTCCACCGTGATCTGCAGGTTCGGCGTCAGATACTCCACGGAATCGCCCAGCGTCTCATGGCTCAGCGCCGTCTGCTCGTAGGTGTTGATGTCCATGAAATAGTAGGTGTCGCCGTCGTTGTACAGGTACTCCATCTTGATCTCATCCACCGCGACCTTCTCGATGGGATCGCCCGAGCGGAAGCGGTGCTCGAACATCGCTCCGGTGCGCAGGTTGCGCAGCTTGGCCTGGATGAAGGCGCGCAGGTTGCCCGGCGTGCGGTGCTCGACGGTGAAGACCGAGTGCAGCTCGTTGTTGTGCTTGATGATCATGCCGGGACGCATTTGTGTGGCCGGAATCGCCATGGGGAACGTGCTCCAATCTGTGTCGAGTGAAATTTCGCGGCCCCGGACGCGCAATGCTAACCGCAGGCGGCTCGTGCCCCAGCCGGAGAAGCCAGCTATGGCGAACAAGCAATTTTACCTTGCAGGTGCAGCGAAAGGAAACTGACGTCATGATGATCCCTGAGGTGATAGACAACCCCCTCTATCCAGCTCTTTACAGCCTCCGGTTTCGGGCACGGGCCGAACTCGTAAAAGAGCCACTCTTCGCAATCTGGACATCGGTAAAGTTCAAGCCGCTCGATCAGTAACTCGATAAGGTCATCGTTCATATTGGCTCGCTTTCGAGCTCAATATGGCAAAATCGCTTGGCGGGAACCTAAACAAATCGGAAAATCTGTTGCGAACGTTCGCAGGGGGTTTCTACTTCCTCCCGCTTGAGCCGAAGCCGCCGTCTCTTCTACTACTCAGTGCCAGGTCTTCGACCAGCTCCACTGGAGTCGTCAGCACGGGGTAGGGAATCAGGTTCACCAGTTTGTCGCCCGCGTGGATCTCGGCGGCCGCATCGCCCAGGTTTTCCATCAAGACCCGCACCTCGCCGCGATAGCCCGCGTCGATGACGCCTCCGGTGCAGGTGAGACGGCGCGAGGCCATCGAGCTTTTGTCGCGCAGCAGCGCCCCCATCGGCTCGCCCGCCGCGCTGGTCAGCTCAATGGCCACCCCGGTCGGCACCGTGGCGCATCCGCGCGGCGCAATGGTCACCGCCGCGCTCGCGTATAGGTCGTAGCCCAGGTCTTCGCCGGGATGGGCAATGGTCGGCGCCTTGGCCGAGGCGGTGAGCAGTTTGACTTTCAGCATGAGCTGAATATAAGTTCCGGGTTTCAAAGTTTCAAGGTTTCAAAGTTTCAAAGTGAAAGGCAAAGCCGAAGGCCGCTGGACGAAAAGCCTTTTGGGCAACCACTGGAGATTTGGACAGTGCTGGGGTCTTTCGCTTCGCTCAAGATGACAACTCAAAGACAAAGCCAACTCCTGTGCCGTTCAACCTTGAAACTTTGAAACCTTGAAACTTTGAAACCTGCTCTCAAAAGGTCGAAACCTTATAATCATTGCCATGTCCTTCCCTCCCGTTGACGAGCCATTGGCCTACCTGCGCAAGGGCGCGGTCGAGATCATCCGCGAGAGCGACCTGCGCGAGCGGCTGGAAAAATCGATTAAGAGCGGCAAGCCGCTGCGCATCAAGGCCGGCTTCGATCCCACGGCGCCCGACTTGCACCTGGGCCACACCGTGCTCATACGCAAGCTCAAGCACTTCCAGGATCTGGGCCATACCGTGATCTTCCTCATCGGCGACGGCACCGGACTGATCGGCGACCCCACAGGCCGCAACGCCACGCGCCCGCCTCTCAGCCGCGCCGAGCTCGACGCCAACGCCGAGACCTACAAGGCGCAGGTCTTCAAGATCCTCGACGAAAAAAAGACCGAGGTGCGCTACAACACTGAGTGGCTCTTCAAGCTCGACTACGAGGGCTTCGTGCGGCTGGCCGCCAAGTTCACGGTTTCGCAGATGCTGGAGCGCGAGGACTTCCACAGCCGCTTCCAGGAAGAGAAGCCCATCAGCGTGCACGAACTGCTCTATCCCATGATGCAGGGCTACGACTCTGTGGCGCTCGAGTGCGACGTTGAGCTGGGCGGCACCGACCAGAAATTCAACCTGCTGATGGGACGCAAGCTGCAGGCCGACTACGGCCAGCCGCCGCAGATCGTGCTCACCATGCCGCTGCTGGAAGGGCTCGACGGCGAGCGCAAGATGTCGAAGTCCTACGGCAACTACGTCGGCATCACCGAATCCGCGCAGGAGATGTTCGGCAAGCTCATGTCGATCAGCGACGCGCTGATGTGGCGTTACTACGAGCTGCTCACCGACCTTACTCTGGCCGAGATCGGCACACTGCAGGCGGACGTGAAGAGCGGCGCGCTTCATCCCATGCGCGCGAAAAAAGACCTCGCCAAGCGTATCATCGCCGACTTCCACTCCGCTGCCGAGGCCGAAGCCGCCGAAGAAAACTGGTCCAAACAGTTCCAGCAGGACGAGGTGCCGGAGAACCTGGAGGAGGTCTCGATCACGGCCGCCGAGGTGGGCAGCGTCACGGACGGTGTCGCCAATCTCAATCTCGGCAAGCTGCTGGCCCAGGCCGAGCTGGCCGACTCCAACAGCGATGCGCAGAGAAAGATCCGGGCAGGCTCGCTGAAGATCGACGGCGAAACCTGCAAGGAACTCTACCTGGAAACCGCGCTGCCTGCCGAGAAGATCTTCCGCGTCGGCCGCAAGATGAAGCGGGTGCGAATTCGCTAATGTTCGCCCGCAAGATCCGCGTGGAGTACGACAACGCCGGCGTGCTCGCGCCCGCGCCCATCCAATGGCTGGACAACTTCGCCATGCGCAACTTCACCAATGACGCGGTCTTTGATGACACTCTACCCGTCGCCGACGGCCTGCTCGAGATCGGCTCGCGCGTGCCGCTGGATTTGCTTGAGGAGCGGCTCACCGACTGGTTCCGCCGCAAAGGCTATCTCAACGCAAACGGCAGGCTGCACCTTACGGAGCTTTGAACAGCGTTGGTGCCCAGGCCCGCGCCGCCCCTGTTGCGACGCTGACCTGGGATTCTCCACCTCAGCGCTTCTCGCAGAGCGCTTCTCGCGCGCGTTCTGCTCAGCACCGCTTTCCCCGGCTTTGCTCGAATTTTGCCCATGCCCCGTTTTCTCAGCATCCAAGCCCACGAGAGAAAAATTTGCGGCATTTGCCAAGGAGAGAGTCATGCCATCCAAGGCCAAGTCCACAGCAACCACAGACCACGAAGAGATCAGGCGATGGGCGGACGAGCGCGGCGCCACGCCGGCTTGCGTGCGCGGCACGGGAGGAACGGGCGACGTGGGAATGATTCGCCTGGACTTTCCCGGCTACTCAGGGGAAGAGTCGCTGGAGCCCATCGAGTGGGACCAGTGGTTCGAGAAATTCGATGAGCAGGGTCTCGCGCTGCTGTATCAGGAGACCACGGCTGGCGGCGCAAAGAGCAACTTCAACAAGCTGGTGAGTCGCGAGAGCGTCACCACTTCGAAGCGCGGGAGCGCGCCTGCCAAACCGGCGAGCAGGAGAGCAAGCGCGACGGAAAAAGCTGCCTCGCAGCAAAAGGCGCAGTCCAGAAACGCCAAACGAAGCGCGGAGGTCAAGCCGGCGCAGCGCAAGACGATCACGAAAAACGTCTCGCGCAAGCAGGAGGGCGCCAAGCCCTCGCCGCACGCGCGGCCCTCGCGCCGCCGCGCCGCCTGATGATCCCTACGGGCCAAGGCCTAACAGCTTTTGCGGGTGCCCCGTCCTAACCTTATGGTTAGGGCGGGGTAGTTGATTACTCGAGATCGGGCGCGAGCTGGGCAGCGTTCCACACGCAGCTCCGACATTTGCCCTGACAGGCGCCGGTCTCCCCAGCCCACCTCGTATACACTTGAGCTCCCGTATGCAGCGGTCTTCGCCAGAGTCAAATTCAGACGCAACCGCCGGAGCGGAATTACACGCCCAGGCGCGCGGGCTCGGGGTGCTGCGCTCTACTTCGGCCTTATGCGTAGCGCTCATTGTGCTGCTGTGGTTGGTGCTCTACCTGCCGGGCATCTGGTCGCCGGCGCTGCTCGACGACGCGGACTCCGTGCACGCCGAGGCCGCGCGCGAGATGATGCTGCGCCACGACTGGTCCACGCTGTACATCAACGGACTGCGCTATCTGGAGAAGGCCCCGCTGCTCTACTGGTCCATGGCCGCAAGCTATGAGATCTTCGGCGCAACCGACTGGGCCGCGCGTCTGCCGCTCGCGTTGAGCGTGCTTGCGCTGCTGCTCGCCACCTTTTACATCGGCCGACATCATTTCGATGAGGCCGCCGGACTCTACGCCGCGGTTGCGCTCGGGCTCTGCTTCGGCACATATATCTACACGCGCATTCTTATCCCTGATGTCCTCGTCGCGCTCTGGCTCATCCTCGGGCTGCACTGTTTCCTGCTTACCCTTTATTCGGCCCGAATGTCCGATGCGCCGCGCCCATCGCGCCTCGCCTGTTGGGGACTGGCGGCCACCACGGCGCTCAACGTGCTCACCAAAGGCCTGATCGGCGTGGTTTTTCCGGCGCTGATTGTCGTGGCATATCTGGTGCTCACGCGCAATCTGCGCCACCTGCTGCGCATGAGGCTGGCTTCCAGTTTTGCCGTTTTTTGCGCAATCGCCGCGCCCTGGCACATCATCGCCGGGCTGCGCAATCCCGCGGCAGGACAGGCGCGCGGCTTCTTCTGGTTCTACTTCGTCAACGAACACTTTTTGCGCTACATCAATCAGCGCTTTCCGCGCGATTATGACACGGTGCCGCTGCTGCTGTTCTGGGCGCTGCCGCTGCTGTTTCTGCTGCCGTGGTCGGCCTTCGCCTTCAAAGCTCTGGCGCTGGTCCCGCGTATCTGGCCGGAACACGCGTGGCCGCCGCATAGCTGGCCGGAATTATCCGAACTGGACCGCAGAAACCGAGCGCTGTTGCTATTCGCCGTTGCAATTCTCGCGGTGGTGGGGTTCTTCAGCTTCAGCAGCCGCCAGGAATATTACGTGCTGCCGATTTTGCCCGGGCTCGCGCTCATCACCGGTGCCTGGCTTAGCGCGGAGCAAAGCTCGCCGGCAGAATCCGCATTGCGCCGCAGCGGCCGGCGCATTGCACTTGTGAGCTTCGTCTTTGCTGTGCCGCTGGCCGTTGCCGCCTGCGGACTGCTATGGTTTTCGCAGCGCGTTCCACCCGGAAGCGAACTTGCCGACCTGCTCACCCGCAACCCCGCCGAATACGCGCTCTCCTTCGGACACATCTTCGACCTCACGCCGCGCGCGATGGGCAAATTTCGCACGGAGCTCTTCGTGGTGGGGCTCGCACTGTTTTTGGGAACGCTCGCAAGCTGGCAGTTGCGGCGCCCCAGTCCCACATCCGCCAACAGCGGGCAGCTGTGGGCCCCGCGCAATCGCGTGGCTGCAGCCAATGCCGCGTTGGGGCTGATGATGCTGGCATCGCTGCAGTGCATTCACTCCGCGCTGGTCACCTTTTCGCCGATTCTCTCCTCGCGCGCGCTCTCCGATGCGCTCGTCCCGCTCTACCGGCCCGGCGATGTAATCGTGGTCAACGGAGCTTACGAGGACGCCTCGACCTTGAATTTCTATGGGCATCTGCCGCTGCACGTGCTCAACTCGCGCGAAAACGGCAATCTCTACTACGGCTCGCTTTTTCCGGACGCGCCTGCAATTTTTGAAGACAATGCGTCCTTCGAACGGCTCTGGCGCGGCGGCGGGCGCGTTTTCGTCTTTACCCAGGCGAATGAGCTTCCCCCGCTGCTGCAGCAGACCGGCTATCTCAACATCGCGCGCAGCGGCGGAAAACTAATCGTGGCGAACCACCCGTCGGCTGAGTGAAGCCATCCAACGCTCTTGTAGCGAGGCCACGATGATTCGGAAACTCAGATCGGGCGAGTACCGCCTGTACTCGCGCAAAAAGGACCCCAGGACCGGCAAGCGCCGCAACCTCGGGACCTTCTCCTCACGCGAAAAAGCAGAGGCGCATGAGCGCGCCGTGCAGTTCTTCAAGCACCACTAGGAACCGGTGGAGCCAGGGTGCCCCACTCAAGCTTCTGTTGCTTGAGCGGAGTTTTTCGTTCGCAACGCCTCAGCGTTCCGAACCATACATACTCACGCCCGCGTCAACTTGCCGTCTTTGAGGTGGAAGCGCTCGCCGCGCCAGACGATGGTGTCTCCGCCGAAGCTGGCGAACCAGATCGCCAGGCCCACCACATCGCGCGCCGGAACCAGCCACAGGTCGCGCATTGTCTGGCGGTCGTGCAGAACCGGCCCGCAGAGCGTTGCGGCCGAGGCAAAGCGCGCCGCGGCCACCACTGCGAGCAGAGCGAGCGACCACGCCGCGCCGCAGGCGCACACGGCCGCCAGCATCGCCCACGGCAGGCCAAAGGTCATCAGCACGCCGATGTAGCCCCACTTGCGCAGATCGCGAATGGTGCGCGCCCAGCGCAGCTGGTGCTGGAACATCGCGCGCCAGCCGTAGTCGGGCAGAAAGGTCTCCACCACCGATTCCGATAGCGCCACCCTGTATCCCGCTTCGGCGATCATCCGACCCAGTTCGTGATCGTCCGCCAGATAGTCCACGAGCACCTTAAGGCCGCCGATCGCCTCGACGGCCTCGCGCGGAAATGCCAGCGTGGAGCCCAGCCCAAAGTGCAGTCCGCCCTCGATCTCAACCGCGCAAAGCACGCCCCCGACGAAGTCGGTCGCGATGGTCACCGCCTCCATGCGAGAAGCCAGACTGCGCCCGGCCTCTGCGCGATAGAGCGCAGTCACCATTCCCACGCGCGCGTCCGCCATCGGGGCCGGACTCATTGGAGCTGCTTCCATTGGAGCAACGATCCGCCGCAGGTAGTCGCGCTCCACGCGAATGTCGCTGTCGTTGATGATGAAGTGATCGTACTTCGCCTCCTTCATCATCTGCACGAGGTTGCACACTTTGCGGTTGCCGGCCATGGGCTCAGGGCAGATCGCCAGGCGCAGGTCATGCGTGGGGAACTCGCGCTGTAGCTGTTGTACATCGGCCACCGCTGGGTCGTCCGCGTCGTTGACGCCGAAGATGATCTCGTATCGTGGGTAGTCCTGCAGGCAGTGCGAGCGGAAGCTCTCATACATCTGGCGGTCGCTGCCGCGCAGCGGCTTCAGAATGCTGACCGGAGGCGTGAAGCTGCCCAACGGCTTGGCCAGCGCCGCGCGCCGCCGGCGCAGATAGCGCAACTCGCTCCACAGCGAGAGCGCGAGATAGCCGAGCCCGCAGAGGGCCAGCAGCGCGAAAAAGTACGAAGCGAGATGGAGAAGGCCCAACATCCGTCGATGTATTGAGCTTATCGGAATTGAGCGGAGAACAGAAAGCGTTACGCAGGGACGGAAGGTAAAAGCAACAGATCCACTTCCGCCAAAGGCAGCGGTGGGGTAGCATCGGCCCATAAACGCCCGGCTTTTGCACAGCCGTGCACAAGCTAGTCACGATTTGCACATCATCCACACAGAGCGCCGGCGCATTTCACTATTCATCCCGGGTGGACTGCGGCATTGTTGATCCAACGCAACCGTGGGCAGCAGCAGCGTGGTACTGAGCTCGGAGCGGTAACGACGTTGCGGAGACCGGTCGACGGGCGGCTTGAGCCTGCGGCAGCGCAGGCTGCGGACCCCAGGACGGCGCGAGCTATCGCAGCCGACGGGGCCGCTGAAGGCATCCGTCGGACGGGCCTTCGCACGCCACGCCCCGTCGCCAAATGGCCAAGTTGCTGCTGCACACAAGGTTGAAAGCCCGGAGAGGCGGCTGGCTTCTCCGGGTTCTATTTTCTGCCCCAGCAAGCCAACAACGGGCTTGCCGGGGTTCCCGTTCGCCCAGGAGGTGACGTTCGCATGCCAGACTATAATTTCTCTAAACCGCCGGCTACGGGTTTTCCGTATTCCTATGCGGTTGCCTTCGCCTTCGGTTTTGCATTTACGCTACTTGCTTTGCAGGCGGCGGGAGACGGACAATCTGAAGCCCTGGCGCAGTAAGAATGGCCGCCATAGACTACAGTCTCGACCGCGGACTTCCGGCCTCTCCCGAGGCCGAGCGCTCGATCCTGGGCGCGATTTTGCTCGACAATACGCTGCAGAACGAAGCACTCTCCACGCTGAAGGCCGACCACTTCTTCCTCGACGCCCACCGGCGCATCTACCAGCGCATTGCCGACCTCAGCGAGACCAACCGCCCCATCGACATCGTCACCCTCGCCGAAGAGCTCCTGCGCTACAAGGAGCTGGAGGCGGTGGGCGGCGCCGCATATCTCGCCTCGCTCACCGATGGCGTGCCGCGCCGCTCGTCGCTCGAGCACTATGTGCGCATCGTGCGCGACAAGGCGATGCTGCGCTCGCTCATTCACGCTTCGAATTCCGTCATCGCGCAGGCGCTGGAGCAGACCAGCTCCGCGGCCGAGGTCATCGACGCCGCCGAGTCGAGCCTCTTCAACATCGCCGAAGAGCGCAGTGGCCAGCAACTCACCGACATCCGCACCATCGCGCAGGAGTCCTTTGGCGGCGATCTCGACCGGCTCTTCCAGCGCGGCGGCCGCATCACCGGCCTTGAAACGCACTACGCCGATTTGGACGAGCTGACCAGCGGCCTGCAGAAGTCCGACCTGATCATCATTGCCGCGCGTCCCTCGATGGGCAAGACGGCCTTCGCCATCAACATCGCAGAAAACTCCGCAGTCATGGGCGGCAAAAGCGTTGCGGTCTTCTCGCTGGAAATGTCGAAGGAGGCGCTGCTCAACCGCATGCTGTGCTCGCAGGCGCGCGTGGACGCGCACAAGATGCGCACCGGATTTCTGGGCCGCGAGGACCTGGGCAAGCTGCGCGGCGCGCTCGACCGGTTGGTGCAGGCGCCGATCTTCATTGACGACACGCCGGGCATTTCGCTCACCGAACTGCGCGCCAAGGCCCGCCGCAAGGCCATGGACCGCAGCGGGCTCGACCTGATCGTCGTCGATTACCTGCAACTCATGTCGGCCACTGCGCCCGGCGGCCGCCGCTACGAGAACCGCACGCAGGAGGTCTCGGCCATCTCGCGAGGGCTTAAGGCCATTGCCAAGGAGTTGAAGGTCCCGGTGATCGCGCTCTCGCAGTTGAGCCGCGCGCCGGAGACCCGCGGCAAGGACACCGAGCCCAAACTGAGCGACCTGCGCGAGTCGGGCTCGATCGAGCAGGACGCCGATATCGTGATGTTCATCTACCGCCCAGAGTATTACGACCGCGACAACCCCGAGCTCGAGGGCAAAGCGAAGATCATTCTCGCCAAGCAGCGCAACGGCCCCACGGACACGATCCAACTGGCGTTCCTGAAAGGTTCAACCCGCTTCGAGACTCTGGCCCGCACCGACTGGCTGCACGACTAACTGAAGCGCGCCATGACTGGACGAAGCTCGATGCGACTGGAAAAGTCCGGCATGACAGACAAAGTTTGAGGTGCCCCATCCAAGCCATCCTTTGGCTCGGGTGGGGTAGTTGAACTTGCTTTCGCAGTTGGGATATTTGTGCGGCGCTGGGGCCCTTCCCCTTCGCTGCGCTCAGGGTCAGGATGACACCGCAGGCAGGCGCGGATGCACGGCCAGCCACTTTGGTGCAGTTCAGCCGTGCCTCGGATTCCGCTATACTGGATTTACCAAGGCCTAATTCATTTTGGCTTCCACACAGCAGAAATTCGGTGTGCACACGCGTCCCAACTGGGCCGAGGTCTCGCTCTCGGCGCTGGCCGCAAACTTCCGCACCATCACGCGCCATCTCGACCCGGAGGTCACTGCGTGCTGCGTAATCAAGTGCGATGCCTACGGCCATGGTGTCATCGAGGTCGCGCGCGCCCTGGAGTACGCCGGGGCGCAGTGGCTCGGCGTCACCTCCACCGAAGAAGGCGTGGCCGTGCGCGGCGCCGGAGTGCGGCTGCCCATCCTCGTCATGACCGGCTTCTGGCGCGGCGAGGAGGAGGCGCTGCTGCGCCGCCGCCTGACGCCTGCCATCGCCACCGTCGAGCACGTCGAAGCGCTTGAGGCCGCTGCACGGCGCCTGCGCCTCTCGGATCCGATTGCCGTACATCTCAAGGTCGATACCGGCATGAGCCGCCTGGGCGTCCCAATGGCAGAGCTTCCCGCGCTCGCCGCCCGCATCGCGGCCTCGCCTGCCATTGAACTGCAGGGCGTCTTCAGCCATCTGGCCGAATCCGAGGTGCTCGACTCCGACTTTGCCGAGGAGCAGCGCGCCGCCTTCGAGCAGGTCATCGCGCAGCTTGAGTCTGCCGGACTCAACCCGCGCTATCGTCATCTGGCCAACACCGCGGCCACCATCGCGCGTCCGGAGAGCTGGAACAACATGGTGCGGCCGGGCCTCGCGCTCTACGGCTACAACCTGCCCTGCCAGGGGCCCGGAGCCGACAGCGCGCGCCTGCCGCTGCGCCCCGTGCTCACCTGGAAGACGCGCATCATCGCCCTGCGCGACATCGCTCCCGGCACCTCGGTCGGCTACAACCGCCGCTGGCAGGCCGCTCGGCCGACGCGGCTTGCGGTGCTGCCGGTCGGCTACGGAGACGGCTTCAACCGCCATCTCTCCAATCGCGGGCAGGTGATCCTTCGCGACCGCTACGCGCCCATCGCGGGCAACGTCAGCATGGACCTCACGATGATCGACGTGACCGATATTCCCGATGCCGCGATCGGCGACGAGGTGCTGCTCATCGGTCGCAGCGAACACTGCTCGATCGGGGCCGACGACCACGCGCGCGTCGCAGGCACCGTCGTCTACGAGATCCTCTGCGGCCTCTCCCCGCGTATCCCCAGGGTCTATGTGGAGTAGGGGCGGCCGCCCCGTTGACCCTTCCGCTAGCACCTTTCAGCTTTCCTCACTCGCATCCCGCTGTGGGCTTCTCCGTCGCGCTTCTCGGATCAGGTAAAATTAAGCATTCCCCACAGTTGCCGGTTTCAGGAGATGGGGGATTTTCTGACCATGATCCGCTCTCGCTATAGCCGCTGGATGAACGACTGGGAGTACCGTCTGGAGACACGCGACAGCAATCGCGTGGTGCGCCCATTCGAGTGGGGCTGGGACTGGATTGCCGATTTCCCCGGCATCTCCGCGGACGAGCGCCCTGCCTCTCTGTCGGCCGACGCCCAAAAGCGCCGCTTCTTCGAACTGAACGACTACCTGGTCGCCCACAGCGACGAGTTCTACAGTTACCGCGTGCCCACCGACTTCCGGCTGGAGCAGCGCCAAGTCCGCGTGCACGGCACCGGCAGCCATGCCAATCCCGAGGTGGACGACGCCAAGTACGCCGGGCAGTTCGGGACTTTTCTGCGCTTCACCTCGCCGGTGCGCTCGCCTTATCCGGAGAACGATCAGGTCAATGCGCGCTGGTTTCCCGTGGCGACGCCGCCGGGCAAGCCTCGCCGCGCCATCATCGTCATTCCGCAGTGGAATGGCGATGCGATCAGCCACAACGCTTTTTCGCGGCTCTTCCGCATCTTCGGAGTTTCGACGCTGCGCCTCAGCATGCCGTATCACGACATCCGCATGCCCGCCGAGTTGCACCGCGCCGACTACTCCGTCAGCTCCAACCTGGGCCGCACCATCCACGCCGCGCGCCAGGGTATTACGGACATCCGCTGCTGCCTCGACTGGCTGGAGCAGCAGGGCTACACCGAGTTCGGAGTGCTGGGCACGAGTCTCGGCTCCTGCTACGCCTTCATCGCCAGCGCGCACGATCCGCGGCTCCGGGTCAACGTCTTCAACCATGCCTCTACGTGGTTCGGCAATGTGGTCTGGACCGGCTTCTCCACCCGCCACGTGCGCGCCGGAATCGAGCCGGTGCTAAACGGGGAAGAGCTGCGCCACGCCTATGCCTGCATCAGCCCGGTGAGCTACTTCGAGAAGTTCGAGCGCTGGCCCAAACACGTGCTGATGATCCACACCGCCTACGACCGCACCTTCCTCCCGGAGTTCAGCCAGAAGATCGCCGAGGAGTTCCGCCTGCGCAAGCTGGAGGCCGAGATCCGCTGCCTGCCCTGCGGCCATTACACGCTGGGCGAGTCGCCCTACAAATACGTGGATGGCTATCTCGTCACCCGATTTGTCGGCCGGGCCTTCAGCCGCGCCTATCCCGCTCCCCGCGTCGCCAGGTCCGCTTCTCTGCAAACGACCTCGTAGCCTGGCGTTCGCGACCGGAGGGCCACCACTTGGCCGCATACCCGGTTGCGAAGCTCTTTTGCCAAGGGCGCCGGATTACACCAGCCTGCAATTGTTTTGGCAAGAAAGATCATGAGGGCCGCGGCAACCCTACCTGAAACCAACTTGCTGGCTGCTGACCAGGTGCCTGTGCGCTACAAAGAAGGCCTGATGCATGGCTTTCTTGCCCTACAAACCCTGGAAGGCAAGAAGCTTGCTGACGGAGAGATGACACAAGTGGCGGAGGGAAATCGCATCACCTCCCATTTGATCTTTCGCTTCGAAGACGGTTCGTTCTACGAGGACAAAACGGTATTCACACAGGAAGGGAGCTTCCGGCTTTTGAGCCATCACCTCGTGCAGAAGGGGCCCTCGTTCAAGCAGCCGATGGAAGTCTCGATTGACGCTCTTGGGGGCAAAGTCACGGTGCACTATAAAGATGACCATGGCGAAAAGAAAGAGTTGGGTCAAAAGCTTGATCTGCCGCCAGACGTCGCGAACGGTTTGATGTTTACCCTGGTAAAGGACATCAAGCCGACGACGCCGCAAACTACAGTGTCGATGCTTGCAGCGACGCCCAAGCCGCGGCTGGTAAAGCTGGTGATTTCTCCAATAGGAGAAAAAACCATCTCCAGTGGTAACACCCGGCACAGGGCCATGGTCTATAACGTAAAGGTGCGAATTGGAGGAATCTTTGGGTTGCTGGCGCGACTAATGGGCAAGCAGCCCCCGGATACACATGTCTGGGTTCTCGAAGGTGAAGCCCCTGCCTTCGTAAAATCAGAAGGTCCGCTCTACCAAGGTGGTCCCATATGGAGGATCGAACTGGCGAGTCCCTCGGGATTCCCCTAACGCCCCTAGCGCGGCCAGCCTTCCTTTGGCTTGCGTGTGCAGTTGCTTTTGCCTTTGCCCGCCGTTGTCTCGGCTCGATGTTCGCCAGGCAAATGTGGGCGCATCCCACACGCTTTTCTGTCGCGCCAAACGCGCTCCCCCCGGTACAATATGAATATGAAAATCGCTTTGGGTGCCGACCACGCCGGCTATCTCCTTAAAGACCGCATCCGCCAGTACGTCACCGAGCGCGGCTATCAGGTCATCGACGAAGGGACCAACTCCTCCGACTCGGTGGACTATCCCGATTTTGCGCTCAAAGTGGCCAGGGACGTGGCTGACGGGCGCGCCGAGCGAGGCATTCTGGTCTGCGGCTCCGGCATCGGCATGGCCATCACCGCCAACAAGGTCCCGGGTATCCGCGCCGCCAACATCGGCAGCGAGCACGAGGCGCAGATGGCGCGCGAGCACAACAACCTCAACGTGCTGGCCCTGGGCGCCCGCATTCTTGACGAGGCCGACGCCAAGCAGATCGTGCAGATCTGGCTGGACACTCCCTTCTCCGGCGGACGCCACTCCGGACGGCTGGAAAAGATCCACGACATCGAGCAGGCCCACACGTCAAAGTAGGCGGCCGGCTTCGGTCTCCGGACGGCGCAGTCAAGCTTTCCTTTGTCTCGAGCGGGGTTGTTGCCCTTGTTGTCGCCCTCCACTATTTTGACCGTTTGATCTTCCCTGTAGCATTCCAGGGGGGTCCCCTGCGCGCCCATTGTTGGCGTGCTGGGGCGGGGTCACATTGCGCTAGTACCGCCATCACCGAAAATTTAATTAGGGTGGGTCACCATGGCTCTGCAGTTTTGAGAAATCGCCTCCGGGTCTGCCCGTGACGATTTCACCCCGAAGCAGGGAGGGAGGACTCATGAAGACGAACTACCTTCACTCTTTTCTTGCGGGCTTAGCAATGTTCGGCGCAGTGTATCTGGTAGAGCACGGTCTCTCCCAGGCGGGAGTGCTGGGTAGTGGAACAGTGCTCGACGACGTGCTGCTGGGACTCTTTGCGGCCATCGGCGTCTTCTTCTTGCTGCGGCATCTTGATGCCATTCGCGAACTGCGCCGCCGGCAACATTATGCGCTCATCATTGCCGAGCTCAACCATCACGTCCGCAATGCACTGCAGGTGATCATCAGCCGGGCCGACGTGGCCATCCACGGCGTGACCGAGCTGGAGGATATTTTCGGCGCGGTGGACCGCATCGATTGGGCACTGCGAGAGATCCTTCCGCGCGGCGCGATGCCCGCTTCCGAGGAGTCCGAGGCCCTCATGACCGGCCCGGACACATTGAACCGCCCCTGATCTTTGCGCCGCACCTGATTTCGTTCGCGCATCCAACCGTACGGGGAATTTTCCGGAGGTGAATATGTTTGAGAAGGGCTTCACTATCCCTGAAATCGTTCTGATCGCCGGTACTCGGGTTGCGCTGGGCGCGGGAGTGGGCTTGCTGATCAGCGGAAAAATTAGCCGCGAGGCAGCCAAAGGGGCCGGAGTGGCCCTGCTGGCGGTCGGGGCCTTGACGACAATTCCGCTGGCGATCGGCGTGGCCGCTAAGCCTAGGCTGCTGGAAAAACGCGCGGCGTGAGATCTTACTTTTCTTGATTCGTGAGTGCCAAGACTGCCTCATACAAGCCTTTCCCGGCTTGTGTGGGGCAGTTTGCTTTTTCTTTCAGCCCTGCCTGGTCAACACCTTCTACTCGCTAGTGAAGTAGTCGGCAGCAATGGGGTGCTCGAAGAGCGAGTAGTCGCGTGTCACCACGGTGATGCCGCTCTCGGTGACGAAATACTTCTTGCGGTCCGCGGCGGTGTCATAGCCGATGACGGTGCCCTCCGGCAGCTCGACGTGGCGGTCGATGATGGTCTTGCGGATGCGGCAGTGGCGTCCGATATTGACGTGGCTGAAGAGGATGCTGTGGTCGACCTCGGCGTAGGAGTTGACGCGCACGTCGGGCGAGAGCACGCTGTCGCGCACCATGCCGCCGGAGACGATGCATCCCTGGCTGACGATGGAATCGACCGCGCTGCCGGTGCGGCCGGCCTCGGCGAAGACGAACTTGGCCGGCGGATACTGGCGCTGATAACCGCGCATCGGCCAGCTCTGATCGTAGAGGTTGAAGATGGGCGAGACCGAGGCCACGTCCATGTTGGCCTCATAGTAGGCCTCCAGCGTGCCCACATCACGCCAGTAGAGCGCCTCCTTGTGGTTCTCGTCGACGAAGTTGAACGAGTACACCCGGTAATCATCCACCATGCGCGGAAGGATGTTGTAGCCGAAGTCGTGGCGCGACTCGTCGTCCTCGGCGTCCTTGAGCAGGGCGGGGATTAGCACGTCCGTGTTGAACAGGTAGATGCCCATCGAGGCCGAAATCATCTCCGGGTTGTAGGGCGAGCGCAGCTCGGTCTTCTTCGGCTTCTCCTGAAATCCGGTGACCCGGCCGTCGCGCGCCAGCTCCACCACACCGAAGCTGCCCGATTCGCGCGGATCGATAAGAATTGTGGCAATGGTGACGTCGGCCCCGGTTTCCAGGTGCTGCTCGAGCATCAGCTCGTAGTTCATCTTGTAGATATGGTCGCCGGAGAGAATCAACACGTGCTTGGAGCGCTCACTGCCGATCGAATACAGGTTCTGATAGACGGCGTCGGCGGTGCCCTTGTACCAGTCTTCGCTCACCCGCTTCATGGGAGGAAGGATCTCGATAAACTCGCCCAGTTCGTTTGCCACCACGCTCCAGGCCTCGCGAATGTGGCGGTTCAGCGAGAGCGCCTTGTATTGCGTGAGAATGTAGATATAGCGCAGATTGGAGTTAATGCAGTTGGACAGCGTGATGTCGATGATCCGGTAGATGCCGCCGAAGGTGACCGCCGGCTTGGCACGGTCCCGCGTCAGGGGATACAGCCGCTCTCCCGCGCCGCCGGCCAGCAGGACTCCCACAGTGTTCTTCATCTTCGTTCCCAGTATCAAAAAGTAGAAGTCGCAAAAAGTAGAAGAGGATGGTAGCACAGGAGCCGAGCGGCCTCTGGCTTGAAACTTGGGCCTCTGGCTTGAAGCTTGGCTTCCGGCGTGAAGCTCGAAAGGCTGCGTGTCAGGCGGCTTTGTTGCGGTTCTGTCCTGGATTCGAGGAGAGGGAGATCTTCATCGATTCGAGAAAACGCGCGTCCTGCCGACTGATGCGCAGCTCCGGCCCTTCGCCTTCGGAAGTCGTCTCGGCAGCGGGCTCGCCGGTGCCGGCCTGCTCGCCGCTCCGGTTCAGGCCAACGGTGACCTCAAGCACCATGAAGACGTCATACCCCTTTGCCTTTACGCTCTCGATCACATCAGCGATGGAGCGCGAGCCGGAGATGGACTCATTGATCGCCTCGCCGAGTTTTCTCATCATTCTTTCCAGTTGTGGGTCCACTCAGTACTGCTCCTACGGCAGCACTTGATTAGATGCGCAATTCGATGTCTGAGATTGCGCGGGCAAACGGGCCAATCGCGATAAGCAGCGTTTGTGGATCACAGGCGCCTCCACTCCCGCGACAGCCGCTGCATCACCTCCCGATGGGGCTTACAATAGAGATATGGGAGAGACGATCAGCAACCAGACCCGGCCTCGAAAGGGAGATTTTTCGCTGGGCGGCGCACTCGGCGCCGGCGCGGGGAGGGGCTATCGAATCCTGCGCGGCACGCCGGGGCGGAACAAGCGGCTGCTGCGCGCTGTGCAGTCCGCAGTGAGCGGCTTCGCCGGGCCGCTGCGGAAGGTTCTGCACGTGCTCTTCCTGGAGGTCAGCGGCTTGATCTTTCTCTTCATCTCTCTCGGCGTCATCTCCGCCTTCCTGCGCGAATACAGAAAATACGCCATGCACGAGACGGGAGTGGAGCGGGTCATAGTGACCGCAGCCGTGGGCGCGATGTTTTTCTATTTTGGAGTGAGCTCCTTCTGGCGCGCGCGCCGGAGACGATCAAGAACCTAAGTGGGTGGCCCACATTTCCCGGGGCTGGGAACGTGGGGGAGGAATAAAGATGGCCATGTCCGGGAAAGACAAAGCAGGACAAGCCAAAGGCGGCCCAACCAAATCAGAAGAGTCGCCTGACAAAGTTATCCAGACCACATCGCATATCGTCGTCCAACCCTTCTACACCCCCTCCGACCTCGCCGACCTCAACTATGACGAGCAGTTGAACGCGCCCGGAAAGTTCCCATTCACGCGCGGTGTGCAGGCTTCCATGTATCGCGGGCACCTGTGGACGATGCGGCAGTACGCCGGCATGGGTGACGCCGAGGAGAGCAACCGGCGCTTCCGTTTCCTGCTCGCGCATGGGACCACAGGGCTATCGGTCGCCTTCGACCTTCCCACGCAAATCGGCTACGACAGCGATCATCCTTACGCGATGGGCGAGGTGGGCAGGGTTGGCGTGGCGATCGACTCGATGGAGGACATGGAGCGGCTCTTCGAGGGCATCGATCAGGAAAAGGTCTCCACCTCGATGACCATCAACTCCACGGCCTCGGTGCTGCTGGCGCTTTACGTTGCCGTGGCGCGGCGTAAGGGCTGCGATCTCCGCAAGCTGCACGGCACGGTGCAGAACGATGTACTCAAGGAATACATCGCGCGTGGGACGTACATCTATCCGCCGGGACCCGCGATGCGGATCATCACCAACATCTTCGACTACTGCCGCGCGTCGGTCCCGGAGTGGAACACCATCTCGGTCAGCGGCTATCACATGCGCGAGGCGGGCGCCACGGCCGTGCAGGAGGTGGCATTTACGCTGGCCGACGCGATTGCCTATGTCGAGGCCGGCCTGAAGGCGGGGCTGAAAATCGACGCGATCGCGCCGCGGCTCTCGTTCTTCTTTGCCTGCCACAACAACTTCTTCGAGGAGGCCGCGAAGTTCCGCGCGGCGCGTCGCATGTGGGCGCGCATCATGCGCGACCGCTTCGGCGCAAAAGCGGAGAAGTCGTGCATGCTGCGCTTCCATGCGCAGACGGGCGGCTCTACGCTCACCGCGCAGCAGCCGCAGAACAACATCGTGCGCACCGCGCTGCAGGCCATGGCGGCAGTGCTTGGCGGGACGCAGTCGCTGCACACCAACGCCTTCGATGAAGCGCTGGCGCTGCCCACGCAGCAATCGGCGCGGCTGGCGCTGCGCACCCAGCAGATCGTCGCCTATGAGAGCGGGGTGACGCAGTCGGTCGATCCGCTGGCGGGCTCCTACTTTGTGGAGAAGCTGACCAATGAGATCGAACATCGCGCCCTGGAGTATCTGCAGCAGATCGACGCGATTGGCGGGATGCTGAAGGCCATCGAGGCCGGCTTTGTGCAGCGCGAGATCCAGAACGCCGCCTACGAGTTCCAGCGCGCGGTAGATGGCCGCGAGCAGATCGTGGTGGGGGTGAACGCATTCGAGACGCAGACGGAGGACGCGGCGTTAAACGAAACCCAGGAGGAGCCGCCCGCGCTGCAGCGGATCGATCCCGAGATCGAGCGGCGGCAGGTGGAGAGGCTGCGGGCCTTGCGCGCCCGGCGCGATGCGCAGCGCGCGGTGGGCGCGGTGCGCAGGGTCGAGGAGACCGCGCGCGGCGGCGGAAACCTGATGCCCGCGATCATCGAGGCCGTGGAGAGCCAGGCGACTCTGGGCGAGATCTGCGATGCCATGCGGGCCGTCTTCGGCGAATACCGCGAGGTGATGGTGATCTAGTGAAGATGATCCGAGGTGGGCCGTTCGCCTTCCGGGAAAATTCGGCGCTGCGGAGGACAATTCCGATAGCTGACCCTATCCAAAAGGCTCTAACGAGAGAGCGCCATGAAACATCTGGAGAGACCGGATTATTTCCTTCCTCTGCGGGCGCTATCTCGTGGCCGCACGAATGTAAAATGCTCCCTTGCCTGCTCGTAAGTCTCTGCCGTAGCTGAGCACGAAGTTGACCCCCAGCGCGCCTATCTTTGCCTGGACGCCTGCGTCCCACAGCCATTTTTGCGATCCGAGAGGATTGGACCCGTTCGTTAAACGCCCGGTATCGAGAAACGGGCCGAGTTTGGCGCTGATCAGTCCGTTGCTGTAGAGATTCTTGTCCATCTCCCAATTGGAAAGAAAGTAATTCCGGCCCAGCGGTGCGCTGCCCTTGCGGCCGTCGCGTGTCCCTATGTGGGCCCGCATCTGGAGATCGTTGTCGCGCTCGAGTCCAAGCATGAACAGTTCGTCGAATGGCATGGTTCCGAGGATGCTGCCCGCGCGTATCTGCTGTTGAATCTCCAGGTCATCGCCGTTGGCTCGGGGAAACCAATGTACGGCGAGAGATCCCTGAGGTTTAAAGAATGTGTGTGCGGGTTCGGACCATATCCGGCCAAACTCAGTGGAGAAATCGGCCATGGCTGTCAGACGCTTTTCGGGGATGTGTAGGAGACGGTACTTCAGTTGAGTTGCGTGCTTCAGTTGAAAGCTCGGAAGCAGCAGCCCCGGTGGCAATACCGATCCAAGATTTGGATTCCGGAAGTCGCGATTCGACAGTTCGGCTCTTGTTGACCAACTCCAGCGTTCACTTTGGAAGCGAGTAATGCCTGCACTGAAAGACTCTTTTCGCATATTTAGCGAGGCGAGCGGAGGCGCCAGACCGGCGAAAGACTCGCGGATCACCCAGTTCTCGTTGCGAAGATCTGCAGCCACGCGATAGCGCCATCGCGGATCTCCACGGAGCGGGCCCGATAACAAGATCAACGCCCGCCTTTTCTGCGCATCCCAACGCAGCAGAGCCAGCGCATTCGTAGCGGACCCATTTATGTTGTAGTACTCCGGGGTAAGCGTCTGGTAGAAGACGCCTCGAAACGTCGAGAGCAACGCTTCAAGTTTGGAATTTCCCCAGCCATTTCGTTCTTGGGCGTGGAAGGTTACATCGAACTTCTGGTCCGGGCGAGCAGACAGCGTAAGAGTATAGTTTGGGAATATCCCCATGCCTTGCAGTCGGTCTTCCGTTGCCAGCAGTTCGGGCAGGCGCAGGGTGCTGGCGGGAGCAAAGGCGAAGGCCCGGTCCAACAAGATCGGGCTCACTCTTGGGACGGGTTCGCTGCTTATCATTTCGACCCGTGGCTTATCCACGCGATTCCAGTATTTCAGCGCTGCATCCAGATTGCCTAGCAAGTAGAAGACGCTGCCGCAGAATTCGTTCACGTATGCGTCATCGGGAGAGATTCGTAACGCGATGAGCATCCAATCTGCAGCCTTGGCGTAGTCTCTGCGCAGGAACTCGATTCCACCAAGTTCGACCGCAAACCGTTTATCGCGAGGATGAAGGCGGTGTCCGGCGAGGAATGCCTGGTGAGCGTCTTCAAGCCGGCCAAGTTTTGCGAGCGCGCTCCCATAGTAGTAATCGAGATCCGCCGCGCGCCCGGATGCCGCTTCGACGGTCCGGACGACTTCCTGCCAGTTTCCCTCGGCAAAAAACTGCTGTGTACGCAAACCGAGAGCGACATCCGGCGCGTCCTCTGCGCTGACACCCGTCGCCAAGAGGGTCGCAAGTGCCAGAAGAAGTGCGCATCGGATCAGCGGTCGGACTCTTGCGGTAGAGCGAGTAGCGTCCAGCGCCGGGCTCCTCCCCATTGCTTTTCGAATGTCGCACGGTCTAGTCTGCGTAATTTACGTTCGGCTGGATCGTTCACCAGGATGAGCTCCCTTTGCGAATCCATCCCGGCGATAACGACGTAGTGTAAGGTGCGATCCAGGGCCGATGGTTTCAGGGCCACGATGAGTGGGCGTCCTTCCAGAAGATGCTGTTGAAGCATGCTCCAATCGCCGACGAATGAGAATGTGCGGAATCCTTGCCCTTCGAGGTACTGGGACATCGCGGAAGCGAATATTCCATGGCCGACGCGCGAATGCAGTGAGCGCAATATGTATGCCGCATCCGCCCGGTCGTCCGGCGGACGGCCATCCTGGGCATACCAATACTGCATGACCATCGCAATGCTCGCAGCGCCGCAGCCCTCCGGGGACTGCTTGAAGTATGGAACATCAAGCCAGACTCCATTGGCTTCTTCCGCCACGACGGAGGCGCAAAGCAGCACTGCGACGGCCACGTGTCGCGTCAGAACAGAATAATTCACGCTAGCGGACCGCGACGATGATCAGGATTAACACCGCGATGGCCACCAGAATCAGCAATAGGTCGCGATTGCCGATCGTGCCGGCTGCAAAATCCGCCTGCGCCTTCTCTGCCCGTGACGCAATCTGCGCGAGTTCCTGATCACTCAATGTGGGGACCGCGGCCTTGACGCGACCTGGGTCCATTCCGGCGGCCTTGATCGCTCTCTCGGCTTGCGGTGAGGACACGAATTGCCGCACCGTGTCCTCATTGTGTTGTCGTGTCTGGCCGGCCGCCAACACCCGCTGCTGAACCTCTGCGGGACTCACGACATGGTTCTGGGCCAGGAGGGGGCTCGGCGCGGCATAGATTACGGTCAGTAGTGTAGCCGTCAGTACCTCGATCGGACGCGGCAGGAGCGAAAACATTCGAACACCTCCGTACTTCTATTGATTGGCGTAAACATGCAAGGTCGCCTGCAACTCCGATTGGATGTGTGAGGTGACGTTCATGTTGGCTCAAGTTCGTTTAAGGTTGGAATGTTGTCCATCACCATCGGCCGTTTATGCATTTTCAGATGTTTACGGTGCGGACCAGCAACGTGAATGGTCGGCGACTCGGAAATTGACTGACCCACCTCCCGTTTTTTTGGCGCTTGACGCAGACTGGCCTCATCCTGTACAAAAACAAGATGACGTTGATCGCGACCCTCATGACGGCCATGGCCATGTGCATGCACATCATGCGCGTGCGTGCTGCTGTGGGCGCGCTCGAAGGTTCGCGAAGCTAGGCCCGGAAAGACCATCCGGAGCGGGGACAAGCCAAGCGACATCAAGAGATTCCGAACGACCCACGGCACGAGCCCTGGGTCGTTTTGCTGTATGCGACCACAGTTTCGAGGATAGTAGTCGCGATTAAACAGTAGTCGCGATTCGACAGAATTTCGGATTTGACGGTGCCATAGGGAGCAGACGCGAATGCCTGACGAGCAGACGAAGCCGCAACTTCAACTGGCCACACTGGCCGTGCACGGCGGCCAGAGCCCCGACAAGACCACGAAGGCGCGCGCGGTGCCGATCTACCAGACCACCAGCTATGTCTTCGACGACAGCGCGCACGCCGCGCGGCTGTTTGGCCTCGAGGAGTTCGGCAACATCTACACCCGCATCATGAACCCCACCACGGATGTCTTCGAGAACCGCCTGGCGGCCCTTGAGGGCGGGGTGGCCGGACTTGCGCTGGCGTCCGGGCAAGCGGCTGAGACGCTGATCATCACCACTCTGGCCGGCGCGGGCGACGAGATCCTCTCTACCACGTCACTTTACGGGGGCACCTACAATCTCTTCCACTACACGCTACCGCGGCTCGGCATCGACGTAAAGTTCGTCGACGCCGACGACTTCGAGGGGCTGCGCAAGGCGATCACACCGAAGACCAAGGCGCTTTACACCGAGACGCTGGGCAACCCCAAGCTCGACGTGGCGGATGTCGAAACGCTGGCCAGGATCGCGCACGTAGCGGGCATCCCGCTGGTGATCGACAACACCTCGGCCTCGCCCGCGTTATGCCGTCCCATTGAGTGGGGCGCCGACATCGTGGTGAACTCGGCCACCAAGTTCATCGGCGGTCACGGCACCAGCATCGGCGGCATCATCGTGGATGCAGGCCGCTTCGACTGGACCGCCTCGCCGCGCTTCAAGAAGGATTTCGTCGACCCCGACCCCAGCTATCACGGCATCAGCTACACCACTGCATTCGGCAATCTCGCGTTCATACTCAAGTGCCGCGTGCAGGGACTCCGCGACACCGGCGGCTGCATCTCGCCGTTCAACTCCTTCCTTCTGCTGCAGGGCTGCGAGACGCTGCACCTGCGCATGGAGCGCCACTCGGAGAATGCACTGAAGGTAGCGAATTATCTTGAGACGCATCCCGGCGTGGAGTGGGTGAACTATCCCGGGCTGGAGTCGAGTAAGTTTTATGCGCGCGCCGGCAAATACCTGCCCAACGGACAGGGCGCATTGCTCACCTTTGGGATCAGGGGCGGACTCGAGGCGGGCCGCAAGCTGATCGACGCGGTCAAGCTCTTCAGCCACGTGGCCAATATCGGAGACTCCAAGTCGCTCATCATCCATCCCGCTTCGACCACACACCAGCAGTTGTCGGCGGCCGAGCAGCTCGACACAGGCGTGACTCCGGAACTGGTGCGCCTCTCGGTGGGAATTGAAGATGTACGCGACATCATTGCCGACCTGGCGCAGGCGATCCAGGCGGCGAACGGAACTGGGGATACCGCGCCGCAGCCTGCGGGCCGTCACCCCAGCACGCCAACTGAGGGCGCGCTGGGGACCCCGAGCGGAGCAGGGAGGTAGCCATGGCAGTACTAGTGCATAATCCCGGAGACCGGGTGCATCCCGCGCAGCTTCATATGATCCAGGGCACGGTGATGCTGACCAACTTCGAGCTGGAGTGCGGTCGCACGCTTCCCGAGGCCAACCTCCGCTATGCGATGTACGGAGAGCCCAACGAGGACTGCAGCAACGTCACCCTGGTCTGCCATGCGCTGTCGGGCTCGGCGCGCATCGACCAGTGGTGGCCCGAACTGCTGGACAGGCTCTTCGACCTCGAGCGCGATTGCGTAATCTGCTTCAACCTCATCGGCTCCTGCTACGGCTCAACCAGCGCGGCCTCCGTCGATCCCCTGACCGGCAAGCGCTATGGCGGCAGCTTTCCGCAGATCACGGTGCGAGACTGGGTGCGCTCGGAGAAGCTCGCGCTTGAGGAACTGGGCATCCGGCACATTCGCTGCGCCATTGGGCCGTCGATCGGCGGCATGCAGGCGATCCAGTGGGCGGTGGAATTTCCCGACTGGGTGGACCGCATCGTCGCCATGGGCGCGACGCAGCTAAGCGCGCTGGGATTGGGGCTCAACCACATTCAGCGCGAGGTGGTGAAGCTCGATCCCGAGTGGCGCGGCGGCGACTACTACGACGACGGCGAAGGTCCGCGCGCCGGGCTGGCACAGGCGCGCGCCCTCGCCATGACCACCTACAAGTCGGCCGAGCTCTTCCATGCGCGCCACGGGCGAAAGCCCGACCGCAAGGGAGAGGCGCCGTGGATCTGCGAGAAGGGCCGCTTCGACATCTCCGGCTATCTCGAGTACCAGGGCGAGCTGTTCTGGAAGCGCTTCGACGCGAACGCATACCTGTGCGTGACGCGCGCCATGGACCTGTTCGATCCGCAGCGCGACTGGCACGGCCACGCCTGGGAGCGGGTCCGCGCCAAAGTGCTGCTCTTCGGCATCTCCAGCGACGTGCTCTTTCCCGAGGCCGACGTGCGCGCACTGGCGCAGGAGCTGCGCGATGTGGGCGTGGATTGCACCTACGTGTGCGTGGAGTCCGCGCACGGCCACGACTCGTTCCTGGCCGAGCCCGACAAGCTGGACAAGATCCTGAAGGCGTTCCTGGCCGGCGGCGGAATGGACTCATTGCACGGCGTGGGCGCCGGGGTCGGGGACATTCAGAAGATTTGAACGGGTGCATTCCGGTTCGGGTCATCCTGAGGCGCGAAGCGCCGAAGGACCCCAGCGCGGCTTACACCGGCAGAAACGTTCGTAGCTTTCTAACCGGCAAAGTGCGGGCGACGTTGCTCGCGCGATTTCCTGATTCTTTCCCTCAATTCAGTCAGGGAACTGTACCGGTTGAAAAGCTCCGGGCAGCGCAGGTATCGCAAGCTTTTGCAGGGGTCCTTCGCTCCGCCCAGAATGACCCCAAATCAAAATCAACCTCCAAAACGAACAGAAGGTTAGGACTGGGCACCCGCGCAGGATCGCTTCAAACTCAAAACAACTTGAGCCTGTCTTCCGGAGTTACCGAATCCGGGCCGGGTCCTTCCACGATTTCAACGGCGGCGCAAATCGAAAGGGCGGTGCCGCCCAGCACCAGCACCACGGCGAGGAGCGGCTTCGCAGCCAGGCCAAAAAGTCCCGCGATCACCGCCGAGTAGCCTGTCAGCAACACTCCAACGCCTACCGCCCGTTTCTGTTTGGTTCTCATGGAATTCCATCCGTGCCGGCGAAGCCTCGCTAACGCTTCGCTCGGACTACCTCGGCAGAGCGGCAAGAGCGGACACCTTTGGTCGCGCGGCGCCGTGAGACCCTCACCCCCGCTTCCCTTCCTGGGTCCCCGGCGCGCCCCGCTTTTGGCGCGCTGGGCGGGACCACTGCCAAGCTGCAACATCGAGTGGCGCAAAAGTACCGCACCGAGGCCGCGCGAGGGAAGTTGAAAGAATTTATAGCTGCCATCAGCCATCGCCATGTGGCCGGAAACAGGCGAGAAACGGCCTCTTCTTATCCCTCCCATAAATTCTTTGCATACGAGCGCGCCCCGCGCTGTGAGAACATTGAGAGCAGGTGCTTGTGTGGGCAGGCCCTGCCTCGGGCCGAACGGCGTCGGGGGCGCCTCGGCATCAGAAGCAGCAATTTTCCGGTTATCCTGACGGTCTGCTGTGAGCGAACGGGAGAAGGAACGCGGTCTCAAATGGTCTGTTGCAATTCATCCTGCGCGGTGACGCAATCCCGCAATTGGTTTGGGTAGAGGCGGATGGGAATTCGCATTGCGCTGCATCACAAAACAATCTACGAGTACGACCGCCTGGTCTCGCTCTCGCCGCAGATCGTGCGGCTTCGTCCGGCGCCGCACAGCCGGACCCTGATCACCAGCTACTCACTGCGCGTGCAGCCTGAGGGTCACTTCATTAACTGGCAGCAGGACCCGCTGGGAAACTTCCTGGCCCGGCTGGTTTTTCAGGAGCAGACTCGCCTGTTTTCGCTCGAAGTGGACCTGGTGGCGGAGATGGCGGTGCTCAACCCCTTCGACTTTTTCCTCGAAGAGGCCTATGAGAACTATCCTTTCACCTACTCGTGCGCGGACCAGCGCGAGCTGGGCATGTTCCTGGACGTCCCGCCTGCCGGACCTCGCCTGAAGTCGTTTCTGGCGAGCATCGATCGCACCACCCCTGGCCGCGCAATCGATTTCCTGGTCCATCTGAATGGGCGGCTGAGCCGCGAGATCCGCTACGTGGTGCGCATGGAGCCTGGCGTACAGACCGCCGAGGAGACGCTGGAGCTGGCCAGCGGCTCCTGCCGCGACTCGGCCTGGCTGCTGGTGCAGCTGCTGCGCCATCTGGGATTGGCGGCACGCTTTGTCTCGGGATACCTGATTCAGCTCAAGCCGGACGTGAAGCCGCTGGAAGGCCCGGCCGGTGCGGAGGAGGACTTCACCGACCTGCACGCCTGGGCCGAGATCTATCTTCCCGGCGCAGGATGGATCGGGCTCGACCCCACCTCGGGGCTGTTGGCGGGCGAAGGCCACATTCCGCTGGCCGGCACTCCGGAGCCCACCTCGGCCGCGCCGGTCAGCGGACTGGTAAGCCCGTGCGAAGTGGAGTTCCACCACGAGATGCGGGTCACGCGCATTCATGAGGACCCGCGCGTCACCAAGCCCTACACCGAGGAGGAGTGGCAGCGCATCTACGAGCTCGGCGAGCGTATCGATTGCGAGCTCGAGGCAGGCGATGTCCGTCTCACCATGGGCGGTGAACCTACCTTTGTCTCAATTGATGACATGGACGGCGATGAGTGGAACACCGAGGCGATGGGTCCCAACAAGCGCCGCCTGGCGGGAGACCTGCTGCTGCGCCTGCGCGACAAGTTTGCGCCCGGCGCCCTGCTGCACTTTGGGCAGGGGAAGTGGTATCCGGGCGAGTCGCTGCCGCGCTGGGCGCTCACCTGCTATTGGCGCAGCGACGGTCATCCGCTCTGGCGCGATCCGCAGTGGCAAGCCTCTCCCGGTCGTGACTACGGCATCGGCGGAAAGCAGGTGCTGGAGTTCGCCGAGGCGCTCTCGGAGAGGCTGAAGGTCGATCCCGAGGCCGTCGTCGCCGCCTACGAAGACCCGCTGGTCTATCTGCTCAAGGAACGCCAGCTCCCGGTCAACGTCGATCCGCTGCAGAACAAACTGGACAGCCCCGAGGAGCGCGAGCGGCTGCGCCGTGTCTTTGAGCGAGGACTGGGCAACCCAATCGGCTACGTGTTGCCGCTGCAGCGCGCGCGGGGAAAGAGCGGCCCGGAGTGGCAGACCAGCTTGTGGATGCTGCGTGCGCGGCATCTGTTTCTGATGCCCGGTGACTCCCCCGTGGGATTTCGCCTGCCATTGGAGTCGCTCGCCTGGGAGCCGGCCGAGGCCAGACAGAAGATATGGCCGCAGGATCCGATGGCTCCAGGCTCGCCCCTGCCGCCCCCGCCGCAGCCCTTCGACTCCTGGGGCTTCGATTCCTGGGTCAATGGACAGGAGACCAGGGCACAGCAGGCCAGGGGTAAAGAAACCAGACAGCGCGTCAGCATGACCGCTGCTGCCTATTCCTACATGCAGGTGGGGCCGGTGGTGCGCACCGCGCTTACCCTGGAGGCCCGCGACGGCGTGTTGTACCTGTTCCTGCCGCCGCTCGAGCGCGCCGAGGATTTTGTCGATCTTCTGGGGGCCATCGAGGACACTGCAGCCAAGCTCAAGACGCCGGTCTGCATCGAAGGATATCCGCCGCCCTACGATGCGCGCGTGCGCATGTTGAAGGTCACGCCAGACCCAGGCGTGATCGAGGTGAACGTGCAGCCGGCGGCGAACTGGCGTGAGCTGACCGAGAACACCACGACGCTCTATGAGCAGGCGCGCCTCACCCGCCTGGGCACGGAAAAATTCATGGTGGATGGCCGCCACACCGGCACCGGGGGCGGCAACCATGTGGTGATGGGCGGTCCCACCCCGGCCGACAGCCCATTTCTCCGCCGCCCCGATCTGCTAAAAAGCCTGATCGGCTACTGGGTGAACCATCCCTCGCTCTCCTACCTGTTCTCCGGAACCTTCATCGGGCCGACGAGCCAGGCCCCGCGCGTGGATGAAACCCGCGCCGATGCGATGTACGAGCTGGAGATTGCCTTCGATCAGCTCAATGCCGCCCCTCCGGGCTCGCTGCCGCTGTGGCTGGTGGATCGGCTCTTCCGCAATCTTCTGGTCGATGTGACAGGAAATACGCATCGCGCCGAGTTCTGCATCGACAAGCTTTACTCGCCCGACAGCGCGACTGGAAGGCTGGGCCTGGTGGAGCTGCGCGCCTTCGAGATGCCACCCCATGCGCGCATGAGCCTTACCCAGCAACTGCTGCTGCGCGCGCTGGTGGCCCGCTTCTGGCGCCAGCCCTACG
>WNGE01000686.1_pt1 | contig 44525 bp, 40 predicted proteins | sample 5400651 | NCBI WGS metagenome assembly WNGE01 (sample SAMN13153370, study PRJNA577476) | soil metagenome | isolation source: 60 cm soil or saprolite under grassland replicate 2 | place: USA:California | collected 2016-06-15 | reverse complement strand
GCCGCCGTGTCGAGTCTGCTGCTCTTTTCCTCGCCACGGCCGGTTCGTCCTGACGCAGCGCTCGTCGCGCGGGTCGAAGCCGAGGCTCACGACGGAGACCTCGTCGTGGCGACCGCAAACCTCTACCTGCCGGCGCGCCTTGCCCGAGACCGCGGCCGGCTTGCCGCGGATCTCCGTGCGCTCCCGGCGGACCTCGCCGATCATCCCGGCTGGTTTCTCTCGCGGTCTCTTTCGGAAGCAGATTACCGGCAGCTCGCCCAGGACATCGCGCGGGTCAAGCCGGATCGCAATGTGTTTCTCCTGCTCGATCCGGCCTTCTGGACTGCGAACCTTCAGCAGATTCTCGCCGCTCGCGGGCCCGTCCGCTCCCTGGCCCGGTCCCCGGAAGCCATGGGGTTCGTCTCGCCCGGTCGCCACTCGGGCGGCGGCTGAACCAGCTGAGTTAGGGCGTTTTGCGGGCGATGGCGAGGAGCGACATGCCGGTCGCCGGAGGGTTCTGCTCCTCGCGGCGCAGGATCCGCCCGTTCACAAACCAGCCGAGGATCCCGACGCGGTTGACGAACCGGATGTCCTCGATAGCGAAACCCGCCCGGCCGAGCTTCTCCTGCAGCTCCTCCTTTTCGTAGCGCCGGAAATGGCGCAGGTGCCGGTCGAGCGTGCCGTAGAGCCAGGAGAGCGCGGGCACGAGGAGAACGAGCCGTCCGCCCGGCTGCAGGAGGGCGAGCATGTCTGAGAGCGTCGCGCGGTCATCCTCGATGTGCTCGAGCACGTTGCAGCAGACGATCGTGTCGATCGAGAGGGCGCGAATCTCCTCGCGCTCGGAGACCGTGAGCGGGAAACGGTAGGACGCGACGCGCACGATCGGACTGTCGCGGAAAGTCCCCTTCAAATACTCGACGGCGACAGGGTCCACGTCCGACGCGACGACCAGCTCCCGGGCGGGACCCCCGGGATCGGCTTCGATCAGGTGGCGCGTCATGTTTCCGAACCCGGCTCCGATCTCCAGGACTCGGCGGCCGAGCGCGGGCGCGAACCTTCCGACCAACCAGCGGTTATAGGGCTCGAGCTTCGCCAGACGCGCCAGCGTGACGTGGCCGACATTGCCGGATTCCTCCGCCTCGCGGAACCGGTGCTTGATGATCGTCCACAGCGCCGATAATGCGTCCTTCCAGCCGATTTTCTTTCCCTCGTCGTAGGTGCGGCCGTAGTAGGAGATCGGCACTTCGTAGATGCGGTAGCCGCGCCGGGCCACCTTTGCTGTGATCTCGGGCTCGATGCCGAAGCGCCGCGACTCGATGGTCATGGACTGCACCACCTCGCGGCGGAACATCTTGTAGCAGGTCTCCATGTCGGTCAGATTCAGGTTGGTCGCCATGTTGGAGGCGAGCGTCAGGAAGCGGTTGCCGACGGTATGCCAGAAGTAGAGGACGCGGCGCTCGCCTCCACCCATGAAACGCGAGCCGTACACGACGTCCGCGTGCCCTTCCTCGATCGGCCGCAGGAGCTTGACGTATTCGCGCGGGTCGTACTCGAGGTCCGCGTCCTGAACCACGACGACGTCCCCGGCGGCGTAACGGAATCCGACGGAAACGGCCGCGCCCTTGCCTTGATTCTGAGGCTGAAGAAAGACACGCACCCCGTCTTTCCCGTCCATTGCGCGCAGGATCTCCCGCGTGCCGTCGGTCGAGCCGTCGTCCACGATCAGGATCTCCTTCTCGAGGGGGACCGCCTGCACCTGGCGGACGATCTCGCGGACCGTCTTCGCCTCGTTGTAAACGGGCATCACGACCGACAACTTCAACGAGTCTCCCTTCAGCGCGTATTATTCCCGATCGCGCAACTCGAAGAGCTCGATCGAGTAGCCGACGCGGCCCGCCGGCCGACCGCGTGCCGCGATCTCGGCCAGCAGCCACTCCAGCGCTGCCGCGGCCTCCCGCGTCCCCTGATAGCGCAGGAACTGCCGACCCTCAGCCAGATAGAACTCGGACACGGCGACGAGTCCCCCGCGGACGGCTGGCCGCTGCAGGAAATCCGGCACGCCCACCCGGAAGCCGACGTCGTCCCCCCCGAAATACGCCACGGTCGGGTCTGCAACGCCCCTGCGCCGGACCTCCGCCGCGAGCCTCTTCAAGTCGAGGCCCCAGTCCACGTTCGAGTCGGACAGGATCCTCCGCCCCCGGTCGGGCCCGCCCGCGAGCGGGTTGAAGTAGGACAGCTCGTGCGGATGGATGAGGACGATCTCCGCGGCCGAGACGAGGGGCAGCGCCGCGAGGAGCCAGACGGGCGCGTGGCCGCGCGCTTTCCGACTCGCGCGTGCGAAGAGACCCGCCCCGGCGAGCGCGAGGAAGGGATAGACAGGCAGCATGTGCCGGATTCCGATGTTGTAACTCGTGCCGATCGAGGCGAGGAAGAGAACGCCGACCGGAAGGAGCAGGAGCGAGGCTTCGGCGCGGGACTCCGGGTCCCGCGCCAACGCGTAGAGAGCGAGCGCCGTGACCACGAGGAACGCGAGCGTGCTCTTGGCGAGAAACGCGATGAAGAAGTAGAAGGGGAAACCGGCCACCGAGACCTTCCCGAAGAGGAAGTTGACTCCCCCGCCCTGTGCGTTCTGCCGCGCGACGGAAGCCAGCCCTCCCAGGTAGTGCCCCAGGGGGGGGGAGACGCGAGCGATCTCCTCGATCACGCGAGAGAGACCCGGCGCGCCGCGCAGGGCGACCATTTCGTGGATGATGTCCCGCTGATCCGCGAGGTCCATGCGGGACGTCACGATCGCGTAGACGCCGAGGACCAGGGCGAACGCCGCCGCGACGACGAGGCCGAGCCGGCCGAGCATGCGGCCGATCGCGGCTCCCGGCCGGTCTTCCTTGCGGGCCGACAGAAGCCCCTGGAGAAGGAGAATCGGCAGGAGATAGACGGCCGAGAATTTTGTCAGGAAGGCCAGCCCGAGCGCGACGGCCGCCGCCGCGAAGTTTGCGGCCGACGGCCCGGCGTTACGGAGATTCTCCCAGGCGATCACGGCGAGAAGAAAAGTCAGGGCGGCGCCGAGATCCGTGTGCACGACACCCGCGTGGGCCACGAGGTTCGGATCGAAGGCGAGCAGAGCCACCGCCAGCAGAGCGGCGCCGTCCCCGTAGCGGCTCCTCGCCCAGAGGAAGACCGTGGCGAGGAGCAGCGCCAGAAGGAGGAGGAACGGGGCGCGCGCCGTGGCGATGATCGCGTCGGGCGGGACCGGTCCATGGAAGAAGAACTCGCGACCCCAATCCGTGAAGGAGATCCCCATCGGGACCCGCGCCGGCGGCTGCGGGAGCGGGAGCGTCTTCAGGGCGAGACCGGCGAGCATCTTCATCAGCGGCGGATGCTCGATGTTCACGATCGCGTTGCGGGCAAAGACGTCGAAGTAACCCGACAGGATGTGGACCGGCTCGTCGGCCGAGAGCGAATCTCCGCGCGTGTGGTCACGGACGAGAAGGACAGACAGGGCCGTCGCGGCGACCGCCGCCAGTACGATCGCTCGCCGGCCGGGGGGGCTCGGGGGACCACAAGGTCCCCCGCTAGGATTCGCTCGCATCCGAAAATAACTCACTAAAAAGTGGTAGGTCCTTGGTCCTTCATCCTGAGTCCTTGGTCCTTCGTCGCCCGACCAGGGACCAGGGACCCGCGGACTAAGGACTCCCGGTCATCTCGCACCGTCCCGGCCGGATCTCGTCCGCCGCGGCTCGAGCGTGTGGCGGACGAGCGCGCCCAGGGCCGAGAGCCCGTCCCACAACCGGATCTTCTTTCCCTCCGCCCGCGAGCGCCCGAAGTAGGAGACCGGGACCTCGAAGATCCGAAACCCGCCTCGCGCCACCTTGACCGTGAATTCGGCATCCACGCCGAACCGCTTCGAGACCAGGCCGAGCGACGGAACCACGCGCCGGTGGAAGGCCTTGTAGCAGGTGGCCATGTCGGTCAGGTTCAGGTTGGTGAAGAGGTTGGAAGTGAGCGTCAGCAGCCGGTTGCCGACCGTGTGCCAGAAGAACTGCACGCGGTTCTCCGGGCTCCCACGGAAGCGCGAGCCGTACACGACGTCGGCGCGGCCGGCCTCGATCGGTTTGAGTAGCGTCGGATACTCGGCCGGATCGTACTCGAGGTCCGCGTCCTGGATCAGCAGGATCTCGCCGCGCGCTTCTCCGATCGCCGTCGAGACCGCCCGCCCCTTGCCCAGGTTGCGCGGATGAAGAATGACCCGCACGCCGTCGCGCCCATTCCATTTCGCGAGGATCTCGCGCGTACCGTCCACCGAGCCGTCGTCCACGACCAGGATCTCCTTGTCGATCGGCACGGCGGAGACCATCCGGAGGACCTCCTCGATCGTACGCGCCTCGTTGTACGCGGGGATCAGGACAGAGAGCTTCACTGTTGCATAGATGATAACCGGGAGGCGGGAGGCAGGAGGCGCAGGCGAGACGGCATAATGTCTTCGCATGACATCGCGGCGAGGTCTGTTCCTGCTGGGACTCGCCGCCGCGCTCGCGATCGGCATCGGCCTGCGCCTCTCGACCCGCAAGCAGCTCACCGCGGGAAGCCGCGCGCGGGCCCTGACCTCGGACGACAACTATCACCTGCGCCGCGCGCGTTTCGCGGCGGCGCACTACCCGCGCACGATCATCTTCGATCCGCTGATGAACTTCCCGCGGGGGGGTGTCGCCATCTGGCCACCGCTCTTCGACGTGGCTCTGGCGACCCCGGCCCGGCTGCTGCATGGCGCGGGAGCGTCACCCGAAGAAGTGGAGCGCGGGGCGCTCTGGGTCCCGGTCGCCTTCGCCTCCGGCGCGATTCTCCTGGCGGGTCTTCTCGGAAAGCTCGTCGCCGGGCGGGCCGCCGGCGTTGCGCTCGCTCTCTTCGTGGCGATCTCGCCGGGGCACATCCTGTGGACCCAGTACGGGCACACCGATCAGCACGTGGCGGAGTCGTTCTTCGGATTGCTGGTGTTCTGGCTCTTCTTGAGAAACCGGTCTCAGGTTTCAGGTTTCAGGTTTCAGGAGGAGCCGGAAACTCGTGGTGCTCCCTGGAATCTGGAACCTGGAATCTGGAACCAGGTCTTGACCGGTTTCGCGCTGGCGCTGGCGGTGCTGGCGTGGCAGGGAGCGATCTTCTGGGGAGCGATCATCGCGCTTTCGCTCTTTCTCGAGGCGGTCGCCACGCGGGAGAGCGTCTTCCGGCCGGCGCTCCTCGTCCTGGGCATCGCGGCGCTCGTGACGGCGCCCGCCACCGCGCTCTGGCTGGGCGGCGCGCGCCCTCCGCTGACGTACATCTCTTTCGGGTTTTTCCAGCCCCTCTTCCTTGCGGCGCTCGCGGGAGGGACGGTGCTCGCCGACACGATCCTGCGCGCGGCTCGCCGGCAGCTCGCCGGGCGGGAGATCGCCTGGCGGGCGGCCGCGATGGCGGCCACGGCCGCCGCCGTCCTCCCTTTCGCCGGCTCGCTCCTCTCGGGACTCGCCCGGGGCGTCGGCTACGTGGCCGGCCTGACGAGCGAAGTGTCCGCCGCGACCGGCTACGTGTCCTACCCGAGGAACTGGCTGTCCGGAATCTTCGAGGCGCGGCCGCTTCTGGCCGACGGGATGGCTCTGCCGGCCAGACAGCTCTCGGCCGCCTTCTTCCTCTCGCCTCTCGTCATCCTGGTCTGGGCCTCGCGGGCGGCGCGAAGAACACGGCCGGGACTCCACGTCGCGCTCGCCGTCTGGGGAGCCGTCACGCTCTTTCTCGCCCTCTCGCAGAGGTTGAACGTCTATTACGCCGCGCCGCTCGCCGGCCTCTGCCTGATCGAGGCCGCGAATCTCTTCGCGCGAGTCCTCGGCAAGACGCCGCGCGCTCGGGCGTCGCTCGCTCTCGCATGCGGGATGGCGCTCGCCATTCCTCTGGCGCCGGGTATCGCCGAAGAGATCAAGGCTGTTCGCGTGCCGGGCTCCGATCTCTTCGAGACTCTGGAATGGATGCGGCTCACGCTGCCGCACGCGTTGGATGCCTACGACGCGCGGCTGCTCTCGAAGGCGCCTCCGCCCGGGCTTACCGGAGCCCATTCCGTGCTCGCTCCCTGGTCGCTCGGACACATGGTTCTCTACGACGCGGAGCTTCCGGTCGTCGCCAACAACTTCGGCTACGGGTTTCTCGACTCGATCCGCTTCTTCCTGGCGGGATCGGAAGAGGAGGCTCTCGCGATCGCTCGTGAGCGTCGCGCGCGGTGGGTTCTCGCGACCGACCTCGCCGCTAGGATGAACGACTATGCCGGGTACCTCGATCGCCCTGCCTACCTTCGCGCGACGGAACAAGGATCGGTCGCGACCCCGGCCTATTTTTCAACTCTCCAGTCGCGCCTCTACGATTCCGACGGCGCGGGAAGAGAGGTCGGGGGTCTCAAGCTCGAGCCTCTCAAGCACTTTCGCCTGATCTACCACTCGCGCTCCGCCATTCCCCGGGGCGGACGCTGGCTCGCTCGCTGGAAGGTCTTCGAGATCGTGGATTGAACTCGCAGTTCACAACTCGCGAGTCGTCATCTTCCGTACTGTCTCCAGGCCGCCATGCCCCGGCGCTTCTCCGACGGCGTGGACGCGGAGAGAATCACGCGCCGGAGCTCCCGGCGCTGGGGATCCTGCCCCGAGAACGTCCCATAGACCGAGGCGCGCAGGAGCCTCGCGTCGTAGAGGGGCTCCGGCGCCCATGCGACCGTGGCCGCGAAGACAACCAGCGCGGCGGCAACAGCGACCAGAGGCCTCGGCGAAAGAGGCCGCGCGGCGCGCACTGCGGCCCATCCGACAGTGGCAACGATCGCCGCGGGCACAAGCAGGGAAATCCAACCCGACTTCGATAGCAGGTTCGGGGCGATCCATCCCCGAGACAGGAACCAGAGCGAGCCCGTGGCCGCCGGCCAGGGCAGGTCGAGAGAGAAATACGGCCAGGAAGCCGCGAGAAAGAAATGATTCACGGCGGAGAAGACGGCGGCCGCCGCGAAGAGCCCCCGCGAAGCCGGCGACGCGAGGGCCCGGACGGCTGCCAGCCCCGCGAAGAAGACGGCGGGAAGCAGATAACGGTCGCCGAGCGCCCATCCGCCGTGCCAGTTCGGATATCCCGTCAGGACGAGGAACAATCCGGCGACCGCGGCGAGCGCGAAGACGCAGTCGGCGCGATCCTGCCGGGAGCGCCACCAGGCGACGAAGCCCGGAATGATCCAGAGCGTGAACGGAGAAAAGAGAAACAGTCCCCTCGCCGGATGGAACAGGAAATTCCACGCCACCCGCGGGCTGGGCAGACCGAATCCGAAGAGACCCTTTCCCGCCAGCTTCGCGAAGTCGGGACTGGCTTCCCGCGCCGAGGAGAGAGTCCACGGGGAGCCGAAACAGGCCGCGTTGTAGGAGAGCAACAGGAGAAGAGGGATCGCGGCGCCGGCGGCCAAGAGGGCGAGCGACTTCCACGATCCCCGCGTGGCCGCCCGCCATGCGAGGAGGACGACGAGCGGCGCCGCGGTGTATTCGGAGATGGCCGCCCAGCCGGCCAGGAGGCCCGTGGCCGCCGCGAGGAGTCGAGAGCCCGCCGCCGACCGCTCCTCGCTCATCTTCAGGAGGTCCCAGGCCAGAAAGAGAAGGGCCGCCGTCCAGGCGTGCCCGAAGAAGGAGCGCCCGTAGAAGAGGAGAGGCGTCCCGAACGTCAGGGCGAAGACAAGAAGGCCGGCGCCCTTGACCGGAGGCAAGCGCGCGACAAACCTCGCCAGCGCCAGCGTGTACAGCAGCGAGACCGTCAGGATCCTCAGGAGCACGAAGACCGCGTCCCATGGGGACCTCGGCGCAGGACAAAAGACGCGCAGAGTCCGGTACACGGGGATCGCCGCAAACGTCAGGCCGGGAGCCTTGTTCGAATAGAAATGGCCTCCCGAGATCGCCTTGTCCTCATGGTCGCCGAGCACCGGGATCACGCCGTCGATGGAGAAGGTGCCCTGCTCGACGAAGGCAAAGACCGTCTCCAGGCGCGACAGCTCATTTGGGTTGCCGAAGGGAGGGAAGAAACCGGTGAAATAGATCGACAGAACGGCGAAACCGGCGACCGCCGCGAAACCCGCCCGGCGCTCTGGTGGAGACATGATGCGATTCTAGGGGAGAGACTCTTGCGATGGTTTCAGGTTTCAGGTTTCAGGAGAAGACCGGTCCGGCCACTTGAAACCCTGAACCTGAAACTTGAAACATAGAATCTGACCATGTCCTCACGTGGTCGCGCATATCTGGCCGGGCTGGCCGTGACGGTCCTCTTCTGCCTGCCGCTTCTGCCGGAGGTCCTCGGGACGCGGCGGCTGATCTTCCGCGACGCGCACGTCACACACTGGCCCTGGCGCCGCGTCGCGATGGACTCGCTCGCTGCCGGCAGGGTCCCCTTCGTCAACGTCTCGTCCTCGGGAGGCGAGCCGTTTCTCGCCAACCCCAACGCCGTGCTGCTCTACCCGACGTTGCTCCTGGAGAAGGTCCTCGCGCCGGCCGCCGCGTTCAATCTCCACTACCTGCTGCACGTGCTCTGGGCGTTCTTCGGCGCGCGGGCGCTCGCCCGGCGCCTGGGTCTGCCGGGAGGACCCGCCTTCTTCTCGGCGGTCGCCTTCGCGTTCTCCGGGATCATGATGTCCTACGGGGCGGCGTTCGCCAATTCCGGCGCCTCGGCCTCCTGGCTTCCCTGGTGCGCCGCGGCGACTCTCGATCTCGTCCGCGCGAGGGGTCCGGGAAGGACTCTGCGCGCCGGCGCCGCCGCCGCGATCGGCTTCGGGCTGCAGCTTCTCGCGGGAGAGCCGGCTCTCTCTCTCCTGACGATCCTCTTCGCGGCCTTCCTCGGGACAGCGGAGATTCTCTCCGCGAGACAGGATCGTCTCGTTGCGACCGCGAATCTTCTTGCCGGCGGAGCCCTGGCCGGACTCGGCGCGGCCGCGCTTGCCTCACCTCTCCTCCTGCCGCTCTTCGCGGTTTTCCGCCTGACCTACCGGGGACAGCACCTTTACTCCGCCCGCGCGTTCGGCGCTTCCCCTTTCCAGGCCTGGCGGATGGTCGAGTGGTTCTTTCCCCGCTTCGATGGAGATCCCGGGGCGCTCGGCGCGGGTGCGCACTGGCAATTCAACTTTCATTCCGGAGATGTCGTTTACATCTGGTGCGTGACGTTCGGTGTGATCCCTCTCGCCGCCATCCTGATCGCCGCCGCGCGACGCGACTTCTGGACGCGCCGGACGGTCTTCCTCGCCGGCGGCGCCCTCGTCTCGCTCCTCTTCGCCTTCGGCTCCTCTCTCCCCCTCTCCCGCCTGCTCTTTTCGTTCCCCGCCATGCGCCGCCTGCGATTCCCGATCAAGTTCTATCTGCTGACGACGCTCTGCGTGGCGCTCCTGGCAGGCTTCGCCGGCCAGCGGCTACGCCCCGAAACGTCCCGCGCGGGCCGGCGGGCAGGCGTCATCCTGCTCGCCGTCGCTCTCCTCTTCGGCGTGGCCTTCCTCATCTCCTGGGAGGCGAAGTCTTTCGACCGAGCGGTCACGCCGCTGCTGTCGGGTTTCGCCGAACCGGCCTCGCTTCTCCCCGAAATCCGGCGCAGCCTGGCGGGCGACGCGCTCTTCGGGCTGCTCGCGACGGCGGTCCTCGGTCTCGTCCTCTTTTCCAGGCGGCCGATCCGCGGCCAATGCCACCTGCTCGCGCTCGCGACGCTCCTTCTCGCCTTCCCCTGGGCGCTGCCTCTCTTTGTCTCGGCCGACGAGAGGGACCTGGCCCGCCCACCGGCCCTGGCCGGAGGGTTGAAAGGTCCGGGCCGCGTTTATGTGCCGCCAAACATCGCCACCCTCTCGACGGGCCGCGCGCACCCGGCCCTGCCCCCCCGCGTCGTCAAGCTCGCGAGAGTGCAGATCGAGGAGCTCGTCCCCTTGACCGGCTCGCCGTTTGGCGCGCGCTACGTTTTCGACCCCGATCGCGACGGCTCCTACGGCTACTACAACCAGGTGGCCTACGAAGCCCTCAAGGCCTCCACTCCGGAGGAGGCCAGCCGCGTCTTGCGCGCCTACGGCGCGCGCTGGGTCCTGGACGATCAGGGCGCGGTCCATCCCTCCCTGCGGCCGGTCCTCGGCTTAGAAGTTGTGGGGCGCCGGCTTCTTCTCTCGGAGATCCCGGATCCGGTCGCCGAGCTGCGCTGGGCCGGCCGGGAGTACCGGCGGTTCTATCTTTCCGGCGTACTCGATTTCGTCCGTTCCGAGCGTTTCCTGCCGGAAACAGACATCGTGCTTCCCGGCCGTTCGGATCGCGGACCGGAAGGACCTGAAAGACGCGGAACTCTTTCGGCGCCGCGAGTCGAGGCGGACGCCGCTTCGACCGATGTTGCCGCCGAGAACGCCGGCCACGTCATCTTCGGGCGGACATACTTCTCAGCCTGGAAGGCCCGGCTCGACGGCCGGCGGGTCCCGGTGCTCGTCGCCAACGCCCGCGACCTCGCCGTCGCCGTCCCGGCGGGAAACCATCACGTCGAATTCGAATACGACCGCGCCCCGTTCCACCGCGGCGTCATTCTCCAGACCGCGGCTTTTCTCGTGATCGCGGTCGCTGCCGCACTTGGCAAGTCCCGGACCGGATGACCGATCGCGGCCGCCTGTCTCGGTTTGCCGGGCTCATCCCTGCCCTCGTGGCCGGAGCGCTTTCGGCGGCCGTCTCGTGGCGGACCTGGATCAATCCCTTCGTCGATTCCTCCCGCGAAATGAATGTGCCGGCTCGCATCGCTGTGGGCGAGCGTCTCTACCGGGACGTCGTCTATCACTACGGCCCTGCGGGCCCCTGGATCAACGCCCTGGCAATTCAACTCTTCGGCAGGCGCTTCGCGGGACTGGAGATGACCGGTCTTCTGGCGGCGGCGGTTCTCCTTTATTCGCTCTTCCGGCTGACCGAGCGCGCCGGAAGCTCTTTGTCCGCCTGCGCGGCGGTGACATGGGCGGCGGCCATCTGCATGGGAGCTTCGAACGGCGGCTCGTTCCTCTTTCCCTATTCCTTCGGCGCGCTCTTCGCGCTCGCCGGCTGTTTCCTGAGTCTGGCCGTATGTGCGGCGCCCCTTTCCCGCGGCGGGCTTTGCCTCGGATCAGCAGGACTGGCCCTGGCGCTGGCCGCGAAACCGGAGATCGGAGCAGCGGCCGCGCTCGTTCTCCTCGTGGCGGGACTGCGCGGCCGGCTCTCCTGGGACCAGAGGAAGCGCCTGTTTGCCGTCATCCTGTACGGCGCGCTTGCCGCGGCGGCGCTCTATACGATCGCCTTTGCGGGAATCCCATGGAACGACCTCTCTCCCGAGGGACCGTTCGCGCTCTTCTCACCGCCTGAGCCGTGGCGCAACGTCTATCGGATCATGTCCGGACTGGCGGACCCTGGGGAGTCGTTGCGATCGGCCGCAACCTCGCTCTTCCTCGATTTGCTGATCATCGCTGGCGCGGTCGCCGCTTCGAGGCTCGCGACCCGGATTCCTGGTTCCGCAGAGGTTGTGTGGATTCTCACAGTAGCCGCCGCGGCAACCTTCCTGGGATTCGGTCCCGGAAGGCTGCTCGATGACCGTCTTCCCCCTCTTCTCTCTCCGATGCCGCTCGTTTCCGCCGTGGCCGCTCTAACGATGCTGCGCTCACGGCTCGACGGCGCAGGCCTCGCGCGATGGATGCTCTTCGGTTTTTCAGCCGCCGTGTCCGCCCGCGTGCTTTTGGGTCTGAGGTACGGGGCGATAAGCACCCCGTATTCAATCCTTGTGTTCCCGGGCCTCGCGGCCACCGCGGCGGTCCTGACTCTCGACGTGCTTGCGGAGAAATTGCCGACGAGGCGAATGACGCGCCGCTTCCTGGCGGCTGTTTTCATCGCTCTCTCCGCCGTCGCCCTCGCGCGATGGCAGCGTTACCACGCGCACGGCCGGGAGCGGCTCGTAACCTCCGCCGGCGCCCTGCGTTTGCGATCCGACAGGGCGGCAGCCGTCGCCGAAACGCTGGGGTTTCTCGCGTCCCACGCGCGCCCCGGCGACACCCTCTCGGGCTTTCCGGAGACGGGGGGCTTCTTCAATTTCGTGACCGGACTTCGCAACCCGCTGCGCGAGGAGCAGGTGCTACCGGGACACCTGGACGCCGCCGGCGAAGAGAGGTTGATTCGCCACATCGAGAAAGACGGACCGCGGTTCATCCTGATCGCGAATCGACCGACCCCCGAGTTCGGCGCTCCGGGTTTCGGAAGAGATTATGCGGTCGGTGTCTGGAATGAAATCAGGCAGCACTACCGCTTGAGCGCCTCCTTCGGCCCGGCTCCGCCCGAAACCGCCGTCGGCTCACCCGCTTTCTTCATCCGCGTTTACGAGAGAGGCAACCCGGAAACCTCCCGGACGCCGTAACAAGTCTGGGGTATGCCGGCAACCCAGCCCGGATTATTCATGGTCACCCGGCCGCAACACGGGCAACCCTCTGCGCCAAGGAACGTTGCGACAGAAAACAGATGACTGCGGTCAGGAACACCTTGTCCGCGACGGTATTTTTCGTCGAGACAAGGAAGCGCGACGACGGCGACCGCCCCCGGGGGCTCGGGGGACCGAAGGTCCCCCGCCCGCCGGAGTACATCGCAGAGGAGCGCTGACGCCGTATCGGCGAGCACCCATGAGCAGGGGGCGCGCGGCGCCCCCTGAACCCCCGGGATCGGAGCGGCGGCCGGAGTCGATCATGAATAATGCGGGCTATGCTTCTCCCGTGTCGAGCCAACCGGTCGAGACCTGGCCGCCGCGGCCGCGCAGGCGCGCGCGGTTCAACTGGCGAGTCGGGATCTCCGCTTTGCGGGTCAGAGCTTCGCGCGCGAGGTCTTCGAGCGTGACGAAGGCGACGGCGCCGGCGATCCAGGCGTCGAGGATCCGGGAGAAGAGCGGGAGCTTGGACCGGCCCTCGACTTCGACGTGGACCGTGTGCACCTGTGTCCCCCGCGCCCCTTCCCGGTAAAAAGCAAGTTGGTCGTCGTCCGTCTGGAGGTCGGGCCAGGCCAGCGTCTCGTCGAGCGTGGGAAGGGTCGAAGGGATCTCCAATGTTTGGAAGAGCCTGCCCCCGGCCGAAGGAAAGAAAGGGGGACCCCCGCGCGTGTTCGACGTGTAGAGCAGGGATCGCTCCTCCTCGATCGCAAGAGATCTCGCGTTGGCCGTCCAGCCGGGAGCGGCGCTCGAGTGAGCGGCGGACCCCAGGATCCGCGTGTGCTCCTCGTGGGCCCGGCCATATTCCTCCCGGATCTTTTCCGGCGTCCAGAGGTCGAGGTGATCGTGCCAGCCGACGTGGTCCCAGCCGTGGACGCCGGTCTCGTGACCCGCCCGAGCGGCCGCGCGTATCTGCCGGGCGCAGCGCTCCCCGATCATCGGGGACGCGAGAAACGTCCCATAGAGGATTGTCGGGAACCCGTAGAGCGAAGCGGCGCGGGTGCGCAGCATCTTCTTCAAGAACCCCCGCTTGGTGAAGACTCTCCTCACCGCGACTCCCGAGCGGTCCGGGCCGTAGCTGAAGAAGAACGTCGCCCGGATGCCGCGCGCTGCGAAGACCTCGAGTAGCCGCGGCACGCCGTCGCGAGTCCCGACGTAGGTGTCACAGTCCACCTTCAGCGCGACGCGTTTCATCGGGTAATCGAGTCATCGGGTGATCGAGCGATCGGAGACCCCCGGACAATCACCCGATCACCCGATCACCCGATCACAGGTCACCCGATTCTTCTCGACAGGTAGAAGTCCACGGTGAGCCGGAGCGCTTCATCCAGATCCACCCGGGGCTCCCAGCCCAGGATCTCGCGGGCGCGGCCGATCGAGGGGACTCGCGTCAGGATGTCCTGGTATCCCTCGCCGTAGTAGTCCATCGAGGAGACGTTCACGATCGGCGTCTCGCGTGCTTTTTCTCCGAACCCGGGGTGCGCCGCGACCGCGGCGATGAGCTTCTCCGCCAGCTCCGCCACCGAGAGATCGTTGCGAGGGTTGCCGATGTTGAAGATGCCGCCATCGGCCGCGCCGTCTCGGTTCTCCAGGATCTTCATCAGGCAATCGACCCCGTCGGAGATGTAGGTGAAAGAGCGGCGCTGCGTCCCGCCGTCCACGAGCTTGATCGGCTGGCCGTAGAGGATGTTGTGCAGGAACTGCGTCAGCACGCGGCTCGAGCCTTCCTTGGGCGAATCGATGTCGTCTAAGTGCGGGCCGATCCAGTTGAAGGGGCGGAAGAGCGTGAACTTCAAGCCCTCCGCCTGGCCGTAGGCCCAGATGACGCGGTCCAGGAGCTGTTTCGAGCAGGAGTAGATCCACCGCTGCTTGCGGATCGGGCCGTAAACGAGCGGCGAGGTCTCCTCGTCGAACTCGGCATCCGGGCACATCCCGTACACCTCGGAGGTCGAGGCGAAGACCACGCGCTTGCCGTAGCGCACGGCCTGCTTGACGATGCGCAGGTTCTCCTCGAAGTCGAGGTGGAAGACCGCCAGCGGAGACTTCACATATGCCGCCGGCGTAGCGATCGCGACGAGCGGGAGCACGACGTCGCACTTCTTGACCTGGTACTCGATCCACTCTTTGTTGATCGCGATGTCCCCTTCGAGGTAGGTGAACCGGGAGTGGGTCAGAAAGGGCGCGATCTTGTCGCTCGCGATGTCCAGGCCCGAGACCGCCCAGTCGGTCGTCGCGAGAATGCGCTCGGTCAGCGCGTTTCCAATGAAGCCGTTGACGCCGAGGATCAGGACCTTCATTGCGCGCGCATCCCGGAAAGGAAGGCGGCGGCGTCCATCTCCTCCTCGCCTTCTCTCTGGATGCGCAGGATCTCCACGTACCGGTCGTCCTCACAGGCCACGTAGAGCCGCCCCCGCTCCATGCGGATCTGCCCGGGGAAATTGTCGTGAGCGCCCAGGTGCGGAAGTTTCGTTTTCCACAGAAACGTCTTGCCTCCGAAGATGTCCGTGAAGGCGCCGGGATAGGGATGCGTCACGGCGCGGACCAGGTTGTGGACCTCCTCGGCGGTCCGGCTCCACTCGATGTGCCCATCCTCCGGGCCTCGCTTGCCAAAAGTCGTGGCTTCCTCTTCCTTCTGCCGGCGGCGCGGCGCCGTTCCTCTCTTCAATTCCTCCAGACGCCGTTCCAGGATCCTGGCGGCCGCCGCGGTGACGCGCCTCTGCACTTCGATCGCCGTGTCGTCGGGACCGATCGGCACTTTTTCCTGGTCCACGATGTCCCCCGAGTCAGGCTTTTCGGTCATCACGTGGAGCGTGGCCCCGGTCACTCTCTCCCCGCGCAGCACGGCCCAGTTGACAGGCGCGCGCCCCCGGTAGGCGGGCAGGAGCGAGCCATGGACGTTGTAGGCGCCGAGGCGCGGCAGCTCCAGGATCTCCGGCGGCAGGATGCCACGGTAGTAGAAGGAGAAGAGAAGCTCGGGCCGCGCGGCCTTGACCCGCGCAATCGCCGACGGGTCGCGAGGGTCGTCCAGGATCATCGGCTCGATCCCGCGCGAGCGCGCCAGATCCGCGACGCTGTCGAACCAGCGCGGCTCCTTCGGGTCGTCGGCGTGCGTCACGACGAGCGCGATGTCCTCGCCGCGCTCGAGCAACAACTTCAAGCACGCGTGCCCCGTGTCTGAATAGGCGAAGACCGCGATACGAGTCATGGAGACACCTCCCTCGCCCCCCCCGAGGCGGGAGTGGGCCGGGGTGACGGGACGAGTCCCGCTCTCGCGTCCGCGCCCAACCCGTACACTCGCCGCACCGAGAAGCGGGGGCGGCCCCGCACCTGCTCGTAGATGCGCCCTACGTACTCGCCCACGATGCCCAGTCCCGCCATCGCGATGCCGAGCAGTGTAAAGAGAATCGCGAAGAGCGTGAAGACTCCTTCGACCTCGGCTCCCACGATCAGGCGCCGCACGAAGAGGAAGACGCCGAAGGCGATGCCTCCCAGCGCGACCACGCTGCCGAGCAAGCCGAAGACCTGAATGGGCACGGAGGAGAACCCGGTCATCAGATCGAAGTTCAAGCGGATCAGGCGGTAGAAGGAGTAAGCCGATTCTCCTCCGGCGCGAGGGGCATGCGCCACCTCGACCTCGGTGGGCCGGCGCGCGAAGCTCTGCGCCAGCGCCGGGATGAAGGTCGATGCTTCGTCGCAGCGGTTGATCTCTTCCACGACGTCGCGCGAATAGGCTCGCAGCATGCAGCCGAAGTCGGTCAGGTGCATGTGCGTGATCGCGACCGTCACCCGGTTGACGAGAGCGGAGGCCAGCCGCCGCGCCCAGGAATCCTGCCTTTGCCGCCGCACCCCTCCCACCACGTCGAACCCCTCCTCGAACTTTTCGAGCAGCTTTGGAATCTCCTCGGGAGGGTTCTGGAGATCGGCGTCCAGGGTGACGACCACGCCTCCCGTGACGTCCCGGAACCCCGCGAGGATCGCCTGGTGCTGCCCGAAGTTGCGCGAGAGCTCGAGGACGCGCACCCGATCGGCTCGGCGCGAGGCCCAGGACTCGAGAATTTCGAGCGACCGGTCGCGGCTCCCGTCGTCCACGAGGATCACCTCGTAAGGCTCTCCGTGCCCGTCCATGACAGCCAACAGCCGACGGAGGAATTCCTCCAGGTTCGCTGCCTCGTTGAAGACGGGCACGACGACCGAGACTTTCACCTCCGGAACTCCTCGAGGACTTCCTTGACCGTCTCGACGACGTCGTCCTGGTCCGCCTCGGCCAGGCCGGGGAAGAACGGGAGTGAGACGATCCTCTCCGACACGAAGTGCGCCTCCGGGAAGTCTTGCGGTTTCCAGCCGAAACGCTCCGCGTAGAAGGAGAACTCGTGCGCCGCCGTGTAGTGTAGCCCGGAGCCGATGTTCCTCTTTTTCAACTCCTCCATGAAACGGTCGCGGGAGATCGTGAGGCGATCGATGTCCACCAGCGGAGTGTAGAGGTGCCAGGCGTGACGGACCGGATAGGCCACGCGCTGCGGCAGGATCAGGCCCGGCAGGTCCGACAGCAGCTCGTCGTAGCGGGTGGCCAGCCGCGCGCGCTCGGCGAGGAATCCGTCCAGGCGGGGAAGCTGATGCAGTCCCAGCGCCGCCTGGATGTCCATCATGTTGTACTTGAACCCCGGCAGCGCGACGTCGTAGCGGGGGCTTCCCGACTTGGCGAAACGCTTCCAGGATTCCCTGTCCATGCCGTGGAATTTCAAGAGCGAGGCCGTCTCGAAGACCGCTTCGTCCTCGGTTACGACCATCCCCCCCTCCCCTGTCGTCATGTTCTTGTTGGGATGGAAGGAGAAGACCGAGGTCGTTGGGAAGGAGCCGATTTTCCTTCCCTTGTACTCGGCGCCCGCCGCGTGCGCGGCGTCTTCGAGGACCGCGATTCCCTTTCCCGCGGCGAGCTCCAGGATCGCGTCCAGGTCCACGGGCTGGCCGACGTAATGGACTGGAACGATGACCCTGGTCCTCGGAGTCAGGCGCTTCTCGATCTCCTCGACGCGGACATTCAAGATCGCCGCGTCAATGTCGGCCAGGACGGGGGTCGCCCCGCAGTGCACGATCGTGTTCAACGTCGCGACGAAGGTCAGGGGCGTCGTGATGACCTCGTCGCCCGGCCCGACCCCAAGAGAGAGTAATGCCACGTGCAGCCCCGCCGTCGCGGAGGAGACGGGCACAGCAAAACGCCCGCCCACGTAATCCGCGAACGCCACCGTGAACCTCTCGACCCTGGGTCCCGTCGTGATCCAACCCGACCGCAGGGTGTCCACGACCTCCGCGATCTCCTCCTCCCCCAGCGCGGGCCGGGCAAAAGGGAGAAATGTGTTCCGCATTCAGGAGCAAGTCTAGTCGAGAGTCCGGGTGATCGTTCCTTGGTCCTAGGTCCTAGGTCCTTGGTCGGGCGACTCAGGACTACGGACTGAGGACTACGGACTTTCTCAACTCTTCCGGAGTTTGCGTCGCGCGAGATATTCGGTGCCAGTGGCGCAGACGCTGACCCAGAAGAGGCCGACCAGGATTCCGCCGACGACGTCGCTGGTCCAGTGCGCGCCCAGATAGATGCGCGTGTAGGAGACCGAGAGGATGATGAAGGTCGCCAGCGCCAGCGCCGCGCCCCGCAGCGCGCGGTTGCGCCAGAGATGGAGGACCAGGACGGCGGCGGCGCCGTAGAAGAGCGTGGACATCGTCGCGTGGCCGCTCGGGAAGCTGTAGGTCTTCTCCATCGCGAGCGCCGGCCAGAGGTCCGGACGCGCGCGGTGGTAGATGATCTTGAGCAGAGTCTCCAGAAGCCAGCCTCCGATGACGACACCGAAAAAGAGGAGCGCGCTGACGCGGCGTCCGCCAAGGAAGAGCGCCGCCGTGACGGCGAGCGTGGCGGGCAGGAGAAACCGGTGGTCTCCGAGAAAAGACACCGCCCGCGCCGCGCGGTCTCGAGCGGGACTGTGGAGGCCTTCGATCGCGAGCGTGACCTCTCTGTCGACCTCGGTCTTTCCGTGCACGTCGAAGACGGCGTCCGCGAGCACCGCGAAGATGACGACGACGACGGCGCAGGCGAAAAAGCCGACCGTCAGGTAGAGGCCGACCGCTCCTTCCCGAGTGAAGCGAGCGCGCAGGAAGGAGCGCCATTTCGACGGAGCGGCCGAGTGGGGAACCGGCGGGGCCGTCACGGTTCCCACCGGATCGCTCCGGCGAAAGTCCATCGGCGTTGCGGGTTCCAGACGCCAGCGACCGGACGGTCGGCCGTCACCTCGAAGCGGAGCACGTCGCGGCAATAGTCGTACGGCGCCCCGTCACGCGCGTGGGCGGCCGCGTCGAGAGAATAGACGCCGGGGCCGAGCGTGAACGCGGAGATCTCCAGCGTGACATGCGCGTTGCCGGCAAACTCCCCGGGCCGGAAGCCGTCGATGTCCGTGTTGGAGCCGAAGACGGTCTGGCCTGAGACCGTCGAGATCGCGAAGCCGAAGACGAAATCGGAAAGCGGCGCCGCGGCGCGGACTCTCATCTGGAGAACCGCCGGCTCTCCCGAGGAGATCCGGCCGGCGGGCCGTCCCGCGCCGTCCAAGAGACGAACTTCCTCGATCACCGCTCGTCCCGATCCGATGCGGCCGGGCAGAGGCGCGGCCGTCGAGGCCGGCGCGGTCTCGCGGGAGGCTTCGAGGCGCCGGCCCCCTTCTTCCTGCGCCACTCGCTCGCGGTAGAGCGTCACAGTCTCGCGCGCCGGCCCGTCGGCCTGGAGGCGTCCACGGTCGAGCCAGATCGCCCGCCGGCACCGCTCGGAGACGAGCGCGAGATCGTGCGACACGACCAGGATCGTCTTGCCGGACCGCTCGAACTCGGCGAACTTCTCCAGGCAGCGGTGCGAGAAGGCTTCGTCTCCGACCGCCAGTACCTCGTCCACGAGAAGGACGTCGGGATCGCTGTGCGCCGCAATCGAGAATCCCAGGCGAACCGCCATGCCGGAGGAGTAGGTCTTGAGCGGCGCGTCGAGGAACTCTTCCAGTTCTGCAAAGCGCACGATCTCATCGAACCGCGCCGCGATCTGGCGGCGGGAAAGGCCGAGCAGCAGACCGTTGATCTCGATGTTCTCCCGTCCCGTGATCTCCGGATGGAATCCGGCGCCCAATTCCAGGAGCGCGGCCAGGCGCCCGCGCACTTCGACCGATCCCCGGGTGGGATGCACGATGCCGGCCAGGAGCTTCAAGAGCGTGGACTTGCCCGAGCCGTTGGGCCCGACGACGCCGACCATCTCGCCGCGCGCGATCTCGAAGGAGAGGTCCACCAGAGCCGGAACCGAGGCATCTGGCGAAAGCGCCCGGCGACCCGTTCCCGAAAGCAACGCTGACTTCAGTGTCCCGACGGTGTGCTTTCGCCCGTACCGCCGGTACAGCTTGGTCATTCCTTCGACCCGAACCGCCACGTCCGCCTCGACGCGTCCCCGCGTCCCCGCCTCGACGCGTTCCACCTAAGCCTCCTCCGCGATGGAGTCGCGCAGGCGCTCGAAGACGAGCGCTCCCACGGCGAGCGAGACCGCGGCCGTCCCGCCCATCCAGACCCACTCGACCGCAGCGATCGGACGGAAGAAGAACAGACTGTCGTGCAGCGCCGTGAAGTACGTCGAGAAGGGGTTGACGCGAAGGAGTCCCCGGTACCGCTCCGGAACCGAGGTGACCGGGTAGAGAACGGGCGTCAGGAAGAACGCGAGGGTCAGCAGGTTGGAGGTGACGTCGCGAATATCGGCGAAGTGCACGGCGAGCGACGAGATCGTCAGAGCCAGACCAAACACGGTCAGCGCCAGCAGCGCCAGCACCGCGGGGAAAGCCAGCGCGGCGGGACCCGGCGCCACACTCCCGCGCGAAGCCGAGTAGAGGATCGCGGCGGCGAGCACGGGAAGAGCGAGAAACAAATGAGACAGGCGCGCTCCGACGGCCGACGCCGGAAAGACTTCCGGCGCCACGGTTGTCTTCCGAAGGAGGGGGCCGTTCGCGCGGAAGGTCTCCGCGGAGTCCACGAGCGCCGAGGACACGAAGCCCCAGGCCAGGACCCCGATGAAGAGGAAGAGCGCGTAGGGACGTACGTCGGCGCGCGGGGTGAAGACCAGGCGGAAGACCGTCGCGTAGACGGCCAGGAGCAGCAGCGGATTGACGAGCGACCAGAAGTATCCGAGGAGGCCGCCCCGGTACCGGGCCGCGAGCTCGCGTCGCGTCAGAGCCGTGACCAGCGCGCGGTTGCGCCACGCCCTTACGAGAGGAAGCATCAAATGAAGTTATCAGTTCGTCTTTCGATATTCTCCTTCGAGTGTCGTTGTGCGAAACCTCCGGGCCTCCGGCCGTCTCCTGCAAGGCGGTGCGCAAGGTCTATCCCGGAGCTCAGCCGGTCGTAGCGCTGGAAGACGTGGATCTGGAGGTTCCTCCCGGGCAGTTTCTCGCGGTCGTCGGGCCCTCGGGAGGAGGCAAGTCCACGCTGCTTCATCTGCTCGGCGGGATCGACCGTCCGACTTCCGGAATCGTCTCGGTGGGCGGACGGGATCTCGGGGCGCAGTCTGACGAGGATCTGACTCTGTACCGGCGGCGCGAGGCGGGCCTGGTGTTCCAGTTCTTCAATCTCCTGCCGCACATCACCGTGCGCGAGAACGTGGAGCTGCCGCTGGCTCTGGACGGCCGCTGCGACGCGGCCCGCCGGGCCGAGGAGTTGCTCGACCGCGTAGGACTGTTGCGGCGCGCCGGCGCGCATCCCTACGAGCTGTCCGGAGGCGAAATGCAGCGCGTCGCGATCGCCCGCGCCCTTTCTTCCGGCGCAAGGATTCTCCTTGCCGATGAGCCTACGGGAAACCTCGACAGCGCCAACGGAGAGCAGGTGCTGGCTCTCCTGGACGAGATCCGCCGCGAGCGGGGCGTCACCCTCATCCTGGCCACTCACTCGCCCTCCGCCGCGAGCCTCGCGGAACGCGTCGTCGAGATCTGCGACGGGAGGATCGCGACCCGATGAAGGGCCTGCCGCTTCTGCTGCGAGCGCTCGTCACGGGGCCGGCGAGAAGACGTCCGCTGCGGGCGCTCCTGCCCGTCCTGGGCGTCGCGGTCGGCGTGGCCGCGGCGGCGGCGATCCAGCACGCCAACCGGAGCGTGACCGAGTCCTTCCGCGAGGCGGCGGCCACGCTTTCGGGCAGGAGCGACTTCGTCGTCACGGGCGTGGCGGGAGTGCCGGTCGCGGCGCTCGAGCGGCTCTCGTTTCTCTGGGGACATGGTTCCTTCGGGCCGGCGGTTACGGGTACCGCCGTTGTCAACGATGGATCGGGAGACATCGCGCAGATCCTCGGAGTGGATCCGGGAGGCGACAGCGCCGTGCGTGAGATGAAGCTCATGGCCGGTTCCGGCCGCGCGGACCTTCTCCTAACGCCCGACTCCGTCTTCGTCCCGGAGAACTTCGCGCACCGGCACCGGCTCGCCGCGGGAAAGACACTCGACATCGTGGCCGGGGGCGTGCGCCGATCGGTGAGGGTCGCGGGTCTGCTCCAGCTCTCCGGGGTCGCGCGCGCTGCGGGAAGCGATCTTCTCGTCACGGATATTTTCACGGCGCAGAAGCTCCTCGGCAAGGAAGGCTCGATCGACCGCGTGGACATCGTGCTCGATCCCGGCGAGCCCCGCGAGGTGATCGCCGGGAAGATCCGGGCGGCGCTCGCCCCGGGGCTCTCGTTGCAGCCTCCCGGGCGATCGGCCGCGACCGCCGACCGAATGGTGCGCGCCTTCCGCTTCAACTTGAATGCGCTCGCCTCGCTCACGCTCCTGGTCGGAGCTTTTCTCATCGCCAACGCGGTTTCGATCTCCGTTCTGCGGCGCCGCCCCGAGATCGCCACGCTGCGCGCGATCGGCGCCACCCGCGCCTCGATCTTCGCCGTCTTCGTGGCCGAGGGCCTCGCCGTGGGACTCGTGGGAACGCTCGTCGGGGAAATCGGCGGGATCTTCCTCGCGCGGACGGCGCTGGCAACCGTTGCCGGGACGGTGTCGAATATCTACCTCCCGACCGCAAAAATCTCGGCGGCCGGTTATCTCCCGGCGGCCGGTCTCGCCGCGGTCGTCGGAATCGCCGCCTCGCTCCTCGCCACGCTCCTGCCGGCGGCGGAGGCAACGCGCGTCGAACCCTCCCCCGCGATGCGGCCGGGTTCGATCGAGGTCGTCCGGCGGCGGAGTCTCGCGGGACGGGCCGCGGGCGCGGCCGTTCTGCTCGTTCTCGCGGCCGCCGCTTCGCGCGCACGCTCGGTGGACGGCTTTCCCCTCTTCGGATTCGCTGCCGTGGCGCTCGTCGTTGCCGCGATCGCGACCGCCGCTCCGATCCTGGTGCGCTCGGCTTCCGGCGCCGCGGGCGGGCCGCTCGCCCGCCTCTTTGGAGCCGCCGGGCGCCTCGCGGCGGAATTCTTCGGCGGGTCGCTGGCGCGAAACGCGATCGCGGTCGCTTCCCTTGCGATGGCCCTCGGCATGACCCTGGCGATGATCGTGATGGTCTCCTCCATCCGCGAGACCGTGCGCGTCTGGGTCGAAACGACGCTGCTTTCGGATCTCTGGGTCAAGGCCTCCGCGGGCGGCCGGCGGGGGCTGGTCGGTGACCTGCCTCCCGAAATCGTGGAGTTCCTGCGCGAGATTCCCGGCGTCGAGGCCGTGGATCCCTTTCGCGCGCGCGACGCGACGGATGAACGCGGGCGTCCCTTCACCCTCGCCTCGGGAGACTTGCGAGTCGTGGCACGGATCGGGGGCCTCCCGCTCCTGGATGGCCGCGATGTCAAAGACGTCGCTCTGCAGGCCCGAGAGAGAAGTGAGGTCCTCGCCTCCGAGCCCTTTGCCCGGCGCTACCAGATCAAAGTCGGTGACCGCATCCGGTTGGTGACGCCGTCGGGCCCGCGCGCGCCGCGGGTTGCGGGCATCTATCGTGATTACTCCAATGACCGCGGGACCGTCCTGCTCGATCGCGAGGCTTATCTCGCCCTCTACGGCGACCCGCGCGTGACGAGCGTCGCCGTTCAAGCCTCTGCGGGCGCGGACGCCGAAGCGCTCCGGCGCAGAATCCTCGCGGCGGCGGAGAGTCGTTTTGCGCTGTCCATCTCGACCAACCGCGAGCTGCGCCGCGAGGTCCTGAAAATTTTCGACCAGACCTTCGCCGTCACCCGCGCTCTCGAAGCGATCGCCGTAGCAGTCTCGATCCTCGGCATCGCCAACGCGCTCGCCGCCTCGGCGGTCGAGCGGCGGCGTTCCTTCGGCCTGCTCCGGGCCATCGGCGCACAGAAACAGCAGGTGCGCCGCGCGGTTCTGATCGAGGCCGGCTTGACGGGGATGACCGGGACCGCTGCGGCGCTCGCCGCCGCCGCGGCCTTCGCCTACCTGCTGCTCGCGGTGATCAACCCGCAGTCTTTCGGCTGGACTGTCGCCATCAACGTGCCGTTCGGCCGTCTGGCCGTGACCGCGCTCCTCGTGCTCGCGGCCTCGCTCGTCGCCGGAATCTTCCCGGGCCGCCTCGCGGCCTCGGTCGATCCCGCCGCCGCTCTCATCGAGGAGTGAGAATGAATCGGGTGATCGCGCGATCCGGTGATCGGGTGATCGGAAGGCCCCGGGCAATCACCCGAAGGCTCGATCATCCGATCACCCGATTGCTCATTGCCGCCGGGGTGATCCTGTTCGCGGCGGCCCCCGATCGAAGCAACATCTCCTTCCCGCGAGATCACGGCGCGCATTTGGACGCGCCGGTCGAGTGGTGGTACTACACGGGACACCTCAAGGATCTTGCCGGCCGCGAATACGGATTCCAGCTCACGTTCTTTCGCGTTAGGGAGATGCACCTGGCGCACTTTGCCTGGAGCGACGCCTCACGCCGGTCGTTCCGGTACGAGGAGAAGACGCATCTTGCGCTTCCCGGAATCGCGTCGGCCGCGGTGGGACGCCTGGCCGTCGCCAACGAGGATTGGTCCGCGGAGGAATTGGGCGGCACGCACCGCCTCCACGCGGCCGGCCGCGGCTGGGACCTCTCGCTCGCGTTGAGGGCACTCAAGCCCCCGGTGGTCCACGGCGCCGACGATCTCTTACGCAAGGGACCCGGCGCGAATGAGTACTCGCGTTACGTCTCGATCACGCGCCTCGCGGCTACGGGAACGATGCGAAACGGACCGGTTACAGATTCCCTCTCGGGCACAGCCTGGTTCGACCACGAGTGGGGACCGGGCGTGCTCCCGGCGGAGGCCGAGGGCTGGGCATGGTTCTCCCTGCAGCTGGATGACGGCTCCGACTTGATGCTCTACCGGATGCGGGCGCGGGGTGGTGGCGCCACGGCGTTCTCGTCGGGCACTTTCGTTCCGGCCGCCGGAAGCCCGCGGACGATTGCCTGGCAGGACATAGCGCTGGCGGAGACCGCCTTCTGGAAGTCTCCCCGCTCGGGCGCGCGCTACCCTGCCCGGTGGACGCTCGCCGTCGCTTCGCTCGGCCTGGACGTGACCGTCGAGCCCCTGCTTTCCGACCAGGAGCTCGTCACCGAGCAGTCCACCGGTGTCATCTACTGGGAAGGCGCCTGCCGCGTGCGGGGCGCCAGCCGGGGTCGGCCCGTCGCCGGCCGCGCTTACGCCGAGCTGACCGGCTATGCCCGGCGCGACGTCCCGGGCTTTCCGAAATGATGAGTCCTTAGGACTCTTATTCCGACTTGGGCTTGGACTTGGACTTGGAGGACCCGCGCTCGCTTGTCTCGAGGGTCACGGTGAACGTCTTCGCGTTTGCCAGGTTGCGGTAGACGTAAGGAAACCGGATGGTGAACGTGTCCCGCTCTCCCTTGCCCAGCGAACCCAGCTTCACTCCGCCGCTGCCCGCTGCGACGATGTTCCCGTCGCCGTCGAAGACCGCGATCGCGACGCCGACCTCGTATGCGAGGAAACCGTTGTTGTCCACCCGCGCGACGGCTTTTGCGGTCGAGGCCTGGAGCGGCTTCAGCCGGTCACCCGTGTCGAACTCGATGGAAGAGACGACCACGCGATCCGACTCGACGTGGATATCCTGAACGCCGCTGACCGGACGCCAGTCGAACTTCTGGGTCGCCACCCCGGCCGAGAGCGGAGCCGCAACGAAGAACGCTGCAAGCAAGGAGAACCGTTTCACCATCGTGTCACCTCCGGAATCGGAGGGTAGCACGCACGACGTTCTCTGTTCTACGTTCTACGCTGATGCGTGCTGGGGGCTTAAACATAGAACTTCGAACGTCGCACGTTCGAACGCTTCGGCGCTTGCATCAGCGCGCGCGCAGGCGGCTGTGGCGGTAGCCGTAGAGGAAATAGACGACCATGCCGACGGCGAGCCAGCCGACGAACCTCCACCAGGAGGGCTGCGGAAGGTAGTAGATGATCCCCACACAGCAGACGATGCCGGCGATCGGCAGGAGGAAGGGGCCGAAGGGAACGCGGAAGGGCCGCTCGCGGTCCGGCTCCTTGAACCGCAGGATGATGATCCCGAGGCTGATCAGGATGAATGCGAAGGCCGTCCCGATGTTGGTCAGGTTGACCATCTCATCGAGCGACGTGAAGGCCGACGTCACTCCCACCCCCACGCCCGTCAGGATCGTCGTGACATGGGGCGTGCGGAATTTCGGGTGGACCTTCGCGAAGACGGGGGGCAGCAACCCGTCGCGCGCCATCGAGAAGAAGATCCGCGGCTGTCCGAGTTGGAAGACCAGAAGCACGGCCGTGTGCGCCACGACCGAGCCGAACGCCACGACGCCGACCATCCAGTTGGGCATCGCGGCGTACTTCATGGCGAGGGTCAGCGGCTCCGCCTGCTCGCTCGAAAGAGTCTGCTTCAAGGCCGGGTAGGGGATCATCCCCGTGAAGACGAGCGCAACGACGATGTAGACGATCGTGCAGACGATGAGCGAGCCGATGATGCCGATCGGCATGTCCCTCCTGGGGTTGCGGCACTCCTCGGCCACGGTCGAGACCGCGTCGAAACCGATGTAGGCGAAGAAGATGATGGCGGCGCCGGAGGCGATCCCTCCAAAGCCATTGGGGGCGAAGGGCGTCCAGTGGGCGGGCTTGACGTAATGGAAGCTGACGAAGACGAAGAAGCCGAGCACGACGAGCTTGATCGCCACCATCCAGAAGTTGAAGCTCGCCGACTCCCGGATGCCCCACACGAGCACGATCGTGATTGCCGCCACGATCGAGAAGGCCAGGATGTTGAAAACGATCGGGACGCCGAAGAGGTGCGGCGCGGAGGCGACCACCTGCGGCATTCTTTGCGCGGCCGTCGAGTAATCCACGGTCAGCCAGCGCGGCAGGTGGATGCCGAAGCCCTCGATGAGCGTATTGAAGTAATTGGCCCAGGAGATCGCGACGGCCACGTTGCCGATCGCGTATTCGATGATCAGGTCCCAGCCGATGATCCAGGCGAGCAACTCACCGAGCGTCCCGTAGGCGTAGGTGTAGGCGGACCCCGAGACCGGCACCATCGAGGCGAACTCCGCGTAACAGAGCGCCGTGAAGCTGCAGACGATGGCCGTCAGAACGAAAGAGAGGACGAGCGCGGGGCCTGCGCCCGGACGCACGCTGTCTCCCGCCGCGGCCGTGCCGATCGTCGCGAAGATGCCGGCGCCGATGATCGCTCCGACGCCCAGAGCGATGATGTTCCAGGGCCCCAGCACCCGCCTCAACTGGTGGCCGGGCTCCACGGTCTCCGCGACGAGCGCGTCGAGAGACTTGGTCCGGAAGAGCCTTTTCGTTAGGGACAAGCTGCGGCGAGGATAGCAAAAGGCAGTCGAGAGTCGAGAATCGTGGGTTCAGAACCGGAGCGGAAGTTCTCGCAGAGATCGGATCCGATCTTCGAAATGCGGGTAGCGGTCCGCGCGGTCGAGGAGGAGAGCCTGGAGACCGGCGCGGCGCGCGCCCTCATAATCCTCGGCGAGCGAGTCTCCGACGTGGAGGGTCTCCGCGGGAGCCACACTCAAGCGGGCGCAGGTGCGGAGGAAGATCTCAGACTGCGGCTTCCCCGTCTCCTCGATGGCCGAGACCGACACGGTGCGGAATCTGCGCGCGAGGCCGAGCCCTTCCAGCAGCGCGGGAAGGTGGGAGTCCCAGTTGGAGACGACGGCGAGGAGAAGCTCGCGTCCGGCGAGCGTGTTGACGGTCGGTAGGACATCGTCGTAGACGGCCCAGGAGGCGGGATCGCGGAAATGCGACGCCAGACGCTCGAAGGCCTCGACAGAGACATCGCCTCCGTCCAGGAATCCTCGCACGCATTTGAGGAAGGTCCTCCAGAATTCCGGCTCTCCGCGCACGCCCCCGTACCGGTTCGCCGTTTTCTCGGCGTGGACCTCTTCCCAGGCGCGGGTCAGTGCCCGCGAAAGCTCCTCCGGCGAGAAGCGCGCCCCGTCCGCTTCAAATTCTCTCGCGTAGATCTCTTCGACAGGAACCCGCGGGTAGAGAAGCGTCGCCCCCGCGTCGAAGAAGACCGCCCGAATGCCGTGAGGCGTCAGGCGTAAGGCGTCAGCCGAAGATCGAGGGGCTTCCGGTGCCACGCTTTACGCCTAACGTCCTCACGCCTTACGCTTCTCAGGGCATCACCTGGCCGCCGTCGATCGTGATGGCCTGTCCGGTGATGGATCTTGCCTCGTCGGAGGCGAGGTAGGCCGCCAGACCCGCGACTTCCTCCGGCTCGAGCACGCGGCCGAGAGGCGCCATCTTCGCGGCAACGCGCCGCCCTTCCTCCTCGCCACCGCCGGTCTGCTCGCCAAGTCTGCGGAATCCCTCGCGAGCCATCTCCGTCTCGACCCAGCCGGGCACCAGGGCGTTGACAGTGATCTGGCGGGAAGCGAGCTCCAGCGCGAACGTTCGCGTCAGTCCGATCACGCCGTGCTTGGAGGCGGCATAGGCCGCGAAGCCAGCCACGCCGAAACGCCCCAGCACCGACGAGACATTGAGGACCCGCCCTCCGGCTGGAAGAAAAGGCGCCGCCTCCCGCGTGATGCGGAAGACCGCGGTCAGGTTCGTCGAGAGGATCGCATTCCAGAGCGAGTCATCGGGATCCTCCAGCGGCGTGGGCCCGGAGAGGCCCGCGCCGTTGACCAGGATGTCGATGCGTCCCCACCTCGCCACCACGGCGGCGATGGCATTGGATATGGAGAAAGCGAGCGTCACGTCGCAGCCGATCGCGATCGCCTCGCCTCCCTGGCGCTGGATGTCGCCGGCGATCTTCTCGCACGCGACCTCGTTTCTCGCGGCCAGCGCCACGCGGGCGCCCTCCGAAGCAAAACGGCGGGCGATCGCCTCGCCGATTCCGCGTGAGGCCCCCGTGACGAACGCGACTTTCTCTGCGAGCCGCCGCGACCCGGTCCACCGGGAGCGGGACTCGGGATTCCGGGGGCCGGAGCCCTCCCTGTTGCCGGAGCTCACGTCTGCTTCGGCGACCTGTCCGGGATCATTTCAGCGCGACATTCTATCGACGCGGATGTCTCGCTTCGGCCCGCGCGCGTCGCGGTGGAAGAGCATCCACTCCAGGCCGCAGGAGGCGCAGAATTGACTCCCCTCCTCCGCGAGCTGTCCGCACCCTTCGTTGGCGCAGCGCGTTTTCTTCTCCTTCGAGTCTTTCATCGAGTCTTCCTCCGTTCTGTTTTTCCCGTCACGCCCGTCAGGTAATGGAGCAGCTCCCGTTCGCACCGGTCCCGATACTTCTCGAAGGTCGCCTCCGGGTCCTTCTCTGCCAGCCACTGAAGCATCAGACCGTCGAAGATGGCGCGCAGTGTCGAGGCTGCCTCCCCGGTATCGCGAGCCAGGAAGACTCCCCGCCGCATCCCCTCTTCGACGATGCTTCCGTCCACCTCGCGGCAGCCGGCATAGAAGCGCTCGCCGATGAGGCGGAAGGCCTCCCGGCGCGCCGCCAGGCCGCAGAAGTCGATATAGGCGCGGAAGAAGGCGCGGTTCTTCGAGGGGGACGGAAAAATGAGAGCCACCAGGGCCCGGATCTTCTCGACCGGATCCTCGACGGACGCGACCGCCTCGCGCATGCGCTCGTGGATCGAGTCGATCAGCCAGCCGAAGAGCTCGCGGAAGAGGTCTTCCTTGGAAGAAAAGTAGTAGAGGGTGACGCCCTTGGACACGGCGGCGCGCGCCGCGATGTCTTCGAGCGTGACGTTGGAGAACCCTTTCTCGGCGACCTCACGGAAGGCCGCCTTCAGGAGGATCAGTCGCCGTTCAGCCTCGTGGTTCGTCGCCAGCCTGGCCACCGCCAAAATTTATCTGACCGGTCGGTCAAATGTCAAGGGCTTTCGGCCGCGGCGTTCGCTTCGCGAACAGGCGGCCGAGAGAGTTCAAACCAGAGCTCAGGCGGGGCATCCTATTAGTCAGACCACATGGAAGTAGACTCCTCGCGAGTGCGCGTGAACCTTCTGTACTTCGCCTCCTTTCGCGACGCAGCCGGCCGTGCCGAAGAGACCCGGGAACTGCCGGACGGCACGCGAGTTCGCCAGCTCTGGGACTCCGTCTGCCGCGAGATTCCACGCCTGGCCGCCTTTTCCACAATGCCCCCTGCCGCCGTCAACCATGAGTATGTGGGTGGCGACAGAGTCCTCTGTGACGGTGACGAAGTCGCCTTCCTTCCTCCGGTCGCCGGAGGGTGAAGACAATTTTGGATTTTGGATTGCCGATTTTGGATTACTCATCACCCATTTAGTCTTATGAGAATTTCGCGCTCGAATCCAAAATCCAAAATCTAAAATCCAAAATCGTATGTACATCACCTTCAGCCCGATTGACGTGGCGGCGCTGCTGAACGAAGTCCGTCCTTCCGACGGCGGCGTCTGCCTGTTTCTCGGCGTCGTGCGCAACGAGAACGAGGGCAAGCCGACCGTCTCGATCCAGTACGAGGCCTATGGCCCGATGGCGGAGGCCGAGATGGCCAGGATCGCCCGCAGGATCGAGGAGGAATGGCCGGGGGCGCGCCTTCGGGCGCAGCACCGCGCGGGAAGGCTCGAGGTCGGAGAAGTCTCCGTCGCGGTCGTCGCCGCGGCGCCCCATCGCGAAGAAGCCTTCGCCGCCTGCCGCGCCGCCATCGACCGCATCAAGCGCTCCGTACCAATCTGGAAAAAAGAGTTCCATCCCGACGGGTCCTTCGAGTGGGTGGACCCCACGAAGAATCGGGTCATCGGGTGATCGAGCCATCGGGCGATTGACCGGGACGATCACCCGATCACCCGATCACCCGATCACCCGATCACCCGATCGCAGATCACCCGATTCCCTCAGGAATCCCGCTTTGAATCGAAGCGACCGATGCAACAATAGCGAGAATGTCTCTTGCAAAGGTGATTGGTCCGGACATCGAGGAGCTGATCCGCGAGAACCCTGCCGAAATCGCGGCGGCGGTCAAGGACCTGCACCCGGCCGACATCGCGGAACTTCTGGACGATCTGCCGCTCGAGGACCGCCTGACGCTCTTCGAGGCGCTGCCGCCCGAGCAGGGAGCGGCCGTCCTCTCGGAGCTGAAGGGCGAAACGCTTCGCCTCATCCTTCACCGGGCCTCGCCCGAGAAGCTCGGCCCGCAGCTCGATAAGGTCCCGGGCGACGAGGTCACGTTCCTGCTCGAACACCTCACGCAGCGGCAGCGAGAGGGTCTGCTCGCGAAGATGTCCCCGCGGGACGCGGCGGAGGCCGAGCGCCTTCTGCGTTATGCGCCGCGCACGGCCGGCCGCTTGATGTCCGAGAAGTTCGCGAAGATCCGGCCGGAATGGACCGTCGCGGAAACGCTCGAGCACCTAAAGAAGATCGACCCCGAGGTCGAGACGGTGCAGAGCCTCTACGTCGTGGACGCGGACGGGCGCCTGGTCGGGGCCGTCTCGCTTCGAAAGCTCTTTCCCGCCCCGGCGGAGAAGAAGATCGCCGACCTGATGAACCGTAACCTCATGACGGTGAATCCCGACGCGCCGCAGGAGGAGGTCGCGCGCCTCGTCTCCAAGTACGACGTTCACTCGATCGCGGTCGTGGACAGGGAGAAGCGGCCGCTCGGCATCGTCACCGTGGACGACGTCATCGACGTCCTCGTCGAGGAGCAGACGGAGGACATGCTGCACCTGGCTGGCATGTCGGCCAAGGAGGAGGTCGCGGAGGGCTATTTCGCGACCAAGCCCTTCCGCAACGTGCGAGCGAGGTTCAACTGGCTGCTGCTCCTCTTCGTCACCGAGACGCTGACGGGCACCGTGCTGCGCCACTTCGAGACCGAGCTCGCGAAGGTCGTGGCGCTCTCCTTCTTCATCCCGCTGCTCATCGGGACGGGCGGCAACTCCGGCTCCCAGACCGTCACGACGATCGTGCGAGGCCTCGCCGTGGGAGAGATCCGCCTGCGTGATTTCTGGCGCGTCATCCTGCGCGAGGCGGGCAGCGGTCTGGCCCTGGGGATCCTGCTCGGGGTCGTCGGCTTCGGGCGCGCGCTCCTCTGGGGATCGACGATGCCGCTGGCCATCACGGTCGGCGTTTCGATCCTCGTCATCTGCACCTGGGCCAACGCCGTCGGCGCGTCGATCCCGATGCTCGCGACCGCCGTCAGGATCGACCCAACGATCATGTCCGCCCCGCTGATCGCCACCCTGGTGGACGCCACCGGACTCTTCATCTACTTCATGATCGCGCGAAGTATCCTGGGTCTTTGAAGCACTCGATCGTGCCCTCCGCGCCGTAGGGGCGGCCCTTGCGGCCGCCCGCCTCTGCCGATTCCGCCGTGACGTCGAGACCGACAAACTTCTCCTTGCGCCACAACCCTCACCGACGTGGCCCACGCGGACCACGATCGTCGGAGGCCGCGTCGCAGCGGGGAGTGTGTTGGTCTCGACGACGTGGCGCATCCAGAAGAAGCGGGAGGGGGCGGGGGCGCCCCCCCTTCCCCTACGGCACGACGGGACGGGGGCTCGGAAGCTCTTGCGGAATTGATACCATCGGGCGCGGAGAATCAAATCAAGGAGGAACCCGACATGAGCACGACCGCGAAAACGCGGGACTGGACGAGCCCGGATCTGGACCATCCCGTCATCGAATACCGCGCGGAGAACGGGATCGCCGTCATCGAGATGGACGATCCTCCGGCCAACACCTATACCTACGCCATGATGCGGCAGTTGGACGACGCGATTCTGAAAGCGCGCTTCGACGACGACGTCCACGTCATCATCCTCCGCGGAAAGGGGGACCGTTTCTTCTCGGCGGGAGCGAACATCGGGATGCTCAACGCGGTCACTCCCGGCTTCAAGTACTTCTTCTGCCTGCAGGCCAACGAAACGCTCCTGCGCCTCGAGCACACGCCCAAACTCGTCATCGCGGCCTTGAACGGGCACACCGTCGGAGGCGGGTTGGAGATCGCGATGGCCTGCGACCTGCGTATCGCCCGCAAGGACGCCGGCAAGATCGGCCTTCCGGAAGTCACCCTCGGCGTGCTCCCCGGCACGGGCGGCACCGCGCGTCTCTCCAAGCTCATCGGGAAGTCGCGCGCGATCGAGCTGATGGTCACCGGCAACACGTTCTCCTTCGAGGAGGCGGCGGACCTCGGCCTCGTCAACCAGGTCATCGAGGCGACGGCCGAGGAGTGGTGGGAGCAGGTCATGGATTACGCCCGCCAGTTCGTGCCGCCGAGCAAGGCCTCGAAGGCCGTCGGCCGCATCAAGCGCTCGGTCCAGAGCGGATGGGACCTGCCGCTCGAGTCGGCGCTCGCCGTCGAGCGGGAACTCCAGCAGCTTCTCTTTCAGAGCGAGGACGCCAAGGAAGGCATCGCCGCCAACCAGGAGAAGCGCGTCCCGAAGTTCAAAGGAAGATAGCTGTCAATTTCCCGAGACGTTCGACGTGCGACGTTCTACGTTCTACGTTGAATGCCTCCGTCAGGTAACGTAGAACGTAGAACTCAATCAATGGTCGCCGAAGTCCAACCGTCGCTCAACCTGAAGACCGACCTCTTCATCAACGGCGAGTTCGTTCCCTCCAGCTCGGGCAAGCGCTTCGCTACCGTCAACCCCGCTACCGGCGAGGCTCTCGCCGAGGTCGCCGAAGCGGACAAGGAGGACCTCGAACACGCGGTCGCCGCCGCCCGCGCGGCCTTCGAGAGCGGGCCGTGGGCGCACATGAAGCCGCGGGAGCGCGGCAAGATCCTGATGAAGGCGGCCGAGCTGCTCGCGGCCCGCGCCGAGGAATTCGGCCGGGTCGAAACGCTCGACAACGGAAAACCGATCTTCGAGGCCGCCAAGATCGACATGCCCGCGGCGGCGGACTGCCTCTCCTATTTCGGAGAGTCGGCCGACAAGCTGTACGGCGACACTTACCCGGGCCGGCCCGACGCCATGCTGCTCACGCTGCGAGAGCCGGTGGGCGTCATCGGCGCGATCACGCCCTGGAACTTCCCGCTGCTCCAAGCCATGTGGAAGATCGCGCCCGCTCTGGCTCTCGGCAACTCCGTGGTCTTGAAGCCCGCCTCGGTCACTCCGCTCACATCGCTTCTCTTCGCGGAGCTCCTGGCGGAAGCGGGTCTGCCCCCAGGCGCCTTCAACGTGGTGCCCGGGCCGGGCGCCGTCGTCGGCGCGGCAATGGCGGACCATCCCGGGATCGACAAGATCTCCTTCACGGGAGAGACGGCTACGGGCAAGGCGATCCTGCGGGCCGCGGCCGGAACGGTCAAACGCGTCTCGATGGAGCTCGGCGGCAAGTCTCCCAACGTCGTCTTCGCCGACGCGGACCTGGACGCCGCCGCCCGGGGGGCGATCAACGCGATCTTCTACGGCAAGGGGGAGCTCTGCTCGGCCGGATCGAGGCTTCTCGTCGAGGAGTCCGCTCACGACGCGCTCCTGGAAAAAGTCGTCGAGCGCGCGAAGAAGCTCGTCCCTGCCGACCCGTTGAATCCCAAGACCCGGCTTGGTTCGCTTGTCTCGGAGGCGCAGCGTGAGAACGTGGAGCGCTACGTCGAGAGCGGCAAGAAGGAAGGTGCGAGGCTGCTGGCCGGGGGCAACCGGGTCTCTATCGCCGGGAAAGGAGCGTTCTTCGAGGCCACCGTGTTCGACGCCGTCTCTCCCGAGATGAAGATCGCTCGCGAGGAGATCTTCGGCCCGGTGCTCGCGACACTGACGTTCCGGGACGAGGACGAAGCGATCGCGATCGGCAACTCGACGATTTACGGCCTCGCCGCCGCGGTCTGGTCTCGCGACGTCAAGAAGGCTCTCCGGGCGGCCCGGGCGCTCAAGGCCGGCACGGTCTGGGTCAACGCCTACAACCTCTACGATCCCGGCCTTCCCTTCGGCGGCTACAAACAGTCGGGCTTCGGCCGCGAGCGGGGCCATTACGCTCTCGAGGAATACACGCAGGTCAAGAGCGTGTGGGTGGACCTGACGTAGGCGGGACTCGGGACGCGGGACTCGGGACTGGACTCGGGACTCGAAAGGTATGAAGACCTTCTTTGTCGCAATCCGGGCGGCTTTTTACGCTGTCTGTTTCGTTCTGCTTTGGGGATGGCTCGCTTCCGGCGCCCGCCGTTACGACGCGCGTCTCGACATCGCGCTGTCCCCCGCGTGGAAGCCTGTCGGAATGCTCCTGATGGTTCTCGGCTCGGTCCTCGTGCTCGCCTGCGTCGCGAGCTTCGTGGTCCGAGGGCAGGGCACGCCCGCCCCCTTCGACCCGCCGGTGACTTTTGTGCCTTCGGGTCCCTACCGGTACGTGCGCAACCCCATGTACATCGGGGCCGCTCTCGTCCTGGGCGGCTACGGTCTCTTCGAGCGATCGGCCGCCGTCACGATGCTCTCTCTGGCATTTCTCCTCGTCTTCCACCTCTTCGTGGTTCTCGTTGAGGAGCCGGGGCTCGAGCGCCGCTTCGGCGAAAGTTATATCGCCTACAAGAGGCACGTCCATCGCTGGCTCCCCCGCCAGCCCGCCCCGTCATAGACTCAGGAGAATGCGAAAGGGGAGAACGCCGTGGGCCGCGGTTTTCACCGCGGCGGCGCTGCTCGTCGCGGCGGCACCCGCGCGAACCTCCCTCGATGCGGTGCTCGACGCTCTCGAGCAAGTGCGCGGCTTCCGCGGGGCGGCGATCTCGCCCGATGGGACGAGCGTGGCATGGGTGGAGAGAATTCGCGGCCGCGATGGATCCGACAACCTCTCCTTCATCGACGTCGCCTCGATCGCTTCGCCGGTTCCCCGCCGGGTGACGGCCGGTACCGACGCGCGAGCGCACCGGGAGCACAGCGCCGCCTGGTCGCCCGACGGCAAACGCATCGCCTTTCTCTCCGACGCGGCCAAAGAGAGGCAGCTCCAGATCTACGTTTCGCCGGCCTCCGGCGGTCCGGCGAGGCGGCTCACCGGCGTCCAGGGCCAGGTCGGACATCTGAAATGGTCCCCCGACGGCAAGGCAATCGCCTTTCTCTTCATCGAAGGATCGGTGCAGGAGCCGGGCGCTCTCGTTGCCTACAAACCCGACTCCGGCGTCGTCGAGGAAAAAATCGAAGAGCAGCGAATCGCCGTCGTGGACGCCGCTTCCGGTCGCCTGCGCACGGTCAGCCCCGCAAATCTCTACGTTTACGACTACGATTGGTCTCCCGACGGCAAGAGCTTCTGCGCCGAGGCCGCTCCTGGTTCCGGGACGAACAACTACTGGATCGCGCAGCTCTACACGGTTCGCACGGACTCAGGCCAGACCCGTTCGGTCTGGAAGCCACCGCTCCAGATCGCCAACCCTCGTTTTTCTCCAGACGGTAAAGCGATCGCGGTGATCCACGGCATCATGAGCGACGAGGGCTCGACGGGAGGCGATATCTTTGTCGTCCCGGCGCAAGGAGGCGACGCCAGAAACCTGACGCCCGGGATGAAAGCCTCGGCCAGCTCGCTCGCCTGGCGCGGTTCGGGCGAAATCCTGTTCACGGAGCACGTGGACGGCAACTCGGGAGTTGCGAGCCTCGATCCGGCCAGCGGAAAAATCACGACCCTCTGGACCGGGCCGCAAGTCATCGGCAGCTTCAGCGTTGCCCGCCGGGGCGCGGCATCGGCGGCCGTAATCCAATCCTTCGAGCGCGCACCGGAAGTCTGGGCGGGACCGATCGGATCCTGGAAGCCCTTGACGAAAGAGAACGCGAGCCAGACGGCTTTCTGGAGCGACGCGAGAAGCCTCCACTGGGAGAGCGGCGGCTTGCGCATCCAGGGATGGCTCCTCCCGCCCAGGAAGGTCGAGCCGGGCAGGCTCTACCCGATGATCGTCAGCGTGCACGGGGGTCCGTCCTCGGCGAGCACGCCCGGTTGGCCTTCGCGCTGGAACGCGGTCCTTCCGAGCCAGGGCTATTTCCTTTTTCTCCCCAACCCGCGCGGCAGCTACGGGCAGGGAGAGTCCTTCACGGAGGCGAACGTCAAGGACTTCGGACACGGCGACCTCGCCGACATCATGAAAGGCGTGGACGAAGTCGTGAAATCGGCTCCCGTGGATCCGGCGCGGATCGGAATCGCCGGCTGGAGCTATGGCGGCTACATGACGATGTGGGCCGTCACGCAGACCGAGCGCTTCAAGGCGGCGGTCGCCGGCGCGGGCATCGTCAACTGGCAGAGCTACTACGGCCAGAACCGGATTGACCGCTGGATGGTCCCGTTCTTCGGCGCGTCGGTGTACGACGACCCCGATGTCTACGCGCGCGCATCTCCCATCACGTTCATCAAGCGGGTCAAGACACCCACGCTCGTCCTTCACGGCGACCGCGACTCCGAGGTCCCGACGCCGCAGGGTTACGAGTTCTGGCACGCCTTGAAGACGCTCGGCGTGCCGACCGAGCTCGTCGTGTACGAGAACGAAGGCCATGCGATCCTGAGAAGAGAGCACCAGCGCGACATCGAGCGGCGGGTCGTGGCATGGTTTGACAGATACTTGAAGTAGGACGTCATGACAACCGAAACGAAATCGTCCCAATCGGTCCTCTTTGAGGCACTGGTGCTGTGTGACGATATCCGCTTCGAGAACAACGGGAAGCTGATGCTGATCGGCGTCTATTCCGATGTCGTCCAGGTCTTCAAGCTGCCGCTGCAGCTGCGGTCTCTGGGTCTTGCGGTGCGGGCGAAGGCGCTGTCGAAGGGGCGCATCGCGTTCAACGTGACGGCGACCGACCCGCAGGGAAACAACCTGCTCGAGGCCAACGGCGAGATGAACTACGAGGGGGAACCGGGACGGACGATCTGGCTTCCCATCGTTATGGGCCCGACGCTTCTTACGACGGAAGGCCAGTACGGAATCCGCATCTCTCTGGGCGACTTGCCCCCCATCCACGAGACCTTCATCGTCAAGAAGACCCCGACCCCGGAATTCCTCGCGGCCGCGCCAGCGCCAAACTGAGTCCCGCCGATGTTCGACCCGAAGATTCTCGCCGGAAAGTCCATCCTCGTCACGGGCGGCGGGTCGGGGCTCGGTCTCGCGATGTCAAAGGCGTTTGCCTCCCGCGGCGCCAGGATCACGATTGCCGGAAGGAAGCGCGAGCGCCTGGAATCCGCCGCGAAGGAGATCGGCGCGTCGGCTCGCGAGGAGGGCGAGGCGGACTTCTTCGCGGCGGACGTGCGGGACCCCGAGCAGGTCGAGAAGCTCGTCGCTCACGCCGTCGAAAAGTTCGACAAGGTGGATTGCCTCGTCAACAACGCGGCCGGCAACTTCCTCGTCCTCTCCGAGGAGTTGACGCCCAATGGATTCGATGCCGTGGTGCGGACGGTCCTCTATGGATCGGTCTACTGCGCACTCGCCGTCGGCCGCCACCTGCTCGCGCGGCAGGCGCCGGGCGCGATCCTGTCGATCGTGACCAGCTATGCCTGGACGGGCACGGCCTTCGCGCTCCCTTCCGCCTGCGCCAAGGCGGGAGTGCTGGCCATGACGCGCTCGCTCGCCGTCGAATGGGGACACGCCGGGATCCGGGTCAACGCGATCGCGCCCGGCCCCATCCCGACCGAGGGTGCCTTCTCCCGGCTCATGGCCGGAACCGACGCCCGGAAGAACGCGATCGCGAAGATCCCGCTCGGGCGCTTCGGCACGAAGGAGGAGATCGCCAACCTCGCGACGTTTCTCCTCTCGGATCTCTGCCCCTACCAGACCGGCGATTGCGTCACGATGGACGGCGGCGAATGGCTGGCCGGCGCCGGCGAGTTCTCCGACTATCGCAGGCTCCCCCGCGGGGAGTTCAAGGCCGCGCTGGAAGCAATGAGACCGAAGAAGAAATAGTCCTTAGTCCGTAGTCCTTGGTCCCTGGTCGTCGCTCCGGTCGACTACGGACTTAGGACCAAGGACTGAAAGGAGGCACATGAAGATCGCAATTCTTGGAACTGGAGACGTGGGTCAGGCCCTGGGACACGGGTTCCTGAGGTTCGGGCACGAGGTGAAGATGGGTTCGCGCGAGGCCGGCGGCGAGAAGGCCCGCGCCTGGGTCGCGAAGATGGGAAAAGGGGCCTCGGAGGGGACCTTCGCGGAGGCGGCGGCGTTCGGGGATCTCGCGGTCCTGGCCACTCTCTGGACCGGCACGGAGAATGCTCTCGGGATGGCCGGACCGGAGAACCTCGCGGGAAAGGTCGTCATCGACTCGACCAATCCGCTCCTCTTCTCCCCCGGCAAGCCGCCGGCGCTCGCGCTCGGCCACACCGACTCGGGCGGCGAGCAGGTGCAGCGCTGGCTCCCCGGAAGCCGCGTCGTCAAGTGCTTCAACACCGTCGGCCACGCGCACATGGTCCACCCGGATTTCCCGGGTGGACCGCCGGACATGTTCCTCTGCGGCAACGAGGCCGGGGCAAAGGAGACCGTCACCGGAATCTGCCGGGAATTCGGCTGGCCCGTCATCGACATCGGAGGCATCGAGGGTGCGCGCCTCCTCGAGCCGATCTGCATCCTCTGGGTCCTCTACGGAATCCGCACGAACTCCTGGAACCACGCCTTCAAGCTGCTGCGAAAATAGGGCTCTCGCCGCGCCCCTCGCGCCGTAGGGGAGGGGCTAGTCCTCTCCCGCCCCTTCTCTCCACTACGCCTCGCTTTCCCTCGATCGCACTCAATGTCGTGTCGGACGAGAAGAGCATCAACGGAGGCGGGCGCGAGGCCCGCCCCTACGGCACGGTAAGCGCGCCAGCGGATGTCACCGGGCCTCTACCGCCTGAGTGGCTTGACGTATTCGAAGAGAGGCATGCCGAAGAAGTCGGCGACCCTGCCAGACGCGCGATAGCCATTCTTCTCGTAGAAGCGGGCCGCGCGCTTCAAGGGCTCGGTCGTGTCGAGGCTCACGCGCGCGCAGCCCCGCGCGCCCAACTCCGCCTCCGCCGCGCGCAAGAGCTCCGCCGCCACGCCGTACCCCTGCCACGCCGACAGAACGGCCATGCCCCGAATGTGCCCTTCTTCCTTCGCGGCGATTGCGCAGCCAACCGTTCCGATGACCTCCCCTGAGCCGCTCACCGCCACGAAGACGGCCATCTCCGAGAGGCGTGCGCCGATCGTCTCCGCAGAGAGAACCGTGTCGGCGAAGCCCTCCGGCGTATAGCTCTCGCGGTACGGCTCGAAGGAGGACCGCAGACAGTCGAGAATGCCGGCGGCGTCGCCTTCCGCGGCTTTCCGAATCGAGAACATCAGAGTGCCACCGGCAACGCCTCGAGGCCGCGCAGGACCAAGCCCCGCCGCCAGCGCAGCGCCTTCGGCGCGACGGAGAGCCGGAGTCCCGGGGCCCGGCGCAGGAGAGTGGAGATCGCGATCTCCCCTTCCAGGCGGGCGAGCGGCGCGCCCAGGCAGTAATGGATCCCGAGTCCGAAGGCGAGATGTTTGTTCGGCTCGCGGGCGAGGTCCAGCGTGTCCGGGTCCGGAAATTGCCGCGGGTCGCGGTTGGCGGAGGCGAGCACCGCGTAGACCAGCCCCCCGCGCGGAATTGTGACCCCGGCGACCGCGATGTCCTCGCGCGCGAAGCGCTCGGTCGCGGTCGCGAGCGGACTCTCGTAGCGCAGCAGCTCCTCGACGGCGATCTTGATCCCCGACGGCTCGGCGCGCAGTTTCTCCATCTGGCCCGGATTTTCCATCAGGGCCAGCGAGCCGTTGCCGATCAGGTTGACCGTCGTCTCATGTCCGGCGACCAGAAGAAGAAAGATCATCGCGAGAAGCTCGTCCTCGTCGAGCTGGTCGCCGGCCTCCTCGGCCCGCGCCAGAGCGCTCAACAGGTCGTCGCGCGGATCGGCGCGGCGCGCCCGGACGAGCCTCCGGATGTAGCGTAGAAAGAAGAGGACGGACGGGATCGCCTTCAACATCCCGGGACCGGAAGGATCGGAGGCCACGATGACCTGCGACCAGCGATGGAATCTGTGGCGATCTTCGACGGGCACACCGAGCATCTCCGCGATGATCGTCGTCGGTACCGGCAGGGCGTAATCGCGGATCAAGTCCGCGCGCCGCTGCCGCAGGGCCGAGTCCAGAAGCTCCTCGGTCAGCGACTGCGCGCGCTCGCGCATCCGCTCGACCAGGCGTGGGGTGAACGCCTTCTGCACGAGCCCTCGCAGCCTCGTGTGGTCCGGCGGGTCGAGATCGAGCATGTTACGCGTCAGAGGCCGGAACATGGCGGGAACCCACGGCTGCCGCGCGGCCTGGTCCGGCGTCAGCGCCTTCGACCTGTCCTTGGCCAGGCGTTCCTCCTTGAGGGCAGCCGCCACGTCCTCGTAGCGCGTGATGAGCCAGGCGGCCTGTCCGCCCGGCAGAGCGACGCGGCAGACGGGCTCTTGCTCGCGCAGGCGCGCAAAGAATGGATAGGGGTCCGCCTTGAACGCCGGGCTCGCGAGGTCGACCTCGATGTCTTTCATGATCCCGTGCGGAAGCGGGCGCGCGCGCCCCCGAGTCAGGCCCTGTGCTTTCCGGCGCTCCCGGCTTCGACGTCCCTGATCCAGCCGAGGAGGCCGCGGAAGTACGCCTCCTGATCGTCCCACAGGCACATGTGGCTCCCGTTTTCGCAGAGGATGACGCGGGAATTCGGGATGAGCTTGCCCTCGCGGCGCATGTCCTCCGGGTTCATCTCGTCGTAACGGCCCGAGATGACGAGTGTCGGGACGCGGATCTGCGGCAGCTCCTTCCACCGGTCCCAGTCCTTGAAGTTGCCCGTAATGACGAACTCGTTGGGACCCTGCATGGTGTTGTAGACCTTGTAGTTGAAGTGCTTGAAGCAGCGCTCGAGCGGCTCCGGCCATGGATCGAGCCGGCAGATGTGACGCGAGTAGACCTGTTTCAACATCGTTTCCTGATATTCCGGCGCTTCGTATTCCCCCTTCTTTTCGTACTTGTCGAGCACCGAGATGATTTCGGCCGGAAGCGCGGCGCGCAGCTTCGCTGCATACGCCATGTACGAAGGGATCGAGGCCGTCATGGAGGAGAGGATGAACGCCTTCAGGTGTTTCTGGTACTTCAGCGCGTACTCGATCCCGAGCATGCCGCCCCAGGAGTGCCCGAGCAGGTAGAAGTTCTCGAGGCCGAGAGCGGCGCGAACCTGCTCGACCTCTTCCCGGAAGCGGTCGATCGTCCAGAGGCTCGTGTCGTCCGGCTGGTCGGAGTAGGCCGATCCGAGCTGGTCGTAGTAGAAAAACTGGATCCCGTGCTGCGGCAGGAAATCCTCGAAGCACTCGAAGTACTCGTGCGTCGCGCCGGGCCCGCCGTGGAGTGCGAGCACCTTGATTCGCCCCGAGCCGATCTTCTTCGTCCAGACCCTGTACTTGCCGCCGTCGATCGGGATCATCCGGACGCCGCCGGTCTTGACCTTCGGGACCTCGCGGGAGGGGGTCTTTCCTTCCGCCGTGCTCATCGCGAGGCTGTTCGCGCCCGCAGCGAGACCCGCCAGCGTCGCCGCGCCCATCCCGAGGAATCCGCGTCGATTCAGACTGGCCATGGACATGCCCTCCTCTCGGTCCATCGTACACAAGACGCGGGATTCGATAGACTCCCCCATCATTTGTCCGAGTCTCCAGATTCACTAACCGCAAAGGAGGAAAAGAATCATGAAGTTCCGTCTCGCGGTGGGAGCAACCCTGGTTCTCGTGCTGATGGCGTCGGCCGCATCCGGCGACGACAAGAAGAAGGCACCGGCGGGCCCTCCCGACGAAAAAGCCATGATGGAAGCGATGACGAGGGCGGCGACACCGGGCGAGCCGCACAAGAAGCTCGATGTCATGGTCGGCACCTTCGACACGAAGGTCAAGATGTGGATGGATCCTTCCAAGCCTGCCGAGGAATCCTCCGGCACGTCGGAGAACCGGTGGGTGCTCGGGAACCGGTACGTGCAGCAGACCTACGAGGGGACGTTCATGGGGCAGCCCTTTTCGGGTATGGGCTACACGGGCTACGACAACATCACCAAGGAATACACCGGCACGTGGATGGACTCGGCAAGCACGGCCATGATGAACATGACCGGAAAGGCCGACGCCGAGGGAAAGGTCATGACGTTCACGGGCACGATGAATGACCCGATGACCGGCAAGGCCTGCAAGCTCACATCGAAGGTGACCGTTGCCGACAACGATCACCACACGATGGAGATGTGGGGGCCCGACCCGTCCGGGAAGGTCTACAAGATGATGGAAATCACCTACGTCCGGAAGAAGTAGCTGCGGCTTTCGGCCGCGGCGTTCGCTTCGCGAACAGCGGCCGAGAGATTCTAGCTGGAAAGGAGCGGCGCATCAGTCTCCGAAGAGCCCCCGGGGCCGCTTCATGCCCTTCCAGGCGGCCATCACGAATCCCGCCGCGGTCAGGGCCGCGAGCGCGATCTTCGTGAAGTCGATCACCGGCTTGACCTCGACCCCCTCCGGTGACGCGACGATCACCGCGACGCTTCTCACCAGCGTCCTTCCTCCTCCGCCTCCGCCTCCGCCGCTGCCGCGGCTCTTCTCTCCCTCCTGATGGACGGCAACGCCGCCTCCCGAGCCCATGCCGAAGCCCGCGATCGCCAGGATCTCCGCCGCGGGGAGGAGCATGACGTTCTCGTGGCGAATCGGCTCTCCATACACCCTCGAAACGTCTGCCGCCTCGAGCAGCCTTTCCATGACGCGCGAAACACTGTCGAGCGGCGGGTTCGGAACCCGGGCTTCTGACGGACGATCCGTGATGTTTCCGGGACTCATGTCCTACCTCCAGAAAGAATGGCGGCGCCGGCGGCGCCGGCGAGCCCCGACAAGATGGAGAAGAAGCCCCCCGGCTACGCCGGCGCAGAGGAGCAGCCATTGGAGCTGCCGCGTCCGATCGTGAACCGGAAGGAAACGTTCCTCTCCCGCTTCGTGAACTTCGACTCCCAGCGGCCGGGTCCAGACGATGCCTCCCCGGCAGGTGGAGCCCACGCGCACCGACTTACCTACGGGAACCACAAGGCGATCGCCGTGTTCGATCTCCTCGCCCCGGCTCGTTTCCACCGTGATCACTGGCGCGAGTCTATCGCCAGCCCGGATTATTCGTGGTCACTCGGCCGAAACACGGGCAACGCACTACACCAAAGAACATTGCGACAGAAAACCTCCGACTGAGGCCGGAAACACCTTGTCCGCGACAGGGATTTTTCGTCGAGACAAGGAAGCGCGACGACGGCGATGCCGGGGCGCATCGCCGAGGAGCGCTGACGCCGTATCGACGGAAAAGATCGGAGCGGCGGCCGGAGTCGATCATGAATAATGCGGGCTTAAGATGGCGCCCCGATGCTCCGGCAGGTGCTTCCTCGCGTCGGCTACGCCGCCATGGGATTGCTCTATGCCACGATCGGGATCATCGCGGCGCGAATCGCGTTTCTCGGAGCAAAAGACCGCGTCGCGGGGATGCACAGGGCTCTGGCGGTCCTGCTCCTCCAGCGGCAGGGCCGATGGGTCTTGACGGCGGTCGCCGCCGCGCTCGCGTGCTTTGCCCTCTGGCGCGTCCTGCAGACGTTTTCCGGACGAGGGGGACTGATCACGCGCGCTGGATGGGCGATCACGGCGATCGGTTACGGCGCGCTCGCGTGGACCGCCGTGGGACTCCTCCTGCGGTTTCCAAGAGGCGAGCGATTCGAGCGCATCGGCATCGGCACGCTGTTCCCGTACCCCGCGGGACGCCTTGCGC
>WNGE01001845.1_pt1 | contig 44554 bp, 42 predicted proteins | sample 5400651 | NCBI WGS metagenome assembly WNGE01 (sample SAMN13153370, study PRJNA577476) | soil metagenome | isolation source: 60 cm soil or saprolite under grassland replicate 2 | place: USA:California | collected 2016-06-15 | reverse complement strand
TTTCTCGTCTTCAGCGGCCGCAAGCCTCGGTAGGGGCGGCCGGGCTTCGCTGCAGAAGAAAGCCGGAGGCCTGCGGCGCCCCCGGCCCCTCTCCTTGGGACTCTTCATGTCAGCCGCCGTAGCCGCTGCTGTGCGTGTGGTGATGCTTGGCCTTGCCGTGCGCCTTGTGCCCCTTCTTCGGCCGAGCCGGCCGCCGACGCCGTCGCCGTCCACAGCACGACGCTGAGAACGATCAGGCCTACGAGTGCGATGAGCTTCTTCATCAGAGCCTCCTTCGATTGGACGAGGCCCATCCTGGCCGGCGTCCGAAACGGCCGCGTCACGCCTTCGTAACGGTTCTGCCACAAGATTCGTCGGTGTCGGGATCGCGCCCTAAGCTTGCTCCGTGGACGAGCGCCTACTGCTCGTGGAGGACGACCCCTCCATCCGTGAGATCGCGACCCTCGGTCTCGAGCAGGCCGGCTTTCGCGTGACGGCGACCGGCGACGGCCGCGACGCCCTCCTCCGTTTCCGCCATAGCCCGTTCGACCTCGTCGTCCTCGACATCATGTTGCCGTCGCTCGACGGCCTCGAGGTCTGCCGGGAGATCAGGCGCGAGAGCCAGTCGCCGATCGTGATGCTGTCGGCACGGGCGGAGCTGCACGACGTCGTCGTCGGGCTGGAGCTCGGGGCCGACGACTACGTGACCAAGCCGTTCGAGCTGCCCGAGCTCGTCGCCCGGATCAAGGCCGTCCTCCGCCGTTCCACGGGCTCGCCCGGCGACGGCACGATCGCGATCGACGACCTCGAGATCGACGCCGGCTCGTTCACCGTCCGGCGCGGGGGCGAGGAGATCCCGCTCACGGCCACGGAGTTTCGCCTCCTGCTCGAGCTCGCCCGCCGGCCCAAGCAGGTGTTCACGCGCGAGCTGCTGCTCGAGCTGGTGTGGAACTACGACTATCTCGGGGACTCGCGCCTCGTCGACGTCGCCGTCCAGCGGCTGCGGGGGAAGATCGAGGCTGACCCGAAGGAGCCGACGCTGATCCGGACGGTCAGAGGGGTCGGCTACAGGCTCGACCCGTCCTAATGCGCCGCCGGCCCCTCTCGTCGGGAGGGCTTCGACGCCGTCTGACGATCGCGTTCATGCTCGCGGTCGGCCTCTCGGCCTCGGGGCTCGCCGCCGGGTCGTACTTCGTCGTGCGGCACAACCTCCGCGCCGACTCGGTCAACAGCGGCGCACGCGAGGCCCGCCGCAACCTCCTGATCGCCCCCACCTACCTGCGGGAGAGCTCGAAAGCCCTTCTCGCCGCCTACCAGCGCAGCGGCGGCGATTTCCTCACGGTCGGAACCGACCACGGACGGCCGTTCTCGTCGAGCTTCTCCGTCGGCATGCGTCAGGTGCCCGCCGGGCTGCGCCGGCTGGTGCGCGGAGGCAGGCTTGGCTACCAGCGCGAGAACGTCGCCGGAACGCCCTACCTCGTCGTCGGCGGGCCGGCCGGCGACCGCACCCAGCTCTACTTCTTCTTCTCGGAGGCCAAGATCCGCCACGAGCTGGCCCAGCTCCGGAACATCCTGCTCGGGGGAGCCGGGATTCTCGTGCTCGTGGCCGGGCTCGTCGGGGCGGGGCTCGCACGCAGCACGCTGCGACCGGTGGGGCGGGCGAGCGCCGCCGCGCGCTCGCTGGCCGAGGGGCTGCTCGAGACGCGGCTGCCGGTGACCGGGCGGGACGAGTTCGGCACATGGGCGGAGTCGTTCAACGAGATGGCGGCGGCGCTCGAGTCGAAGATCTCGGCGCTTTCCGCCGCGCAGGCGCGCGAGCGCCGCTTCACCGCCGACGTGGCCCACGAGCTGCGCACGCCTCTGACTGCGCTCGTCGGCGAGGCCTCGCTCCTCGCCGCGCATCTCGACGCGATGCCGGCCGAGTCTCGCCGTCCCGCCGAGCTGCTGATCGCGGATGTGGGCCGCCTCCGGCGGCTCGTCGAGGACCTGATGGAGATCTCCCGCTTCGACGCCGGCCGCGAGAGCGTCCGCTCCGAGACCGTCGACCTCGGGTCGCTCGCGGCGGGCGCCGTCCGCTCCCGGGGCTGGGACGGGCGGGTGCGGCTCGAGGCCGAGGAGGCCGTCGTCACGAGCGACCCCCGGCGGCTCGAGCGCATCGTGGCCAACCTGGTCGGGAACGCCCTCGACCACGGCGGCCGCGGCGTCACCGTCCGGGTCGGGCGCGACGGCGGCGAGGGCGCTTTCGTCGAGGTCGCCGACGAGGGGCCGGGGATCTCGCCCGAGCACCTCCCGCACCTGTTCGAGCGCTTCTACAAGGCCGATCCGGCGCGCTCGAGCCGCGGGACGGGGCTCGGTCTCGCGATCGCGCAGGAGAACGCGCGGCTCCTCGGGGGCGAGATCGAGGTCTGGAGCGAGCTCGGGAAGGGCTCCCGCTTCACGCTTCGACTTGTTTCGGAACCGTTACAAGGCCGCGACGGGGACGTTTCGGAGCGCGGCGAGAATGAGCTGTGATGAAGGTGCTCCTCGCACTCGCGCTGCTCTCCGCTGCCGCCGGTGCGCCTGCGGCCAAGCCGCTCAGAGCGCACCAGGAGCCACGCGGCGTCGGCCATCTGATCGCGCGAGGCGATCGCGTCGAGATCTCGTACAGCGTGGACACGGCGGGGGTCAAGTCGCCGTCGGGCACGCTCTATGTGCGCAACGGCCTGCAGCGGCGCTTCCAGTCCGTTGCGATGAAGCCGGAGGGCCGCGGGACTCTCCATGCCGTCGTTCCCGGCCGGCTGATCCGGGGAGATCGGCTCGTCTACTTCGGGAAGGTGCGAGACCCGAAGAGCGGGCGCGCCGCCACACTCCCGCACCGGACTGCCTGGATTCTCGAGAAGCCGATCGTCGTCAGGCTCGGTACGCATCGCTTCGGCCACACGCGGCAGCCCGAGGCGGTCGTCGCCCGGGCGGCAGCGAGTGAGGTCGGATGGCAGACGGAGGGCGATGCCTTCGGCCCCGAGACGTTCCTGGTCGGACGGGACCGGTCGATCTGGCTCGACGACGGGCTCAACAGCCGGCTGCTCAGATGGAGTCCCGGCGTCCCCGACGTCGTGGCAGGCTCGGTGCCGCTTCCGTCCGGTACGACGGACGGAGACGTGGCTCTTGGGCCGGGCGGCTCGCTCTACGTCACCGGAGGTGTTGGAGTCGGCCTCTTGCACCACCGAGTTCTGTACCGGCTGGACGCGAGTGGGAAGATCCTCTGGCGGAGCAGACTGGCAGGCGAACTCCACGACACCGGTTCGTTCGCACTCGGGGCCAACAGCCCACTTCGGTTCGGGCCCGACGGGACGCTCTACTGCTTGACCGGAATGCCGGGCCTGCCGGGGGGCGAGCCGGGGTGGATGCCGGTCGCGACGCCGGCCGGCCGGCCGCTCTCGGTCTCCGAGCAGCGCCGCCGAACCAGGTGGCCGTACCAGCCGGTCGCCGGCCGGCTGCGCCTAGTGTCCGAATTGCACATCCCTCCCGGCGCCGATGCGGCTCCGCATGAGGCACGTTTCGCCCTGTTCAAAGGCGACCGGATCGTGCGGGCGTGGCGCGTGCTCAGCCGTACCGACATCAACTTCGGTTACACGACGCCCGAGCTCGTGAGCGGCGACCCCGTCGTCGTTCTCGACGTGACGAAGGGATCGGGCGACGGAGGCACCTTCAAGTGGGAGTACGAAGCGCTGTGGCTGGCGCCTCGCGGCACGCGCGCACGCTTCTCACTGTCTCGGGCCGTCTACGGCGACAACCTCCTCGCCGACATCCGCGTCGGCCCCAACGGGAAGCTCTACCAACTCGGCTCATCGCCGATCTCCGGCGTGGAGATCAGCCGGTACTCGCTCGGCGGGAGCGCGCGATGAAAAGGGGCATCGCGCTCGCGGCCCTCGTGCTCCTCGCCGCCTGGCTCGGCTTTCTCCTCTCGGGCTGTGGATCGGAAGGGCCCGTTTCCCTGGGGCCGCCGCCGAAGGAGACGAACACGACGTCCGGCGTCGCCCCGCCGCCGAGCGGAAGGGGCTCGAATCAGTCCGGCGGGAAGCACCGCAAATCGCTGTCGCTCGAGGTCTGGTTCGTCCGCGACGGAAAGCTCGTCGTCGAGCGGCGATCGCACCGGATGACGGTCAACGTCGCGACCGCCGCGCTAGGTGAGCTGCTGTCCGGCCCCGGGCGCGGATCCGGCCTGGCGACGGCGATCCCGGACGGGACGAGGCTGCTCGGCATCTCGATCAAGAACGGCGTCGCCACCGTCGACCTGACCTCCGACTACCAGGCCGGCGGCGGCTCGCGCTCGATGCAGCTGCGGCTCGGCCAGGTCGTGTACACGCTCACGCAGTTTCCGACGGTTCGCACGGTCCGCTTCCAGCTCGACGGCGCTCCCGTGAACGTCTTCTCGAGCGAGGGGATCGTCCTGGACAAGCCCGTCGGCCGGGGTGCCTACAAGAACCTGCTCTCGGCGGGGACGTGGAAGCAGCTGCCTGCGGCCTCGGTTGCTGCGGACACGAACGTGACGGCCGTCTGGACCGGCAAGCAGATGATCGTGACCGGCGTGAGCGGCGTCGCGCCGGACGGGAACTTCCTCCAGTCCTTCAACGTCGCGCTGGCCTACGACCCGGCCGCGGGCACCTGGACCCGGCTGGCGGCGCCGCCGGGACACTCCGATTATCTCGAGCGCCATACCGCCGTCTGGACGGACAAGGAGATGCTCGTCTGGGGCTTCGGGAAGGCGGCGTTCGATCCGGAGACCAACCGGTGGCGACCGCTCGGGGCCGCACCGACCCAGGGCGGGGCGGGGATCGTGGTCTGGACCGGCCGTGAGCTGATCGGCTGGGGCGGCGGCTGCTGCGGGGACGCGTTCGGCGACGGATCCGCCTACAACGCGAAGACCAAAACGTGGCGCAAGCTCTCGCCTTCGCCGCTTGCTCCCAGCCAGGATCCGATCGGAGCCTGGACCGGGCGTGAGCTGATCATCCTGGTCTCCGGGTCGGCCGCCGGCGAGCCGGTCAAGGGCGCCCGCGCAGGCGCCTACGATCCCGCGACCGACACGTGGCGCCGGCTCGCGCCGATGCCGTCCGTCCGCAACGGAGCGAGCGCCGTCTGGGACGGGCGAGAGCTGCTCGTCGTCGGCGGCACGGGCCCCGCCCACGGGGCGAAGCCACCCGGGCCGGCGACCGTCGGCTTCGCGTACAACCCGGCGACGAACCACTGGCGGCGGCTGCCGCGGATGGAGTCGGGACGCTACGGCGCCCAGGCGGTCTGGACCGGGAGTCGTCTGCTGGTCTGGGGCGGGCAGACGGGCCACGCGGGCTCGAAGGCCTCGCGCAACGGACTCCAGTACGAACCGAAGAGCAACCGCTGGTCGGCGCTTCCGGCCGCGCCGCCTTCACTCCTCAAGCACGCCGACCCGGCCGTCGCGTGGACGGGCCGCGAGCTGCTCGTGTGGGGCGGCTGGACCGGCCGCCCGCCGTACAGGGGCTTCAAGGACGGCGCTGCGTTCGTTCCCACGACGCCGTAGCCGTCCCTGGCGCCCCTCGGGAGGCGGATCGCCAAGGGAGCGGCCGCGGCATCTAAGATGGACGTCTGGAGCGGGTATTGGCCGGCGCGCGACGCCCCGACAACCGTTCGGGAAAGGAGGTGCTCGATGCGCGGCACGATGCTCTGGTTCAACGAAGAAAAGGACGTCGGCTACATGCTGACGGACGAGGGCGAGCGCCTCGCCGTCACGGGCGGTAGCTTCGCCGACGGGATGAAACCGAAGGGACGTTGTGCGCGGGCAGTCGTCTCGTTCAAGGTGACCGAGTCCGGGGGAGTTCGGGTGGCGAGCGAGGTCGCCTTGATTACGGAGGCAAGCCCTCGGCGCGCCCGCCGTCGGCACAGGGCGTCCAGCAGCTGAGCTCCGTCGAGGGAGCGCGCCGGTGAACGGCTACGCTATAGAGGTCTAGAGCGAGTACTGGCGGGCGCGCGGCGCCTTCCCACTACCGTTCGCGTGGGTGGGGAGGCCTTCCATGGCGATCAGCAGGATCCCGAAGTGGCTCGACGATTACACCGAGTGCGGCGTTGAAGATCCGGTGGAACACCCGCCGAAGCGTGGAACGATGCTGTGGTTCAACGAGGTCAAGGACGTCGGCGTCCTCTTGACTGAGGAGGGCGAGCGCCTTCCTGTGTCCGGGAGTGGCTTTGCCGGCGGCTTGAGGCCGAAGGGACGCTGCGCCCGCGCGGTGGTTTCGTACGAGGTGCGGGAGATCGCTGGCGCCAGCGAGGCGAACGAGGTCGCGATGGTTGCGGACGAGGATTGCCGTCGCGCCCGTCGGCGGCGTATGTCGGCCGTGCGCTGAAGCATCAACCGGTGGAGCGGCCCTGCGGCGTGCAGTCAACGTTGGCGACCGGGCTCTTCTTGCGTCCGCGCCGTGGCGGTCAGAATCCGCACGCTCTCGTCGATCCACCCGAGGGTGGCGCGGACACGGACGATTCCGTGTCGCAGGGCGATGCGCGAATACACGCTCTCGCCGGCCAGGAGCCCACTGTCCATCTCCTCGTAGACGTCGAGCCAGCGCTCGAGAAAACGGCGGTAACCTGCGAGCTGGGCGAGGGCGGCTTCTGGCGGGACGAAATCGCCGGAAGAACACCTTGAGCAGGAATGGGGCGTTTCCACCGGACGGCTCGTCCTCCACCTCCTCGATCCACGCCCGTAGCAGGTCGAGCCCGGCAGAGGCGACGCGGTAAAGCGCTTTGTCCGGTCGCCCGCGCTGCTTCCGCTTCCGTCCGCTTGGGTGCGGCTGGATCCGGCTAAACGAGTACCGATTTCAGTACCAAGTTAGGCGCGCCTCGAAGCGACCCGCGACGTAAACTCGCACGATGCGCTCGACCTCACGGCGGGGTTGGATCGCCCTCAGCCTCGCATCCGGTGCACGTCGCTTGGAGCTTCGCCCTCGTCGCGGGCGCGGTCTTCTCTCCCCCGCCGATGACGCATACGCTCGATAGCCATCCCAGCGTCGCCGTCTACACGCCAGCCAGGCTTGCCCTGTACGACCTCTTCATCCTCGGCCTCTCCTGCCGCTTCGTCTGGCGCTGCCCGAAGCGAAACTTCCTCGAGCTGTACGATCGCAACGTCGGCGCCCGCCACCTCGACGTCGGCGTCGGCACCGGCTACTTTCTCGACCGCTGCCGCTTCCCAGCCGAGCGGCCGCAGATCACCCTCCTCGATCCGAGCGAAGCCTGCCTCAGGAAGGCGTCGAAGCGTCTCGCGCGGTACTCGCCCCGGATCGTCAAAGCCAATGTGCTCGAGCCCCTCGAAATTTCCCCTGCTCGCTTCGACTCCGTGGCGCTAAATGGCGTCCTCCATTGCCTTCCCGGGACACTCGAACAAAAGGCCGCCGCCTTCGGCAACCTCAAGCCCTTCGTTGGCAAGGACGCGGTCGTGTTTGGAAGCACCATTCTCGGGAGCGGCGTCGAGCATAGCCCGCTCGCACGCAAGGCGCTGGCGCTCTACAACCGGGAGCGCATCTTTAGCAACCTCGCCGACGACCTCGATACCCTCGAGCGCGTGCTGGAACGCGAGTTCCCCGAACACCGGCTCGAGACAAGAGGCTCGTTCGCTCTCTTCAGCGCCCGGGTCTGAGCCGGCCGCCGGGCACGCTCGGCCGTCCAGCATGACGGCGAGACTGGAGCCAAAGCCGTCGCAGGACGTCGCGTCTGTCCGGCTTGTCCTCGCGCCTTACACCCCGCCGCCCGCCGGCCCGTGGCGAGCTGGTCGAGGGCGCTGCGGTCGATCGCGTCCCCCGGGAAGACGGCGATCCTGCTGCGCGTGCTCGCCCGCAGCGTCGCAGTTCTCGTACCACCCTCGACAAGCGCCCGCTCGCCAAGGATCGCCCCCGGCCCGATCTCGCCCACTTCCTTGCCATCGACCTCGACCGTGAGCACGCCGTCGAGCAGGAGGTAGAGCTCGTCTCCGGGGTCGCCCTGCTCGACGAGCGTCTCCCCTTGCGATAGCAGACGACGTTCCGGCCGCTCGCCCGCCCGCATCAGCTCAGCCGCGAGCCGCCGCTCCAACTCGCCCTCCGCCGCAGTGACTACTGCCGCAGAATCCTCACCACCCCAGGGCGTCTGCTCTCCGTGCGCCTCGCGATACCACTTCTTGAAATCGATCGTGCCCGCCTTGTGCACGAGCTTCCCCGAGTCGTCGTACACCCAGTGGCGTGGGAACGGACTCGCCGCTGCGAGCTCGTACTCGTACGACCCGTCCGCGTGGATCGTAAGCGCGAGGGTCGTCCAAGCCGTCGCCGAATGAATGCGGAAGAACGGCTTGCCCCTCACCCGCCGCGGTGCCGGAAACCCGGCGCGGCCGCCGACGGTCTGCAGGAACCGAACGCTTCCATCCCGCACTTCCGGCTCAGGCCGCAGGACCTCGAACGCAACGCCCGGAACGACGACGCCCGGCTCCCGAATGCAGCTCAGCGTGGTTGTCTCGGATCAACGTCAGCCGAGCGCGGATTCACCACTCGACGAGCTTCCAGATCTCTGGCTGAGGTTCTTTCTCCTCGCCGACCTCGGCGAAGATACGTACAGCTTCCTTTAGGTGGGCCATGGCCTCGTCACCGCGTCCGTGGTCGTGAAGTAGGTCGGCGAGGTTGTTGTGCAGCGCGGCCTGTCGATGGCGGTCGCCAAAGCGGTCGCAAAGCTCGAGCGCCTTCCGCGTTCGCACGATGGCCGCGTCCACCTCTCCCTCCACACGATCGAGCAAGGCGAGGTTGTTCAGCGCGGCGATCCGCGCGCCGGGGTCGGCGCGCTCGTCAGCCCAGCGCAAGCTGAGCTCGAGGTGCTCGCGCGCCACGACGCGATCGCCTGAGTTCTTCATGAGGATTCCGAGGATGTTGTGCGCCTGCGCGAGCGCGGCGTCGTCGCCCGCGCCTTCCGCGGTCGCAAGCGCTTGGCGTGCAGCCTCGAGCGCGCTGTCTTGCTCGCCGCGGCGGTGTGCCACGAGGCTCAGGTCGGTGAGCACGCGAGCCCGGAGCGCTCGCTCGGCGTCCTCCAACGAGGCAAGCGCGGTGTCCAGATGGGCCGCCGCGACTTCCCAGTCCCCCCGCCGGAGATGGAGGCTGCCGAGCTTGTGCTCGAGCGAAGGCGCACGGTCCACGCCAGCCTGAGCCGCTGCTGCCTCGTAGCTCGCGAGCGCAGCCCCGTAGTCGCCAAGCAGCGTCTGGAGGTCACCTACGGCCTCGTGCACGAGACCCGGCTCTGGATGGCCGAGGGCGAGGGCGGCTTGGAAGTAGGCAAGCGCGTCTGCGTTGGCGTACACGGAACGAGCGTGCTCGCCGGCTTGGAGAAAGCGGTCGGCTGCTTCTGCATCGCGCCCCGCAAGCTCGTAATGACGCGCGATCTCGGCGGACAGGGGCTCCGCCGCGATCGCCCTTCTTCCGAGGGCGTCGCCGGCGCGGCCGTGGAGGAGGCGCCTGCGGGCAAGACTCGTGCCGGCATAGGCGAGGAGGTGCAGCTGCTCGTGCCGAAAGTTGTACTGGTCGTCCGCTTCCTCGATCACCCCGTGGGAGGTGAGCTCCTCGAGCGCCGAGACCGTCTCCTCTTCCGTCCGCCCGCTGACCTCGCGGACCGCGTCTGCGTCGAAACGGCTGCCGATGACGGCGGCCGCCGTTAGCACCTGCGCCGCGAGTTCTGAGACGGAAGCCAGCCGGGCACGCAAGAGCTCGCGCACGCTGCCGGGCGGGGTTTCCACCTCGCCACGCGCGACCGCGAGCAGATACTCGACGACGAACAGGGGAAGACCTCCGGTCTGCCCGTGGATAGAGCGGGCGAGCTGAGCGTCCGCCTGAGTCAGGGCCGAGGCAAGCTCCTCGACCTCCTCGGCGTCCAGGCGTCGCGGCCGGACGGCTGTCGCCAGCCCTGCGCGCGCGTTCTCCGTGAGTAGCCGGCGGAGTCGGTGGGTCGAATCGACTTCCTCGCTCCGCCAGGTGAAGAGGACGAGCATGGGCCGGTCGCCCAGACGCCGGGCAAGATACGTGAGGAAGTCGAGCGAGGCCTCGTCGGCGTAGTGAACATCGTCGAAGAACAGGACCCCGGGCGCGGAACCCGCGAGCGCCGTCTCGAGCACGCCGCGCAGACTCTCGAAGAAGCGCGCCTGGGCTCCCCTGCTATCGAGGGGATTGGGCGAGGCGGGGCCCGCCTCGGGAAGCAGCCGCCCCAGCTCGTCCGCCGCGTCAGGCGGTGCCGCGCCGAGTAGCGACACGGCCGTCCGGACGGCCTCCGCGACGGGTGCGTAGGCGAGCGTACGCTCGTCCTCGTGGCAGCGGACCGCGATCGTGATCGCGCCGGCCCCGCCGAGGTGGGCGAGGAAGTCGTCGGCGAGCCGGCTCTTGCCGATGCCCATCTCTCCTTCGATGACGACGAGGCGGCCGTCGTTCTCGACACTCCGGTAGCAGTCGAGCAGAGCGGCCGACTCGGCGGCGCGGCCGACGAGCGGAGCGCCTTCGTCCGGCGGGGCCGCGACGGAGGCCGCGGCGAGGCGCGAACCGGCATCGGCTGTCGACGGCGGATAGCCGGTTTCCTGAATCGCCCGGTAGAGGCTCGTCGTCTCCTCGACCGGAGACACGCCGAGTTCCGAGTACAGGATGCGTACGCAATCGCGGTACTGCCGCACCGCGGCCACGCGCTCGCCTTTGCGGGCATAGAGCTCGATCAGGCGGCGGTGCGCCGACTCGTCCAGCGGGTTGAGGGTGAGACGGCGGCGGGCGCGGGCGATGGCCGCGTCGTATTCACCCCGACCCGCGTGGAACTCGGCGAGGCGGTCGAGGGCGTCCGACAACTCTCGGCGGAGGGAGTCCGTCTCGAAGTACTGCCAGTCATCGAACGCGACGCTGTCACGGAGCGTGAAACCGGCGAGCAAGTCGCCCCGATACAGCTCGACTGCTTTCGCCAGCCGCTCGGGCTGTTCAGAGGAGAGCCGCTCGCGAAACTCGTCCACGTCGATGCGCAGGCCGTGACCGCGTCTCAGCGCGACGCTGTCGCGGGCGCTCTCGATCCAGTCGGCGCCCAGCGCCTTCCGCAACGTCGACAAGGTACGGCGGAGCGCCCCGCGCGCGTGCTCGTGGTCGTACTCGGGCCACAGGAGGTTGCAGAGTGCATCGCGGGTGTGCGGCCCGCCGGTAACAGCGAGATATGCCAGCAGCGCGGTTGCCTTGCGCGTATCGACGGCCACGGTCTCGCCGTCCCGCGTGATCTTCGGTGCGCCGAGGAACGTGAGTTCGAGTTGCGCCATTTTCGCAACGATTTCGCGGCCGTCACGCTAATCGTAACGATCTCGAAACGCTGTCCGATCAAAATGATGGTGCAATGAGGCACTCTCCGTCATCGGGAGCTTCGTCGCAGCTTGGCAAGCCGAGCGGCGTGAGCAATGCTTCGCAGGCCGTGTTGATCGGGATCGAGACGAGGTACGCGCGGAGCGGCGACACGAGCGTCGCCTACCAGGTGCTGGGCCGCGGGCCGATCGACCTCGTCTACGTCCCCGGCTTCCTCAGCCACCTCGAATGGAACTGGCAATATCCGCCGATCGCCCGCTTCCTCGAGCGACTCGCCTCTTTCGCGCGTCTGATCGTCCTCGACAAGCGCGGCACGGGCCTCTCCGACCCCGTCGAGGGCGTGCCCACCCTCGAGGAGCGGATGGACGATGTGCGCGCGGTCATGGATGCCGTCGGCTCCGAGCAGGCAGCGCTCTTCGGTGTGGCCGACGGAGGGCCCCTGTGCCTCCTCTTCGCCGCCACTTATCCCGAGCGGACGTCGGCGCTCGCGCTCTACGCGTGCCTCGCGAAGTTCACGCAGGACCGCGAGTACCCGTGGGGCTGGACGCCCGCAGGCATCCAGATCTACCTGACGGCGAGCGAGCCCGAGTGGGGAACGGGGGTCGGCGCCGAGCACCTCGCGCCGAGCCTGGCCGCCGACGAGGCCTATCGGCGCTGGTTCGCACGCCTGCTGCGCCTGTCGGCCAGCCCCCGCATGGCCCTTGCCCTCCTCCGCATGAACGCCGAGATCGACGTGAGGGCGGTCCTGCCGAGCGTCCGCGTCCCGACGCTCGTCCTCCACCGCAGCGACGACCTCTTCGTCGCCGCGGGCCACGGCGCCTACCTCGCCGAGCGGATACCCGGCGCCACGTTCGTCGCGCTTCCGGGTGACGACCACTGGCCGTGGGCGGGGGACTCGGATGCAGTGGTCGCCCACTTGCAGGAGTTCACGACCGGCGTTCGGTGGGCACCAGAGCGGGACCGCGTCCTCACGACCGTCCTCTTCACGGACATCGTCGGATCGACCGAGCGCGCAATGGGAGAGGGCGACCGCCGCTGGCGCGAGCTCCTCGAGGAGCATCGCGCGCTCGTGCGGCGGGAGATCGAACGCTTCCGCGGTCGCGAGATCGAGACGGTCGGAGACGGGTTCCTCGCGAGCTTCGACGGGCCCGCCCGCGCCATCCGCTGCGCGTGCGCGATCGCCGACGCGGTCCGGCCGCTCGGCTTAGAGATCCGTGCAGGGATTCACACGGGAGAGTGCGAGGTCCTGGGCGAGCGGCTGGCGGGGATCGCCGTCCACATAGGAGCGCGGGTGGCGGCGCAGGCGGCACCGGGCGAGGTGCTGGTCTCGAGGACGGTCAGGGACCTCGTCGCCGGATCGGGCATCGACTTTCACGATCGCGGGTCACACGAGCTCAAGGGGCTCCCGGGCGAGCATCAGCTGTTCGCCGTTCGGCACGAGGACAGTCGCCGTCCCGCAGCCGAGCCTGTCTGGTCGGATCCGGTGGAGGCTGCGCCGTGAGACGCCCGAAGGCGGCTCTGACGGTCCTCGTCGCGACCGTGCTCGTGGCAGTCATTGTCGTCGCGCTGGTCGTGCTCCTCCAGCTGGATTCGTCCTACTACCCGGAGCAGTCGCTGCCGAGCAGCCTCGTCGACGCGTCCATTCCGTTCGCGTTCGCGGTCGTCGGCGCGGTCCTGACGCTGAAGCGTCCGGACAACCTCGTGGGCTGGGCGCTCTCCCTCTCCGGCCTCGCCCAGCTCCTCGGCGGTGTCGTCGGCGCCTACGCCGAGCTGGCCCTGCTCGCGAAGCCCGAAGCCGGCCTGCCGGGGGGCGCTGCGGCCGGGGCGATCGCAGGAGGGTCATGGACCCCGATCATCGCCGGCGTCTTCCTGCTCTTCCTGCTGTTTCCGCAAGGCAGGTTGCCCTCGTCCCGCTGGCGTCCCGTCGCCCGGTTCGTGCTCGCCGGGCTCGCGCTCGTCTGGTTCGTGATCGCGACGGCGCCGGGTCACCTCGACCCGCCACTCGAGGCGTACGAGAATCCCCTCGCCTTCGCGAGCAGCAAGAGCTACTTCCTCGCCGTCTTCCCGGTCATCGGCATCTGCCTCTTGAGCACGGCGCTGGCCGGGATCAGCCTGATCCTCAGGTTCCGCCGCTCTCGGGGGCAGGAGCGGCAGCAGTTCAAGTGGCTGGCCGCGAGCGCCGCGCTCTTCGTCCTCGCCCTGCCGGTCGCAGCCGTGTTCAACTTCTCGGAAGCGGCGGGTGCCGCGTTCGCGGTCGCGCTGATCGCAGTGCCCGTCTCCGTCGGCATCGCGGTCCTTCGCTACCGGCCTTACGAGATCGACGTGATCGTTCGCCGGACGCTCGTCTACGGCGCGCTGACGGCGGGGCTTGGCGGCCTCTACCTCAGGATCGTGCTCGCGCTCCAGCAGGTGTCCTCGTCCGTTGCGGGCGCCTCCGACCTCGCCATCGCCGGGTCGACTCTCGCCGTCGCCGCGCTGTTCCGGCCGGCCCGAAGCCGCGTCCAAGCCTTCGTCGACCGGCGCTTCTACCGGGGCAAGTACGATGCGGAGCGAACGCTCGCCGCGTTTGCGTCCCACCTCCGCGACGAGGTCGACCTCGTCGCACTGCGGGCCGAGCTGACCGCCGACGTCGCCGAGACGATGAAGCCGGCGCACGTGTCGCTGTGGCTGAGGGGGGCGCGGTGAGAAGCGCCCGCCTCCGCGCCGCGGCCGCGTACGGCGGTTTGGCCGTGACGGTCGCGTTCGCCGCGGCGGCCGCGGGCTTCTACGCCGTCACACGCTCAACCGACGTCGACGTGAGCGGCGCCCCCAGGCTCCTGGACGTGATGATCGGCGGGGCCGGAATCGTCTTCGCGGCCGTTGGCGCAGTCGTCGCCGTGCGCCGCCCCGGCAACCTCGTCGGCTGGCTCTTCACAGGAGTCGGCCTGCTCCTGTCGCTTGCCTCCTTTTCGGAGCAGTTCGCCGTCTACGCCATCACCGGACGTTCGCGACCGCTCGCGGGCGGAGCGCTCGCGGCGTGGTTCCAGCCCTGGAGCTCCCTCAGCGTGCTGACGTTTGGCGTCGCGGTGCTGTTGCTCATCTTCCCCGACGGGCGCCTGCTCAGCCGCCGCTGGCGCGTCGTGGCGTGGGCCGTCGGGATCGGCTTCCTGTCCTTCTTCAGCGGCTATCTGCTCGACCCGGGGCGCCTCAACTCGCCGTTCTCGTCGGTCGACAACCCACTGGGGATCGAGGCGGCAGAGGCGATCGCCCGCGTCCTGATTCCGATCGGCTTCCTCCTCTCGCTGATCTCGATCCTCGCCGCCGCGATCTCGCAGGTGCTCCGCTATCGGCGGGCCGGAGGGGTCGAACGCCAGCAGATCAAGTGGCTCGCCTCCGCGGGCGCGCTGCTCGCGATCTCTCTCCTCGTCGACATCTTCCTCTACGACCTATCCGCCACGGGCGAGGCCGTCGCGACAGGACTCGTCGCCGCGTCCTTGGTGGCCATTCCGGTCTCGGCGGGCATCGCGATCCTGCGCTACCGCCTCTACGAGATCGACGTCGTCATCAACCGGACGCTCGTCTACGGGTCGGTGACGGTGCTCTTGGCCGGGACCTACGTCGGCCTCGTGCTCCTGTTCCAGCTCGCGCTCCGTCCGGTGACGAAGGAGAACGGCCTCGCGATCGCGCTCTCCACGCTCGCGGTCGCGGCGCTCTTCCGCCCCGCGCGCAACCGGATCCAGGCGCTGGTCGACCGCCGCTTCTACCGGCGCAAGTACGACGCCGAGCGCACCCTCGCCGCCTTCGCGGCGCGGCTGCGGGACGAGATCGATCTGGACGCGCTGCGGACGGAGCTGACCGCCGTCGTCGCCGAGACGATGCAGCCGGCGCACGTGTCCCTCTGGATCCGTGACGGTCGCCTCTCCGTAACGCCCGCCGTCACGATCCCGAGACGATCGCCCGGTACAAAGGAGACGGCATGAATGCCTTCGCTCAGACATTCCTCCGGATAGTCGGACGCCGGCCCCGACCAGCGGCCGCCACCGAGCCCGGCGTTCCCGACTCGCTACGGCTGGCAGAGGCGCCCCCGGTGGAGATCGCCCCGAGCGATCCGATCATCCCCTACTTCCAGAGCGCGCCCGGAGCGGTCGACATCGAAGGCCTCGAGCTCGAGTCGCCTGCGCTCGCCGCGCTCAAGGAAGCCGGCGTGAAGATCGTCGTGCCGCTCGTGAGCCAAGGAGAGCTCATCGGGCTCCTCAGCCTGGGGCCCCGCCTTTCGGATCAGGAGTACTCGGGCGACGACCGCCGGCTGCTCGACAACCTCGCCACGCAGGCGGCGCCGGCCCTTCGAGTCGGTCAGCTCGTGCGCGAGCAGGAGGCGGAGGCGCGGACGCGCGAGCGGCTCGAGCAGGAGATGCAGGTGGCTCGGCTGATCCAACAGAACTTCCTGCCCAAGCAGCTTCCCGACCTCCCGGGCTGGCACGTCGCCGCCTTCTACCGCCCGGCGCGCGCAGTCGGGGGCGACTTCTACGACTTCATCGAGCTCGAGGGTGGCCGGATCGGCGTCGTCGTTGGTGACGTCACCGACAAGGGCGTCCCGGCGGCGCTCGTGATGGCGGCGACGCGCAGCATTCTGCGCGCGTCCGCGCAGCGGCTCGAGTCGCCGGGGGCGGTCCTGGAGCGCGTCAACGACGCCCTCTGCCCGGACATGCCGGCAAAGATGTTCGTCACCTGCCTCTACGGGGTGCTCGAGCCGGTGAGCGGCCTCTTCCGCTACGCGAACGCGGGGCACAACGTCCCGTACGTCCGCACCGATGCCGGCGTCGTCGAGCTGCGAGCGACCGGGATGCCGCTGGGTCTGCTGCCGGGGATGACGTACGAGGAGAAGGAGGCGCTGCTCGCCCCGGGCGACAACGTCCTCCTGCACAGCGACGGACTCGCAGAGGCGCACAACCCTGCCCGGGAGATGTTCGGCTTCGGTCGTCTGAAGGAGCTCGTTGCGCGGCGAGTGGGCGGCGAGGACCTGATCGACCTCCTCCTCGGCGACTTGCAGGCCTTTACGGGCGAAGCGTGGGAGCAGGAGGACGACATCACGCTCGTGACACTGCAGCGGACCGGCGCGGCGTCGCCTTCGGCGACGAACACCGACGTCGCGAGCGAGCCGGGGAACGAGCGAGAGGCGATCGCGCTCGTGGCGGAGGCGGTTGCCGGCCTCGCTCTCCCACGCACTCGCCTCGAGCGGCTGAAGACGGCCGTCGGCGAGGCGACGATGAACGCCATGGAGCATGGAAACAGTTACCAGCCGGACGTCTCCGTGTCGATCCGTGTCCGAGCTTCCGACGAGCGCCTCACCGTCGAGATCACCGATCGGGGCGGTGACCGGCAGGCACCCAAGCACGAGACACCCGACCTCGAGGCCAAGCTCGCGGGCGAGCAAGCGGCCCGCGGCTGGGGCCTCTTCCTGATCGAGAACATGGTCGACGAGCTGACGACGAGGCGCGACGAGGAGCGTCACACCGTCGAGCTCGTCCTGCACCTGGAAGGAGGCGGAGATGGAACCGATGCGATTTGACGCGCGCGTGCGCGAGCGCGACGGGCTGGCCGTGGTCGACCTCCAGGGAGAGATCGACGCCGGGGCGGACGAGGCGCTCGAGCGGGCCTGCGCCGCGGCCCTGGACGGGAGCGCTCGGACGGTGCTCCTCAACTTCGCGGACGTCGAGTACATCAACTCGACCGGGATCGCGCTGATAGTCGGCCTGCTGGCGCGCGCCCGCAAGCAAGGAGCGAGGGTCCTCTCCGCGGGGCTCTCCGAGCACTACCGCGAGATCTTCGAGATCACGCGCTTGGCTGACTTCATGGAGCTGTATCCGGACGAGGAGAGCGCCGTCGCGACCTGGCCGGCGGCTGACCAAGGGAGGGCACGATGAGTACAGGCACGGGAACCACGGGCGTGCGCCGGATCGGCAACGCCGGCATCCTCGACATCAAGGGCGACATCACCGCCGCGAGCGAGGACGTCCTCATGGAGGCGTACAACGACGCCTCCGGTGAGGGGGCGACCACCATCGCCCTCAACTTCAGCGGCCTCGAGTACATGAACAGCGGTGGCATCGGCCTGCTGGTGACGCTGCTCGTGCGGGCGAACCGCCAGCGCCAGCGCCTGCTGGCGTTCGGGCTCACGGAGCACTACAGCGAGATCTTCGAGCTCACCCGGCTGGACGAGGCGATCGCGATCTATCCGGGCGAGCAAGAGGCGCTGGCCGCGGCCGGTGCCGTGTGAGGAGGGAGGAATCATGAGCACGAAGGAACCGACGAACGAGCAGGTGGCGACGCCCCGGGACGCCTCGAGCTGGGCGAAGCAGGTGACGAAGCTGAAGGTGGGCGAGGTGCCGTCGGACGCCGTCAACCGCAACGTCGAGGGGCGCCGGGTGATGAGCCCGATCCAGGGGTTCGGGAAGATGTGGCAGAAGACCTACCGCGTCGCGCTCGACCGGGCCGAGGTGTCCCCGGCCGAGCTGATCGCCGAGTGGAAGGAGAACTTCGCCTCCTTCTGGCCGGAGCGCAACTGGTTCTACGGACCGCTGACGGGGATCGCTCCCGGCGAGGTGGCCGTACTCAACCTGACCATGCCCGGGCGACTGAAGCTCTCGACCGGCGTCCTCGTCGTCTACGCGGACGAGGAATCCTTCACATTCATGACTCCGCAGGGGCACATGCTCTCGGGCTGGATCACCTTCAGTGCCTCCGAGCAGGACGGCGTGACGACGGCGCAGGTGCATATCCTCATGCGGGCCCACGATCCGCTCTCCGAGGTCGGACTCGCGCTCGGTGGGCACAAGGCGGAGGACCGCTTCTGGCAGGAGACGCTCACGGCGCTGGCGCGCCACTTCGGCGTCGAGGAGGAGCCCGAGGTCGAGACCCACGTCGTGTGCGTCGACGGGCGGCGGCAGTGGTCAAAGGCGCGGAACATCTGGCACAGCGCGGCGATTCGCTCGGCGATGTACGCGGCCACCGCACCCGCCCGAACGCTCGCACGCCCGTTCCGGAGAGCCTCTGCCTGAGGTCAGGCGCGACGCGATCGTCGTCGGCTCGGGGCCGAACGGCCTCGCGGCGGCGATCGCGCTCGCGCAAGCAGGCCGCTCCGTGCTCGTCCTGGAAGCGGCCGAGACGGCGGGTGGCGGTATGCGCTCGGCGGAGCTGACGCTCCCCGGATTCACGCACGACGTCTGCTCAGCCATCCATCCGTGGCCTCTGGCTTCCCCTTTCCTCCGTACGCTTCCGCTCGAGGAGCACGGGGTCGAACTCGTTCATCCGCCGGCGCCGCTCGCGCACCCATTCGACGACGGTGCGACGGCGTTGCTCGAGCGGAGCATCGACGCGACCGGTGCCTCCCTCGGAGACGACGCGGCGTCCTGGGCACGGCTCATGGAGCCGTTCGTACGCTCCGCGGACACCCTCCTTGCCGGCGCCCTCGCGCCGCCGGTCCCGCCGCGCCATCCGCTTGCCATCGCCCGCTTCGGGCTGCACGGCCTGCGCTCGGCCTCGGGCCTCGCACGCGCGCGCTTTCGGGGCGAGCGCGCCCGCGGTCTCTTTGCCGGCCTTGCCGCACACTCCATGCTGGCACTTTCTGCGCCGGTCTCGGCGTCATTCGGGTTGATGCTGGCCGTTGTCGGGCATGCCTTCGGGTGGCCGTTCATCCGGGCGGGATCCCAGCGCCTCGCCGACGGACTCGTCTCCTACCTCCGCTCGCTCGGGGGCGAAATCGAAACCGGCCGGCCCGTCGAATCTCTGGACGAGTTGCCACCGGCCCGAGCCGTCCTTCTCGATCTCACACCTCGCGGGGTTGCGCGGCTCGCAGGATCCCGCTTCTCTACGCGCTACCGCCGCCGGCTGGAGCGGTACCGCTATGGCCCGGGCGTCTTCAAGCTCGACTGGGCGCTGGACAGGCCGGTGCCCTGGCGTAACTCGGAGTGCACGACCGCGGCAACCGTTCATCTCGGCGCGACGCTCCCCGAGATCGAGGCGTCAGAGGACGCCGTTTCCCGCGGCGAGCACCCGGAGCGGCCGTTCGTCCTCCTGGCTCAGCAGAGCCTCTTCGACCCGTCGAGGGCGCCTGCCGGTAAACACACCCTCTGGGCGTATTGCCACGTGCCAAGCGGGTCAACCGTCGACATGACCGAGCAGATCGAGGGACAGATCGAGCGCTTCGCGCCCGGCTTCCGGGACCTCGTGATCTCCCGCAGGGCGATGACAGCGGCGGAGGTTGAGAGCTACAACCCGAACTACGTCGGCGGCGACATCAACGGCGGCCTGCAGGACCTCCGGCAGCTCCTCGCCCGGCCGGTGCCGCGGCTCGTGCCGTACTCGACCCCTGACTCGAGTATCTTCATCTGCTCCTCAGCGACGCCACCCGGCGGTGGCGTTCACGGGATGTGCGGCTACTTCGCGGCCCAGGCTGCTCTGCGCTCACTGCGTTGAGGACGTCGCTTCGACGGTGCCTCTCTGCTGCGATGCTTCGACAAGTTCAACTGCAGAGTGTTGCGGGAAATGTTGGGCACTCCAGGCGCTCTCCTGAAGAGCGCTGCAAGTGCGTTGCGCCCGACATTGGTGGCGATCCCGAAGACCCAGGGGCGCACCTTCCCTTCCGGCAGCGGTATGTCCCGGCGCTGCCACGCTTCGCGGAACACGATCGAGACGAGATCCTCGCAGGGCCAGTACCAAAAACCAGTACCAAATCGGGGTTCTGTCATCTAACCAGGCAACGGCCCGAGAACCCGCCGGTGTTCAAAAACCGCCCACTTGCACGGGTTCCGACGCGACGGAGCGGCGCAGGAGTCGAACCTACCCAGCCGTGGGCTACACGACCTCACCGGTTTTGAAGGTCTGGCGAACAAGGCCCATTTGGCTACGGAAGCGGGGTTTTTCGCCCCACTTCCGTCCACTTGCAGACAGCTAGAGGCGCCCAAACCAGTATCGATTTCAGTACTAAGTTACGCGCGCCTCGACTACGTCCCACGGCGCGTTCGGCCGTCGTTTCCAAGACGCGCGGGGCGCCAAGACAGTCATGCAAGCTGCACAGTTGTGGCCTGCGCCGGCGGGTCTTTGGTAGCCGCTCCTCCGGGTGGGAGTGCTGTCCCCGTCGCGGCCGGAGGTCATGATTTGCACATCGCGCTCTGCCGGGCGAGACGCCGCGGTGCCCTTGCTGGCGACGAGCGCCTCGGCGCCGACCTGAGAGGCTACGCTCGCAGTTAGCGGTATCCCCGCTCGGTGGCAGGTCGGCCCTGTTGCTTGATCTCGACCAGGCATCGCCAGGAGTCGGGCTGAGTCCCGTCCGTGTCGGTAACCCCGTACGTTCTCGCGAGCTCGGCGCTCGAGAGCACCCTGCCCGCATAGCGCGCGACGTCGGGGTCCGTGGCCAACGCCACGATCCCGCGCGCAACGTACGTCGGAGACTCGGAGACGCAGAAGTGGGGCGTCCCTTCGAGAGCGTCGCGCCAACTCTCCTCGGTGACACCGAACTTCTCGAGCATGTTCTCCGATCGAAGCCATCCTGGTGTGACCGCGAGCGCCGTGCATTTCGTATCGGCAAGCTCGGCGGTAAGACCGATGGTGATTCGCTCCACGGTGGCTTTGACCAGGTCGTAGTAGAAGCCGACACCTTGCCGGAAGTTCCTGTTGAAGTCCGACGTGCCGTCGGTCATTTCGACGACCAGGCCGCCGTCGCCGCGCAGTATCAAGGGCAGCGCGTTGGCGCAGGTAATGAGATGCGTGTCGATGCCCATGCGCAGCATGCGCATGCCGCCGGCCAGGTCGTGCTCCCACAACTTCTTGTCCCACTGGGCGTAGCGGTCGCCCCCGAAGATGTCGTTGACGAGGACGTCCAGCCGTCCTTGCTCCTGCGCGATCCGAGCAACGAGATCGGCGACCTGGTCGGGCTCGAGGTGGTCGACGCGCAACGCCTCGCCTTCACCGCCGGCGGAGTGCAGCAAGTCGCCCGTCTCCTCGATCGTCTCGGGACGGTCGAGATCAGAACGACCGCGTACCCGGCTGCTTCGTCCGGTGGCGTAGACGTACGCCCCCGCCCGCGCGAGCTCCACAGCAATCGCGCGTCCCGCGCCCCGAGTCGCGCCCGCCACCAGCGCGACCTTCCCGAGCAGCGGGCGATCTGGCCTCTCCTGCGACATGTCATCTCCCTTCGTCCTGGTTTCGGACACAGACCGATTGGCCCTCGGGCGCGGAGTCCAAGCTGACTCTGAACCGGTAACCCGATCCGCACAAGGGTTGCAAGGATGGTGCATCTTTGCAACACTAGTGTTGCATGTCAAGTCCATCGACGGAGCAAACCACGGCACGCGGCGGCCCGGTGGTCGGTGAGGAGCTCCGTCGGGCGACGATCGAGGTTCTGCGCGAGCGTGGCTTCGACGGCCTCACGCTCGAGCGCGTCGCGGAGGTGGCGGGCCGCGCGCGCTCGACGCTGTGGCGCCAGGGCCTGAGCCGAGACGCCCTGATCCGGGCGCTCGTCGGCGAACTCGCCGACGACTTCCGCTCGACGATGTACCCCGTTCTCACCTCCGGAGGCACGGGTCGCGAACGCCTCGTGCGCGGGCTCGAGGCGCTGTGCGACCTGCTCGATCGCCATCTGCCGCTGATGCTCGCTACGGACGAGGCGTTCCACCAGGACGCAGGCCCGGGGGAGCCGCCCGACTACCTCCACCCGTTCATCCGCTTCCTCCGCGAGGGAGCCCATGACGGCTCGCTTCCGGCTGTCGACGCGATTGTGGCCGCAGACGTCGCGTTCAACGCAGTCGCCTGGCCGTACGTCCATCTCCGCGGTCGCCACGGGTGGCCGGCGGAGAAGGCGCGCGGGTGCATCGTCGGCCTAGTGCTGAACGGGATCGCCGGGGCGGAATCGCCACCCACCACAAAGCGAAGAAAGGAGTCGAGATGACCATGACCCTGCCCTATCGCGAGCCGCTCGTTCCCCGCCAGCCGGCCGAGTGCCAGCTCCCGGAGCCGCCGCGCCGCGGCGAGCCGGGCGGGCCGCCGTGTGCGATCTGCGGCGGCAAGACCACGGCGCCCGTCTGGTCGGATGAGAACTGGACCCTGCATCCGCCCGTCGGTGGCAGCTTTCCCGGCGCGGTGTGGGTCGCCAGCCGCGTCCACGTCGACTCGTTCGCCGATCTGCCGGAACCGCTTGCGGCCGACTTCGGTCGCGTCGTCGCGCGCGTCGAGCGGGCGATCCTGTCGCTGGGTGACGTCGCCCGCGTCCACCTCTATCGCTGGGGTGACGGCGGCGCGCACTTCCACGTCTGGTTCCTGCCGAGGCCGCTCGGAATGGTCGAGGCCTCCGGCATGATGCTGCCGCTCTGGGAGGACGCGCTGCCCAACGTCCCCGACGAAGAACTTGCCGCCGCAGCTAGACGGGTCGCAGCGGCGATGTGAAGTCCACCCCGTCACCTTGGGGGACCTAAATGCTGAACGCAGAGTGACCCCAAACGTGAGCGAAGTGAAACGGTGCGGGCGGTCAGCATCACGTCTTTGCCATCAGGTTGTCACCGGCCCCGGCTGGTCGCAGATCCTGCTCGACGACGCGTCTGGCAACCCGGTCGAGTTCTCGCAGCCCGCCCGCTGAGGAGGCGCGCCGGCGGTCGTGACGACGGCAGAGCGGGCAGAACGAACCTCGCCCGGCGGGCCGGGGCTGCTGACGATCGCGGGTGGGTGGGGCCGGATCGGCTGCGTCGGCTTCGGCGGCCCACCGGCACACATCGCGCGGCTGCGCCAGCTCTGTGTCGAAGCACGAGCAGGACCAGGGCGCCGCCGGAGTCGTCATCGCCCTCGCCGGCGGCCACCTACCGCACTGACAGAACTCCGCCGGCCGGCTTCCGCCAAGTCGCCTTTACGCTCCTGCCAGGGCCTCACGCGGGAGCGTCGAACGCGCACGCCTAATTGGCCTGGCGGGGGAGATGTTCCGGGAGGAGGCAGAGCGCTTGGAAAGGCGCTTGTGGGGCAAAACCAGTACCAAAAACCAGTACCAAATCGGTGTTCTGTCATCTAGTCAGGCAACGGACTTGGAACCGGCCGGGTGTTCCAAAACCGCCCATTTGCACGGGTTTCGACTCGACGGAGCGGCGCAGGAGTCGAACCTACCCAGCCGTGGGTTACACGACCTCACCGGTTTTGAAGACCGGCTGAGCCACCGGGCCCATGCCGCTCCGCGCCTAGCGTAGCTCCGTGTCGGAGCTCTGAGATCTGCCGTGAGGCGGAGCCGGGCTTCGCCCGAGCGCAGCCTGCTGGGCGCACGAGCCCCGAGAGCTGTGAAGGAATGCCATGAAGAAGGGCCTCCCCGGTGTCAGGCTCACGTCTGTCACCGAAAGCCAACCAAGGAGGCCCGCGCATGTTGTACGCCGGATTGGATCTCAGCCGCAAGCGACTCGACTTCCACGCCCTCCGCGGCGACGGCACCCTGGTCGAGCAGGGTGCCGTTCCGCCCGACACGGACGGGCTCGCCAAGCTTGTCTACCGCCTGTCTGCCCATGACCGCGAGGTCGTGGCCGTGATCGAGTCGATGAACGGAGCCCGCTTCGTCCACGACCAGCTCGAGCTGGCCGGCTTCGAGGTCGAGATCGCCGATGCCCAGCGCGTCAATGGGCTGGCGCCGCTTGCCTGCAAGACCGACAAGATCGATGCCTGGGTCCTGGCCGAGCTCGCCCGTCGCGAACTCGTCCCGGCGATCTGGCTCCCCGATCCCGAAGTTCGATCCGAGCGGGAACGGGCCCGCTTCCGGCTCCATCTCGTCCGCCAGCGCACCCGGCTCAAGAACCGCATCCACGCCACCTTGATCGCCCACGGCCATGCCTGCCCGGTCTCCGACCTGTTCGGCCGCAGCGGCCGTGCGCTGCTGAAGCGACTCGAGATCCCCGAGCCCTGGCGGGGGACGCTCGAGGCCAGCCTGCGCCTGATCGACGCCCTCGACCAGGAGATCAGCGGCTGCGAGCGCGAGCTGCGCCGGCTGGGAGCCGACCACCGCTACGTCAGCCTGTTGCAGACCTGCCCCGGGATCGCCTGGGTGCTCGGCTACACGATCGCCGCCGAGCTTGGGGACATCGCCCGCTTCGTCAGCCCGGTCAAGCTGACCGGCTACACCGGGCTCTGCCCCAGGGTCAATCAATCCGGCGAGCACGACCTGCGCGGGCCGCTGACGAAGAACGGTCCCCGCTATCTGCGCTGGGCGCTGATCGAGGCCGCCCAGCACGCCTCCAGCAGTCGCCACTTCCGCGAGCTCGCCGCGCGCAAGCGAGCGCAGTACCCTCGGCCCCGCGGCCGGAAGATCGCCAACATCTGCGTCGCCCGCAAGCTCGCCGAGGCGATCTGGCACATGCTCACCCGCGACCAGCCCTTTGCTCGGGCAGGCGCCACGCCCCCTCTGGCCGCATGACGGCCCCCTAAGGAGGTGCGCTACCGGAGCATGCCCCAATCCGACCTGATCGCCCTGCGAGGCGCAATAGAGAGATGAGCATCGCTCGAATCCAGACCGAAAGGGGTGAAGAGCACCGTCGACGATCAACTTGACACCCCGGCCCTTCTTCATAGAGAGGGGGCTCGCGGGGGAACCCTGGGTTCCCCCGTGTCAACAGCGAGCCCATGCCGCTTCGCGCCTAGCCTAGCCCACGTGAGCTCCGGTTTCCGTCTCGCGACCCCCGAGGAGCCAACCCTGCCTCTGAGGTTCCTCTCAGGTCGGGTTCCCGGCTGCAGTCGCCAGGCTCGGCTCTATGCGTGCGCGACCACCTCGCGGACCTCGACGCTGTCGACCGAGACCTGCGGCGGCGGCTGGATCTGCTCCGCCGCCGAGCGCGCTGCGTCCTCGGACTCGAACACGACGACGGACATCCCCTTGTCCCCCTCGGGCTCGAGCCAGTAGCCGGCGACGAACCCGGGTGACTGCGACACGCGTGGGACAACTTCGTTCCGAAGAGCGGTTTGCGCCGCCTCGAGATCACTCACCGTTACCTTGACGACCACTGCGTGCACGGTTTCCTCCTCTGCTCGCTGGACGTGCACGATGCCACAGCCGATGCGTCTCTGGTTAAGTGCGCGCTCAGCCCCTGCGACCGAAGGAGATTCACTGATGAACTTCGAGGTCAAGTACGGCCCCGCGTACGCGCTCGGCGTCGTCTCGATGCAGTCCGGCGAGGCGATCCAGGCGGTTACCGGCGCGATGGTCAGCATGTCCGACGCGATCACGATCCAGACCGACATGAAGGGCGGGCTGATGTCCGGGCTCAAGCGCTCCGTCCTCGGCGGCGAGAGCCTCTTCATCAACACGTTCACTGCGAGCCAGGCGGGCGAGCTGACCCTGGCGCCGCCGCTTCCCGGCGACGTCTTCACGATCGAGCTCCAGGGGACGCTCATGCTGCAATCGGGGTCGCTGCTCGCGCTCACCTCCGACGTCGCCTTCGACACGAAGTGGGGCGGGGCGAAGACCTTCTTCTCCGGGGAGGGCCTGTTCCTGGTCCGCTGCACCGGCAGCGGAACCGTGCTCGCCTCGAGCTACGGCGCGATCGAGGAGCGGACGCTCAGCGGCGAGTCCTACACGATCGACTCCAGCCACGTCGTCGGCTTCGAGGAGAGCGTCCAGTACGAGGTCAAGAAGTCGGGCGGCTGGAAGACGACGATCCTCGGAGGCGAGGGGCTGGTCGTGAAGCTGACGGGGCCGGGTCGGATCTACATGCAGACGCGGAGCCCTCAGGAGTTCCTCGGCTGGCTGATCCCGAAGCTCCCGACGGATCGAGGAAACAATTAGTACACGCGCCAGGATCCTCGCGAGAGGAAGAAGCCGTGCCCGCGGAGGTTGCGGCACGTCAGGCCTGTCTGTCTCGACGTGCAGGTGAAGCCGCCCACCCTCCAGGTGCGGCCGTATGCGAGGACCGGGGCCTTCGGGTTGTAGACGGTGTCGCTGATGCAGATCGGGTGGGCCTTGCCCCTCCGCGTCATCGTGACCGCCGACCAGACACCTTCGTTGCAGCGCCCGCTCGGCGGCGGCCTGAGCTTGGTGAAGATGTCGCAGCGAAGCCCGGCCGGGCTCGCCGAGCGGTACTGGCAGTGGATGTTCTTGGACGGCATCCGGAAGTTGACGACCTTGAGGCTCGTCGCCTGGGCGCTCGCAGCGGCGAGAGCGGCCACCAGAAGCAGCGCGAGGAGCATCCTCCTCATGCGCCTAACCTAACGCGTCAGCTGGCGATCGTGTTGCTGATACCCGGGAGGTAGCACGCTCCGACCTGCCGCTGGGTCAGGAGCATTCGCACCGTCTTCCCGCGGCGGATTCCCGACCGGAAGGTCTTGCCGGAGACGATCGTCGGAGCGGGGCCGCTGCTGATCAGTCGGAGCGTGACGCTCTTGACCGTTGTCCACCCCGTGGCGGTCCGCCGCTGGAACAGCGCGATCCGGCCCGCGAAGGACTGGGCGGCGAGGACGCGCGTTCGGAAGCGGTGCGGCGCGATTTTCGCCAGGCTCACCTGCGGACGCACCTGAACCGTGACGGCCGGGCTCGTCGCGCTCTTCGCCTTGGCCTGATACGCCGTGCGAGCCGTCGGCTTCGCGGTCGTGCTCCAGGTGCCTCCTGAGCTCGATGTCACGCTGGTGAGCGTCTTGAACGAGTTGGAGCCGCACTGCTCGGCGGAGACCATCACCTTCACGTCCGTCTGCTGGCTGGAGACGGCTCCGGAGAGCGTCGTCTGGGATCCGTAGGTCACGACGGACGGCTGCGCCGCGATCGTCACCTTGACCGGCCCAGGTTTCGCCGACGCGACCCCCACAGAGAGGATCAGTGCAAGAGCAACAGAGATGAATACACGCATGCCTCGCTGATACCCGCTTTGACTGCGCCCGATTCCTCTCGGGGCAATGATTACGAAATCTTCACAACACGTGCAGAATGCCCGCAATGGCTTTCCTGAAGCTGATTCGCGAGCACGAGGCGACCGGCCTGCTCAAGGAGGAGTACGACGCCGGGATCGAGCGGGCCGGAAAGGTTTTCAACATCGTCAAGGCGATGAGCCTGCGGCCACGCGTCCTGCAGCGCTCGATGCAGCTCTACCGCGAGACCATGTTCGGGGCGTCTGGGCTCAGCCGGATCGAGCGCGAGTTGCTCGCCGTCGTCGTCTCACGGGCGAACGACTGCCACTACTGAATTCGCGCGCACGCAGACGACCTCCGTGCCGAGGGCGCACCCGAAGAGCTCGTCGAGACCGTCGTGCGCGGAGAGCTGCCGACCGAGCCGCGCCTGCATGCGCTCTGCGACTTCGCGGTCAAGTTGACGCACGAGTCCACGTCGATCCGGCAGGGAGACATCGACGCTCTGCGTTCCCAGGATCTGGACGACGCCGCCATCCACGACGCGATCCAGGTGATCGCCTATTTCAACTACATCAACCGGGTGGCGGATGCGGTCGGGATCGAGGACGAACCTGAATGGAGCAGCTGAGGAACATGCAGGAGCTCGTCTCCGCCGACTGGCGGGGGCGGGAGCCGCCTCGGCAACGACACATCGGAGATCTCGCCTGGGGCTGGCACACCGCCGGTGAGGGACGGCGGGTCAAGCTGTGGGACGGTGCCTGGGCCTGGCTCGACGATGGCGCGGCCGAGATTCAGGTGCATCCGGATCTGGTTGGAAGCGACCTTCACCACGAGGTGCTCGACTGGGTCGAAGGCCTCTCCGTGCCGGTGCTCGAGACCGACGTCGCCACGCTGACCGTGCTGGAAGGCCGTGGCTACCGACGGGTCGAGCCGCGCTATTCCTTCGTCCACCTCGCGCGTACGCTCGGAGGACTCCCCGAGCCCGAGGTCCCGCACGGCTACCGCCTGCGGCACGTCGGTGAGGGCGATCTCGAGCGGCGGGTGGCCGTCCACCGGGCCGCCTTCCACCCCTCGCAGCTCACGGTCGAGAAGTACGCGAACGTGATGGATGCGTTCCCGTACCGGCCCGACCTCGACCGAGTCGTCGAGGCGCCCGACGGCTCCTTCGCGGCCTACGTGCTCTGCTGGCTTGACGAGGAGAACGGTATCGCCGAGCTGGAGCCCGTCGGGACGCACCCCGATCACCGGCGTCGAGGCCTGGCGAGGGCGGCGAGCATCGCCGCGCTCCGGCGCGCGCACGAGCTCGGCGCGCGGTTCGGGATCGTCTATGCGCGCGCCGACGAGGCCTATCCCGTCCCGAAGAGCCTTTACGAGTCGATCGGGTTCCGGCCGCAGGCGCGGGTGCTCGAGCTCAGCCCGGCTCGCCCGCGCTCAGGCGCTTAGGCGCCTCCTCGGCCGGCTCGGGGACCCAGTCTCTGGTCAGGAAGAGCCAGAACGCGAGGCCCGCATAGCACTTGTAGCGGCGGAAGCGACGGACGATCGTGCCGTCGGCAACCTTCTTCTTCCCGACGAGGCGCGCGTACTTGGGCCGCGTCCACGAGTCGAGCACGAGGCTCGAGTAGCGGCCGATCAGCATCATCACGTGGGCGGCCGCGTAGGGGCCGACGCCGGGAAGCGCGAGTAGGCGCTCCTCCACCTCGGTGTCCGGCAGCTCCGCGTCGAGGAACCCCTCTAGGTCGAGCTCGCCCGAGGCGACCGCCCCCGCGAGCGCCTGCAGGTAGGCGCCGCGGTAGCCGGCGCGGACGATGTCGCGGTAGAAGGCTTCGCCGGCCTCGGCCATCGGGGCGGGCTCGGGGAAGGCGCGTCCGTGGTTGCCTGCGGAGGGCTCGCCGAGGCGCTCCACGAGCGCCGTCGTCATCCGCACGGTTGCCGACCAGGCGCAGTTGGTCGTGCAGATCGTCTTGATCACGTCCTCGAAGACGGTCGGGCTGCGCAGCATGCGGCCGGCGCCGGCCGCCGCCCACGCGAGCTCGCGATCCGCTGCCGCCACCTCGTAGAAACCGGACAGGTCCTCGTCGAGATTGAGGACGCGCCGTAGCACCCGGCGCAGGCTCGCCTCGCCGCGGACGCCGAGCCTCGGGCCGAGGACGTCGACCAGCGCTTTTCTCGTTCCCGCCCGGACGACGATCGTGCGGGGCTTCGCGCCCGGAACGGGCAGCGTCGCCGTGAGCGTCCGCTCGTCCTCGTCGACACGCATCGGCGGCAGGTCGGCCACGCCGTGGGACATCAACGTGCGCCAGAGGTCGACGGGCTCTCCGGCTGGACCTGCGAGCGGGATCTTCAGCTGCACGGGGAGAATCTGCCACGCGGCGATCATCGGCATCGGTGTGGCGGCGCGTCGACGACCTGAAGCTGTCGTTGGTTCGGAAGCAGGCGACGGAGGATTGGCGCCTGCAGGCCGGCATTCGCGCAGAGGGACACGGCCGTGCTAGACGCTGATCGACTGTCGGCGTAGCAGCGGGGATTGGCCGGCCGTCCGGCACTTGCGCGCGAGCACGGCACACGCCCCGGCGAGCAGCAGCGCGCCCATCCCGCCCATGATCGCCCAGTCGATCCAGACGGCGCGCGAGAAGCTGTCGCCGTACTGCGCGAGCAGTGGCGGTCCCAGCTTCGAGCCGCCTTCGCCGAAGAGGCGGTTGAGCCCGACATCGTGCGCAAGCCCTTCGAACGCCCACCGGGTTGACATCGGATAGCTGATGATCTTTCCGACGGTCGGCATGAGCGGCACGGGCAAGATCGCCCCTGAGAAAAGAACGGCGGGAAAGCAGAGCATCGGCAGCGCGAGCGTCGCCTGGGTGGGGTCGGTGACCGCGGCCGAGGCGAGGAGTCCGAGCGCGAGCGCGGCGGCTGCGTCGAGGAGGAGGGTGACGGTGAGAGAGCTGTACGTGCCGAAGCCGGCAGCAGGAAGGCGGTCGGCCGCGCGCAGGATCCCGAGCATCACCACGGTGACGAGGAGGAGGAGCGGCAGCAGCACGGCCACCTTCGAGAGCACGTACGGGACGATGCCGAGATTGACGAGTCGCTCGCGCCGCACGATCGGGAGCTCGGTGCAAATCTGAAGCAACCCGTACGTGAGCCCGAAGAAGAAGCCGCCGAAGGCAACCCAGAACAGGATCATCACCGTCGCGCTCGGGCTCGGATGGGCGAAGTCAAAGGCGCCGGGCTGAAAGAGCACCGCGAGCATGGCGACGACGAGCAGCGGCGAGCCGAGCACGATTGCGAGTGTGAGTCGGTTGCGAACGAGGATCTCGGCATTGCGGCGGGTCAGCGTCCACCACTGGCCCAGAGGTCCAGCGCTCGGGCGGGCGGCGGGCGGTGCGTTGCGCGTGTCCGTCGCCCGTCGGTCGGTTGCGGCGAGCTCGTCCGCCGCGGCGAAGCGGCCGCTCCATTGCTCAGGAGTCGCCTCCGTGCTGAGCCGCTCGTAAACCTCTTCGTAGGCGTCGACGTCGAAGTGCTGCTTCGCCCGTTCCGGCGTGCCGACGAAGGCGAGGTGGCCGTCGCGGGCGAGGAAGACGACCTTGTCGCAGATCGCGATGTCGTCCGGCGTGTGCGTCGTCAGCACGACCGTGCGGCCGGTGTCGGCGAGGCGGCGGAGCTGCCGCATCAGCTCCGCGCCCGTCGCCGGGTCGAGCCCTGAGGTCGGCTCGTCGAGGAAGAAGACGTGCGGTCGCGTCAACAGCTCGACGGCGATGCTCGCGCGCTTGCGCTGTCCGCCGGAGAGGGCGCCGACGCGGACGCGGGCGCGCTCCGTCAAGTCGAGTACGTCGAGCGCATCGGCGACCGCGCGCGCGATCTCGGCGCGCGGCGTATCAGGCGGCAGACGCAAGTCGGCGGAGTAGCGCAGCGTCGAGGCGAGGGACAGCTCACGGTGGATGATGTCTTCCTGCGGCACGTAGCCGAGCGACGATCGGTAGGCGGCGAGGTTTCGGTAGTAGTCGACCCCGTTGTAGAGGACGGTCCCTTCATCCGCCGGCCGCACCCCCGCGATCGCGTCGAGGAGCGTCGACTTGCCGGCGCCGCTCGCGCCGGCTAGGGCGACCAGCTCGCCCGGCTCGATCGTGAAGCCCACGTCGTGGAGCACCTGACGTCCTCCGCGCACACACTTCGACAGTCCGCGGAGCTCGATGCGGAAGCCGCGTTCGGCAGGTGCTGCCTCGGCAGGGGCGTCGACCCCGGGACGGAGCTCCCGCAGCGCGTGGTCGAGCGAGCGGTGCTGCTCGCGCGCGCGACCGAGCTCGACCGCGTCGAGCACCCACAGAGCGCAGCGAGACTCGGCCGTTGCGGTCGTCCGAAAACTCGGCCCGCCCCAGAGCACGGCGTCGCCGAAGGTGTCGCCGGGGCCGAGAGTCTCGCTCTCGCCCGCGGTCCTGATCACGGTCCCGGACTGGATGAGGAAGAAACGGGTCGCCGGATCGTCTCGGCGGTAGAGAACGGTTCCTGCCTCGACCAGAAGCGGTCGCATGAGGGCGGCGAGGAAGCGCAGCTGGTCGCGAGGAAGGCCCCACAGGAGGGGAGCGGCCCGGAGAGAACGAACACGCCGCCCGAACTCACGCCAGTCCTGGTCGAGGGCCGCCTCAGCTGCCGCGGCCGGATTCGCTCGTGTCGTCACGACGGTTGGGCCACCTGCCGCGCCACGATACGCGGCGTCGATCACGCGTGCAATGACCGACGGTCAGGTCGCGCCAGGGCTCGGATGCGCACCGCTCGTGACCCCGAAGCGGTTGACGTGGTCCACCCGGGCTCAGGTTCGCCCCTCAATTGCGATGAACGGCGCCACAGGTACCCCTTCTGATCGCGCCATCGGCGTCCAGTTCGAATCGCGTCCGTGACCCGAGGCAACGACTGCAGTTCTGCTCAGCAAATAACGCGGGGAAGTATCTGAGGGCACCTCGTCTTGACGACGTCCTCGAACACGGTCGGGCTGCGCACCATCCGGCCCGCTCCGGCCGCCGCCCAGGCGAGGTCGGCGTCGGCGGCGGCGACCGCGTAGAAGCCGGACAGGTCCTCGTCCAGGTTGAGGATCCGCCGCAGCTTGGCGAGCAGCGGATCGGGGTTCTGGAGCTTCGGCCCGAGCACCTCGACGTTCGCGACGCCGGGCTTGCCCTCGGTGACGAGGGCGGTCCGGGGCCGGCCGCGTGGGAGCGCGACGGTGGCCCCGGAAGGTGCGGGCGTCCTCGTCGATCTCGTTCGGCGGCAGGTGCGCGACGCCGTGCGAGACGAGCGTGCGCCAGAGGTCGACGGGCTCCCCGGCGGGACCCGCGAGCGGGATCGTGAGCTGCACGGGGAGAATCTGCCACGTGGCGATCCTCCCGCTGCCGTTTACCGCGCGTTTACCGCGTCTTCCTATCCTCAGCGGCTGGAATGTCCCGCTAGACGAGGAGGAGAGAGTGTCGATCAAGATCACCAAGGTCGAGAGCCTGAAGCTCACCATGGTCTGTGCTGGTGAGCCCTGCTACCCCGGGTCCTCCTAGGCCAAGGTCGCGCCCCGGTCGCGCCTTCGTGCGGCCGGGGCGTCCCGCGTGCAGCCGCGTCCGCAACTAAAAAGCTACTCGCGCCGGATCGGCGAGAGCGCGATCGCCCTCGTACCGGACACCGGCATCGAATTCACGCTCGAAGACCCCGAGGGGCAGGTTCGAGCGCTGCTCGACCTACTCGACGGTACGCGCACCGTTGACGAGCTCGCTGTGGCGCTGGCCGCCAGGTGGCCGGAACTGACGACGGCAGACGTCGTTCAGGGTGTCGAGATCCTCGACGGGGCGGGAATGCTCGAGGATGCGGACGCTCAAACGACTCTGAGCAGCCCGCAGCAAGAGCGCTATTTCAGCAACCTTGCGTTCTTCGGCACGTACAGCTCCTTGACCAGGAGTCGTTACTCGTTCCAGGAACAGCTTTGCGCCTCGCGTGTTCTCCTGCTCGGCGTGGGCGGCCTCGGCTCGACGCTGCTGTACAACCTGGCGGGCCTGGGTGTCGGATACATCAGGCTTCTTGACTATGACACGGTCGAGCTGAAGAACTTCGCACGCCAGTTCCTCTACACCGAGGCGGATATCGGCCGGTCCAAGATCGAGCGGGCTGCGGCCCGCGCCCGCTCCTTCAATTCCGGGCTCGAGATCACGGTGGTCGAACGTCGGATCGAGGAGCCTGAGGACGTCTCTCCGCTCCTCCAGGACGTGGATCTCGTGCTTGCCGCGGTCGACCAACCGGCGCAGGTCCGCGAATGGGTGAACGATGCCTGCACGCCGGCCGGCGTTCCGTTCGTCACCGGTGGCTTCCAGCAAGCGCGGGGAATGTACTGGTCGGTTGATCCGGGTCGCAGCGCGTGCCAGGCTTGCTGGCGGGTCGCCAGCAAGCGCGAAGGGGTGCCCTCCTTTGAGCAACCCGAGCCGATCAATCGAGGGATCGGTCCGGTTGCAAGCGTGTTGGGATCGCTGGTGGCGCTCGAGGCACTCCGATACCTGACTCGTTTCGCCGAGCCGGTCTCCGCCGGCAAGATTTGGCTCGTCGACTTCGCCAGCGGTCAGGTCGAGCCAGCGTTCGAATGGCCCAAGCTGCCTGATTGCCCGGTTTGTGCACCAGCGGGAGCCGACCACCCACAGGTCGCCGTCGCAGCACAGCGCGGATGACGGAGACCGCGACAGCGGCCCCGGCGGCTCCGACTCTCACATCGTCGACACGGCTCACGCTACGTCCGATCTCCGTCGTTCCCGAAGGGGATGAGTTCATGGTCGGCGACCGTGAGGCCGGCATCTTCTTCTCGATCCCGGAGATCGGCGTCGTTGCGTTGCGCGAGCTCGAACGGGGCGCGACGATCTCGGAGGCAACGGAGGTCGCCTCGACTCGCGCCGGCCAGGACGTCAACGTCCTCGAGTTCGCGGACGTGCTCGTCCAGTCGGGCCTCGTAACGGCGATCGACGATCACAGCCTCACCACCGAAACTGCTCGCCAACGTTTGTGGCTCGAAGGTCTCCGGCCGGAGCTCGTTCGCCCGTTCTTCTCGCGCCCCGCCTGGGCCCTCTACGTGCTCCTGTTCCTGTTCTGCCTCGTCGTCTTCGCGCTCCAACCGGCGTACTGGCCTTCGTTCGAGGATTTCTTCTTCTATCCGAACCCTGCTGTCTGCTTCGCAGTCGTGCTTGGGGTCAACATCCTGTTCGCCGGCCTGCACGAGCTCTGCCATTGGCTCGCCGCGCGGGCGGCCGGCGCTGGAGCATGGTTCCGGATCAGCCGGCGCCTGTTCATCCCCGTGTTCGAAACCGACCTCTCGCAGTTGTGGTCCGTTCCACGGAGGCAGCGCTACAGCCCATTCCTCGCGGGCATGGCCTTCAACACCGTCGTGCTGGCCATCTGCCTCGCCCTGCGTGTCGGCTGGGGAGAAGGCTGGATCGAGCTGCCGCCGCTCCTTGTCCGTTTCCTCGGGGTGCTCGTGCTCGTCAACGTGATCGGCCTTGCTTTCCAGGCATTCGTCTTTCTGCGGACGGACCTCTATGCCGTCCTGATGACCGCGTTCGGCTGTCGCAACCTCTATCGCATCAACCAGCTCTATCTGAAGAGCAAGTTGCGCAAGCTGGGAACGGCGGAGACCCAAGAGCTTGACGAAGCGCATCCGCGGGACCGACAGGTCGCGCGCTGGTTCTCGCTCATCTACCTCGCCGGGCTCGCCGGCGCCCTCTATTTCTTCCTCGCCTTCTTCATCCCCGGCGTCGTGATCATGGCCGGCTGGATGATCCTGAGCGTGACGCGGGCACCGGTAGCGAGTGGAGCCTTCTGGCAAGCACTCGTCATCGGGCTCGTGCTCGGGTTGCAGATGCTCTTGCCGCTCGCTGTTCTCTGCTGGGAGAAGATCTCGGCTCGTCGAGCAACGGCGTGAGCGAGTCTCTCCAACGCTGGTGTTGGCGTGTGGGTGCCCTCCTCCTCCTCGGGCTCGTCCTCTATCTGCTGGTCGGCACCTACAGCTCGATACTTCGTACAGCGCTTCACTTCGATCTAGGCTCGAGCGCCCAGGCGCAACCCGATTCGAACGTACCCCTCCCGGGACGCGCCGTCCCGATCCTCGACAGTCCCCACGTCCCCTACACCGGCGCCGATCACCCCCCTTACGACTCCGTTCCTCCGACGTCGGGCCCGCACGTCCCTTGGACCGTGGCTCCCGGCGTCTACGAGGAGGGAATTTCCGAAGAGCTCCAGGTCCACGCTCTCGAGCACGGCCACATCCTCGTGCAGTACTCGGCCGCGACGTCACGGAGCACCGTGGCGCAGCTCGAGCTGTTCGCTCGTCACAATACTCGCAACGTGATCGTCGCCCCCTACTCGAAGCTTCGCCGCGGGATTGCGCTGACCGCGTGGGGCCGGATCGAGTTGTTGTCACGACCTGACGAGGCGCGGATGCAGCGCTTCGTCGACCGCTTGGCGGGTCGTTACAACCATGGCTGGCAGAAGCCGTGACCGGTTCCTCTTCGGCGCTCACGTTCCACGCGCTCGGCCCCGTCGAGGTTCGCCGCTCCGGCCGCGCGCTTCCGCTTGGCAGCGCCAAGGAGCGGACTCTGCTCGCCGCTCTGATCCTGAACGCCAACGCTTCCGTGCCGCGCGAGCGCCTGCTCGACGCTCTCTGGAGCGGTACACCGCCCAAGAGCGCGGCGAAGATCGTTCAAGTCTACGTCTCTCGGCTGCGGCACATGCTCGGCGAGACTGGCGTCCGCTCGGAGACGTTGCGAACCGATGGGACCGGCTATCGCCTCTGCGTCGACCCGGACCGGATCGACGTCAAACGTTTTCAAAAGCTCGTGCGCCGAGCTCAGACCGCCGCTGAAGAGGCGGACGCACAGACAGCCGCGCGCCTCTTCACCGAGGCGCTGGCGCTCTGGCAGGGGCCTGCGCTCGCGGACATCGTGGATGAACCCTTTGCTCGCCGCGAGCATCTCCGCCTCGAAGCGCTCCGACTCGAGGCGCTCGAGCGTAAGTTCGATGCTGAGCTTGCTCTCGGGCGCAGCGTCGAGCTCATCTCAGAGTTGGCGACGCTCGTCGCCGACCATCCACTTAGGGAACGGCTCCGCGCCCAGTTCATGCGTGCGCTCTACCGTGCCGGGCGGCAGGCGGAGGCGCTCGCCGTCTACCAGGAGGGCCGCGCGGACTTGCGCGCGGAGCTCGGTCTCGAGCCGGGTCCGGCCCTCCGTGAGCTCGAGCGCGCGATCCTCGCGCACGATCCTTCACTCGTCGGTCCGGGCGACGCTCTATCGGAAACCGACTGCGGAACCCTGCGGACGAACGTCGTCACGCTCTATGCGGACCTGACGGGTCGCCTGGACGAGCTCGAGGCAGATGTCCTTGCGGTCGTGCTGGCGCGGTGGGCGGAGATCGCGGCGGACGTTATCGGGCGCCATCATGGCACGCCCTTCAGCCTCGTCGACGGCAGCGTTGCGGCGGTCTTTGGGCTGCAGGCCCGAACGGAGGACGACGCGTTGCGGGCGCTCCAGGCGGCTCTGGCTGTGCTCGAGGAAGCCGCATCCGCCGCCGGGTTCGAGGCACGGGCCGCGGTCGCCTCGGGTGACCTGCTGATGGTCACGGATCGGCCTGCTCCATTCGTAGGGGGCGGCATCACGCTCGCCGCCCAGCTCGCGCACGCTGCCGGGATCGGCGAAATCGTCGCTTCCAATGCGATCGCCGAAGAGCTCGAGAACGCCGCTGTCTGGATGCCTCTTCGCCCGGACCGTGGCAACGGAGTCGAGGGCTGGCGCTTCGAGGCATTCGTGCAGCAGCGGCGGCCGGTTACACCGGAAGGAGCGTTCGTCGGTCGTGCGCGTGAGCTCGGACGACTCGAACGATTGGTCGGGGAGCGGGGCCGGGCCGGGGGCTGCGACTCCGTTGGGATCGTCGGGGAACCCGGGATCGGGAAGAGCCGGCTTGCCTGGGAGCTCGGACGGCGAACCGGCGACGCGGCGAGGATGCTGGTCGGAAGCTGCCGGGCCTCCGACGGGAGCACGTTCCTGGCTCTGGCGGAGGCGATCGAGCAGGCGCTCGGCAGCATCGACGCCGAGGCGCTGGCCGGTGCTCTGGAAGGCGACCCAGAGGCGCGGGTGATCGCGATGCGCGCCGCCGGAGCGCTCGGTGACGGTGAGGCGTCGGGCCGGGACGAGACGTTCTGGGCGCTCCGGCGTCTCCTGCAGGCACTGGCGCGGGAGCGACCGCTTCTCCTCGTCCTCGACGACGCCCATCGCGCCGAGCCCATGCTGCTCGAATTCATCTCTCATCTGCACGAGAACGTCCGAGACGGAGCGATCTTGGTACTTCTCCTCGCGCGAACCGAGCCGGATCTCGAGCTTCCCGGCTCGACGATCGAGCTTCGCCCGCTCAGCCGGCGAGAGAGCGAACGTTTGCTCGAGCAACGCACGCTTTCCCCGGTCCGCGTGCGCCTGCGAGAGCGCGTTCTCAGGCTCGCGGAGGGAAACCCGCTCTTCCTCGAGCAACTCCTGTCGCACGCCGCGGAACAGGGAAGCCGCGCGGGAGCGCTTCCCGCGACGCTCGACGCCCTGCTGACGGCACGTCTGGACGCGCTGCCTGAGCTCGACCGCGTTCTGCTCGGCACGGCGGCTGTCATCGGGCGCGAATTCTCGCTCGAGCCGCTTGCTGCGCTGGCTTCCGAGTCGAAGCAGCTTCTCGCCGCGCGCTTGGCCGAATTGACGCAGCGCAGGTTCCTCCGAGTCGGCCGGGCCGAGGTCTATTCGTTCCACCACGGGCTCCTCCGCGACACGGCCTATCGGATGCTTCGTACGAAGACGAGGGCGGACTTGCACGAGCGCTTCGCGACGTGGCTTGAACGCCGATTTGGAACGAGCGCCGAGCGGGCGTACATCGCCGGTTCGCATCTGGAGCGTGCGCACGAGTACCGCCTCGAGCTCGGCTCCCCGGAGGCCGAGACGCGCGAGCTCGGGATCCGCGCAGCCGAGAAGCTTTCGGTTGCGGCCTCGCGAGCGCTCGTGCGCTCCGACATGCCGTTCGCTGTCGATCTACTGACTCGCTCGGTCGCGCTTCTGCCCAAGAGAGATCGGCGTCGAACCGAGCTTCTCCTCGAGCTCACTCAGGCGCTGCGCGAGGTCGGCGACTACGAGCGCGCGCGGGCGACCATGGAAGAGGCACGCGAGCACGCCACCCGCGCAAACGACCGCGGCCTCCTGGCCTGCGCCGCCCTCGCTCACCTGCAGCTTCGGATCCAGGCGGATCCGGAGATCTCGCCCGACGAGGTGGTGGCAGGTGCCGAAGACGCCGTGAGGGTGCTCGAGGAGACGGGGCATCAGGAGTGGGCCGCGAAAGCCTGGTACGTTCGAGCGCTCGCGCCCTGGTTTCGTTCGCAGGCGGAGGACGCTCAACAGGCGCTCGAGCAGGCAATTGCGATCGCCCATCGCGTTGGTGCCGTCCGCACGGAGACGCAGGCACTCGTGCTCATGTTCGGCGTTGTCTTCTCTGGCCCGCTTCCCGTGCCGGACGGGATCCGTCGTTGCGAGGAAAACTTGGCGACGCGCGGGCGCGAGCGACGGATCAGCGCATCGACGATGCGCGCTCTTGGTCTGCTCAGGGCTATGAGCGGCGAGTTCGACGAGGCGCGCCGGCTGCTTGCACGCGATCGGGCGATCATGACCGATCTCGGTCTCCTGCCGGCGGTCGGCATCGCGTCGTACGCCAGAGGTTTCGTCGAGCTCCTCGCCGACGACGCGCTCGCCGCCGAGCGAGAGCTGCGCGCCGGCTACGAGAGCCTGCGGCGCTTCGGCGATACGTGCCAGACGGCGATCGTCTCCGCGCTGCTGGCGGAAGCCCTCTATCGGCAGGACCGGCACGACGAAGCGCTGGCCTGGTCGCAGACGAGCGAAGGCGACACCGGGGTCGCCGACAACGACGCCCAGAGCACGTCCAAGGCGGTTCGCGCCAAGGTTCTCGTGCAGCGCGGAAACTTCACCGAGGCTGAGGCGCTCGCACGCGAGGCCGTCGCGATCACGGACGAGACCGACTTTCTGAACGCTCGCGCCGACGCGCGGATGGACCTCGCGGAAGTCCTTGCGGGCGAGGATCCAGCGCAGGCCCAGCCCGTCCTCGAGGAGGCGATCGACCTCTACAAACGCAAGAAAAACACGGTTTCGCTGGCACGTGCCCGCGAGCGCGAGCAGGCGCTCCTGCTCGCGGCTCCCACTCTCTAGGCTGCTCGCGCTTCGGGCGGGAGAGAGAATCTCCCACGTGGCGATCCTCGGCATCGACGTCGGCGGCACCTTCACCGACGCTGTGCTGCTCGAGGACGGCGAGCTCCGGACGGCGAAGGTGCCGACCGCGTCGAATCAGGAGGAGTCGGTCGTGGCGGCGGCCCGGGCGGTCGGAGCCGGGGGCGTCGAGCGCTTCACGCACGGGACGACGGTGGCGACGAACGCGCTGCTCGAGCGCAAGGGCGCGCGGACGGCGTTCGTGGCGACGGCGGGCTTCGAGCACCTGCTGCATCTCCGGCGGCAGAACCGTGCGCACCTGTACCGGCTGTGCGCCGACCATCCCGAGCCCCTCGTCCCGCTCGAGCGCTGCTTCGGCGTCCGGGAGCGGATCGGTCCCGACGGCGTGCTCGAGCCGCTCCAGCTCGGGTCGCTGCCCGAGATCGACGCGGAGGCGGTCGCCGTCTGTCTCCTGTTCTCGTTCCGGGACCCGAGCCACGAGCGCGCGGTGGCGGAGGAGCTGCGCGTGCGGATGCCGGCGGCGCGGATCGTGGCCTCCCACGAGGTCGCGCCCGAGTTTCGCGAGTACGAGCGGGCCTCGACGGCGGCGGCGGACGCCTACCTCGGGCCTGTGCTCGCCCGTTACCTGGGGGCGCTGGCCGGGGCGTGCGAGCAGGCGGGGCTGCCGGAGCCGCTTGTGATGCGCTCGTCCGGCGGCGTGGCCACGCTTGCCGAGGCGGCCGCGCATCCTGCCTGGGTGCTCGTCTCGGGGCCCGCCGGGGGTGTCGTCGGCGCGGAGCGGATCGCTCGGACCGCCGGATTCGAGAACGCGATCTCGCTCGACATGGGCGGGACCTCGACCGACGTCTGCCTGATCGCTGGCGGCCGCGCCGAGCGGTCGGCCGAGCGCTCGGTGGCCGGGCTGCCGATCCGGCTACCGACGGTCGACCTGCAGACGGTTGGAGCAGGCGGGGGGTCGATCGTGTGGCGCGACGAGGGCGGCGCGCTCCGGGTCGGGCCCGAGAGTGCGGGTGCCGACCCCGGTCCGGCGTGCTATGGCCGAGGCGGCATGCGCGCGACGGTCACGGACGCGAACCTGCTGCTCGGACGGCTGCCGGACCGGCTGGCTGGTGGCTTGGAGCTCGACCGGTCGGCGGCCGAGCGGGCGCTCGACGGGATCGATCCGGCCGCCGTGGTCGAAGCGGTCAACGCGGAGATGCTGCGCGCGCTTCGCGTCGTCTCGGTCGAGCGAGGCCACGACCCGCGCGATTTCGCGCTAGTCGCCTTCGGGGGAGCAGGCCCGCTGCATGCCTGCGAGCTCGCCGGCGAGCTCGAGATCGGGACTGTGCTCGTTCCGGACGCCGCAGGCGTCCTCTCCGCGCTCGGCCTCGTTGCAAGCGACGAGCGGCGGGATCGCGTGCGCTCGTACGTGTGCCCGCTTGCGGAAGCGGGCGAGCTTCCCGCCGGGGGCGAGGCGGATCTACGCTACGCGGGCCAGTCGTTCGAGCTGCCGGTGCCGCTCGGGGACGGCCTGGCCGAGCGGTTTCACCGCGCGCACGAGGAGCGCTACGGGTACGCGGACCGCGGGCGCGCGATCGAACTGGTGGCCGTGCGGACGGCGGAAATCGTGCCGGGACCGGACATCGAGCTGCCTCCGGGCCCGTCGCTCACGGTCGAGGGCCCGCATCGGGTCGAGCTCGAGGGCGCCACGACGTGGGTTCCCCCAGGGTGGGTGGGGGTTAGGGATGGTCCCACATTGCGGCTGGAGAAGGCGTGACGAGACCGTGAATATTCGGCTCCAGGTTCTCGGCAGCTCGCTCCGCGCGATCGCGGAGGAGATGGGCGCCGTCCTCGTCCGCTCCGCCTTCTCGGCCAACATCAAGGAGCGCCGCGACTGCTCGACCGCGCTCTTCGACGACCGCGGCCGCCTGATCGCCCAGGCCGAGCACATCCCCGTCCACCTGGGCGCGATGCCCGATGCGGTCGCGGCGGTCATCCGCGAGCAGCCCGGCCCCGACGACGTCTTCGTCCTCAACGATCCGTACTCAGGCGGTACGCATCTCCCCGACGTCACGCTCGTCTCGCGCACCGAGCTCGGCTTCGCCGTCAGCCGAGCGCACCACGCCGACGTCGGCGCCATGGAGCCCGGGAGCATGCCGGCCGGGTCGCGTGTGCTCGCGGACGAGGGCGTGGTGATCCCGCCTACCCGGCTCGACGGCGAGACACTCGACGCGCTCGTCTCGCGCATGCGGAACCCGGAGGAGCGCCTCGGCGACTTCCGGGCCCAGCTCGCCGCCCAGCGGCTCGGCCGCACCCGTGTCGCCGAGCTCTGCGCGCGCCGCGGGCGCGACAACGTCGCGGAGGCGATGGACGAGCTGTACGCGTACTCCGAACGGATCGTCCGCGCCCGGATACGCACACTCCCGGAGGGGCGCTACGAGGCAGCCGACGTGCTCGAGGGGCCGGCGGGCGAGCTCGAGATCCAGGCGACGGTGGCGATCGACGGCGACGAGATCCGGATCGACTTCGCAGGCACGGCGCCGCAGCACGACGGCAACCTCAACTGCCCGCTCGCGGTCACGCGCTCCGCCTCGTACTTCGTCGTCCGCTGCCTCACCGATCCCGACGTGCCGGCCTCCGGCGGGGCTTTCGCGCCGGTTGCGGTCACCGCACCGGAAGGGTGTCTGGTCAACGCGCGCCCGCCGGCGGCCGTCGCAGCCGGGAACGTGGAGACGTCCTGCCGGATCGTCGACGTCCTGTTCCGCGCCCTCGGGCAGACGGTCGATGTGCCGGCTCAGGGCCAGGGGACGATGAACAACCTCACGTTCGGGAACGACGGCTTCACGTACTACGAGACGATCGGCGGCGGACAGGGAGCGTGCCCGGATGCGAACGGCCCCTCGGGTGTCCATGTGACGATGTCGAACACGCTCAACACGCCGGTGGAGGCGCTCGAGCTCGCCTATCCGCTCCGCGTCGAGCGCTACGCGCTCAGAACCGGGTCGGGCGGAGCGGGACGCCGCCGGGGTGGCGAGGGCGTCGTCCGCGAGCTACGCGTCCTCGAGGACTGCCGCGTCTCGATCATCAGCGAGCGCCGTGCGCACCCACCGAGGGGCGAGCGCGGCGGCGCGCCGGGTGCGCCGGGACGGAACCTCGTCAACGGAGAGGAGGCGCCGTCGAAGCTGACCCGCGACCTGCGCGCCGGCGACGTGGTCACGATCGAGACTCCGGGCGGCGGCGGGTTCGGCCAGTAGGCTTGCGGTATGGGTGAAGCTGCGATCTACATCGGCCCGCGGTTCGAGCTGCCCCAACCGGTCGAGCGGGTCGAGGCGCATGCCGGCAAAGGCCTCCAGGGCAACCGCTACTACTGGGAAGGTGGAGGAGCGCCCGCGGGCAATGCCCTGACCCTGATTGCCGCCGAGGCGCTCGACGCGTTCACCGAGGAGACGGGAATCCCGCTCTCCGCGCAAGAGAGCAGGCGCAATGTCGTCACGCGCGGGCTCGATCTCAACGCGCTCGTCGGCAAGCGCTTTCGGGTCGGTAACGTCGAGTGCCTCGGGATCGAGCTCTGCGAGCCCTGCGACCACTTGCAGGCGATGACCCGGCCGGGCGTCCTGAGAGGAATGGTGCATCGAGCCGGCCTGAACGCCGACATCCTCACCGACGGGGAGATCGCAGTCGGCGATCCCGTCGTCGGGACTTCCTGAAGCACTCCCGCCGTATCTGAGGCGTGCCGGTACGCACGCTCGGTTTCGCATGCGCGATCGTCCTCGTTGCCGCCTCCGCGGGGCGCGGCGAGGGACGAGCTGGCGCTTCGGAGCGCCGTTCTCTACTCGATCGGAATCTCGACCAACCCGTACGGACGCAGCCATCCGGAAGGCTTTGGGGTGGCGACCGGGTTGCTGTCGGGGAGGCTCGAGCGGGTGGAGATCCGAAGCCGCGAGTGCGGCGGATTCCCGGGCGCGGAGTGGCCGAACCGCGGCCGCATCCTCGTGCACCGCCATGCCCCGCCGCTGCGGAGTCCCGCGATCTTCTCCTATCGATCGGGGCGACTCGTCCCGAGCGGGGTCGCTCCCTTTTCCGGGCGGCAGCGCCTATCGCTGGTCGCCTGACTGGAAGCGGGTCGCGTTCGAGCCGCCTGCTCCGTGCCGCCGCGGCCAGCGCTCGCTCTTCAGCTGCTACCGCGGAAGCGGCCGCATCTTCGTGGCCGGCCTGGGACCGATCGCGAGCGGGACGTTCGGCGGCTGGATGCCGGATGGGCGCTTGGTCTTCTATGCCGATATGAAGGCATGGGCACGCGGGGACGCGACGATCCTCGACCTGAGCACACGGCGGCGACGGAACCGTCAACGCTTCTGGCTCGAGGAACAGCCGATCCGCTCTGCCGACTGTCGCTACCTCGCGGTGCGCCGAGGCGTGAAGAACCGGACGAAGATCATCGTGTCCCTCGCCGGCGGCCGCGTCGTCCAGACGCTGACGACGCACTACATCCTCTCCATGTTCGCCTGGTCGACGGGCGGGCACCTGCTCGCCTACACGACGAGCGGATTTCCCTTCCCGCACCAGCTCTTCGTCGTCGATCCAGGCCACGAGCCGAGGAAGATCTTTGCTACCGGTCGCCGCCATTTCGACTGGATCACAATGGTCGCCCGACGGCCGCCGGTTGCTGCTCGACGGCGACGCTGCGGGCGGCTGGCGAGTGTTCTCGGCCCGAACGGGAAGGCAGCTGCGCCTGCTGCCGCGGCTCGGCGGTCGGCCGCTCTGGTGCTGCCCGGTCAACGAGTACCGGGGCAACGGCCGTTGACGTAGGGTTGTCCCGATGGAGAGCCCGGTCAAGGTCGCCTGCGTCCAGGCCGAGCCGGTGATCTTCGAGCGCGAGGCGACGATCGAGAAGATCGCCAGGATCTCGAAGGAGATCGCGGAGGAGGGCGCATCGCTCGCGGTCTTCCCCGAGACGTTCATCCCCGTGTATCCGTCCAGCCGCTGGGCGCGGTTCCTCGCGGCAGGCAGCGGCGGCAAGGAGGTCTTCGGGCGGCTGGCGCGGGAGTCGCTCGAGATCCCGGGACCGGCGTCGGAGCGGCTGGGGGCGATCGCGCGCGAGGCCGGGATCTGGCTCGCGATCGGAGCGAACGAGCTCGAGCGCGGAACGATCTACAACGCGCTGCTGCTCTACGGCCCGGACGGCGA
>WNGE01000683.1_pt1 | contig 44577 bp, 49 predicted proteins | sample 5400651 | NCBI WGS metagenome assembly WNGE01 (sample SAMN13153370, study PRJNA577476) | soil metagenome | isolation source: 60 cm soil or saprolite under grassland replicate 2 | place: USA:California | collected 2016-06-15 | reverse complement strand
TCGCGCCTATCAGAAGCACGAAGGAGGGCAGGAACCCGGGTTAGTGGCCCACCTCCCAGACTCGGTAGCCCGTGGGGAACAGGGACACCAGGACCACCCCCTGCGACAGTGAGGCACTCGGGAGCATCTTCGGGAACAGCAGGTCCACCACGACGGTCCGGCTTCGCACCAGGTTGCTGCACTGGAGCGGGGTAGATGCCCACACATTCAGCTTGAATTTCGCCAGCCATGCCAGCTCCACCACCGCTGGGCCGAAGCCGCGGTAGAGGAACGGCGCCTGAATCCGTGCCTGATCCGCTGCCCGGTCTACGGCGTCCGGGGGCAGGGGAAGCGGGCGGGTCTTCGGGCACCGGCAGCACTCGACGGCAGCGGCGGTCCCGGGCTTCGCCGCGTGACGCCCCGCTGCCTGCGTAGGCGCGGGCTGAAATGCCAGCACGCTGGCAAGCACCCCGGCCAGCAAGACCGCCACCATGGCGCTGATGACAAATACCCGCCTCATCGCCCTCACCTCACGTCGTTCACGATGGGCATCTTGCAAGTACAGACTGCGCCGGGGACGAGCACGTTGGGAACCATGCCTGGCCCGCTTCGTGTCGTTGCCTGGCGTTCTGGCTGCTGGCCGGCATGATCGCGGTTTATGACGCAGAATGCTGGGGTGGCTGCCGAGGGCCGCTGGGCTGACCAGATCTCGCTGGGGGTGCTGGCCTCGTCGGTGCCGCGCGATGTTATCGATGATGTGGTCGCGGCCGCGGGGCGGCAGGCGAAGCGGTCGGATGGGAAGCTGCCGCCGCATGTCATGGTGTATTTCGCGATGGCCATGGCGCTGTTCGCGGAGGACGACTATGGGGAGGTCGCGGCGCGGCTGGCCGGCACGCTGGGCTCGTGGGGTGCTGGGATGCCCGGTGGGGGGCGCCGACCTCGGGCGGGATCACGCGGGCGCGGGAGCGGCTGGGTTTGAGCCGGTGCGGGACATCTTCGCCCGGGTGGCGGCGCCGGTGGCCGATCAGCTGACCCCGGGGGCGTTCCTCGGGGCGTGGCGGCTGATGAGCATCGACGGGTTTGAGTGGGATGCCCCGGACACGCCGGGCAACGCGGCGGCGTTCGGGTATGCCGGGTCCGGGCCGGAGCGCCCGGCGTTCCCGAAGGTGCGGGTGGTGAGCATCAGCGAGTACGGCTCGCACGCGGTGGTGGATGCGGAGGCCGGCGGCATCGCGGGCAAGGGCGCCGGGGGAGCATTCGCTGGCCCGCAAGCTTTACCGGCGGCTGGAGGAGGATTGGCTGCTGATCGCCGACAGGAACTTTCATAACTGGGCGGACTGGCGGGCCGCCGTGGCCTCGGGAGCGGATCTGCTGTGGCGGGTGAAGGCAGACCTGACTTTGCCGGTGCTTCAGATCCTGCCCGATGGCTCCTACCTGTCCGTCCTGGTCAGTCCCAAGATCAGGGGCAAGGCGCGGCAGGCGCTGATTGATGCCGCCCCCGCCGGCGAGGCTGTGGATGAAGATAAGGCCGCGCTGGTCCGCGTGATCGAGTACGAGGTGCCCGGCCGTGACGGCGACGGCAAGGGTGAGCTGACCGCGCTGATGACCACCATCACCGAGTTCACCGCGGCGCCGGCCGCATCGTTGTGCGGCTCGGCGTAATAGGAACAGCCTTGCGCGGTCTGACCTTCGCGCTCGCGGGCGTGCTCGTGATCGAGGCCGCCGTCACCCACGATCCGTCAAAGGCGGGAGGAATCGACAAGGCGCTGCTTACACTGCGCAACCAGCCTTCGGCGAATTCCTGCTGATCCTCGCAGCTCTCGGCTTGATGGTCTTTGGCGTTTATGGCTTGTGCGAGGCGCGGTGGCGAAGAGTGTGACCTCACATGAAGCCTTGGCCGTCGCGTTACCAGGTACCCCACTTCAGGCTGGGTGCTGGCAGGGACGGGACCTTGAGGAAGGCGGGCGGCCCGGTAAGGTCCAGCGCACCGAGCGGCGAAGCCGCCGCGGCGTCCCGCGCGGTCAGCGCGGGCAGGTTCCATTTCTCCTCAAGAAGCTTGAGCACGGATGTGTGGTCGAGCACCTCGCTGAAGACGTAGTCCGGCCGCGCGCAGGGTGACACGATTACGGCTGGTACCCGGAACCCGTACCGGTCGTAGCGATGCGGCCCTTTCGCCATGTTCTCCGCACTATGGACCATTCGGGGAACGAAGAGCCGCAGTAAGGTGTGAAGCCGCGTTGGGCTTCCGATGAGGCTGCGTCCCTCCACATCATCGGGCGGGACTGCAGCGGGCGGCGAAACATGATCGTGGTAGCCGCCGTGTTCGTCATACACCCAGATCAGCAGGGTGCGGCGCCACCCCTTGCCCCGCATGACCCTGTTGATCACCTCGGCGGCAAAGCTCTCGCCCTTCCGAATATCTTGCGGATTCTCCTCGGAGTAGACATCGAAGTCGGGGTCCACAACGCTGAACGCCGGCAGCGTTCCATTGTCGGCATCCGCGAAAAACTGGTCGGTGCCGCGGATGTGCAGCATGTACCGGGCGATGCCAAGCGGATAGACGTTGGCCGTGAACTGGAGGTCTTTTTGAACTCCCTGGGCCACGGCCCGGAAAGACCTGCCCAGGGAGAGCAGCCTGCGCCGGGCCATTCGGCGCTTATGGTGCGCATAACGCCGGACCACGGATTTGTCCCCGGGCACGGCGTGGTAGTTGGCCCAGGAGATTCCGTGCCTGGTCAGCATGTCGAAGATGGTCCCGGCGGGCGGGTAGTCGAGAAGGTCGAACGGCAAGTCATCAATCAGGCCGTGCGCGGTTCCCGCGATGAGGAAGCGGCGGTTGGGGAACGTGGGACCCAGACATGAACTGAACCAATGATCGGCTAGCGGGAAAGTCCGGGCCAGGCCGTAATAGAAAGGCAGGTCATCTTCGGACCAATATCCCATGCCGATGGCGGCATCGGAGTCGGCATCGGCATCGGGCAGCACTTTCTGCGTACTGGCCACGAACCCCTCGCAGGTCCCGTCGCCCCACTGCAGATGGCACGCATGCCAGCTCTGCGAAGGCACCTGCGGGTGCTGGACCGTGGAGGACAGGTGATGCGCGCGAATGGATTCGCCGCCGGTGCCCGGATTGGATACCTCAGGCTCTCCGTCGGCTCCGAGCGGGAAGCCCTCACCGCGGCCGCGCAGCATGCCGAAGTAGTTGTCGTAGGAGTGGTTCTCCATCATCAGAACCACTATGTGCTCGATCTGCGGCAACAGGTCCGTGCCAATGGGTAGCGACGGCGCCGGGCGCGGACCAGGCTCAGGGCCTCCCATGCGACGCGTCAGGCGCTTCAACTCATACTGCTCGAGCCGATTCCACACGATCGCACCACCTTCCGCCCTGGGCATCGCGGTATCTTCTCACCTGCCGCCCCAGTAGCGCACCCTCGTGAACAGGGGATTTCGTCATCCTGGCCGGACTGCCACGCCGCTCGGTCTGCCCGTCGCCCAACCGGGGCCGCCCAGGAAAAGTACGTGTGAACGCTTGCATGGCGGGCAACATGCGGAAAATGTCGCACCGCACCTTCGAACGCCCACGGCGCAGTCTCGTGCCGCTGACCGTGGTCACAGCCGCAGCGGTTGTCTTTACGATCGTGCTCGTCTTGGTGCGCTTGCAGTGGTCACCGTTGGAGTCGGCCGACCACGGTTCCGCCGTCCGTCTCAATCGCCTGATCGCAAGTCACTCCGTGATGGTCACGACGGTCAAGGCGGTTACCTGGCTGGGTAGCGATGGCGTGTTGTGGACTGTCATCGCGGCTGCGGTGATCGTCCTCGCGCTTCGGCGGCGATGGTTGCCGCTGATCCCCGCCATCGCCATGCCGGCCCTCGTCGCGATCTCCCGCGTGTACCGGGGCGAGCACCACCCAACCGACAGCCTCGGCAGTCTGCTCTTTTCCGCGCTCTGGCTAACCGCGGCTTCAGTATTGATCAAACCCAACGCAGATGGACGCAGCCGGACACGTCCGGGCACCTCCATCGGCGATCGGCGCGAACCCGCACGTGCGGCGCCCGTCCGCGGATCTGCGGCGCGGTGAGGATGAGACAGCCGCTCTAGGCATCGGAGGACCCGTCCGCAGCCTTCGCGGGGACGCAGACCTTGATCGAGGAGGGACGGACCTTGATCCGCATCTTCTTGACAGCGGGTCGCGCACCGCCGTCAAGCTCGTAGGGAAACTGCCGACCGAACCGGATGCGGAACTTCTTACCGCGTGCAACCTCGACGAACGGTGACTTCTCGGCCTTACCCAGCGCAAGCCGCCCTAGCGCGCGGGCCCACTCGACCGGATTCCTGGCCGTGACCACACCGAGCTCAAGAAGCCCGTCGTCCGGCTGCGCTCCATGGAAGGCTTCGACCCCACCAACGATCTTGCCCACGTTCCCCAAGATGACGCATGAGATCCGGCCCTTGAAAAAACGCTTGCCGTCCACATCGATGGCCGCCTTCACCCGGCGTGCGCTGAGGTTCCTGGCCCCGGTATAGAGGTACGCCGCGCGGCCAATGCGGTCCTTCATCGCCCGATCGGCCGCCTTGATCATCCGGGCATCGAACCCTGCGCCAGCCATCACCGCGAAGTGCTCGCCGTTCACCCGAGCCCGTATCCAGCGGACAACGTTCACCCTGCAGCCCGACCCGCACCGCCTCGGTGAGATCGGCAGGAACCTGCAGGTTCGTCGCAAGGAGATTCGCCGTACCGGCCGGAAGGATGGCAAGGACAACCTCCGTCCCTGCCACCGCGTCGACACAGCGCTGGACCATTCCGTCGCCTCCCCATACGAAGATCACCTCAGCGCTCTGCGCCAGCGCGTGGCGAGCGTACTGGGGTGCCTTGCGGCTCTTCGTCACCTCATACCAAAGCGGATCGGTCAGACCCTCCCGCGCCAGCACCTCCCGAAGCTCCCCCAAACCGCCACCCCACCGGCACCGCCCACGGCCACGCCGAGAAGAATGCCCAGAGCCAGTTCAGCGGCCGCTGCGGCTGGACCGTGGCCGGCGACTTCGCCTCCCTGTCGCGGCTCCCGCCAGGGCGACCGACACAAAGGGCGTGGTGATCCCGTCGTTCAGGCCGCTTTCGACATTGATCAGCCGGCGAATCCTGGCCGGCGGTCAGCACCAAGAGCAAGACGGCGGTACTCCACTCCTTTATTAGCAAGAACACGACCGCCGCGGCACACCCCAGGCGGGTTAGATACCACGATCCGCGGACGGCTGACCTCAGCCGACGGGTGGCGATGCCGGAATGTCGCTTGGCGGCCCGGCATCGGCGGCCTCGGCGGCGGTCCATTGCGCGCCGGTTTCGGCGCGGTACGCGGCGGCAGCGGCGCCGATGGTCGGGAAGAAATGGCGTGGCTCGATCGTGCGGGTAAGCCCGTACCGTTCGATCTTCCGCCGGACCGGGTCCTTGAGTTCGGCGAATACCAGGCTGATGCCCTCGGCGTTCAGCGCTTCGTCCAGGTCCTCGAGCACGTCGGACGCGGTCGTGTCCACGTCCGTCACCGGCTCCGCTGCGATCACGATCCAGGTGGGTGGCGGGTCGGCCCGGGCCAGCCGCCGGACCTCGTCGCGGAACGTCTTGGCGTTGGCGAAGAACAGCGGGGCGTCGAACCGGTAGATCACCAGGCCGGGCAGGTGCCTGGCGCCGGGGTAGGAGCGGATGTCGTGGAAGCCCTCCAGCCCGTCCACTCGCCCGAGAACCGTTTCGTAAGGCCACCATGTCCGGCGGAAGACGTTGAGAATCGACAGCCCGACCGCGATCGCAATCCCCGGCAGCACGCCGAGCAGGGCGACGCCGCCGAAGGCCGCGATCGACAGCCAGAACTCGGCCTTACGCTGCCGCCACAGCCGGGCCGTGCCAGGAATGTCGGCCAGGGACAGTGAGGCGGTGATCACCACGGCGGCCAGCGCCGGCTGGGGCAGGTTGCGGAACAGGCCCGGCACAAACACGATCATGGCGGTGATCAGCACCGCGCCGACGACCCCGGTGAGCTGGGTCTTTGCACCCGCCCGGTCCGCCACCGCGGTCCGCGACCCGCTGGTGCTGACCGGAAAGCCCTGGAAGAAACCCGCGGCAAGGTTCGCCGCGCCGATGCCGATCATCTCCTGGTTGCCGTGGACCTCCTGCCCAGTGCGGGCGGCGAACGCCGACGCCGTGGAGATAGTGTCGGCAAGGGAGACCAAGGCGATGCCCAGCGCTCCGGCGAACAGCGGCCCGAGGTCGGCCAGCCGGACGTGCGGGATCGTGAGCGGCGGGAACCCCTTGGGAAGCACCCCGACCAGGCTGACACCGTGGTCCGCCAGGATGAAGACCGACGTCGCGGCGATCGCAGCCACCACCATGATCAGCACAGCTGGGACCTTCGGCAGCCAGCGCTGCAGCACCACGATCAGCGCGATCCCGGCGATCCCGACCGCGGCTGCGGCGGCGACCGCCTCGCCGTTCGCCAGCCCCTTGACGAAGCCGGCGAACTCACCGATCAGGCCCTCCGCGCTAACCTTGAACCCGAACAGCTTCGGCAACTGCCCGACCAAAATCGTGAGCGCCAGGCCGTTCATGTAGCCGATCATCGTCGGCTTGGAGATCAGGCTGGCAACGAAGCCGAGCTTCGCGACGGCCGCCAGGATCATGATCGCCGCGACCATGATCGCGAGCATCGACGCCAGCGCGACCGCGCGCTTGGCGTCGCCCTTGGCGGCGATGAGCGGCAGGATGGTCGCGGCGATCATCGGCCCGAGCGAGGAATCCGGGCCAAGCACCAGGATCCGCGAGGGTCCGAACGCCGCATAGCCGAGCAGGCACAAGATCGACGTGTACAGGCCGGTGATCGGCGGCAGGCCCGCAAGCTCGGCGTAGGCCATGCCCTGCGGAACCAGCAGGGTCGTCAGCACGACCCCCGCAATGACGTCCTTGAGCAGCCATGGGCGGCGGTACGACGAAATTACGCGGAGCCCAGGCACCAGATCGAACATGGGCACCACATCCCCGCCGTGGTCGTACACCGCAACTGCAATTTCCCGTCTGGACATACGGGGCGCATCGCCCGCGCAGGATGAGGGCCCACATGCCGGGTCGGACGATCCTGGTGGCGTGACGACTCCCAAACGCGAAAGACCGAGCACATTTTTCACCGGTGCAGCCCTGCCATGACCGGAACCAGCGCGGCACGGCCCGCGGCGCCCGCACAGGCGATGATCGTGCCGCTGGCGCTGGCGCAGTTCATCGCCAGCTATGCCGCGACGAACATGAACGTGGCGATCAGCACCGTCGCCAAGGACATCGGCACGACCGTGATCGGCATGCAGACGGCAATCACGCTGTTCACGCTGACGATGGCCTCGTTGATGATTCCAGGCAGCAAGCTGAGCGGAATCTGGGGCCGGAAGTTCTGCTTCGTGGCGGGTCTCGTCGTCTACGGGACCGGGGCGCTGATCGCGGCACTCGCGCAGGGCCTGGGATTGATGATCTTCGGGTACTCGCTGCTCGAGGGCATCGGCTCCGCCCTGATGATCCCGCCCATCTACATCCTGGTCACGGTGGCCTTCCCCGATGTGCGGTCGCGGGCCAAGAACTTCGGCATCATCAGCGGGGCGGCAGGCCTCGGCGCCGCCGCGGGGCCGCTGATCGGCGGCGTCATCACCAGTTCCATCAGCTGGCGCGCGTCGTTCCTGCTGCAGGTGCTGGTCGTGGCGACGATCGTCTTGCTGACTCCCCGGATTGCCGACCCCGGCATACAGGGAACAAGGCCGCCATTCGACCTGGAGGGAGCGATTCTGTCCGCAGCCGGGCTGTTCTTCGTCGTGCTGGGAATTCTGCGATCCGGAACCTACGGGTGGTTCGCCTCCCGCAAGGACTTCAAGATCGGCGATACGGTTCTGATACCGAAGGGCGGGGTCTCCCCGGTGTGGCTGTTCATTGGCATCGGCGCCCTGATCCTGGTGTGGTTCTTCCTGCACATCCGGACTCGGGAGCACGCGGGCAAGGAACCATTGCTGCCGCTGCGGCTGTTCGCCAACAAGACGGCCAACCTCGGCCTCGGGACGCAGACCGTCCAATGGCTCATCATGCAGGGGTCATTCTTCGTCATCTCGGTCTTCCTGCAGGAGGTCCGGGGGTACAGCGCGATCGAGACCGGCCTGGTGCTCACGCCCGCCACCATCGGGATCCTGGCCTCCTCGGCCCTCGCTGGAAGGTTCGCCAAGCGGCATTCCCAGCGCTGGCTGATCCAGACCGGCTTCGTGATCACCACCGCCGGTATGGCCCTCCTGCTGGCGCTGGTCAGAGAGCACTCGAACGTCCTGACCTTCGTGCCCGGGCTGCTGCTGATGGGCATCGGGGTCGGGGCGATGCTGACCTCGTCGGTCAACGTGGTCCAGTCGAGCTTCCCCGAAGCCGACCAGGACGACATCTCCGGCCTGTCGCGCAGCGTGTCCAACCTGGGCTCGTCGCTGGGCACGGCCCTGGCCGGCTCGCTTCTTGTCGCCGCCTCACACCCGGGCGGAAAGCCATTCGCGCTGTCCATAACGATGCTCGTTGTGATCGCAGTAATCGGCCTTGTCATCGCGCTGCTGATTCCCCGCCAGAAGACCGGGACAACCGCACCAGAGACCGGCGCAACCACACCGGCGACCTGACGTTCCGGCCGCCGTGCAACCCGGCGTGAGCCGTTCGGGATATTGATGCATAACGGCTGCCGCGCGGCGTGCCCCACTGGCAGGTGTCAGCGCGATTGCCCGTCGGCCTCGCCCGCGCTGACGCCGGCTCGCACAGCGGCCCACCCCACAACGGCTGCCCCGACGGCCGGTACTCCGGCGAATGACAGGGTCATCAGCGCGAAGACGGCCAGATAGGCCCACGCGCCGTACGGTGCCGCCGAAGAGGCCGCTGCGATCGCATACATGATGGATGCCTCGGGGCTGTATGTTGCTGCCGGCCGCCCGGCATCTCAACGATCACCTTCGGCCCAGAGACCGCGCGTCCCCCGCGCAGGGTGATGTGCAAGCAGTCGCGCCCCTGTGGTCAATTCCTTGACGGAGCGTGGTCGTCCCTGCGTCGGCGTACCTCGAGAACCTGCACGGTACCTCGAGAACCTGCACGCCGAACACTTCGGTCAGGTGCGCGGCGATCACGTCTTCCAGCGCGATGAAACGGTGCGGCGAAACCTCAAGACACCGCGGCAACATCGGGGGGACCTGCACCCGGGCGAAACTGCTGCCCGCCGTCTGCGGGTCGGCGACGACCACCGCGAGGTTGAGCGACAGGGCCGGAAATGTGGGGGAACGGGTGGGCCGGGTCGACCAGCAGCGGCGTCATCACCGGATAGATGCGGTCGCGAAACAGCAGGCGCAGGCTCCGCCGCTCGGCGCCGGACAACTCCGCCCAGTGCGTGATCTCGATACCCTGCCTGGCCAGTGCGGGCAGCACCACCTCGCGGAAGCAGGCCGCATGCCGGCGCATCAGCTCGCCGGCGACCTCGAAGACACCCTCGGACAGGTGTGCCCGCAGGGGGCCCGGGCCGCGTCTCCGCGAGCAGCCCGGTGGCCCGCCGGCGCGGCGGCCGAGGCTGTGGCTGGCCGGACAGGTCTCTCCGGCGCGGCCATTGGCTCGTTCTGCTTACGTCCACATCCCGGTCCTGAGTAGTTGAATGTGTCCTTCATTCCAGCCGGGCTTCGCCTTGGCCGCCTCATCCCTGCGGGATGAGGCGTTGATCATGCGGCGGCTCATCCGCCCCGGCACCGGGCGACGAGAGCTACGCCCTCACCGGGTGATGCGCTGCCAGCCGCGCAGCAAGATGCTGCTGGCGTGAACGGCCCGCATCGGCCGCACGGTGTCCGCCGGGCACGCTAGGGCGCGAATTTCAGTGTCGTGACGAAGGGAATCACAAATGGACAGGGTGGATCGCGCAGTTCCTCTCGCGAGCCGTGGTCACGGGCTTCCTGTTCGGTGCGGCGATCGACGTCGTGATCGGCGAGCTTCCTAAGCTCACCGGGGCAAAGGTCACCGGGTCGAACCCGCTCCAGGAGCTGTGGTCCTGGCTCGGGACGCTCGGCGATGCCCACCGGCTGACCGTAGCCGTCGGCACAGCTGCGTTCGCGGTCGTCTTCGGGTTGAGAGTGATCGCGCCACGCATCCCCGGAGCCCTCGTCCTGGTCATCGGCGGTCTTGTGGCGTCATGGCTGTTCGATCTCGGCGCCCGCGGCGTGGCCCTCGTCGGAGAGGTGCCGAGGGGGCTGCCGACCCTGCAGGTCCCCGGCACTCAGCTGCTGGCCGATCACCCGAGCACGATTGCCCTGGCGGCGGTGGCGCTCGTCCTCATCGGGTTCTCACAAACCGTCGGCGACGCCAGGACGTTCGCGGCCAGGCACCGCTACCGCATCGGCATCAACCAGGAATCGGCCGCCCAGAGCATGGCGAACGTCGGCGCCGGGCTGTTCCACGACATGCCGGTCTCGACGAGTCTGTCCGCGAGCTCGCTGAACGACCACACGGGCGCGCGCACCGGCCTCGCTTCGCTCACGTCCGGCGTGATCGTCCTGCTCACGCTTCTCGTGCTGGCACCGCTTTTCTCGAATCTGCCGAAGCCCGTACTCGCCGCCCTGATCATCGAGGCAGTGGTCATGGGCATGATGGACGTGCCCGAGATGCGCCGCCTCGCCAGGGTGCAGGGCTTCGACTTCTGGATCGCGATGGCGGCGATCACCGCGACGCTGCTGGTCGGCGTGCTCGCCGGAGTCATGATCGGGGTCGGGCTCTCGCTGACCTGGCTCGTCTCTGTGGCCACGCGCCCCCGGATGCCCCTGCTGGGACGGGAGGAAGGCACGCAGGCCTTCAGGGAGTTCGACGAGCACCCGGCCGATGAGCAGTTCCCCGGGATCGTGGCCTTCCGGCTGGACGGCGGCCTGTTTTTCGCCACCTCGGACGCTTTGGAGGACCGGGTCCGGGAGGTCGCGTTGTCGGCGCCCGATGTCACCGCGATCGTGATCGATTGCGGGGGAATGGATTTCATCGACTCGCAGGCATCGGCGAAGATGCACGAGATCCTCGAGCGCACAGAGCGAGCTGGTGTGGCCCTGCGGCTCGCCCGGCTGAAGCCGGCGGTCCGCGAGCTGCGGCGCGACGGCGTCCTCGATCGCATCGGTGACGACAGGACTCACGGGAACGTCGATGAGGCCGTGGCGGCGCAGATGGTCGCCAGCCAGGGGCGAGATGACGAAGGAGTCGCCGGGTGAGGTGCCGCGGCGTGCGGTGGCTGCCGCAGCTGCTCACGGAGGAGGACCGAGCGTGGCCATCGGGGAGAAAGCTCAGGTCCGTCGGCTGATCGGCGCCATCCGAGACAGCGACCAGGCGGCCCTGGAGCAGGCGGTTTTGCAGCTGAGCCAGTCCCGCCGGGTGCTGGCCCCCATCGCTCTCGCCGTCGGCGCATTCGCCATGCTCTTCGAGGGCCTGAAGCTGCTGTTCGCCAACTGGCGGCTGACCTTGATTCAGGTGCTCCCGGCGATGTGGATCTGGGCCGCGATGTTTGATCTGAAGGCCCATGCGCTGCACGGGAAGACCTTCCACGTCCTGCAGGGGCCGGTCACGATCCCGCTCGTGCTCGGCGTCGCCGCGATCACCACGGCCAGTTTCTTCCTGAACGCCGTCTTCGCGTTCGCCATCGCCGGGCCGGGACCGCCGGCCATCAGGCCCGCGTTCAGCCAGGCCCGCGCGCACCTCGCCGTGATCCTGGGGTGGGGCGCGGCCGTTGGCATTTGCCTCGGCCTTGCCACCGTGGTCTTCGTCCGCTGGGGACTGTGGTGGTTCGCGCTTTCGCTGAGCATCGTCATCGCCGTGATGATGGTCTGTTACATTGCCGTGCCGTCGCGGCTCGTCGGCCTGAAGACCACCTATTCGAGACGGGACAAGCTGACGGCAAGCGCCGTCAGCGGGGCGATCGGCGCGGTCATCTGCACCCCCCCGTACGTCCTCGGCCGGATCGGCCTGCTGATGCTCGGCTCGCACGCGCTGTTCATCCCCGGCATCGTCGTGTTCGCCGCCGGTCTGACGTTGCAGGCAGGCGCCACGAGCGCGGTCAAGGCGGTCAAGATGAGCGCCACGCTCGTCTCAGGGCGCCAATCCCCGGGCGATCAAGCGACATCCCTGCCATCCGGCCCGCCCAGCGTCGGCTAATGGTCGGGCGCGGCTTCGGCGCCCGCTGGTTCAACCGCAGCCGGATCTTCTCCCGGTCCTGTGGGTCCCAGAAGTCTGCCTGCCCTGTGAGCTGCAGCGATGCTTCATGGTGAGCTGTAGTACAAGATGATCGGCTGTGTCCCTTCGCCTGTTCTACCTGATCTTCGTCCGGCTTTGCGGCTGGCTGGTCTTGCTCGGTCGCTTACTGCGCCGCACCCATCCCCGGCCCCGGCTGGACTGGGCCGACCGCGCTGTCCTCGCCGCGCTGACCGGTTACTACCCGCCAGGCTACGGATGCACCGCCTGGTCACACCCGGCACGGTCCTCCGATGGCACTGGCGCCTGGTCACCCGCAAGTGGACCTACCCGGGCCGGACAGGCCGACCACCGGTCAGCCCGGAGATCGCCGCACTCATCGAGCGACTCGCCATCGAGAACCACGGCTGCGGATACAAGAGGATCCAGGGTGAGATGCTCAAGCCCGGCCACCGGGTCAGCGCGTCCACGAGGGATGATCCCGGCCCACAACGCTGGCCAGGACCCGGCCGGCGAGATCGAGTAATCGAGCCCCACACGCGGCGTCAGGGCAGGAGGAGCAAGGCATCGCCGATGGGGCGTTCACCCGTCGTGTCGGAGGGGTGGTTCACCAACGTGCTCCCGATCGTCATCGTGCTGGAGCCCCCGCCGTCCAGGTTCACCGCGTCGCGCGCGCCGAGGGCGTGCATGATCCGAGCCTCCTCCGCGAACGACAGCCCCACGCTGATATCTGGATAGCGCCCATCGGCAACCACCAACACGATCGTCCCGTCCGGCCTCACGCCTGCCAGCGTCCGCGGGTTGCGGTGCTCGCCGAAGTGATAGTAGAAGCTCGGGTCGCCGGGGTGGACGAAGCCCTCGGCGTAGGCCGTGATGTCCGCGGCCCCCTCGCCCAGCAGACGCGGCCCGCCGTTGACGATCCCCGTCTGGGCGGTCGGCTGGAAGACAGCGCACCCGGAGGCCTGTGTGCACAACGGCTGGCCTCCGGACAGCACCTGCTCATGCACTGTGATCCGGTCGCCCACCCGCGCGTGGTCCCGGAGCCACTGCGCGCGCGAGTCCGTGCCCGCCAACACCGATCCATCAGCCGGAACCGACGTCCCCCGCCCCTCGTGCGCGGCGACCACCACGCCCGAGGAGTCCAGCGTCGCCTCGTAGCCGTCCCCGCTCGGAGTCGTCGTGCCGAAGTCGGGCGTGTAGAGGATCACCTCGCTCGAGTCCGTGCACGTGAAGTCATGCAGTGGATTCTCCGTCGGATCGTCGCCGCCCACGCCTCCGCACGCGCGGATCAGCCCCGGCAGCCGGTTGAGCCCGTCGAGCTCCCGTTGCGCGCCGTCCGAGGAAACGATCCCGTCGATCGTGCTCAGCCGAACCACGCGCGCCGACACGCTGGAGCCTTCGGTCACCACCAAGTCAGTGCGGCCATTCACCGCCTCGCTGATCAGCCGTCCGTCGATCACCGATAGGCCCGCGAGGTCGCCCGGCGTGCCGTCTTGCGGCCCCACCACAAAGTAGCCCCCGTTGGTTCCCGCGATCGCGCCGGTGCGCGCCGCGATGCTCGTCAGTTGCTCCTTGTCCGGCACGATGTCGGTGGCGAGGTGCGGCTCGAGCCTGCCCTGGAAGCTCGAAGGGTCGATCGTCATGACGTGCAGGATCCACGGCCCGTCGGTCGTCGAGCCGTCCAGGCTCGTGTAGTCGGTTCTGGCATGGGAGTAGCCGGCGGCCAGCAGCCGCTGGGTGCGGGAGTCGGCCTGGACCTGCGACGAGAAGTGCCCGCTGCGCACGACGTAGTCCTTTGCCCCCGAGGTCGGGTCATCGGGCGCGGTCGGGAACGGGTGCACATAGGCGTCGAAGCCGTCGGCCTTCAGCCGGGCCACCACCGCATCGGCCTCGGCGCTCGTGCCGACCACGTCCACCTCCGCCGTCCAGAAATCGGAGGGGGACATGAAGCCGCGCTCGATACGCGTGTAGGTCACCCCGGGTGCGACCTGCGTCGTGGTCTGGCTCTGCGGGAGGCCCGAGGGGCCGAGCGGCAGCCCGCCCAACGGGTCGCCGGTGGGTAAGGCATCGGTCGCGCCGCGAGCCGCGGAGGCCGACAGGGCCGGCAGCATTCCGAGCGCAAGGACAACCGCTGTGACGAGGCCCAGAACGATGCGATGGATTCTCAACACGCGGCCTCCTCCACAAGCGTCGCTTCGGGGCGGAACTTGCCCGGGAGCTGCTTTCCCGAAACCGTTCGGTGTGCTCTCCGTACCACCCACGGCGTCTCCCCGTCGCCGACCGCGCCGGGGGCGACGGGATTGCGTGTGCTCCTGAGCCGGGACAGGATCGGCTCCCCCTGAGCCGGGCATGGCTGGCCCGCAGATCGGCGGTGATCTCGATCGGGCGACGGCATGCGGGACACGCAGCGCGCCGTTCAGCCGGCCCGTCTCGGCGAAGCTGGTGGCTGCCGACTGCAGGCGGTGGTTCAGATTGTGGGCTTCGGCCCGGGTAAGCGCCGGAGTGACCTCGACACCAAGCTGGCGGGCCAGGCGCATGGCGGCGAACGCCGTGAGCTGGCCGAACCGGTCGGCGACCTCCGCGGCACCCTTGTCGTTTTGCGTCAAAGCCCCGGCCCGCGCGGCATCACGTACCGGTACCCACGACGGGCCCATGTCGTCAAAGTCGGCCGCTCCTGACCGCGGATGGCTTAGATATCTGATGAGCTCCGCAAGAATCCATGCCTGGTCCGGGTCGGTGACCGACCGGGTTTCCTGCTCGATGAGCGCCTCGGTGAGGACTTGGCTCCACGACAGGTGGTGCAGTTGTCGATGGCCATCGGAGGCCGCCTGAATCTAGACTGCTCGGTGTTGGACGGCGCAGGCCGGCAGCCGCGCTGGCCCGCCGGGACCTGCCGGGGAGTTCCGCTCCGGTGGCCCGGGCGGGGGATCCGTTCGCGCCCGTCACGGCACAGGCGCCGACGTGGAGACCGGAGAGGGCCGCGCCGTGTTCGGTGGGCTCTTCACCTGGCGATGTCGCGTGGAAGGAGCGTGACTATTTGGCCGAGGCCCGGGGCAAACGGCTGACGATTATCGGCGGTGGAGTCATGGGACTCATGACTGCGTACCATGCCGCGCCGCTCGCCGATGCCGTGACGGTCCTGGAGAGAACGCGGGTAGGCGACCCCGCCACCGCGTCGTTCTGCCTCACGCGGTCTGCCCGCAACGACTATCTGGATCCGGAGTACTCGCGGCTTGCGTACGAAGCACGACGGCTCTGGTTGGAGCTCCAGGCACGGGCCAGTGAGCCGGTGCTCATCGACTGCGGATGCCTGAACATCGTCAAGAACAGCGTGACTCCGGATCTGGCCAGTACCTACGCGGTGCGCAGTTTTGCTGTTCTTGAGCAGTTGCAGCTGCGCCGTGAGGCTTTCTCGGCTGCGCAGCTGCGGCGGCGGTTTCCACAGTTCGCTGCCGACGTGGGACGGCTTGATGTTGATGCCGGATTCATCGACGTTCCCGCGGTCACCCGTGTCTTGCAAGAAGCCCTGCGCGCTCGTGGCGTGCGCGTGCAGGAGAGCGAGGTGGTGCGCGGCATTACCCGGTCCGGGCGCAGGTGGAGCGTGGCCACCGAGTCTGGAGACGTGGTATCTGACGTCCTGGTGATCACCGCCGGCCTGGGTACCAACGACGTGCTCGGGCTGCTGCCTGGCTGCTCCGTTCGCTTTCCCCTGCGGCCGGATCGGCCCGTGCAATCCAAGTACTTCATTCCCGCCGCCGGGGTGCGTGGCCTCTTCACGGAGCAGGCGCTGCCGGTGTTTGCATATTTGGACGTCGGAATCTACGGGCATCCGCTGTATGACGGGAAGACGCCCGGCGTAAAGATTGGCTTCTACAATCCGCCCGGCGCAACCCTTGTGAAAAGCCGAATTGGGAGCGTGGAAGACTTCGTGGCCGAATGCATGCCCGGGCTTGGCGGCGCGGAGGTGGTTGACGTTGCTGAGGCCAGCGGCGTGGATGTCTGCTTCTACGACCTGGTGGGGGACGATGACTTCATTATCGGGCCCGTGCCGGGGGTAGCTGATGTCTTCACCGGGGTGGGGTGGTGTGGTACGGGTTACAAGTTCGCGCCGTGGGTGGGGCGGGTGCTAGCTCAGCTCGCCATTCAGCAGGGAACTGTGTACGACATCCATCGTTTTGCACCCCGCCGGTTTGCCAGCGGGAGTGCGGCGGGCTTCGCAGCGGCGGGAGGTACGGCATCATGAACGGAACCGTGCAGGCGGGGATCGTGGCGCGGCTGAAGAGCGGCCCCGTGCTCGGCGCGGAGGGGTATGTCTTCGAGCTGGAACGCCGGGGCTACATCAAGGCAGGCCCGTACGTCCCGGAGGTTGTGCTGGACTTCCCCGAGGCGGTGAAGGAACTGCACCGTGAGTTCCTGCGCGCAGGTTCGGACGTGATGGTCGCGCTCACCTACTATGCGCACCGCGAGAAGCTGCGCGATATCGGCCGTGAAGGCGACCTGGAGGCCATGAACCGGCAGGCCGTGCGGATTGCCCGCGAGGCCGCACAGGAAGGCGGCGCACTGGTGGCGGGCAACATCTGCAACACCTGGACCTTCGATCCGGATGACGCTTGCACCAGCAAAGCCGTCCGCGCGACCTATGAGGAACAGTTGACGTGGGCGGTGGAGGAGGGGATCGATTTCGTGATCTCCGAAACCAATGACTACCTGGGCGAAGCATTGATCGCCCTGCAGGTCATACAAGAGCTGGGGTTGCCCGCGATGGTGACTCTGGCATCGACGCAGCCCGAACAGACGCGAGATGGCTACGACTACGTGGAGGCATGCCGCGCCCTGGCCGGCGAGGGTGCCACGATCGTGGGGTTGAACTGCGATCGGGGACCTGGCTCGATGTTGCCGCTCGTAGCGAGAATACGGGATGCAGTCGACTGTGCGGTCGCCGCTCAGCCGGTGCCATATCGCACGAACGCAGCCTCCCCGACGATGCAGTCTCTGAAATCTGAAGGTGTGGAGCGGGTTTTCCCGCTCGCGCTGGAGCCCTTTCTCTGCACCCGCTTCGAGATGGCGCACTTTGCCCGCGCGGCGCGCGATCTTGGCGTGAGCTACGTGGGCATCTGCTGTGGCGCCGGTCCCCACCACTTGCGCGCCATGGCCGAGGCATTGGGCCGTGAGGTTCCGGCCAGCAAGTACTCGCCGTCGATGGAACTGCACCCCATGTTCAAAGATGCGGTCACGGCGAAGGACGCGACATTCCTTCAGGCCTGGAACGCCTGACTCGAGCGGTCTGGTCGAGTCGCGTGCTGATCCGGCCAGGCGCCGGACAACTGGGCTGCCAGGGCTGCGGCTTGAACAGATCTTCCGACGGGCCGCGGAGAACTTGCTGCGCGGCGGTAAGCCAGAACCCACCAGCAGCGCCACCGGCGACGCCCCGCGGTTCATCTTCGCCACAACGCCGCTCCTGCCGAGACGACCGACTGGCCCAAGGCCGCGACGGCAGCTCCACTGGCAGACCAGTTGAGGGCATTGCGCGCGGCTCAACAAGACGATGAGGCGCATAACCTGCTGAGGCGGGCCGCGCAGCAGCCAGTGGCCGAGGTGGCCTAACAGGCGACTGCCTTGGAGGATGAAGAGCAGTACGAGGATGTCGATACGATGTCGCGCTGGGCCGCGCAACGGCCAGCCGCTGAAGTGGCCAAACTGGCGGCGGCTCTATACACACCAAACGAGCCTTACCGGACGGTCACCAGGCGCCCTATTAACCCCCGGCGCTATCCTGGAACGTGGGGCGCACCGCGCGGCCGCCCATGGCCGAAACGAACCTGACGTGGGCCGCTGCGCGGCCTGCGGCAGAGGTCACCGAAGTGGTGATCGCCCGGTCGACGCCGAGCCGCCGACGGCGCCGAAGCGGTCGCCGCGGTGCCGAAACACCGTCCCGACGTGGTCCTCATGGACATCCGGATGCCGCAGATGGATGGCCTGGAAGCCACCCGGCGCATCATCGTCGCAACCCGGCCGGGGCTGCCGGATCATCATCCTGACCACGTTTGACCTCGACCAGTACGTCTATGCCGCGCTCACCGCCGGTGCCAGCGGGTTTCTACTCAAGGACGTCTCGCCCGCGCAGCTCGTTGCCGCGGTCCGGCTGGTTCGGTCCGGCGACGCGCTACTGGCGCCATCAGTCACCCGCAGGCTGGTGGAGCGGTTCGCGCCGCAGAGCCCCGGCCGCCCGATGAGAGCCCCGGCCGCCCGATGGTGCACAGTGATCTATCCGAGCTCACCCCACGGGAACTTGAGGTGCTACGGCTGCTGGCCCGCTGCCTCAGCAACGCCGAGCAGCTGACCCTCAGCGAGGCGACAGTCACGACACACGTGGCAAGGATCCTGGCCAAGCTGCAGCTCAGGGATCGGGTGCAGGCCGTTGTGCTGGCCTACGAGATAGGGCTGGCGCGCCCGGCGACCTAGGCACCTCTCCGTGGGTTTCTTCGGTGTGCTCACGGAGTCGTCGCCCTGCGGCGAGCGCCCCGGTTCAGGCGGTGTGGGCGAAGGGGTCGGGGCCCGGGTCGTGACCGGTGGCGGCGGCGGTGAGCCGGGCCAGGAAGTGGGGCCAGCCGACGGCGTGCTGGGCGGCCTCGCCGGGCGGCAGGTCGCGGTGCTCGACGGTGACGCGGGTGCCGTCCGGGGTTGCGGTGAAGGTGATCTCGACGGTGCTGCTGCCCGGTGGGAGCCGGTCGGATCCGGCGTGCCCCCAGGAGATCAGCAGTCGGTGCGGCGGGTCGAGTTCGAGGTAGCGGCCCCGCACCGGTATGCCGTTGATGTCGAGGTGGAACACGCCGCCGGGTACGGCGTCGAGCACGGCGTAGTCGCCCATCCACGACACGATGGCCTCGGGCCGGGTGAGGTACGGGTACACCGCCTCGGGTGGAGCGGCGATGTCCACCGACGTCCGGTACGGCGCCACGGTCACGGACCTGCCCTATGGTCGGATTCCACCGCCCGTTTGAGCCGGTCCAGGCCGGCCGGCCACAAGTCGGCGAAGAAGTCGTGCAGCGACGCCATGCCCTCCGGGTCGACCAGGTACAGCCGACGCTGGCCGTCGCGGCGTACTCCGACGAGTCCGGCCTCGCGCAGCACCTTGAGGTGCAGGGAGACGGCCTGCTGGGTGATGTCGAAGTGTTCGGCGATCTCGGTCACCGACCGCGGTTCGTCGCGGACCAGCCGCAGGATCGCCCGCCGGTGCGGTTCGGCGAGGGCCTTGAGGGCGGCGTCGGTCGACATCATCACCATCATGCCGCAGCCAGCGGCGTTAAACAAGCAACCACTTGCACAAGTTTTAGCTTGTATATATGCTCCGAACTGCCATGAAACAGCGATCAGCACAGGAGACCGAGATGCCCACCTTCCGCCACACCATCGACATCGCCGCCACCCCCGAGCGGGTCTGGCACGTCCTCGGCGACCTCACCTCGGTCGACCGGTGGATCCCCGGCGTGACCGCGGTGACCCGCACCGACACCGGCCGGATGTGCACCTTCGATGACGGACACGTCCAGAACGAGCAGATCCTCGACTACTCGCCACCGACCCACTCCTACCGCTACGTCATCGACGGGGCGCCGCTGCCGGTCCGTGACAACACCGGCACCTTCACCGTCGAAGACGCCGACGGGCAGGCCCGCGTCGTGTGGGAGTCCAGCTTCGTCGCCCTCGACCCGGCTATGGCAGCTCAACTGGCCGAGATGTGGGAGCCCTACCTGCCGATGGTCCTGGCCAACCTCAAGCAGCTGGTAGAACGCCGATGACCGCACCCGCAGATCCTGCCGACCCGCCCATAATGGAGCTGTTCGCCCGGATCGCCGACGAAGCGACCCGCAGTCGGCCCGGCATCGAACCGGCCCGATGTTCGGCTCACCCGGGCTGAAGGTCCACAACAAGACCTTCGCGATGCTCGTCCAAGGCCACCTCGTGGTGAAACTTCCCCGCGGGCGGGTCGACCAGCTTGCCGCCGCCGGTACCGGCGACCGGTTCAACCTGGGACACGGACGCATGATGCGGGTATGGATCAGCGTGAGGCCGGCCGATCCGACCACCTGCCGGGGCCTCGTCACCGAGGCACTCGCACACGTCTCGGCAACGAACCAGCAGCCCGGTCGGTAGTCAGATCCGTCACCACGGTGCGGCGCCGGACCGACCGGGACACAGCGCCTCAGCCCGTGGCTTCGAGCCGGTGCTTGATGGCCTGCTTAGAGGCGAGACTGTCGCGATGCAGCGCCTGCCATCGATCAGCCACCTCACCGTTCTACAGGCCCATGTGCGGATGGGCCCAATATCCAGGCCGGAGGTCTGGGTGACACCGGCAGGGCTCATGTGGTCGGCAAACACCCGCTGCAGCGTGTGCCACGTCGCGGCGGCCCCTGGCGAACCCGCAACCGGGCGACGACGCCCTGACGATCCTCACGGACCTCGCACACAACGGCGACGGCATCCACCCAGGCGGGGCGTGGCCGGTCCTCACCGGGCCGCTCATGGCACCCGTCTGCCACGGCTTTTTGCGCGGTCAGCCGGGAGTCACATCGATGTCGATGTCGATGTCGATGTCGATGTCGACGACGGCCACTGGCTGGCGCGGCCGAAGGACCGCGCCAGCTCCAGACGCCATTGAGCGCGGCCAGCCCGCAGGCCCGAAACGATGGCCCGTTCGGCGGCGAGCCGTGGCTCGGGGGGGCCTCCGCCCGGCACGGGGGCGGGGGCAGCGGGGGCCCGGTCTGCACCGTGACCGTGGCCACGTCCTCGCCGGAAACGGCGGTGGCCGACCATGTGTTGCCCGATCCGGCGTACGACGGCAGCGGTATCTCATGCTGGCCTCCCGCGGTGACGGTGATCCGCCGCGGGAGGCCAGGGACCTCAACACTCACGTGCCGTCTCCGATCAGCCGGCTGAGGGGCATCACGCCGGGCCGATGACCGGGCCTTCGTGCCAGCCTGCGCCGTCACGCCAATAGTGCTGTAGCTGCTGGTCGATGCGAAGGACGATCACCGCGAGGTTCATTCCCCACGACGCCTCGCCCAGCCGCGCGACGGCGAGGACGTCGTGCCCGAAGTCCGCGCTGTGCCGCCATTGCAGGTCGCCCTGGTTCCACCGCCACCAATGCTGCACGATGCCGCCGACGGCCACACAAAGCTCGAAGTTCCCGGGCGGGCCGCCCTCGTCGGTCATTCCGTACTGCCCCTGCACCATGACCGGGCCGCTGTCGCAGCCGGCCCCGAATACATCGCCGGCGTTCCAGATAAAGGTTGGCTCATCGCGCCAGAAATGCTGCATGGTGCCGTCGGTGCGCACCGCGACACATTCCAGGTTGCCGTGTGGGCTGCCGAAACTGCCCTGCACCAGGCTCGGTCCCGAGCGCAGGATGCCGCTGCCGAACCGGGGACCCTCATGCCAGCCGGCTCCGTCGCGCCACAGGTGCAACAGCTGCCCGGCGTTGCTCACCACTACCTCGAAATTGCCCGGCGCGCCGTAGTCACCCTGTACGAAGCCTGGCACACCGTCGCAACCTGCCGGGCCGAAGACGCCGCCGTCGTTCCACGGCCCACCGCCGCCTCCGCCGGTCCACCAGTGGTGCAGCTGGCCACTTGTGGTGAGGTAGACCAGCTCAAGGTTGCGGTCAAATGTCGTCCCGGTCAGGGTGGGGCACACGGCGGCGTCGGTGGCGAAGGACGAGGCGGTTCCCCAGGTCCACGGCGGTCCGCCTTCCCGCCAGCGGTGCAGCACCCGACTGCCGTTCGAGCCAGCGACCTCGAGATTACGGTGCAGCGCCCCGTTGCCGCTTTCGTACAAGTTTCCGTTGTGCAGCCGCCGCTTGGTCCACGGGTCGGGGTTGACGTTTTGGACACCGCTGCGGTCGTAGCTGTCGATGTTGCATTCCCTATAGGCAATCCAGCCGAAGCCGCTCATCCCCCACCAGGTGCCCCACGAGTTCTTGCAGAGCCAGGCGCCCAGGGCGTCGTCGTAGCCGACGATGAGGAACAGGTGGCCACCCCAAAGCGTGTTGGATGGGTCGGTGCTGCGCCGGTATACACCGGAACCGACCCCGCTGAAGTCCTGGTACACGTCGATATAGGTCACCAGCGGACCCACGGTGTCCAGCCAGTTCTTCGAGTCGGCCACAGACACCGAGGTGAACGCCGGGCCCCGCACGGAGCGGCCAGAGCGGTCCGGCGCCGGCGCGTACGTGCGCGCATCGGTGTGCCAGGGCCACGACCCCGGGTCGCAGAGGCCGTTGTTTGCGAAGAAGTTCGGGACCTCACCCTCGTTGGCGGGGTCGGCGCAGCCCTTGCCGACCCCGTCCCGTGGGTCTCCCTCCGACAGCCTCGTCCATATCGCGTGCTCGATGCGGACCATCGATTCGACGAGCGCCACACCAGCGAATGCCCAACAGGAGTTGCACGGGTTCTGGTCCCGGGTGCTCGTGATCCAGTTCTGGCCAAACCGGCTGCGCCAGTCCACCGAACTCGGCGGCGCGCCTGCCTCTGGCGGCGCCGCAGCAATGCCCGCGGCTACCTCGTCCAGCCCGAGTCGGCGCAGCAGGCCAGCCGAGAAAGCACCGCTGACCTGTTCGGAGCTGACAAGTCCCCGGCTCGCGCGCTGGAGCGCGAGATGTGGGTTGGTGCCCGCCCCGAGCGCAGCGAAGTCCACTCGCGGTGAGCTGTTCGCGCTGATCAGCCCGGCCGGATCAGCGCCGAGCCTGGTGACCGGCAGCGGTGCGTCATCTGGCAGATCCCGTCGCGTCTGCCAGCCAAGCTGCTCATTCTCGATGAGCGCCCTCAGTTCGCCATAGGTCCTTGGCACAACCGTCCCCCTTGCGTGAACAGGCCGACGTGCACCCCCGCGGCAGCGATCACGCGGCCTAAGATGATGCCCTCATCTGAAATAGAGCGCTCCGGGCCGGAGCCGGTACATAAACCCCGGCCCTAGCACCGCCGCAAGGGTCAGGCACTGCTGGAAAGATTCGGCTGTCCCACAAGCGGGCCGCCAAGGCGATCTACACCTCCGCGTGGACGATCGCCGTCGGGTGCGGCACAGACAGCAGCTCGGTGAACGGCATTTGATCGAGGTCGGCCAGACGACAACCCGGCCGAGCTAACCATAAAAGTCGGCCCGCTCAGCCCAGAGGGCTCGGGCACGCGCACCGGCGCGCCGGCCGGACAGCCGACAGAGTGGCCGATTCGTGCGGCGGCGGCCATCAATCGATTGCGGTTGTCATGCGGCCTGTGAAGGTGCACGTGCGTTTGACTGCCGCGTGCGCGCCGGGCATCAGCCGATAGCATTACCATCGCGGTCGGCAGACTCGCCCATGGCCGAGGATTCGGACATGGTGCTGGTTCAAGTCGTCAGCCTTAGCGACGGTCGGCCTTCCTGCCCGGTGACAGCCCGCGGCAGCCGTTCAGGATTATTAGCCTTACCGCACCATGACCTGACGATCGCGAAGATGGGGCAACTGACCCATGCGACCGGACGAGCTGCCTCGTTACCTTTCGATCAGGGATTTGAGGGATGACGAATCGAGGCAGCTCACCTGCTCGAGGGTCAGGGTCACGCGTCAACGCCGCGATCGAAGCGGTGATGGCGCGACCTTTGGCGCTGGCCGAAGGCACCGAATGGACGGTCAGGATGCATCCGCCTCGCGTACCAAGCTGGAGGAGCATCTCCCAAGCGATGAGCTCGACCGCCACCACCTTCGCTTCGCGGATCAACGGGCAGCAGGAGACTGCCGCGTTTGTGATCGATCGCGGCGCCGATGTCAACGCGGAACCGTCCGGATTCACGCACCGAATAGCCATAGTGGACTGGGCCGAGCACCATCCCGAATTCGTGCAGTTTCTGATCCAGCGAAGTGCCCGCCCGCCAGAGCTCAAGCCCGACGAGAGTGAGGAGAAATCCAGCGGTTAGCCGACCGCGGGCCGGCAGCTGCTGGCGCCGGCGCGCCATGGGTTACCGCACGGCGCGACGTCAGCTACGGCGAGGATGCCTCCCAGGTCCGCGCCACCTACGGACCCCAGGTCATGGCCACCCGTACAACCTCGCCATCGCCGCGCTCAAGCTCGCCGGGCACACCGCCGCCTGCCGCCACCTCCGGCGCCGCTGCGCGGCCGGGCTCCGCCCGGTCCTTGACCTGCCCGCCCGCTCGCCACGGACATGGCAGCTACCGGGAAACAGCAGACCGCCAGTCCACGCACGCCCGCAGAACAGCTATAATCCCGCATAACCCCAGTTCACGCCCCGCTTGACACCGGCCCGCTCCTTCAGGGATGAATGCTTACCCATGGACAGCACGGCCCGAGGGTAAACCGTAGGGAAAAGCAGAATGGCCGGACCTCGGCGAGTCCGGCCGTTCTGCTGAGCTAAGCACCAAGCGCGACACGCCAGGCACCGCTCGCCCTCGCCGACGTGGACCCAGTCTTTAGCGTTGTGCTTTCTGGGTCTGCCTTAATAAGCCAAGCTTCCCCGTCACCTTACCCTGATTCGATCGCCAACGTGGATAACATCGGGGTCCTTAATGGACGGATTCAGCTTGAGAATCGCCGGGATTGTGGTAGTGAACTTGGCCGCGATCGCGGTGAGCGTGTCACCGCTGACGACGGAGTGCGTCACCACGGAGGACGGTGACGACGGTACCGTCGGCTTCGTCCCCCTGACGCGCGCCAACGCGGCCGTGACCTGCGCCAGAGAGAGCGCGAGGTGGACATGATTGAGGTGCGCGGCGTCAGTCGCCGCGCCGAAGCTGGCGATGCGCTGGCCATTTTTGACATAGAAGCCGTTATCGTCGGCGAACGGTGTGGTGTGGATTAGCTCGACGATGTGAGCCGCGCCCGGTATCACGTCCTCGAACCAGCGCGCGAGGTCCCGCATGCGAACGTCGCCCTTCCCGTTGGCATGGTCGAGGGCGCCGAAGTCGATGGCGGCAGCCGGTGAGTTTTCGTACGTGAGGTGACCGTAATGAAACGAACCGTTCGGCCGTGGACCGTGGTCACCGTCCATGCCGGAGGTTACGTAGACCTCATGCGCCTTGGGGTAAAACGAGGAAAGCTCGACAATGCGTGTGCCCGTCGAGTTGAGCTCGACGGTCTTATAGACGTTCAGCACGCCGACCTTGTTGCTGGCACCCGTGCCGACAGGGACACGGGGAGTCTTCGGCGCGGTCGCCGGTGGGGCATTCATTTCCTTATAACCTCCGACTCATTGTGACGCTCGTGGTGTCTCCGGTGAGGGCTTCTGCGGCGAGGGCTCGGCGATGTTCCGCTTGCCTGGTCAGGAGGCGGGCGGCTGCGCACACCGCAGGTGCGGTGCGCCACAGGTCACACCCCCCGGTTCCGTCTCGGCACTGTGCACCCCCCACGGGAACACCGTTGTCAAACCTCAACCAGACGGAGGGCGTCAGTAGGCCCCGTGATGCGTCGTAACGGCTGCTTTTTTAGACGAGAAGCACACCTCCTTGTGGTGGGCCTGGTACTGGCGCAGGATCCGCCGCAGATGGGCCTGGTTCCAGATGAGGGGGGCGGTCGAGGAGCTCGCGCCGGCATGCTCCGATCCAGGGTTCGGCGATCGCGTTCATGCGGGGCGTCCGCACGTTGCAGGGGCACGGTCCGGATCCCGGCATCGGCGAGGACGGCGTCGGATGCGGCGGTGAAGTTCGAGCCGCGGTCGCGGATCATGAACGTGACCCGGTGCGCCTGCTCACCGAGGTCCATGATCGGGTTGCGGGCCTGCTGGGCGGTCCAGGCGCCGGTTGGATGCGGGGTGACTTCGGAGGATGCGGATGCGCCGGGTGGCGTGCTCGGTCACGGCCAGGGCGTGGGCATGGGTGCCGTCGGGCAGGCCGGCCATGAAGAAGCCGCACGCCAGGATCGCCTCGGCCTGGCAGCGCAGGAACTGGGACCAGGCTGGCCCGGTCCGGCGCGGTGCGGGCCCGATTCCCGCGTTCTTCAAGTTTCCCATACCGTCGGCGCCGGGACTCGCGCTCCCAGCCCGGCCAGTTCGCCGTGGATCCTGCGGTAGCCCCAGTCGGGGTTCTCCCGGGCCAGCCGGAGCGCCAGTGTCTTGATGTTTCGGCGGGTGGCCGGTCGGCCGGTCTTGCCGCGTATGGACCTGGCGGCCCAGCGGCGGCCGGCGATGTCGCGGTGCCAGCGCAGGATCGTGTCCGGGGTGACCAGCAGCCGCAGCCACTGGCGCCGGGCTTTCGGTATCACGCTGAGCAGGGCCGCGAGCAGTGCGCGGTCCGCCCAGTTGAGCCTCGGCCGGCGTGGCTGCCGCCGTCGCGGGACGGTGAGCTGGTGGCGCGGGATCAAGATCTCGGCGGTCTTCCACGTCTCCTCGCGCCGGGCCAGCCGCAGCCACGCGGCTAGCCGCGTGATCAGGAGGAACACGAACCGCAGGCACATGATCGGTGATCATCACAAGCCGACTGCTGGGCGAGCAACTCTGCTGGTAAGAGCCGTGCATGCCATTCTCGGCACGCACACTGGGTGTGCACGGTGCGCGAGTTGCCGCGGCCACGGTGGGTCGTCGGCTTCGGAGCGGAACTGGTCAGCCTCGGCGGCCTGCTGTTCGGCGGTGGCCGCGGGCCTGTGATAAGGCCGGCCCCTCCGATGGTCTAACCGGGTGGAGGACCAAGCCCGGTGGTCCAGCCGGGTGGAGGACCGAGCCGGTGGTCTAACCGGATAGAGGACGGACAAAGACCCGGAGTGGAGCGGCCGATCATGCGAGGCGGCAACGCGGGGCGTTCCGTGGCGGCGTCGGCGCCCGCGGCCAGTGACGCGTTCGAGGCGTTTGTCCGGGACGTGGAGCCGCGGCTTCGCCGTGCGCTGGTGGCCGCCTACGGCTTCGAGGACGGGCGGGACGCAGCCGCTGAGGCGCTCGGTTACGCGTGGGAGCACTGGGAACGCCTCCATGACATGGCGAACCTGCCCGGGTATCTATACCGGGTCGGCCAGAGCCGCCGCAGACGGTTCCGGGGCGTGCTGTCCTCTCCGACAGATCGGGCTGGGACCAGCACCGCTTCGAACCCAGCTTACCCAAAGCACTGGCCGCGCTGTCATGGCGTCAGCGCCTGGCCGTCGTGCTCGTACACGGCTACGGGCACACGCTACGCGAAGTGGCCGAGCTGACCGGCATCAGGCAGACGACCGTGCAGAACCACGTAGAGCGGGGACTCACCCGCCTGCGCGCCATTCTGGGAGCAGACAATGATGGCTGAGCTGGCAGATGAGATCCGCGACCTGATCGAGGACCGCGCCCGGCCCATCACGTTTGGCGAGATCGCGGGCCGCAGGCTCGCCGCACCTGCCCCACAGCGCCCCGCGAAGCGTGGTTTTCGCCCTGGCAGGGCCGCTGCGCTCGCTGCAGGTACCGTCGCGATCGGCTGCGCGGCCGCCATCACCGCGACCCAGCTCGGCGGCGGCCCAGCCCCCAAAAACCGGGCGGACCACCGCTGCCTTGCTCACAGCCAAACGGTGCGCCACATCGCGCACTCGTCGACGGCCGCGCTGGCCCAATCCGGCAAGGTACGGGTCACCTACCGGCAAATTCTGGACCGCAGGACACAGCAGTCCGGCACCGACGCGATCACGTACTCGGGGCAGAATTTCAACGTCGCCATATACGGGCCGACTGGGACAAAGCTGATCGCCATTAACCGCGCCGTCAACGGCCAGGCGTACCTGTATGTCAGGGGGCGAACCGGCCGACTGGAGTGGTATCACGACACCGGGCCAGGCGCGATGACCCGCATGTCCATTCCCGACCCGACGACGCTGCTGCGCGCAATTGCGCCGGAAGCGCGGCTGGAGCGCGTCGGTTACCAGGTGATCGGCGGGGTGCGGCTGGCTCAGCTGCAGGCAACCGACCTGCGGCGCCTTCCGAACCTCAACCGCAGCTTCGGCCAGTACGTCGCCCGCTACGAGCACGTCAACTCGCTCGATATTTGGGTCGACGGTCGCGGCATCGTGCACCATGTGAATATCACCTTCCAGGGAACCAGGAAGGTCTGGAACTGGAACATCCGCGTGGCACACCATGGCAGGAAGCTTGAGATCGTCACGCCGCACGGTACGGTGCCGTTCAGCGTGCGGGAGCACGCTGTTCGCCGGAGATATCCAAGACCACGGCGGACAGCGTACGCCGGGCCCGCGAGCAACCTTAGTGACGCGGGCAGCAACGTTTCCTCGATGCCTACGGCTTCGTGCCCGCGATCCCGGTGGTGTTCTTGATCACATGCAGTTGGGTTCGCCGCACACCGGTACACGATGGCGGTCTTACTGTAGGTGCGGCATCCATGGGGCATGCCGAGCCGCTGTGTACCGGGATGCGTTTGCACGATCAGCCGGTGGTGCTGGCCGGTGGCTGCAGCGAGGACGACAGCGCCTGCTTGCCGCTGCGGCTTGGGCATCGCCGCCGCCGCCGGACGGCAGCAGCGGCTCAGCCAGCAGCTAGGACAGCTGGCCGCCGAACGCTATCCGGTGATCGGCGGCGAACTGTTCGAACGTCCGTGGGGGGCGGCCAGTCAACTTGGCCACCTCGCCGGTGACCCCGGCCCCGTGGCCGGCTGCCAGCAGCGTGTTGCCCTCAATCAAGGCGTCGGCCAGCCATCCGGGCAGGCCGACGCCGGCCAGCGCCTGACGAAAGGCATCAGGCGGGAGATCGACATAGCGCACCTGTCGCCCGACGGCCGCCGACAGCCGCTCGGCCACCTCCGCCGCCGACAGGGCCTCCGGCCCGGTCAGCATGTAACTGTTGCCCTGGTGCCCAGGGCAGGTGAGCACCTGGGCGGCCACCGCGGCGATGTCGCGGGTGTCGATGTAGCCGACCCGGCCCTCACCGGTCATGCCGTACAGCACGCCTTGGCCGGCCACGGGCTGCGCCGACATGAGGAAGTTCTGCATGAAGTAGCTGGGCCGCAGCAGGGTGTGCGCCAGGCCCGATTGGGCCAGGTACTGCTCGATCTGCGCGTGCCAGCGGCCGAACACCAGCCCGGCGTCCGCGTCCGCCCCCGGCACCGACTGCTTGACCACGTGAGCGACCCCGGCCCGCTTGGCCGCGTCAATGACGTTTTGTTCCTGCTCGGGCTGGCGGGGGCTTGGCGGCGACAGCAGGAACAGGTGGTCGCATCCGGCCATGGCCGCATCCAGCGTGGCGGGCTGCTCGAAGTCGCCCAGGGCGATCTCCAGCCCTAGGCGCTTGATCGGGGCGGCCTTGTCCGGCGAGTGGATCAGGGCCCGGGCGGGTGTGCCCGCCTCGGCGAGCAGCCGCACCAGCTCCGAGCCGACGTGACCGGTGGCGCCGGTGACCAGGATCATGACCTCACCCCCGCTGTGCCGGCGCCGGCGGCGGTGGTGTCCACCACACGGTGGGTGAAGGCGTCGACGTCGCCGCTGGCCTCCTCGACCGGCTCCAGGTAGAACCGCACCGAGGCCAGGAGGCCGTCGGTGACGCCGAAGATGGACACGCCCCGCATCAGGAACGCGGCCCCATCGCGCCGGGTGCCGGAGATGTCCCACTCCGTCCACACGGTGTCGCCGTCCACGGTCATGCGCGGCACCCGCGCCCGCAGATCCGGCACGCCGGCAAAGATCTGGCTCCAGTTGTTGCGGACCTGCTGGTTGCCCCGAAAGCCCCGCTCGGGATGGGCCGGCCACTCGTTGACGTAGTCGTCGGCGAACAACGCCACCATCGCCCCCAGGTCGTGGGCGTTGATCGCCTCCAGCAGCCGTTCGACCACCACCGCCGGGCCCTGGCCCGCTCGGTCCATGACAACCCCCCAAACTCTGTTACACTCGACTGTAACCGATACAGCAGTATGGAACGAAACATTGGCCACCGTCAAGCCCAAGCGTCGTTACGACTCCAGCGGCCGCCAGGCCCAGGCCCGCCGCAACCGCGAGGCCATCCTGGACGCCGCGCAGCGGCAGTTCCTCCAGGGCGGCTACGCCGCCACCACCATCGCCGCGATTGCCGCCGAGGTCGGCGTGTCGGTGGAGACCATCTACAAGGCGTTCGGCGGCAAACCGGGACTGGTCCGCGCCATCTACCAACGCGGCCTGACCGGCCGGCAACCGGTCCCAGCCTTCCAGCGCTCCGACGCGATGCGCGAACGCGAAACCGACCCGCGGACGATCATGCGCAACTGGGGCGCTCTCACCAGCGAGGTCTCCTCGGTCGTGTCGCCGATCCTGCGGCTGGTCCGCTCCGCAGCCGCCAGCGACCCCGACATGGCGGCACTGCTCAACGCCAGCAACCACGACCGCGACCAACGCGCCCGCCACCACGCCCGCTTCCTGAAACAACGTGGCTACCTGCGCGAGGGCGTCACCCTGGGCCAGGCGACCGACATCCTGTGGACCTGCACCTCCGACGAGCTCTACGACCTGCTGGTCGTGCAGCGCGGCTGGTCCCTGCCGCGATTCGCACGGTTCCTCGCCGACTACATGATCGCCACACTCCTCCCCCCGGCCCAATGAGCGATGCCAGGCCCGTGATCGCCAAGCAGCGCCGGGCGGCTCCCCGCGGCGACTCGACCAGATCGTCCCCCGCCAGATACTCCGCTTCCCTCGACGTGCACGACGTTGAGGCTAGGAGCGCCGAGGTAGCATCCCTCGCCCCACCAGGCTGACTCCTCTGCGGGACATGGAGCAGTGTGCCCAGCAGCTCGCCGCATGACCCCTCACGCACTTGACCAAGCCGTGGCCCTTCGAGGGCGTCACTGCGGCGGTCTCGGCCCACTGCCGGGCGATCTGCAGGTTTGAGGGGTAGACCATCGCCCGGCAGCCGCTGTGGGGCATCAGCGGCTGGGTGGTGCTGCTTGATGACGCGGACAACAACGACTGCGCAAAGTTCCTCGCCACCCGGCACGCTGTGGAAGGACCTGGACAGCATCTACTCGATGGGAAGCGTTCCGCGGCACGTTTCCGCCTCCCGCGTGCCTGTCCGGCTGGGCGTGGCGACCACCTGTGGAATCTTCTACCTGGTCGGTGACTGGCGGCGGGTCATGTTCCGCGGAGGCGTCGCCACTCGTTCGTCACTGCACCCATAGCGGCTTGGGGTCTTTCGACTCTAGCGCCGCGGGCGCCTGGCTCTAACGCTCATTGTGCAGGTCGCTCAATTCGCCGGACGACGGCAACGGGCGGGAAAGACATCAACGGGTGGGAAGACGGCAATGGGCGGAAAGGTGCGGCCGTCTGCGTCTTGATTATCTCATTACCACAACCCGGCATAGCCAGGAAACGCTGGCCGGATAGCCATACGGCGGCGAGGCCCGCCAGATCCGGCATCCGGCCGCTACGCCAAAGGAGGCGGTCAGCATGGCGCCAGAGACCGGTTCGGCAGCCACACACAAGACACCGAAGGAGACGCACCCGTGGAGTGTCTTCGTCGTCGATCACCCGCAGCGGTCGGAGTCAGCGTGGTTCACGGCGGCCAAGCGCGTCACGCACCGGATCCTGGCCGAACTCGGCCGTGACGGGTGCCCCTACGGCCCTGGGCCATGGGAGATGCACCACGGCGGGAGCTTATGGGTACGCGGCGCCGACGGCTGGCTGATGTACCTGGCGCGGGCGGGCATTGAGTGGAGCATGCAGTTCTGCGCCCAGCCCGCGAAGGTGGAACGCCTGCGCCGTGACGCGCTTGAACTAGTCCAGGCTTTCCCTGCCACGATGCCCGCGCTGGCCAAGCTCGGCTACGACGAGGCGGAGGAGATCCTCTCAACGCCGATCACAGACGCGCAGACGGTCGCCCGGTGGACCGATTCGCTTTTCAACAGCTGCGTGCCCCTCACCCGCCCGGATCATCAGGGCATCCTGCCCGCCGCGGCGGGCGAGCATCATTACCCGCTTCCGGTGAAGGCGGGTGATTTCATTCGTTTTGACGATTTCCAGTTGTGGGTCACGTTGCCGGATGGCAGCCACGGCGCCGTGACACCGCTGTCTCCCCGCGGTTCCGGGGACGGGCGGGCGCGCCTCGTCTTCGCGCGGCACGGCACGCCCGCGGGTGATGCCATCGCCCTTGCCCAAAGCGAGCGCAAGGCCGTCATCCTGCCACCCGAGCATCCGCTCGCGCAGCAAGCCTTCGCCAAGCAGGTGTAGTTGTCTTTGTAGCCGCTTCCGCCGGTGCCGCCGGTCCTGTACCGCTCGAATACTCGGTTGGGTGGTTGACCTGCACTGTTGCCAACAGGCTGGACGCGGCGGTGGTTGGCTGGCCGGGTGTTGCTCAAGATCGTCTACCTGCTGACGTGCCGGGTACGGGCCCTGGCCGACCTGGTGTTCCGCGGCGACCGGGCGAAGGATGCTGAGCTGCTGGTGCTCCGGCACGAGAACGCGGTGCTGCGACGGCACATCGGCCGGGTGCGTTACGAGCCGGCCGACCGGGCCTGGTTCGCCGCGCTGGCACGGCTCATACCGCGCAGGCGCTGGACCGGCATCTTCCCCGTTACCCCTGCCACGCTCCTGGCCTGGCACCGCGAACTGACCGCGAGAAAGGACAGCACGAGCAATAGGCGCAAGCCCGGTCGCCCGGCGGGATCCTCGCGGCCGACGAGGCACACCTGCTGGCGGTCCTGGCCCAATACCAAGCGCGCTACAACGCGGCCCGGCCGCACCAGGGCATCGCGCAGCGCGTCCCCGACGGCGAACGTGGCACTCCCGGCGCCACCGTGACCGGCATCGACACACAGCAGATCCGCCGAAAACCTGTTCTCAACGGCCTGATCAAACGAATACACCCACGCCGCCTGACACCCCGACGAACCGCAGGTCAGAAACCGAATACTATCTTCGAGCGGGACAGGCATGAGCGCCCTTTCGGAGGCTCGTGTGCCGCGGGCTGCTGCTCAGAAGGCTCCCCAGATGCCGGAGCGACGATAGCCGGCCAGCATCGTGAGCGCGATGGCGAACTGGATGACGGCCACCACGCCCTGTAGGACGACGTACCAGGTGGGGCTACTTGCCGCAATATGCCCTGTGAACTGCAGCACAGTCACTGGCACGCGCAGCACCCCAAGGAAGAAGACAGCCAGGATCAGCCAGAAGATCCAGCGCCATCGCCGCACGACACCGACGGAAATCACACCTATCAGAACTGAAAGCGCAACCACGAAAACGGTTTCTGCCACCCGCAGGCTGCCCGGCGCCTGGCGCAGGGTCTGGTCGTAAACCTGCGGCGCCACCGCGAGGATCGTGATCACATCGGCCCATGCCAGCAAGAAGAACACCAGGACCAGCCCCTGGGTTCGGTTGATCACCGCCCCCCGGAGGCTCATCACCAGGGTCTTGGGGGCAGCCGGCAACGCATGAGAACCCAGTCGAGCCCCGGTCACGCTCCTGTGTCAAGCGGGAGCCGGCTCGGCCACCGCACACGCCGCCCCCATTGCGGCAGGAGTGGCCATTCGGGCTGCGGTACTGTCGCGTGCTGGCGCCGATCACCGGTGACAATGCAGATGTGGTGACTGTTCTGGTCTCCGGCCCGCAGGCGACGGGCAAGACGACTCTCGCGATGGCGCTGGGCAGGGCGCTGGCGGCACCGGTCTTCTCACGGGATCCGTTGATGGCGGTGCTGGCAGGCGGCAAGCTGCTGTGGCTGCGCCCGCAGCGGCGCTGGGTGCCTGGGACCGGGCTTGAGCTGCAGACGGTGCTGCTGGCCCGCCAGCTTGAACTCGGCCAGCTGGCGATTCTGGAGTGTGTCACCCCGCTGCGGCACGTCAGCGGTGGCGTGAGATGACCCTCGGGGCCGGGCAGCGTTTCGTGTCGGTGGAGTGCGTGTGCTCCGATGCCGCCGAGCATCGTGCCCGCTTCGAACATCGCCCAGGCGGAGCGCGGCGGCGGGCTGCCTCGCTCATGACAGTATCGATGAAGGCCACACACTCGACCCGGCGTTCAGAGGGGGATCCGCCAATGAGGAGGCCTCTGCTCGTCGGAGCCGGCGCGCTAATCACAGTCGCAGGCGTTATCTGGACGCTGCAGGGACTCGACTACATCGGGGGCAGCGTGATGACGGGCGTGACCTTGTGGGCCGTGGTCGGCCCGGTGGTCGCCATTGTCGGCCTGGCCATCGCCGCGGCCGGTCTGCGGGCGCGGCGTCGCCGACAGTGATGTTGTACCAACCGCACTCACTGCCGGTTGCATATTAGCCAATTCCGCACCGCGTTCGGCCTTCCGTTGAACGGGCCGGGCGAAATGCGATCGTCCGAGGTCCAGCGCACGTCTACGCGATTTGACTGATCGGAGGATCGCCGGGTAATTGGCCGTGCGGCAACGTGCCCGTGTGAGATAGCCGCCATGGCCGGTCACGATCGGTGGGCTGGAGGAAACTCCGGATGATCTCCACGACAATTACGCTGCTTTCGCGCGGTGCAGAATGAGCGCACCGATCGCGCAGCTTGAGCACAGGCCGCGTCATAGCGTTCGGTGGTGTGGATGGTGACGGGCCGCCGGTGCCGGGTAAGCGGCGCGTCCCCATTATTGTCTGAGAAGCCTGCCAGGCCCGCCGCTGGCTGGTGTGCAGCTGGGCAACAACTCGCCTGCTGAGGAGTCTGTCGTGTCGATGGCCATGAGCATCGAGGAACGGGAGGCATTCCTGGCTGAGGCACGAGTAGGCGCGGTCGCCGTGGCCGATGATGCCGACCGCGGCCCGCTGCTGGTGCCGGTCTGGTATCACTACCAGCCCGGCGGCGAGGTCACGCTGCTGACCGCCCGCAAAAGCCGCAAGGCGAAGCTGATCCGACGCGCTGGGCGGTTCAGCCTCTGTGCCCAGGCCACCCAGCCTCCCTACAAATACGTCACTGTGGAGGGGCCGGTCACCAGCATCCAGGAGTCGGTCACCGTCGAGGAGCGCCGCGCGCTTGCCCGCCGCTACCTCGGGCCAGCCGGCGGCGACGCCTACGTGCAGTCGACTGTCGCAGTCACCCCGGACATCATCGCCATCCGCATGTTGCCAGGACGCTGGCTTGCAGTCGATCAGGGACAAGCCTAAGCAGCGGTTGCCGGTGCCCATCCGGCCGCGCGGGTCCGCCAAGCCGGGATCCCGGCCCGGACGCAGGAATCCGGCGAAGCTGCCCGGTAAGGGCCTGAACTCCCGAGCCGCCACACGCGAGTGGCATGCCGCCCGGGTTTCTGCCTTGATCCGTCTTCCTGCCGGCGCGCACCAACCACGGCGTGGTCAGCGGCGTCTACGAGATGAGCGGCATGGCGGACGTGCGCCGGTATGTGGAGGCTAAGGTGCTGCGATCAGTCATCCGCGCCACGCGGACCTGCGGAATTGTGGTGGCGGCGGGTCGCCACCGCGGCCGCCGTCGGCCAGCTGTGGGCAGCGGAGGCCGTACTCGGGGTGGGTGGCAAGTTCGGGCCGCCGGGGCCCGAGGTCCGGTTCCTGACCAGCACCGACGGCGGCCGAAGCTGGCAACCGCTCGGGCAGCTGAGCGGCCTTGGCCCGCTGACGGCGAGCGTGCAGCTCCGCCTCACCGCGGGGCCTGCCGGGCTGGCCTGGGCGAGCGTCTTCGACCCGCAAAGCTGCGCGATGCACGGCTGCGCCACGGCGCAGCTATACCAGAGCCGTGACGGCGGCCGCAGCTGGGCCACCGCCGATCTCGGAATGATCCCGGGCAGCGTGTGCGGTCGTGGCGGCATCGTGTTCTCCGACGCGCCCGACGGGACCGCATGGGCCGCCACCGGGCAAAACGGGGGCGCCTGCCCGTCCCCGTTCGGCCTGCTCTACCGGCACGGCCCGTCCGGCTGGCAGCAGCTGCGGCCGTGGCAGCTTACCGGGATCAGTTCGCTCGCCGCTGTCGGCCGAGACGTCGCCTACGCCGTCGATGGGAGCGTGCTGGCCCGCACCGACGACGGCGGCCGGCGCTGGACCCAGCTGCTGCCCGCCGCCGCCCCGGCCGGGCAGGTCGACGCGCTCACCGCGGCCACCGCGTTCGCCGCCCAGGATGCCAGCGACGCGGGCGCGATCCTGCACACGACCGACGGCGGCCGGCATTGGCGCCGGGTCGCCGACCTTCCAGGCGTCATCACCCAGCTGGACTTCCCTACCGCCAGCCAGGGCGTTGCGGTCACTTTCCAGCTTGGCCGCAAGCCGCTGTGGCAGCTGTGGCGCAGCCGCAACGGCGGCCTGACCTGGGATTTGGCGGGCCGTCTGCTGGCGCAGATAACATCGGGGAACACCGGCGTCTACGGGCCCTGGATGGCTGCGGACGGGCACGGCGTGCTGTTGACCATTGCCGGCACCATTCCATGGGAGAAGGCCAGCGGCGGCACCGGCCCAGTGCGCGCCTGGAACACCGGCGACTGGGGAGTCCACTGGACCCCGGGCAGCCTGCTGCCCGTCGTCGGCGACACCCTAGGTGCCATCAGCTTTGCCCCAGACAGCCCCGGCCGCTGGGTGGGCTGGCTCATCCACTCCACAGCACGCGGAGACGGGCGGGTCGAGGCCACCGCCGATACCGGCCGGACGCTGGCGCCGGTACCCGGCTCCCCCGCCGTCGATAACGTGCAGCTGGCCGGTCCCGCCACCGGCTTCGCCTGGGGTATCGAAGCGACAGTCCATACGTCGGTGCCCATCATGTCGCTCTACCGGACCCGCGACGACGGGCGGCACTGGCAACACCTCCGGATTGTCCTTCCCGGACCCTCCGACAGCACCCCCTTGCTCGACTTCACCGACGCCGACCACGGGTGGCTCGTCATCGGCACCGCCACCTGGCACACCTCCGACGGCGGCCGCACCTGGCATCGTGGCCAAGCGTGAGCCGGGGCACGGCCAAGCCGAGGCAGGTCGGCCAAGTGCGGAGAAGGCAAACCCCTGGAACGCAAGGCCCGGTTTATCAAGCCGAGATCACCCGGCTGGCATGGCTAACCCATGACATCGACAAGGCGATCAAGCGGTGGCAAGACACCCACGGCGAGCACTTCACCATGACCATCGGGAGAGTGGCCTACCGCAAGCGCGCAGACGTCGGCCGGAGCCGGATCTGGCCCCGCTTCTGGTTGACCGAGACCAGTCCGGAGGCAGTCCTCCAGCTCAGGTGCCGGCGACACGATTTCCGGCACCCACACCCTGATCACTCGTTACACATCTGCAGAGATACCCCCTCAACGAGTACGAACGAGTCACCTGAAACGGCAGGTCAAGGGGCAGAGTCGGCGGAGTGCGAGTCCGGTGCAGGCGCGTGCCCACCGCACTCACCGGCGTGTGGCCGAAAATCAGCCGCGGTAAGCGGCGGTCCTCGCCCTGACCTCGGCGAGATAGGCCGCCGCCTTGTCCGGATCCATGAACCATTCGAAGAAGTCCCGGGGATTGTTGAACGCGTTGGTGAGGCGGTTAGCGACCTCCGGGTACTGTCCGGCCGCGCCAAGCAGCTCTACAACATGTGGCGGTGGCGGCTGCAGCATCGCGTTGGTCCAGATCGTGGAGTATTGCGCGGACTCCCAGAAGGAGTCGAACGCGGCCTGCATGAACTGCTCATCGAATGGTTGATCACCGTGGTCGAGGATGGCCTTGAGGTAGGTCGCGGCGCACTTGCTGGCGTTGTTCGAGCCCTGGGCGGTGATGGGGTCGTTGGCCACGACCACGTCGGCGATGCCGAGGGCCGTGCCGTCCGACGGCGTCCGGCCCACCGGGTGACGCACGACGGGCGTGAACCGGCCCGATAGGGTGCCGCCCCAGTCGGTCAACTCGGCGTTACAGGTACGTTCGTACTCCCAGGGCACGAACTTCTTGATCAGCTCCAGCGTGAGCTTCAACTGCTCCTCAGGAGCGCGTATGCCGGACCAGCAGTCCAGCGGGCCGCCGGGGATTCCTTCGAAGAAGATGATGGTGCATGGGCCGCTCGTCGTGAAGGCAGGGATGATGAAAAGCTCGCCGACCCCGGGCATCAGGTCGAAACTGACCGCGTTGAGATCTGTATTTTCTGAGCGCGGCCGGACGCCGTGGACATAGACGACGGCAAGTGCACGCTGCGGCGCAGTGTAGGGGGAGCAGGACGCGTTCCGGCGGAAAAGGTTCACTAGCTCCCCCCTGCCCGCTGCGACGATTGTGAGGTCGTACCGCGGGGTAAGCCGGTCAAGATCGGAGACGGTGACGCCGTGGATCACGACCTTTCCGCCCCGGTTCTCGAAGTCTTCCAGCCATCCGGACATCTTCACCCGCTGGTCGACCGACTGGCCGTAGGCGTCGAATCTGCCGGTCCAGTCCAGCGCGCGACCGCCGTCAGGGCCAGCCAGCGTGAATGCAATGCCCTCGAATGGAGGGGTGTCATCCTCCCAGTAGTTAAGGCCAAGGTCACGTTCGTGCTGGAGGGCCGTATCGAACATGCCCTGGGTCGACATGACCCGGCCGTTGCGGATCTCTTCGCCAGTCCGCGCGGACATCACGGTCACGTCGTATCCGTGTTGCAGCAGGCCAAGGGAAAGCTGAAGACCTGATTGACCGGCACCGACGATGAGAATCTTCCGGGCCATCGTCCACCTCCGGTGGGTCGAAGTCACATCAGTGCACGAGCGCAGAAAGGTCTGTAAAGGTCATCGCATGCCTAACCAGTTCCGTCAAGGTGTGCACCGCCGACCCGGTCTCCCTAGCGTCGCACGTCAGCACCGGAATCTTGGATCCGATCGCCAGTGCACCACGAACATCATCGATCGTGTACGGCAGGATTCCGTCGAAGCAGTTGAGCACGACAATGAACGGCATGCCTTGGCAGCTCTCAAAGTACTCGACCGCAGGAAAACAGTCGGCCAGGCGGCGCGGATCGGCGAGTACCACCCCACCGACCGCCCCCCGGATAAGATCATCCCACAGAAACCAGAACCGTGCCTGCCCAGGCGTGCCGAACAAGTACAAGACCAGGTTCTGATCAAGGCTGACGCGGCCGAAATCCATGGCCACCGTCGTCGTAAGCTTCTCCGGCGTCGCGTCAAGATCATCAAGATCCTCGCTGGCTTCGGTCATCAGCGCCTCAGTATTGACCGGCTCAATTTCCGAAACGGACCGGATGAAAGTTGTCTTGCCGGCACCGAATCCGCCGGCGATTACGATTTTCGTCGAGACCGCCGATTCCGACAGCCTACCTGGGGATCGTTTGAAGACCACGCAGCACCCTTTCGAGCAGTTCTCGATCCGGCACACCGGTCACGTGTGTAGTGGGGTGCACCCGGACCCTTCCTTCGTCTGCGAGGTCGCTAACCAGCACGCGGACAACCCCGAGCGGGATACTCAGATCAGCCGATATCTCGGCGATCGATCGCACCTCGCGGCAGAGGGAGTAGATCTGCCTGGATTCGGCAAACAGGGTCCTATGAACGACCGGATCATAATCCGGGGCGGAAATAAATGTTTCTAACAGCAGTGGACGGCGGGAACTGGTCCGTCCTCCGGTAATGATGTAGAGACGCACACGGGTGCTTCTTCGCTGGGAGCCGGTCACGATGCTACCTCTCTTCGAGGATTGCCTGCCCACGGCCCCGGCAAACAATGATCATCGTATGTCTGCCCGGCGAGTTTTGGTACGTAATTCCCGCCGCAGTTGTGGTGTGAGCACATGATCTGAGCTTTCGACGAGTAACGTCATCTGGTAGGCTACGATCTTCATGTCGCATTCCGCAGCTGCGAGAGTGGCTAGGCAGGAACCGTCGCTGATCGCCATGATTAAAAGACGGCAGCGTTTCATCCGCACGATTGTCTGCTTGCACTTCCCCAAACCCAATATGCGAGAAGCTCCCGCGGCGAGGCCATGCAGTCCGCTAGCCACGGCTGCAAGTTGCTCAGCCTGCTCATCCGGAATTTCATCGGAGGTTATCAGCAACAGGCCGTCGGCCGAGACGACGATGGCGTGAGTGACACCTGGTACCTGTGCAACGAAGTTGTTCACCAGCCATGTCAGCGACTGTGCTTCGCTGCTTAACGGGACCACGCCTGGCCTACTCTTCCGCTGCTCGCGCCGTATCTGACGCCGGGCCGACTGTCCTGTCAGCCGCAGTGTCTTGCAATGGGCCGGTCGCCCTGTCTGGTGGCGGGCCGGTCACTGCAACGCTGGGTGACTCCGTCGCCTCATCTTCTGCTGAGCAGGCGTAATCGCGCAGGGCTGCACGTTGCCCTAGCTGAAATCCGGCGAGTTCGTCGCGGACCTGTTCCGCCTCGGACTCGCCAGCGTTGCGCGCTGCGGAGACCTGCGAGGGTGTCGGCCCGGGCAACGCTGATCCAGATGGCGTCGGATCGGACAGTCTGTGCCTGGGTGACTGGACGGGCATGGCGGGCGCTGCCGAGAGCGCGCTGGGTATACGTTTCGGCAGGCTCGCGGGATCGGCGGGCTGGAACCTCGGCGCCTGCCCGGCCGGGGTGGGCGCAGCCGGACTGCTGCGCGCCTGAGTTCGCGCATGGGCGGCGCCGGGTGCTCGGCGGTCCGGCCCGGTGGCGGGGGTCAGGGGATCCGGCCCGGCGCCGGGTGCCTGGCGGTCCGACGCGGCGTCACGTGACAGGGTGTCCAGCGCGGCGCGCGGGTCTTCTCTGATAAGCCGGGCGGGAATGATGACAGAAGCGACTGTGCCACCGAAATGGCGTTCTCGCAGATGCACACGGATGCCGTGGCGGTGGGCGAGCCTGTTAACGACGTACAGGCCCATGTGGCGGGTGACCGAACTGTCGAGCACAGGAGGACGGCTCAGCCGCGCATTGATCTCGGCGAGCCGGTCGACGGGGATCCCGATTCCTGAGTCCTCGATGCTGAAGACGAGCGTACCGTCCCCGGTGAGCTCTCCCCGGACTAGCACTTGGGTGCTTTCCGGAGACTTGGAGGTGGCATTGTCGAGTAGCTCGGCCAGGATGTGGCTGAGGTCATCCGAGGCGAGCCCGACCACGAGCACGTCCGGGAGCGGAGCAACCTGCGCGCGGGTGTAGTGCGTGATCTCCGAGATCGCGGCGCGAGCTACGTCGAGCAGCGGCACAGACTCGAACTCTTCACCCTTGATGTCCTGCCCGGCAAGTATGAGCAGGTTCTCGCTGTTGCGGCGCATGCGGGTGGCCAGGTGATCGATCTGGAACAGAGACCTGAGCTGCTGTGGGTCTTCCTCGCGGGCCTCCAGCTTTTCGACCATCTGGAGGAGGGACTCGACCAGGGTCAGGTCGCGCAGGGCCAGGCTGGCGAGCACATGATGGAGCGGGTCGGGCGCGGCAGCATGCTCCTCCAGCGCGGCTGATGCCGGTGCGGTGGAAGCGGCCGGAGGAGCGGGGCGGAAGGCTGACATGCCGATTGGCACCTGCGACGTCGACGGCTGTGGGCTGCGCTCGTGCTGGGTCAGGAACGGCGCCCGGTGGTGTTGTGCCTTGTGCGAGACATGTGGTCGCATCGGGAAGGCTGGTACTTCCATCACCTGTTCTGCTGGCCCGTGTGGGTCGGGTTGCAGGACCGGCTGATCTCGCCTGCGCAGCAGCCAGCTGAGCCGACCGTGCCGCCCTGGCCGCTGGCTCGGCGGCGAGTACCCTCCAGGAGAGGCGGAGGGGGATATCTGCGCCACGATGAATCTCCTTGCTAGGCGATCTGGATGGCGGAGCGACACTCCGGCGCACCAGCACGTCCGGTTCACGCACGGATGTCCTAATTAATCCTGGCCGTCCGGCTTTAGTACGAACGAGCCATTACGAATATGCAAGTCTCCCTTCGAAATCGGCCGATGAATTGGCCTTCCATCTGCGCGGCAAATTCACCGGAAGTGATCGTAGCAGTATCGGACTGACACATAGGGCAAAACAGCCAGCCGATGAGCGATAGCTCATCGAGCGGCACCGTGGCCCCTGGCCGGCGCGACCCTTGGTGAAGCGCCTAGATTTGGTCATCACCCACCGACTGCGACGTGGGGGAGAGGTGATGCCGTCGAAACCGGGCGCTTCGGCTGTCAACCATCTCTGCGTGGCACTCTGTTACGACGACCCGCCGACGCCATCGAGCCGTGCTCGTACCTGGCTGGTATTCGGCCGAACCGAGTTTGCCGTCGGATGTCTTCGGCGGACCCAGCCGTGCCCATTTCGCCGGGCACCTCGGGAGATGTGGGCGAGCCTGCGCATGGTGGCGAATCTCTCGCGTGCGTGTCAGCAAGCGCAGCCGTTATGGATAGATCGCTGGATCACTTTTCGCGAGCGGATCTTCGCGATCTTGTCGGCCACTATGAGCGCCAAAGCTTTCCGGGCGCCGGTGCGTTCGCCGAGAGCCCAGGTGGCGTGGCCGCTGGCAGGGTCAGATGGCGGTGCGGCCGCCGTCGGCCGCGACGACGGCGCCGGTGACGTAGCTGGCCTGGGGGGAGGCGAGGAAGGCGACGACCTCGGCGATCTCGCCGGGCTCGGCGACCCCGGTTGAGGGCGGTGGTGGCACCGAGAGAGTCGAAGAGCTGGCGGGCTTCGGGGCGGGTGTAAATCGGGCCAGGGGCGACGGCGTTGACGCGCACGCCGCGGGGGCTGTACTCGGCGGTCCAGCCCTGGGTCAGCGATGCCAGCGCGGCCTTGGTCGCCCCGTAAGCGGCGCCGTCGGGCAGCCCGATGCGGCCGGCATCTCGCCCAGCAGCTCGTCCTGCTCTACGACGACGCCAGCACCGCCCAGGCAGCACGAACCATCGCCGCGGCACTGGTCGACGCGGCCATCCCCGCAGCGGCCACGGCCAGCGGGACATAGGGGCCCCGCGTCGGCGGAAGGGAGGCGATACGGCTGCGCCACCACAAGGCATCGGGACAAGCTGGCATGCGCCAGCGGCAACTGTGGCAACACGGGAAACGGCAACAACTGTAGCGTTCCAGCCCTACAAGTCACCATGTGCGAAAGACAGGACTAGCTCGCCACGACCGCCGCGATGTCCGTGACGAGGTCGCCTATTGGCGGCAGGGCGAGGATCTTGCGCCGCATGGCTTCCGCGCCCCGCCGGTATGTCGGACGGGCGAGGACGTCGGCGCATGCCGCGCGCACCGCATCCGGAGTGATTTCGTCCCGCGCGACAATCCGGGCTACGCCGGCCTGCGCGCACCGCGCGGCGTTCGCCACCGAGTCAGTGAACCAAGGGATGATCACCATTGGCGCTGGGTCCAGGGCCGTACCATCCGGCGCCTTTACGGACGAATGACGGACAGGAGCAGCCTTGCTGGTGATCATTGAGGGACTATGGGCAGGTCGTCGGCCATATGGGCGAACCGGGAGATGTGGCCTGTCAAACCCTCGGCTCAGCCTACCCTGGTTCGAATCCAGGCCCTGCCACCACGTAAAACACCAGGTCAACTGCCCTGCGGGTGGTCTTGGCCACCGGCCGACGGGCAAAATCGCCCGCGGGATCGTGCTGCTGCCAGAAGGCTGAAGCGGTATGGTGTTTGGCCAGGTCAGGGCGTTGGCGGCGCGGTTGGTGAAGGTCAGGGCGAGGATGTTCTGGTTCGGCAGCGGCCGCGGGATGAGAGCGTGTGCGCGCATGGCCAGCAGCTCGGTCTTGCCGCAGCCCGGGGATGCGACAACCAGGAGGTTCGCGCTGACCCTGGCGGCGGCGGCCCGCTGGTGGGGTATCCATGCTGTGTGAACCGTTCCTTGCTGGCCGGTCCCGAAGGCCATCCCTTCCATCCCCTGCTGGTCCCGTTGCCGATCGGGGCGTTCGTATCGTCGTTGATCTTCGACATCCTCACCCGGACCCGGGCGGACGGCCTGCCGTATCTCGTTGACGGTGCGTACTGGCTCATCGGCGTCGGCTTGATCGGCGCGCTGGTGGCCGCGGTATTCGGAGTCCTGGACCTTCGTACGATCCCGCGAGGGACACCCGCATTCGCCACCGCGCGTACCCACCTGACGCTCAACGCCACGACGGCCGTACTGTTCGCGATCGGCTATTCATGGCGGGCCGGCGATCACGTGGAACTGGACAAGACTCGGTGGGGCCAGCTTGCGTTGAGCGCAGTCGCCGTGGCGTTCCTCATCGCCGCAATCTGGCTGGGCGGCAAGCTGACGTACCACCACGGCATGCGGGTCACGGGGCAAGCGGATCACGACAAGGGGACCACCCGGCGCGGGTGATGCCACGGCACCACCACAGGCTGGACCGTTGACCGCACACGGTCCATTTGCCCTGTGGGATTTCAAAATTCGGTCATAGCTGCTGACCTTGGGTTTCCCGGTAGCAGTTGTTGATCTTCATGCGGCCTGTTCGTACTCACTGATCAGCCCGCCCAGGAACTGGCGCGCAGCGAGGCAGGCGGCAGCCTCACCAGTGCGGAGATCATCGCCCGGTCGGCCCAGTCTGGCTGTGGCTTTGGGTTTTGGCGGCGCAGTAGCGCGATCTCGTGGCGAAGCACCAGCAGTTCGGCGTCT
>WNGE01002925.1_pt1 | contig 44634 bp, 40 predicted proteins | sample 5400651 | NCBI WGS metagenome assembly WNGE01 (sample SAMN13153370, study PRJNA577476) | soil metagenome | isolation source: 60 cm soil or saprolite under grassland replicate 2 | place: USA:California | collected 2016-06-15 | reverse complement strand
TCTGTCGGTGCACTGCGGTCAATTCTCCAATCTTTCAGTAAACTTTATAAACGGCAGGCCTCAATGCCGAAGGCTGTCCCCAGGAACCATTCATGTGTCGTTTTATTTTCGTTTGTACTCCCTGTTTGCTTCTTGCCCTGGCAATCGGCGTAAGCGGGCAAACGCTCAAGCATCGTCCAGAAAGACCGGAAGCGGCACCGGCGGAGCCCAAGCCTGTGCCTTCGATTGCGCTGCAAGTAGTGCCAGGCACCCCGTTGAAGGTGGCGCTCGATAAAGAAGTGCGAATTCGGCGGGTGGGGCAGCCAATCGGCGGAACAACTACCGAGCCGATCTACTCATTTGACAAGCTGCTGGTCCCGGCAGGCAGCAGAGTCACCGGCAAGATCGCCGAGATTGCCGACGTCTCGAAGAGAATGCGAACGCTTTCCGCGATGAACGCCGATTTTTCGCCGGTGAGAAAAGTACGCGTCGAGTTCGATCAACTGACGATGCCCGACGGCCGGCGTCTGCCCATCCAGACGGTGGTTTCGCCAGACGCAGGAGTCCTACAGTTCGTGCCGGCGAAGCAGACCCGCCAGACCAAGATGGGCGAGGGTAGAGAGGAAGCCAAAGGAAAGTTGAATCAGGCACGGCAGGCTGTAAAGCAGCAGATCGCCGACATGAAGAAGCAAGTTTCCGAGCCTGATAAGATGCATCGTCTGAAAAGGTTCGCGCTCACCCAGTCACCTTATCGGCCGCAATATCTCGATCCGGGCACCAGTTTCAACGCTGACTTGCAACTGCCGCTCGCTTTCGGGTCCGAGGAGCTGAAACCAGAGACGGTTTCAAAAATCGGAACACTGCCGCCGGGTGGCGGAACCATCCACGCTTGGCTGAGCACTCCACTGAGTTCCGCAACTACTAAAAAAGGTGATCCAGTCGAGGCGGTCGTCAGCCAACCGCTGGTGATCGGAAATCAGCTCTACTTGCCTGAAGGAAGCCGTCTCAAGGGCACAGTGCTGGAAGTCAGGCCGGCGCGGCGGTTCGCGCGGAATGGGCAATTGCGCATCACCTTTCATCAGGTTGTTCCTCCGAATGGTTTGGAGCAGGAGATCCAAGCCACGCTCGAAGGGCTGGAAGTTGCGCAAGGCGAGAATCTGGCGCTGGATTCGGAGGGTGGCGCGCAGGTGAAAGCTCCGAAGACGCGATATCTAACGACTGGCATCGCGGTCATGCTGGCCGTCAGTTCATCCACACCGGATGAGGACAACGGCGGGGTTCATGGAGGCGCTGCCGGCGGCGCAGGCGGAGGCGCGCTGAATGGCGCTTCCGGATTCAAGCTGGTTGGGACACTGGTGGGCGCATTCGCCCACTCGCAAGTTGTGACGGCCGGCTTCGGAGCCTATGGAGCAGCGCGCTCGGTTTACGGACATTTTCTCGCGCGTGGCCGTGACGTAGTTTATCCGAGGGATATGTCGATGGTTCTGGCGCTCGGTAATCTGGAAAAGACCGTTGCCTCTGCAAACCGATAGTGGCATTCGCCGTCTGGCCTGTGCCCGATTCTACGTAAGACACTCTCCGTGCGCGATCGCGATCAGGCGCAGTGACCTACAAGGGCAGACGTCTGCCGTCCCGACGAAGTCACGCGCATGTTCCGAAAGGTGAAAGACGAGTTCGGCGCGTTGGATGTTCACGTAAGCAACGCCCGCACTGAGGCGCCTACGTTTTATCAGCCCGCGGTGGAATCGGACGTCTGTTTTCGCAGGTAAGCGATGGTCAACGGATCGAATTCGCCTGCGTAGTATTTTCCCAATGCGTCGATAAAAACCTGATTCTCAGGCGCGGCATATGCGAACAATGTCATGGACGAGCGAAACTTCATGGCGTCGATCTCGCCGAAGATGTCTTCAGCTGAATGTCCCTCGATGGCATTCACCAGTTGAGTGCATTCGATCAGCCGTGGACCAAGCACGGGATGCTGCAAATAGGCGGCGGCTTCTTGCACGGAAGAAATCCCGAAAAAGTTGGATTGCGCGGTCCTTCCAAGCCCCTTGAGCTGGGGAAAGATAAACCACATCCAGTGCCCAAGCTTGTTGCCCTGTCCGAGTTCTGCGATAACGCTGGCGAAGACGTGTTGCTGCGCATCGACAAATCGTTGCAGATTGTAGGGATCGTCCATGATTTGCGCACCCCCCGATCGTGCCCGAATAAGCAGGTTACTCCTCGTCGTTTGATTTCGGAGTACGTAAATCAGGCGTTTCGGGCTGCCATGGGTCTGCATCCAAAATGAGTTCACAAGGGAGATGTAGACATGAATTCCGAGATCGCGGACGAGATAGTCGAAGAGCTGGCGTCCACGTTTCAAAAACTAGAAACACAGAGCGCAGCCCTGCTGGAGTTCGTAAAAGACAAGGGCCTAGCCAACGAGGGCGAGCTTGCGCCCTACATAGAACGCGCGGCGGCCGCGAGCGCCGTTCGATGGCGTGCCACCCGGGTGCGGATGGCTCATCTGTTTGCGTCTGCAGAGAAAAAGGCCGAAGAACGCGGCACAGATCGCAACAAGGCAGAAGATCGAGAGAAGTCACAGACGGCAAAAGAGTCGGTGCAGGGTGATGAGCATTCGCAAGATAAAGAATCAATCAAACACGCCGAGAATCTGGGCACCGGACCGGTTGAAGCTCCAGCCGAAAATAATAGTACAGATCATGCCGAAGAGCGCAGCGAAAAGCCGGTTCAGAAGAGTTCAAATCGTCGAGTGGACACCGAGAAAACGAAGGTAGAGCCTGCCGGTCAGATGCGCCCGTCCCGCGAGCAGTCTGAGAAGAGAACTGGCGATGCGGATCAGTCTTCCGCTGGCAAAGATGGCCAATCGGTTGCGACCGGCAGTCGCAAGAGCAATGACAATGACAAACAAGATAGTAGTGATCGCCACAACGTGGCCTGAACGTCTATCAGTGAATTAGCGCTGCGCTAACGACATCCAGTGAACGCACAGTCAGCGGCCCGCTGTCGGGTGCCTCTACAGTTCCCTACTCGCCCTTCTCGGTAACTGACCGGATTGCGTCGGCTCCCCGCATCCGCGAATCCTATTGTCTCTGGCCGGAAAACGGGGGACCGTATCATGGCGCTGATGCCTGTGAATCTTCGCCTCGAAGCGACGGATGGCTCGGAGTGCGAGGAATATCGTATTCAGGACGGGGATATCGAAGTCCGCACCGTGCGGCGCTCTGGCGAATATGGCCCTTCCGCGCAGGGTCAATTTGATAATGATAATGACGACTGGCAGCGGCTTACCGCCCGGGAGCTCGCCAATCATGTCCAGCGCAATACCATAGTTGCGCAATGGCTGCGGCATCGAATTGGTTGGCGGCGCCTAATTCTGGCGTGCACCGATCAGCAGACTCGAGATACCTTCGGCATCGCGGAGAGCGTCAACGACCGCTACGCTGCCTAAGTCCGCGAGGGCCACGTACTCTAAAGCAGTAGTCAGGACGCGATGCATCCGCAACCCTAGGACACAAAACGGAAATTCACTCACTTCCCTTCGATTTCCATCGTCAAGCGGCTGCAAGCTGTTCTGAGCGTCGTTCACTGGCACCGCAAGCGGATTCAGTTTCGCAATCCAAAACAAGTCCAGCCCCAGACCAACAACTGTTTCATCTGTACCCGCATCCCAATTGCGATTGTGCCCGCTGGCACTCACGTAAAACGGGCTAGACGGAAAAACACTTTGCTGAAACCGGACTCGTGCAAAAATGCGTTTGCGAAATTTTGCTTGCTTCTTATTCGCGGCCGCCGCGTTGGGTCAGGTTGCAGTGCAGGGGCCTCAATCGGTCTATGAAGGCCAACATGTAGCTGAGATCGACCTCGTCGCCAATCCTCATCGGGACGTAGAGCCGCTTCGCCCCTTGCTGGCCCAAGCCGCGGGACAGCCCTATTCGCAAACCAAAGTCGAAGCCAGCATCAAGGCGCTCGAGGGCACGGGCCAATTCCCCAAGGTACAAGTCAATGTCGTACCCGATCCCGCCGGCCTGCGGTTGAACTTCCTGCTCGAGCCCGCGTACTTTCTCGGCATCATCGATTTTCCCGGCGCAACCAACCAGTTTACCTACACACGCCTGCTGCAAGTGGTGGATCTTCCCGACGAAGATCCTTTCGTCAAAGCTCGGCTAGGCATAGCCGAGCAAACACTGCAGGAGTTTTTTCGCCGCAACGGATTCTTTCAAGCCACCATTCATACCGATTCTCAAATCGACGATGCGCATCAACTGGTCAATGTCACTCTCTCAGTCAAGATGGGAAAGCGTGCCCGTGTAGGCGATGTCATCTTCAAAGGACCGAACGGGCCCGAAAGCGCCAGCCTGCAGCACTCTATTCGCTCGCTTCGCGCCCGCTTCACCGGCGGGCTCCTGAAGCGCAGCAAGCCTTACTCTCGCGAGCGCATGAAAGTCGCCACAAATCTAATTCACCGCTCCCTATCTCAGCAGCGCCGCCTCGCCAGTCACGTTCAGGAAGATCCTCCTCAGTACCATCCCGAGACCAATCGCGTAGATATTTCCTTTACCGTGGATGTCGGCCCCGTCGTCACTGTGCGCACCACTGGCGCGCGTCTTTCTAACTGGCCTTTCATGTCAGGAAGGCGTGAGAAGAAGCTGATTCCGATCTATTTCGAGGCGGCCCTCGATCCCGACCTGGTGCAGGAAGGTCAGCAAAATCTGCTGGACTACTTCGAGAAGAAAGGTTATTTCGACGCTAAAGTCAAAACCACTTATCAACGCCAGCCTGATCAAATTCTCGTTCTGTACGAAATCACAAAAGGCAAGAAGCACAAAGTTGACCGCATCGTACTGCACGGCAATCACGAGATTCCAGAAAAAGACCTGCTCGCACAAGTTGTCGTAAAGAAGTCTCACATTTGGACGCACGGAAGCGAGAGTCAGAAGCTGGTGAAGCAGAGCGTGAAGAACCTTGAGGCGCTGTATCACGATCACGGATACGAAGATGTAAAAATCGCGCCTGAAACCATCGATCACGAACCCAAAGTTGAGGTTGTCTTCAACATCGAAGAAGGTGCTCAGACCATCGTCAACAATGCCGAAGTCACAGGAAACGAACATATCCCTTATGGCCAGCTCGCTCCTCCGGTTGGGATTCAAATGCACCCCGGCGCGCCATTCTCGCCTCGTCTGTTCGCCGAAGACCGCAACCGAATCTCTGCTACCTACCTCAATCATGGCTATCTCAACGTTGATGTAAAAACTCGCGTGAATCGCGATCCCAAGACTTCTCACCGTGTCGATCTCGTGTACACGATCACCGAGCATCAGTTGGTGCGGGTAAGTGATGTGATCTATCTCGGACAAAAACAAACGCGCCCAGCTCTGATCGCCAAGACGGCGCAAATTCCAAGGGAAGCTCCTATGAAGCGGGGCGAAATGCTCGCCGCCGAAAGCCGCCTCTATGACCTCAATATTTTCGATTGGTCGAGCATCGGTCCGAGACGGCCAATTGTCGACCAGACTGAGGAATCTGCTCTCGTCAAAGTGAATGAAGCCAAGCGCAACGAGATCACTTACGGATTCGGCTTCGAAGTTTCCCACCGCGGCGGAAACGTTCCGTCAGGGAGTGTGGCTGTGCCGGGTTTGCCGCCGGTCCAGCTGGGCAGTCAGAAAGTCGCGCCCAGTCAATCGACTTTTGCCAGCCCCCGAGGATCCATTGAATTCAACCGGAGAAACATACGCGGACTGGCAGAAACCGCCAGCGCATCGCTCCTGCTTTCGCGGCTTGACCAGAAAGCTGTAGCGGCCTACACCCAGCCCCACTTCTTCGGGTCGCAATGGAGTTCCCTCACCAGTTTTTCAGCCGAACGCACAACCGAGAACCCGCTCTTTGCCGCCGGACTAGGAGACGCTACCTTTCAAGTCGAGCGTGTCATCAGCCGAAGGAAGAACACGCGCCTGCAACTCCGCTACGACTTCAACAAGACATATTTGTCGCACTTGCTGGTGCCCGCACTGGTTCTGCCGCAAGACCGGAATATCCATCTTTCCACCTTCGCAGGCACGCTCATTCGCGACACGCGGGACAAACCTCTTGACGCTCATCACGGAATTTTCACCAATCTTACCTTAGGTATCACCCCCCAATCCCTGGGATCGAGCGCCAGCTTTGCCAGGCTCACCGGTCAATACGCCTTCTATAAGCCGGTTCACTCGATCATCTTTGCCAACAGCATTCGGCTGGGCCTGGTGAAGGCGTTCTCTGCCAGCTTCGTGCCAACTAGTGAGCTCTATTTCTCGGGCGGAGGCACTTCTCTGCGCGGATTTCCACTTGACCAAGCCGGCCCGCAGCGCTTAGTCCCATTCTGCAATGTGCTTTCGGGGCAGACCGGCTGCGTGAACGTCACCGTTCCGGTGGGCGGCCGCCAGCTCTTCATCTTGAACTCCGAAATTCGTTTCCCTCTAGGAATCATGAAAGCGCTCGGCGGCGTCTTGTTTTACGACGGCGGCAACGTGTACAGCGCTATCAACCTTCCCAACTTCGTGGACAACTACACCAATACGGTCGGCTTGGGCCTGCGCTATGCCACTCCCATCGGGCCGGTCCGCTTTGACATCGGCCACAACCTCAATCCCGTCACCGGAATCAAGTCAACCCAGTACTTCATCACGTTGGGTCAGGCTTTCTAGGGTGTGGCGAGAACTGTCTTTGAAAAAGGAGGAGCGGAACGGACAATCACCAATCCAGGAGTAACGGTCATGAAATGGAAGCAAATAGTTGGTTGGACGTTCGTAGTGATCGGCGCTGTCGTTCTGGTTGCCGTAGTCGGCGGATATTTCTATTTACAAACAAACGCGTTTCGTAACTTCGCAATGCGACAGATTGTTGAGCAGGCAGACGAGGCCACTGGCGGCCATACCCAGATGCAAGGTTTTGATTTCAAGCTCTCCACGCTGACCGCCCACCTCTATGGCGTCGTCGTGCGAGGCAAGGAGCCTGTGACCGATCCCCCTCTGCTCGCAGTCAATGAGCTCACCGTGCGCCTGAAAATCTTATCTATTCTCCACCACAAGGTAAACCTCCGAGAGCTGCTGATAGATCATCCCGTCGCGTACCTTCAGGTCAATTCCAAGGGAGAGACGAATCTCCCTCAGCCGTCCCCAAGCAAATCCAATAGTCATACCAATGTCTTCGATCTGGCGGTAGGACACGTCGGCCTCAGCAACGGTGAGGTCAACTACAAAGACAAGAAGACGATGGTTGACGCCGATCTCCACCATCTCACGACCGAGATCAGCTTCGATTCCGCCGCCACACGCTATGTCGGATCCGTCTCCTACGACAACGGACATCTCCGCTATGGTGAGTACGCGCCGCTTCCGCACAGTGTAGATGTGAAATTTAACGCAACCCCGTCAGCGTTCGCGCTCGAGTCGGCTGTGCTGAAACTTGCATCGTCGAGCGCAACCCTGCATGCCAATGTTTCGAACTACAACAGTCCGGACGTCTCCGGCACCTATGACATTCACCTGCACACACAGGATTTCGCTGCAATGTCACCCTCTGCCAGGCCAGCTGGGGATGTGCGGCTGACTGGCAAGCTCGGGTACCGGAATCAGGCGAACAGATCTTTGCTGCGAAGCGTCGCTCTCAACGGGCAGGTCGTAAGCGATGCTTTGTCGGCTGCTTCCTCCGGCCGCCACATCGAACTTCGCAAGGTTCATGGACAATATCAACTTGCCAACGGATCGTTCCGCGCCAACGGCATCGTGGCGGACTTGCTCGGCGGGCAGATAAATACGGACATCGAGATGCGCAATCTGGATACGACGCCAACCTCGCATGTTCAAGCAGCCGTGCGCAATATCTCTCTCCAGGCCGCACAGCGCATGGCTCAGCAACCCGAACTCAATCGCGTGACAGTGACAAGCGCTCTTAGCGGAACGACCACTGCTTCCTGGACCGGGAGCATAAGCAATGTGCGCGCGCACTCGGATCTGGCGTTGCGCGCAGCCAACAACGCTACTTCCCCTTCAGCAAGGGAGATTCCCGTCAATGGCGCTATTCATGCGGACTACGACGGTCGCAACAGCACGCTCGTCCTCCATCAAACCGCTCTCCGTATTCCGTCTGCCACTGTGACAGCGGAAGGAGAGGTCAGCAAACATTCCAGTCTCCAACTGCAGGCTATTGCCAGCGACCTCCATCAACTCGCCGCACTGGCCTCGTCATTCAGTTCCAAGCCAACAGAGCCGCCGGCCGTATCTGGTTCAGCAACGCTCAACGCTACCGTGCAGGGCTCAATGCAGAATCCTCATATATCTGGCCGGCTCACTACTCAAAATCTCACAGTCCAGGGCAGTCAGTGGAAGAGCGCGGATTTTTCCCTCCAGGCAGACCCATCGCGCATTGTGATCTCAAATGGAACCCTGATCGCTGCGCGGCAAGGCCGAGCTTCATTCGGCGCATCCGTGCAGCTCCGTCATTGGTCCTACGTTCCTTCGGACCCCATTCAGGCGAATCTCTCTGTCACACAAATGCCTGTGACCGATCTGCAGCGCCTCGCCAATGTTCATTACCCGGTGAGTGGAGATCTAGCGGCGAACGTTTCCTTAAGCGGCTCGCAACTCGATCCCAAAGGCTCAGGAACTCTCAAGATCGCAAATGCCCGCGCCTACGACGAACCCATTCAGAGTCTGGCGCTCAACTTCCGCGCCGAAAATGGCTCCATTGTCTCTGCTTTGAACGTCGCGACCAGTGCGGGCGCTGCCACCACGAATCTGACCTTCACGCCCAAGACCAAAGCCTACAAGCTCGACCTGAACGCTCCAGCCATCGTGTTGCAGAAGCTACATGCGGTGCAGGCGAAAAACTTAGCGATCAACGGAACTCTGGCCATCTCTGCAAACGGCCAAGGCACTCTCGACAATCCTCAATTCACCGCTTCAGTTCAGTTGCCCCAGCTCACCATGAAGGACAAGACCATCTCTGGTGTGAAAGCCGATCTTAGGGTCGCTAACCAGCAAGCGGATCTCAACCTGGATTCTCGAGTGGTAGGCGCCTCGGTCCGCGCTCGAGGTCACCTCAACCTCCGAGGTGATTACGAAACCGATGCATCGTTTGACACGTCTGCGGTTCCGCTCGATGCATTGATGGCCACATACGCGACTGTGCCGCAGGGATTTCAGGGGCAGACTGAAATTCATGCCACTGTCAAAGGTCCGCTCAAAGACAAGACTCGCCTCGAAGCGCATCTTACGATTCCAACTTTGAAGGCCAACTACCAATCCTTGGAGATCGGAGCAGTCCGGCCGATCCGCGCGGATTATTCTCGTTCGACCCTCACTATCCAGCCCGCTGAAATTCGTGGGACCGGAACTTCGCTGCGAATACAGGGATCTGTTCCGCTAGCTGGCAGCACGGCTCCCAACCTCACGGCGCAAGGTTCCATTGACGCTCAAATTCTCCGCATCGCCAATCCCGATCTACAAAGTTCTGGAAGCGTCGCACTCGATGTCCGCACATCCGGCTCGGCAAACGGTCCCGAGGTACGCGGCCAAGTGCGCCTGCAAAATATCGCCGTTTCTACCACCACCGCGCCAGTCGGTGTTCAGAACCTGAACGGTGCCCTGGATATCGACAACGACAAGGTGCAGATTTCGAATGTCACCGCGCAAGTCGGCGGCGGCCAGCTCACTGCGGGCGGCTCCGTCTCATATCGTCCCAGCCTGCAGTTCAACATCGCGCTACAAGGCAAGTCTGTTCGCCTGCGATATCCCGATGGTCTCCGCACCGTGCTCGACAGCAACTTCGCCTGGACTGGAAACATGCAAGCCTCGAACCTGAACGGGCGAGTCTTGATCGGCGCCCTTTCATTCACGCCCGATTTCGATCTCGCCAGCTTTGGCGATCAGTTCAGCACCAATGCCGCCACGCCTGCCGAGCCCGGATTCGCCGACACCATCAATCTACAAATCGCTGTGCAGTCCAAGGGAACTCTCAGCGCCAACACCTCGCAGCTCAGTTTGGAAGGAGACGCAGACCTACGTGTGGGCGGCACGGCTGCCAACCCAGTTATTACCGGCCGGACCGATCTCAATTCCGGGGAACTTTTTTATCGCAATGTTCGTTACGAGTTGCAGCGGGGTGTCATTACCTTCGACAATCCCAATCAAACCCGGCCTGTGCTGAACGTTGCAGTTTCCACCATCGTCGAGCAATATAACCTCACCATTAACATGCGCGGACCATTCGAAACCTTGACCCTGGCCTATTCTTCCGATCCTCCGCTCGCCACCGCGGACATCATCAACCTGATCGCACGCGGTAAAACCACCTCGGAGTCAGCTGCATCCAGCCAGAGCACAGATTCCATGGTTGCCTCCCAGGCCGTCAGTCAGGTGAGCGGTGGCATACAGAAGCTGGCGGGAATCTCCAGCCTGCAAATTGATCCACTGCTTGGCGGCAACAATCAGAATCCCGGAGCGAGGATCGCTCTACAGCAGCGGGTCACCAAGAATTTCCTGTTCACATTCTCGACCGACGTCTCCGAGCCTGGCAGCGAATTGGTGCAGGGCGATTACCAGATCAACAAACGCTGGTCGGTAAGGGTGGCACGTGACCAGCTCGGAGGCGTGTCCGTTGATGGGCGCCTCCATACCAAATTCTGAGACAGCCATGCGGATCGAGCAGTGGGGCTCAAGCTGCCCGGTCCCATGGTTCCTCCACTACCGATTCCTGTTTCGGCAGCAACTGTCCCCTGTCGCTTTCTTTCGCCAGCTCAGCATTTAGTTCCGCTCCCACTAGGAGAGCTAGCGAGTTCCAGTAAAACCAAGTCATGAATGCAATGAAGCCTGCCAGCGTGCCATAAGTACGGCTGTAGTTTGCAATATGACGGAAGTAGAATCCCAGCCCGTACGAAAATCCTAACCAACATGTCACCGCAAGGATTGCCCCCGGCAGTGTTGCGAAAAAACGCTGCTTGATGTCCGGCGCAACAAAATACAAGAGCTCCGCGGCAATGAGCGTAAAAGTGATCGCGATCCCCCAATGGATCGCAGGCCAAAGCAGCACGAATTCGCGAGAGAGATAAATCCTTGCCGCAAGCCACGCGCCGAAGCGCGGCCCGAGGATCATCACCGTTAGTGCTGAAAGCAGCAGAGCAGCGGTCATCGCCGCCAGTCCAACCGCAAGAAGCCGCGTCTTCCAGAAAGGACGGCTGTCGTTCGCGTCATAAGCAATATCCAGTGCCTCAATAATGGCGCTGAATGCGCCCGACGCAACCCAGATGGTGCCCACCATGCCGAAAGAAAACCAAGATTTTTCGTTTGCCGCAAGTAGATCCCTCAAGACGGCTTGGATCATTCGCATCGTGTCAGAGGGCAACAACCGCGACATCAAATCCAATACTCGGGGAAATAAACCCGCCAATGGAATCGATGCCATCATTGCGGAAAGAAAGATCAGAGCTGGAAATACCGATAAGACTAGATAGTAGGAAAGCGCCGCCGCGACCTGCAGCGTGTGGTGACGCAACAAGTCGCGGTAGGCGGCTACAAGAGCTCGCCGAAGTCCTACCAACGTCACGACACTTTGGATGCATCCGCCCTTCAGAAGGTCGGACGCTGAAGCAATGATTTCCGGGAGGAAATTGCGCGGTGGTGATCCCGAAATCGTTTATTCGTGTTGAAGAACACTACTCCGTTTATCCCACGCTTCGGCTGACCCGAAACACGTGTCCATCGGGGTGGCGCACATGCATCTCTCGCACGTTCCATTGCATGTTAGTCGGCGGAAGGGTCACTTCGAGACCTGCAGCTACGCACTCTTTGTAGACAGCATCAACGTCCTCCACCCACACCGACATCCATACGCCCTTGTCCTCTTCTTCGTCTCCATCATTTTGAAACGGCCGCGGCCTCCCTGCGCTCCCTGACACAGAAAAATCTCACATGCGCCGGAACCCGCCGCACCAAACCTTGGAGGCGTGCCCCAGTCCCAGAGCTTCTTCCATCCCCACTTCTCAAACCATGCGAAGCTGGCAGCAATATCTGTAACGTTCAATATTGGCGTGAGACCATGTGCATTCATGATGCGAAAGAATACCACCGGCAGGTTGAATCAGGGCCCGTTCATGGCTACCATTGCCATGCTTCCACACAGGTGCATGATCCCTGACAGAGGAGAAACGCCATGACACTTGTGCATTCCGAAGACGCGCCCCGTGGTCGAGGAGAACGCTTCATCACTGTGATCGCCTCGCTCGCGGTCGGATGCGCGTTCTTCGCTCTGTGGTTCTGGCTTCTTCCGGGATGGCTCGGCTTCCGCGTACAAACCGCAGGAGCCGCGCGTTGGCGATGGCTGGCAGCAATCCCGTCCGTGCTGGGCTTCGCGGTTGCCTTGCGCTGCGTGTTCGACTTCGGCTGGACGGGACGCGGAACGCCCGCACCCTTCATTCCTCCTCAGCGATTAGTCGTGGTCGGTTTCTATCGCTACGTGCGCAACCCCATGTACGTAGGTTTTGTCGCCGGCTGGATTGGCCTATGGATCGTCTTCGGACACGCCAATCCGACAGTTATCGCCGTCGTGGCGGCGGTTGCCCTCGGCGTGCATCTGTTTGTTGTGTTCTACGAGGAGCCAACGCTACGTAAGAAGTTCGGCGTGGATTACGAAAACTATTGTCGCAATGTGCGTCGCTGGTGGCCTCGTCTTCGGGCCTGGCACGAGACCTAATTTTGAAAAGATCTTCACGCCCAGAAGGTTCGATCTAGTGTTCTGTACTGGATGGCTTCTGCGATGTGTTTCGGCTGAATCGCTGGCGAGCCTTCCAGATCGGCAACTGTCCGCGCTACTTTTAGGATCCTGTCATGTGCCCTCGCCGTTAGGCCCTGCTGAGTCATGGCGCGTTCGAGCAGCCGTTCGCAATCGGGCGAGAGTTCGCAAAATGTGCGGATGTGGCGTGGCGTCATCTGCGCGTTAGAAAAGACTGGCGGTGTGGTTCGGACACTCTTGTCCGGGGCGCTGCCGGCGCTGTTCGAATTTTGTGGGACGTAATGGATTTTCGTCGTCTCCAGCGCTTCTTCGAACGTGAATGGCGGCAGAATAGTCGGTACTCTTTTGGCCAGCATGGTTTTCCCCGACCCCGGCGGCCCGATCATCAGTATGTTATGTCCTCCGGCGCAGGCGACTTCCAGTGCTCGCTTGGCCGTGTGCTGGCCGCGGACATCTTTAAAGTCGAAAGGAAAATGTTGCGATTCATTCAGCAACGTCTGCTGGTCAATTTTGATCGGCAGTGTTCCATTGCCGCTATTCACAAAATGAACCACGTCAATAAACGACTTCACCGGATACACCGAAACTCCGCTGACCATGGCCGCTTCTCTGGCGTTCGCCTCCGGCACAACGATGCGCGAGATCTTCCGTCCACGCGCTTCGATGGCAATCGGGAGCGCGCCTCGAACGCTGCGAACGCCGCCATCCAGGGAAAGCTCGCCGACAAACAAACAGTCTGAGATTTCCTTTTTGTTGAGACCTCCGTATGCGCCCAGAATTCCGAGCGCCATCCGCAGGTCGAATCCTGAGCCCTCCTTTTTGATGTCAGCAGGCGCCAGATTGATTGTGATGTGAGTGAGAGGAATGTCATATCCACAATTTCTTAGCGCCGCTCGCACCCGGTCGCGGCTCTCACGCACCGCCGCATCCGGCAAGCCGACCGTATGAAAGTGGTCCTCGTCACACTTGACGCCAGAAACGTCCACCTCAACTTCAATGATGCTGGCATCAATGCCATAAACGGCAGCGCTGAGAGTTTTGTAGAGCATTTCGGATGCAGCTTTGGGCAGCTATCTTAGCTCTTCACGGCAGGAAAGCCTTGTGACGATGTCACCAACGGCATGTGACGTACGACCTTGCCCTTGGGGAAATCATTGGAGTGGTGGTAGGCGCTATTTGCGGATTCACCGGGCACGGTGCCGTCATGCCGAGACTGTGCTCATTCGAAGCAACTCCGATGAGCCATGACTAAATTTACTTAGGGTCGGCCCTCCATTATGATCTACGGCATGAGTCGGCGAACTCCCGCTGTTGTCTCGTCCATCGAAGAACGTTTCTAGTGCGCTCGGCTCGTCGGGAGTTGCTGTCGCAAGCGTTATGCTAAAGGAAGCTGCCATTGCTGCCCGAAACCTCGTCTTAGGCGGGAATCTCAAAACCTTGAAGTTCCTGGGTCGGCCAACAGCCGGCGTGGGCTACGTCGGCGAGTGTCTGTTCTTGGAACGGATGATGAATCCGAACGGTGACCTTCCGCAACGACAAGTCTGGGAGGTACTTGGGGGTGCTCCTGCTTTTCCAATCATTCTGCACCCTGCCGCCCTCGGAGACTGGTTCACGAAAGTGGCTTCTTGGCAAGCTGACTTGATTGCGCTGTGCATGCTTTGCAGGCTAGCCAATCCGAAGAAAATCTTCGAGATTGGCACTCTGCATGGAGCGAGCGCATTGCACATGGCTTTAAACGCCCCGGAGAGCGAAATCTTTACGCTCGATTTGGAGGGCCAAGCAGCATTGAAAGTGACAGAGGTTGACTCCCATTACGCCAGGGAAGGAAAAAGGAGAAAATTAATTTTTGAGGGACTTCCCGAGCAGACGAGAATCAGAATACTGCATGGGGATAGCGCCTCCTTTGATTTTGCCGCTTTTCAGAATTCCATTGATCTCTTCTTTGTTGACGGCGCTCATTCCTACGAATACGTGAAAAGCGACACGGCCAAAGCAGTGAAGTGTGTGCGGGAAGGCGGAATCATTGCATGGCACGACTACGGTCGGTGCGGAGTGAATGGGGTTTCGAAATGGCTCAATGAGTTTAGGGCAGCCAATAATGACGTGCAGAGAATTCCGGGCGGTTCCCTGGCTTACATGATCAACCGGCGCAAAGCTTAATTCGTAGATGCGACAGGAGCGGATCGGAGTAATTCTCTGGACGCTGGTGTCAAACGTCTCTAAACAGTTCAACGGGTTCAGAGTGTCGGGCGACGTTTGGCGGCACTCGCAGAATTGCTACCTCTCCACCGCCACCGCGACCGCGTTCCCGCCGCCTAAACACAATGCCGCGATTCCCCGGTGTACATCCTGCCGGATCATTTCATAAATCAACGTCACCAGAACCCGCGTCCCACTCGCCCCGATCGGATGCCCGATCGCCACGGCTCCTCCATTGACGTTAACTTTCTCAGGATTAAGGCCAAGTTCGCGCATCACTCCCAGGGCCTGCACCGAAAAAGCCTCGTTTAGTTCGTAGAGATCGACGTCTTCGTTCTTCCAGCCTGTCTTCTCCCAAAGCTTGCGCACGGCTCCAACCGGGGCCATCATCACCCACTTGGGATCAATGCCGCTGGTTGCCTGCGCCACGATGCGGACCAGCGGCTTCACTCCAAGCTCCTTCGCTTTGCCAGCGCTGGTCACGACCACCGCAGCCGCGCCGTCGTTTACTCCGGGAGCATTACCGGCGGTAACGGTCCCATCTTTCTTGAACGCCGGCTTCAGCGATCGCAGGATTTCGATGGTCGTATCTTCCCGCGGCGATTCATCTTTATCGAAGATCAACGGCGGCGCGCCCTTCTTCTTGGCTGGAAGCTCAACCGGAACAACCTGCGATTTAAACCGGCACTCTTTGATCGCCGATACTGCCTTCCGATGTGAATTCACTGCGAACTCATCCTGCTCTTCGCGTGTGATCCCGTATTTTTCGGCTACGTTCTCTCCGGTGATTCCCATGTGGTAGTCGTTATAAACATCCCACAGGCCGTCGCGAATCATCGAATCCACAATTTGAGAGTCACCCAGTCGCAATCCTTTGCGCGCCTGCGGCAGAAGATAAGGCGCGTTAGTCATGGACTCCATTCCGCCGGCTACAACTAAAGAGCTATTCGCGGTTTGGATAGCCTGCGCCGCGAGCCCTACGGCTTTCAATCCGGAGCCGCACACTTTGTTCACGGTCATCGCGCTGACTTCGGGAGCGAGTCCGCCAAAGATTGCCGCTTGGCGTGCTGGATTTTGCCCCAGCCCAGCCGACACGACATTGCCCATGATGCACTCGTCCACCCGCGTGGGATCAACGCCAGAGCGCTTTACCGCTTCCCGGACTGCGATTGCCCCGAGCTGTGTGGCGGTGAGGTCTGACAGTGATCCTTGGAATTTTCCTACCGCTGTGCGGCAAGCTGAAATGATGACGACTTGGTCGAGCTCAGCCATGATGTTCTCCTGCGAATGTCGCTTTCAATTATAGAGTTTCAACTTTGATGTTTCGAGTTTCTTCCCGGTAAAGATGCGGTCCTCGATCGTACTTTCAATCTTGAAACTCTGCCCTTCGCAACAGGAGGTCGTCCAAATTCTTCACGAAGTCGAAAACTGAAACTCGAAACTGCTCCGCAATGACTTTCGTACTCCACTTGGGTCGTCTCACTTCGTCATTTTTTGCTTGACTTCGCTTTTTATTGACTCTATACATTCAGACAGTCGCAACAAAACACCGTTGCATCATCCATGAACAATGGAAGGGAGAATAGTTAACATGGCAACCAAAAAGAAAGCGAAAAAAGCCAAGAAGCATTAAGTTGGCTGAATCGCAAAGTAAACCTCGGGGACGCGAATAGCGTCCCCTAAGTTTTTTTGTTGGGTATGTTCGGAATCAATTCTGCGCGGTTGCCGGCTTGCTGAGCGTTTGCGGAATGCGCTTCTCAGTTTTTGGGCAAAGCACACGATAGGCGCACCAGGAGCAGTGAAAACCAGGTTTCGCTTCAAACTGCCCAGCTGCGATCTTTCCCGCAATGCTCTGTACCCTGAGCTTGGCTTCTTCAATCTTCACGTCACTACGCTCGGTGCTGACTGTGGTATTCCCTTCCAGGTTGTGAAAGACCAGGCGCTCCGCCTGGTATCCCCAGCTTTCGCGCGCTGCCAGTGCATAGACTCCGAGCTGCAGGCTTTCATCCGCGTCCTCTTGTGATCGGGGGCGGCCGGTCTTGTAATCAGTGATAACCACACTGTCTCCCCGGCCTCGATCAATGCGGTCAATCCTTCCCACAAGCTTCGTGGGTCCGACCATCACGCTGAAACGCTCTTCAGTGTGCAGAACATCCGGTTCGATCCGCAGCGCTGCAGCAACGAACTGCCGCAGTTCTTCGATTCCCTTTTCCTGATACAACTCGCGTTGGTAGTGATCGGGGAAGGCCGCATTCTCCAATTCCGCGCAAAAGCGTTCAACCAGTTCCGCCTCCGAGAGTCTGCGGTCCCAGCGTACGGAATCGTAGTAGGTAAGCAGCACGCGGTGCATACACGCTCCATACTGCAGGGCTCCCGATGCTTCGGCTGGGATTCGCCACTCCCGCTCCAATTTGAACTGCAATGGGCAGGTCTCGTAATGCTGAATCGAGCTCGCACTAAGACTCGAAGCGAGGTCCGATGCAGGCGGAAGCGCGATCCACTCCCCGAGCCGAGACACCGGCACAGCTTCCGCCACCGCAAAAATCTCTGTTTGAAATTCGCGGCAGGTTCGCTGCTTGAGCCAAGGCTTCAGCTCGCGGCTTTTGAGGAGATCACGAAGATATCCCGGCGGAGTCTTTTCGATTTGCCCACGCCCGAACTGCCCATACAAATTCAGAGTGTCGCGGGCGCGAGTCGTCGCCACGTAGAACAGGCGCCTTTCTTCCTGCTCACAAACCTTCTTCTCGTCTTCATCATCGGCCAAGCCAGAATTGCGCAGCGCAGGGGGAAACTCGATCAATGGCTCGCGATAATACGTAGGAAAGCTCCCCTTCACCACGCGCAAAATGAACACGTGGTCGAACTCCAGTCCCTTGGCGGAGTGCACGGTCATCAGTTTGACGGCATTTTCCTCTTCTGTGGCCAGCAGCGGAACGGTCCCTCGCGCTTCCCGGAAATACTCTAGATAATCGAGAAACTCCCCCGGACCTCCGGTCTTCGTGATCGGCGATTTTTCCCACTGATTCGCGAACTGTAGGAGCGCCTCTAGCGCTGGGCTGCGAGAGATCTGGAACTCACGAATCAGCGACAGCATGGCAGAGTACACCTTATTACCGGTCGCCTGCTGGCGACTCCGCTGAATTGTCGCAACGATCTCCGCGCCACCGGCGATGCTCGGCAGCACGGCTGCCACCGTGGCAGTGGTTTCGCGCGGAAGCGATTTCATCGCAGCCTTCAGTTCATTGGGATTTACTGAAAATTGCCGCAACGCCGCGAGTCGAAACAATGCCGCATTATCTCCGTCGGACACCAGGGCTGCCAGGCAGGCGAGCAGGTCACGGACCTCTGGAGTGTCTAGAACATCCAAGCCTTCAATTGAGAACGGGACATTATTTCTCGCAAGTTCGGCCGCAACTTCGTCACGGTGCGAATGAATCCGATATAAGACTGCAATGTCCTTCCACTCACAGCGTGACTGGCGGCGGCGTTCCACGATAGTGGATACCAGGTCTACGGATTCCATGAAGTTTCCACTCACCAGCACTGCACACACCGGATCCCGATTGCCTGTTTTCCCCGTCTCGTCTTCGTCGCGAGCAGAAATCAGAGGAGTCCGGCAGTAAGATGCGCCGTGCATCGAGAACTCGGGATTCTGCGAAATCAATGCAAAAGCGCATTTCAGAATGGGAGTGGTAGAGCGTCGGTTTTTATTCAAGACAACCAGCCTTGGTGTTGGAAACGAGCTCTGAAAAAGCTGAAAGGCACCACTCGATGCGCCCCGAAACCGGTAAATCCCCTGGTCCGGGTCGCCGACTGCGAAAATATTTTGTGTGGCGCGAGTACCCTCGCCCGTAAGCTTTTCCAGCACCTTGATCTGCGAATAATTCGCATCCTGGAATTCATCCACGAGAATGAACTTGGCGCGTGCTCGCTCGACTTCGAGCAAAGCTGAGTCTTCATCGAGGAGCGTGTGGGCGCCGAGGATTTGATGTCCGAAGGTGCCCAGATTCCGCTCGCGCAGCATGCGCTCGATTGTCTCGAACGCGAACGCAATCTCCCGGCAGCGGCCGAGCGATTCTTTGTCCGCGATCTCATCTGAGTTTTTGGATTTCGCGACCCGCGGCACCGGCAGTTCACCGACTTCAATTCGCCGCACATATTCAGCGTACTGCTCGGGCCCGACCATTTCATCATGACAGCGCCGCACGAAATCGAGCAGGTCGTCGAGGAACTTGGCTGTGTTTGCAGCGCGAATGTAATAGTTCAGGCGCAATTCGCGAAGATTGCGGCGAAGAAAGATCCAAAGCTGCTTGTCGTCGAGCACTTTGAAATCTCGCCCTGAGCGGATGAGCAGGTTGTTGCAATAAGCGTGGAATGTGGCCACTTGCAATCCGTTCACCTGCGCCTTGCCAAGCTCGCGCCCAACTCGCTGCATCATCTCGTCACCAGCATTAATGGTGTAAGTCAGCGCCAGAATTTCGTCTGGGCGAGCATGGCCTTCACGGATCAGACGAGCGATCCGCTGGATCAGTACCGTGGTCTTGCCAGTACCGGCCCCGGCCAGCACCAGCATGGGGCCATGAACGTGCTCGATCGCCTCATGCTGCTGGGAATCAGGTTGGAAAGAGATGGAAGCCCTTTTCGAAACAGCCATTGAAGTGGAGCATATCAGAGGCGATTGCGGAAAAGCTGGATCGAATCAACTAAGCGTTGTGACGTTCTCGGCGAACTCCGCGACTTTTCTCCGCGACCTCTGCGATTAAAGGCTTTGGCGCTTGCTGGACCCAGCATTTATGAATTTAGGACCGATGCGGAGATCGCCACGGCCGCAATCGCTGCAGTCTCCGCGCGAAGAATGGAAGGCCCAAGGGACGCAGAAGTCCATCCTGCTTTGCTGAAAGCCGCGAGTTCCTCGCTTTTCCAGCCGCCTTCAGGGCCAAAAGCCAGCGCGAGAGAACTGGCCCCGGCGGGAATGGCATCTTGCAAATTCAATACCCGTTCCGCTTCCGAGAGAACAATTCGCGCGTCAGCTTGGGACGTGAGAACATCACCGAGTCTTACTGGATCGCCAACTTCTGGCGCCGAAATCCGCCTCGACTGCTCTGCCGCCTGTTTCGCAACTCTGCGCCATCGGTCGACCCGGTTTGAGGCAGCCTCCGCAAGGCGCTTCTCGGTCCGTGCGGCGATGATGGGAATGATTCGCGCAACACCCAGTTCGGTGCACTTCTCGATTGCCCACTCCAGGCGATCGAATTTAAAAATGGAAATCGCCACTGTTATTTCCGCCCGGACAACGTGTTGAATTGACTCACCAAGCTCGAACTCCACCCGATCGGGATAAATCGCGGCAATTGTGCCACTGCGGACTTCTGATCCGGTGGAAATGTCGAACTGCTGTCCGATTTGAGCGCGCAGGACTTGCGCTAGATGGCGGGCATGATCTGCGATCCAGCCGCGCCGGGTCATTGTTTTAGGGTCGGTGTTCAGACTAGGCCCGCTTTTCTTCGCGGCCTTTGCGGTTCTTCTTGGCGGACTTTGCGGCTAAAAGCTTGGCTGAGAAGTCGAGTCACGCCTGCCCAAACATATCCTTCATCTTTCCAAGTAATGTATGCCGCTGGGGTTTGTTTTCAACCTGCGTAATTCCCTGCAACTCCTCCAGCAGTTCGCGCTGGCGTTTGGTCAGTTTGGTAGGAGTCTGCACTCGCAACTCAACAAACAGATCGCCCTTACCGTGCCCATTCAGCACCGGCACCCCTTTGTTGCGGACTTTCAAAACCGTGCCTGACTGCGTTCCCTCTGGAATTTTTAGCGTGTGTTCCGCCTCAAGCGTCGGCACCGGAATCTCCGCACCCAATGCAGCCTGCGTTACTGAAATCGGAACAACGCAATATAAATTGGTCCCCTCGCGTGCAAAGAACGGATGCTCCTTGACGTGCAGGACAACATAAAGGTCACCCGGCGGTCCACCGTGAAGCCCCGCCTCGCCCACTCCTGAAAAGCGAATGCGCGTGCCATCTTCCACCCCGGCCGGCACCTTAGCGTCAATCGTCTTGGTCTGCCGTACCCGCCCTTCGCCTTTGCATTTCGTGCACGGATCACTGATCACGCTGCCGGTGCCTTGGCAATTCGGACAACTCCTCGCAATACTGAAAAAGCCTTGCTGATACCGTACCTGCCCGCGACCTCCGCAAGTGCGACAGCTGACTGGAGCTTTGCCGCCGGCGCTGCCTGATCCGCCGCAAACTTCGCAGTTCTCCTGCTTGCGATAACTGATTTTCTTCTCGGCCCCAAATACAGCTTCTTCAAACTCCAAATTGATATCTTCTCGAAGGTCTGTGCCCCGCTGCGCCCGCGTACGCCTGCCACCGCGTCCACCGCCAAAAAGATCGCCAAATCCAAAGAACTCGCCGAATATGTCGCTGAAGTCCTGGAACACGGTCGGATCGAAGCCAGAGCCGGCACCAGCTCCGCCCAAGCCCGCATGACCGAACCGGTCATAAATGCCACGCTTCTCGGAGTCCGCAAGGACGGCGTAGGCTTCACTGCATTCCTTGAATTTCTCCTCCGCATCAGGGTTATTGGGATTGCGGTCAGGATGAAACTGCAGCGCCAGCTTGCGATAAGCGCTCTTGATCTCCTGATCTGTGGCGCCGCGCTGCACTCCCAGCACCTCGTAGTAATCGCGTTTTAAGTTGCTCTGCAATTTTCTCTTTTATTCCTTTTATGATCTGTCATCCCGAGCGAAGAATGGCCTCCGCTCGCGGAAGACGTTCGCAGTTGAGGGATCTGAATTTGCTGCCCTTGATTCCTAATCCCCTGTTGCCGCTTTTCTTTGTGAACTTCGCGACCTTGCGGTTAAAAGCTCTTTCCTGCGACCTTCTCCGCGTCCCCTGCGGTTAAAAGTTTGGGAGATCTCACCGCCGTGAATTTCTCGCCACCTTCACCATTGCCGGCCGCAGCAGCCGGTCTTTCAGCTTGTAGCCACGCTGCAATTCCTCCAGAACTTGATGGTCCTCGGCATCGTCCGTGTCCACCATCTCGATGGCTTCATGAAACCGCGGATCGAACTGCTCGCCTTTCGCCAAAATCTCGCGCACGCCAATCTTCGCCAGCGCGTCCTGCAATTGTTTATAGATGAGCTCCACCCCAGCATGGAACTCGGATTTCTCCGGGGAAGTCTGCAGCGCCCGTTGAAAACTGTCCAGCACGGGAATCAGCGCCTTGATCGCGTCCACCAACGCATAATCGCGATACTCCTGCTGCTCCTTCGCCGCGCGCTTGCGTGCATTTTCAAAATCAGCTTGCATTCGCGCCAACCGGTCCAAGAGCGAGTCGCGTTCCGTCCTGAGCTTATCCACTTCTGAAGCAGACGGCGTAACTTGTTCCTTTTCGTCCGCGGGCGGAAGCTCGTGCTCGGTGTCCAGCCGCTGTTCTTCCACTTCGGTTTTTCCGTTTGTCCTTGCCATAACCCCCTACTCAGATTCGTTAAGAACTTTGTCGAACAGGCGCGCAATGTAAGAAACAGCTGTAATCGTATGTTGATAATCCATGCGCGGGGGCCCCAGCACCGCCAGAGATCCCATCACTTCGCCGCCCACGCGCGCCGGAGTACCAATCAAGACCAGGTTCCGCATGGAAGGTTGCGCCTCATCCAACCCGATCACGACGCGTACAGCCTCCTGCTTCGCATCAAGATATGCGCCCAGCAACTCGACCAGCCGCTGCTTTTCCTCAAGCGCCTGCAGCAATTCCTGCAGCCGCTGACGGTCTTGCTCGCCCGCCACAAGATTGGCCGCACCCTCAACGAACACAACCTGCGCCGATTCCTCTCCCGAAAGTATCCCCTGCTTGTACAGCTGCTCCACCGACGTCATCAGTCGGTCGTATTCGTTGCGTTCCCGCTCGAGCCTGCGTGCAATCTCCGTCCGCACATCCTTCAGTGTCCATCCGCGAAAATTCTCGTTGATGAATCGCGCGGCAGCATCCAGATCCGACTGTGGTAGATCGAGCCTTAGTACGCGGTCTCGAACCACGCCTGATTTCGTCACCACCACCGCGAGCACCTTCTGATCGCCCAGCCGCGAAAAATAGACGTGCTCCAGCGCGTTCTTTGGCCCACTTGCCGCCACCGCCACCCCGACGTTTCGCGAAATCAATGACAGCACATGCGATGTACGCTCCATGAACTCCTGCACATCGGTGACGCCCTGAAGCGACTCTTGAATCATTCCTTCGTCCGCCTGCGAAAGCTGCGTTTTCCCGCTCAGTTGCTCAACGTAATACCGGTATGCCGAGGCGCTCGGAATCCTTCCCGCAGAGGTATGAGGTTGCTCAAGATACCCGGCATCAGCCAGGTCAGCCATAACGTTCCGGATCGTCGCCGGACTCAGCCCTTCCCGGCTCGACCGCGAAAGCATGCGCGAACCGACCGGCTCGCCCGTAGAGATGAACGTCTCTACCAGCGCGGTCAGAATCTCGCGTTCCCGGTCACCAATGGATTGCGCTTCCCACATTTTTTGCCGGAAGGTGGGAATTTTGACTTTCGGCCCGACTCAGTTGTCCTACTCCCAATTTCTAGAGATCGGCTACTGCGCACTACAAAATCTCGTTTGCAAACAGTGACTTACATGCTGTCCACTCCGACTTCCGAAGTCGGCACCTGCGCTTATTTTAGCGGCTCGGCACGCCAGTGTGTCAGTACCCGGAAGGTTCCGAGATTAGATGAGAGAACGAACCACCCTGATTCGGGGCTAGGACAGTTTGCTATGAATCCTTTGCGCGCTTTTGCGGTCAATGGTTTTTGAAGATACCGATTTGAAGATAGCGGAGACTATTGAATCTGAATCACGCTCTCGGGTGCCTGAGCCTTGATCCCTTCAACTCTTTCCGCGACATGCCGCGCAAATTCAAACAGCGCCTTCGCATGAGGAGAGTCTTCGCCTTCACGCACTGCCGGCTTCCCCTCGTCCCCGGCCTTCCGGATCTCCGGATCAAGCTGAATGCTCCCGAGAAACTCCACATTAAACTGCCGCGCCGTCTTCTCCGCCCCGCCGCGAGAAAAAATATCAACCTCATGCTGGCAGTGCGGACAAACGAAGTAGCTCATGTTCTCTACCATTCCCGCGATGTCCACCTTCATCTGGCGGAACATTTCGATTGCCTTGCGGGCATCCTGCAACGAAACATCAGAGGGCGTCGAAACCACAATAGCCGCAGTCAGCGGCACGGTTTGAATCAGCGACAGAGCAACGTCGCCAGTACCCGGCGGCAGATCAACGATCAGGTAATCCAACAGACCCCACTCAACCGATCCCAAAAACTGCCGGATGATCGAGTGCAGCATCGGCCCGCGCCAGATCAGCGGCTTGTCTCCGGGATTCAGCAAGCCAACAGAAATTACCTTGAGGCCATGTACGGTGAGCGGCTCAATCCGGTTTTCCCCCAGTGCTCTAGGCTGCGCGCTGGTCCCCAACATGAGCGGGACGTTCGGCCCATAAACGTCGGCATCGAGCAGCCCGGCCCTATGCCCAAGCTTCGCCAAAGCCAGTGCCAGATTCACCGCTAGCGTGGTTTTCCCAACCCCGCCTTTGCCTGACCCAACGGCAACAATAGCGCCAACCCCTGGCAAAGGCTGAGGCCCCGGCGGCGGCTGTCCGGGACGTTGTGGCATGTGTGCGCTCAAGAAATCACCCGAGAGGAAGTGTCCAAAGATTGATTATATGAGATAGCCAAGACTTGACGTTGCCGTACGATGCTGGATGAGGTCGCTAGCGTCAGCTAGACCTTTGGGTAGAGTTTTGAGCGTAATCGGGTTGTTATTGCCAATGGTCTGGCATTGGGGTTTAGATCGTCCCTTTGCCGTACGCCAAGGCTTGTTGAACTCTGGTAAGCTGAACCGCCATGAAGAGACTGTCATTGCTTGTGTTGCTATGCGCCGCCACGCCTCTCGTGAGCTGCCAACAATCGACCAAGAGCAGCACCACGCCCAAGCCGGACGACGGCAGTTTTGTCCAGAACACGTATAGGAACGATTTCTTCGGCTTTTCGTACCCACTGACTAGAGAATGGTATAAAAGCAGGGTTGCACCATCCCCTCTTCCTTCAGGCGCATTTTACCTGTTCATAGGTAACCGTAATACGGGGCATTCTCTGTTGAACGTAGTCATGGTCGTTGCCGATCCCGAAAGCAGGAGCCCCTCTGGGCTTTCTGGTAAGGAATACCTGTCGGCGTTTATCCGAGCACAAGTTAGCCAGTTCCATGCCGAAGTCACCCGGGAACCATCCTCGTTCTCCTTAGGGGGAAGCGATTTCTATAGCGCGGATTACAAATGGATGAACAACGGGACTACGATTTACAGCTCCATGGTGTGCACTAAACGCGACAGTTACTGGCTCAATTGGAACTTTTTGACACCGTCACAACGGGACCTCGACGATGCGGTGAATACGCTTCAACATATTTCTTTCGACCATCCCCCGCCACACTCGCGATGACACTGTTTTCGGACCCTCTGGGAAGACCACGCAGGCCGGCCTGCGAGTTCGCTTATCAATCACTACTTTTCTAGGTGCATGAGAGAACTTCATCGCAAATTCGCCTTCCTTCTCTCCCTCTCCGCTCTCCTGAGTTCCCTTCTTCTCCCCGCATCCTCATACCGCCGCTTCTGTTCGTCTGTTTCAGGAATCACCGGCGCAACCTTCAAGTGCCGCCCCGCCGCATCCACCGCAACAAACGTCAAATACGCCGAGCTGACCTGACGCGTCTCGTCCGCCAGATAATTCTCCACCCAGACCGTGACCCCGACCTCAAGCAGCGCGCCTAGCGGATTCGTGTCGTTCGGCAGCACAATCTCATTCATTTCCGACTGCGAGTCGCGCACCGGCCGCGGCAGGAACGAATCATGCTTTTCAGTCACGTTTATCGTCATCGGTTCGCTCTAGTTGTGCTGGGCTCCTTTGGGAACCTCCCGTGATTCCTCCGTGGTAAAGACTTTCGTATTTCAGATTTTAGATTTCAGTTCTCAAACCCAATCTGCAATCTGAAATTCTCAACGACTCCTTCGCTCCAAATATGTCTGCAAGAAGCACTCGGCTTGCTTCTGGACACTCGATTTGGAATGCAGCGAACTCCAATCCTTCCCCAGCCCGCGTGGGACAGGCGACCCGCCTGTCCTGCTGTCATACTCCAGAAACTCATGCCCGGCTGGGCGATACTGTGACTCAAATACCAATTGCAACGAGATCAGGGTTCCTGACTCCTTCACAACACCAAACCGCACCGCATCGCAATTGCGCTTCTCCGGCAGCCGTGGACACGACTTCGCATATCCCAAATTGCAGCCCTCAAGCTCGTTATTGTTCAGGATCGCCTGCTCGTGTCCCGGCGCATCGCATGATCCTCGCCAAGCGCCCCCCAGCGGCAGCCTCGCCGGATGCGGCAACGCCAGATCGTCAGCCCGTTCAATAGGCACAAAAAATGGACAAGCCAAAATCAGTTTCCTTCAACGTAAGTTTCGCTTGATTGTATCCGCCATCGGCGCCAACCGTCTCGATTTTCTTTGCGTGCTTTGCGCCTTCTTCGCGATCTTTGCGGTTAAAGGCTCTTTGCGGGATCATGCCAAAAGCATTTAACCGCAGAGATCGCCAAGTCCTTCGCAAAGCTCGCGAAGAAACCCACGTCAGCATGACAACTCCCTCTGTCTTCAGGTAAGAATATTTCCATGGACCGCATCGCCTCGCTGAATGAACTCCTCACCCAAGACCCAAACAACGCCTTCGCCCGCTACGGCCTCGCCCTTGAGCACTCGAATGCCGGCGACTTCGATCGCGCGCTCGACGAGTTCGGCAAGTTGCTCGCAGCCCATCCCGACTACGTTCCCGGATACCAAATGTCCGCCCAAACGCTAATGAAAGCCGGCCGCCCCGGCGAAGCAAAAAGCATGCTTGAAAATGGCATCGCCTCTGCCCAACGCAAAGGCGACTCACACGCAGAATCAGAGATGGCGGCAATGCTGGAAGAAATCAGCGCTTAGCTGTTAGCTCTTAGCCTTTAGCTTGAACCTGATTCGATGAGATCTTGAGCTAAAAGCTGAAGGCTAATAGCTAAGAGCTTGTCTTCCCCGCCATCCTCATCATCCCCCACTCCACCAATCCCGGAAACAACTGATACAGCTTCACCACCGGAATCATGGTCCACGGCACAATCACTTCCCTCTTCTGCTTCAGATATCCCTGCAGCGTAGCCCGTGCCACCCGCTCAGCTGATATTCCCCGAGCCGACTTCGGCCGCACTCGCTTCGGTTCGACTCCTTGAATCGCGTTCGCCGCAAAATCTGTCTGCACATACCCCGGACAAACCGTCAGCACATTAATCCCGTCGCGCGCCAGCTCCATTCGCGCCGCCTTGCCCAGAGCATTCATGCCAAATTTCGTCGAACTGTAAACTCCGTGAAATGCAATCGGAATATGTCCGGCAACGCTCGAAACGTTGATGATCGCGCCCGACCCTTGCTGCTTCATGATCGGAATTACCGCCTGCATCGCCTCCATTGTGCCGAACAAATTTGTCTCAAATGTCTCGCGAACATCAGCCATGTTCACCGTCGCCACGCCGTCCAGAATCCCGTGCCCGGCATTGTTCACCCATATATCAATCTTCTGAAAATGGTGCATGGTCAAGCCGATCACGCGATCAATCTCCTCGCGGTGCCGCACATCACACTGCAGCGCCAGCGTTTGCTCTGCGCGTTCAATTCGCGCGCGTGCCGCCTCCAGTCTCCCAGAGTCGCGGGACAGCAACACCACTTGCGCACCGCATTCGACGAACTCCTTCGCAATCGCCTCGCCAATCCCCATTGAGGCGCCGGTAATCACTGCAACTTTTCCTGCAAGCACTTCACTCGACTCAGAAGCCATGCCGGGTTTGTATCCTGCGCCAACCTGCAAGTCAAGCGCGGCGTACAATTCGTAGATCGTGAGCGCGCTCCTTCCCCTGTTTCCTCTCGATCTGGTCCTGCTTCCGGGCGCGCCCGTGCCGCTGCATATTTTCGAACCGCGTTACAAAGAGATGATCAACGAATGCCTCAAGCAGAAGCGCCCCTTTGGCATTGTTCGGACCAAAGAAGAGGGATTTGTGAACGTCGGCTGCACCGCCGAGATCATCAACGTGCTCAAGACTTATTCCGATGGTCGCATGAACATCCTCGCCGAGGGGCAGAAGCGTTTCGAAGTTCTTCAAATAAATCAGGATCGTTCATTCCTTCAGGCCGAAGTGTTTTACCTGGCAGATGAAGACGAAAGCGTTCCGCCGCCGGCCGCGGAACAGGAAAAAGCCGTCCGCCTGCACAGTGAGATCATGCAGTTGGCAGGAGCCCAACCAGAAAAGACCGAACTCGCTGGTGGACAGCTTGCCTACCGCCTCGCCGGTTCCCTGCCCTTCGACCCCGATTTCCAGCAGGCTCTCCTCGAAATGAACTCCGAAGCTGAGCGCATTCACGCCGTCATTTCATTCTTCGAGCGCATTCTGCCCGTCTTGCAGCGAAACGCGGTCGCTAAACGTCGCGCTGGAGGAAACGGCCATCTGCACCTGCATTAATGTGGCTAGCATGCTCAGATATGTGGTCGCGCAAAATCCCTTAATCTCGAATTCAATTCAACGTGTTGTCATCCCGAACTCGCACGCTAAAAGCGGGCGAGAGAGGGACCGTACGTCACCGAGTTTTGGCAATGCAGCCGGTGGGAATACCACGCTGCGAACGTATGACCTACTCCTCTCAACGTCTCTGCAGGTCCAGACGCATAGAAAGGTCCCTCTCCTGTCGTCCTTTGGACGTCAGCATCGGGATGACAATGCGAGTGCCTAGCTGAAGCCCGCCGCCTAAAGCCTGCTTCCACGCGGGCGTATAATCAAAATATTCCGCCGCTGTTTCCGGCTGATGGCTGAGAGCTTTTGGAGTTGTGCCGCGATGAGTTTTCCCCGCACCCTCGGCGAGTTGCGCCGAAGTCCCTTTTCAGAAGAAAAATTGCGCTCTCGCCGTGTGAAAGACGAGTTGCGCGACAACCTGATCGCGAAGCTGGGACAGGATAATCCGATTTTTCCTGGCATCGTCGGCTACGACGACACCGTCGTTCCCCAGATCGTCAACGCCGTTCTGTCGCGTCATAATTTCATCCTTCTCGGACTGCGCGGCCAGGCTAAGAGCCGCATTCTTCGCGCTCTCACTTCTCTGCTTGACGCCCGCACGCCTTACATTGCTGAGTGCGAGATTCACGACAACCCATATGCCCCCATTTGCCGCCGCTGCCGCGATCTGATCGCGCAATGCGGCGAAGCCACCGCCATCGCGTATCTCACGCCGGACGAGCGCTACGTGGAGAAACTTGCGACGCCCGACGTCACCATTGCTGACCTGATCGGCGACATCGATCCCATCAAAGCAGCTCGCGGTGGTCATGAACTTTCCAGCGAGCTCACTGTGCACTATGGCCTGTTGCCTCGCGCCAATCGCGGAATCTTCGCCGTAAACGAACTGCCCGATCTCGCGGGAAAGATTCAGGTTGGTCTGTTCAACATCATGCAGGAAGGCGACGTTCAGATTAAGGGATACCCAGTCCGCCTGCCCCTCGACATCGCCCTCGTCTTCACCGCGAATCCTGAAGACTACACGGCGCGCGGAAAAATCATCACCCCGCTCAAAGACCGCATCGGCTCCGAAATCCGCACACATTATCCCGCCACCGTCGAAGAAGGCATCACCATCACAACGCAGGAAGCATGGGCCGCGCGCAACGGAAATAAGCTCGTCATCCCCAAGTATGTGCGCGAAGTCATCGAACGGATAGCCTTCGCCGCGCGCGAGGATAAGAAGATTGACAAGCGTTCCGGCGTGAGCCAACGCCTTCCCATTTCCTGCATGGAGAATGTCATCTCCAACGCCGAACGCCGCGCCATTCGTCATCGTGAGCCGGTCACAATTCCGCGGATTGGCGACGTCTATGCCGCGCTGCCGGCCATCACTGGCAAGCTGGAACTTGAATACGAAGGTGAGATGAAAGGCGCCGATCACGTCGGCCGCGAGCTCATCCGCGGCGCAATTGCCAAGACTTACGATCAATATTTCAGCTGCAAACTCTCCGCAACATTCAGGGCTTGATGGACAAGCTCACCCGCGTAAACGTCGGCCCCAAAGACACGCAAGAAGCGCAGGTTTCAGCCGCAGAATTTGTACTCGAAGGTCTGCACGCGCTCAAGCGCATCGGCCGCAGCGAAGAGCGTGTCTTCTCCGCAGGAGAGAAGCCGCCGAAGATCGCCGAGAAACCTTTCGAGCGCGAGGAAGGCCAGTACCGGTCAAGAAGGCCGCTGAATTAGAGCAGTCGTTGGTCGTTGGCGAAAGCAAATCGGCGATCGTCAGTCTTCGGTACTCGACAGGACCTATCAGGTTTTATTGATGATCGTTCGCACAAAAGGTTTGACAATGGCTGATTTTCGATAAGAACCACTTCCGTTGAGTCGTTGGGTTTGGCCAACGACCAACAGCCAACGACCAACGACGGTTCCCATGAAACGCATTCGCTACACCAAATACGTCCCTGACCCCGCCGGCGAAATGAGCCTCGAAGACCTGCTTGGCGCGCTCTCCGACTACCTCCTCCAGAGCGGCTTTCAGGACTATCTCTCCTACTACGACCTGCCCAATGGCGAGCAAACTTTAGACGACTTGAAACGCGCTATCGAACGCGCCCTGCTCGAAAGTGAAATGTTGAATGATGAGCTGCGTGAACACTTGCAGCAGATGCAGGGCGAAGGTTCGCTCGATGAGTTGGTCGAAAAACTCATCGAACGCATGCAGCAGGAAGACTACATCAGCATTGACCAGCCGCACGACCCGTCCAAGCGCTCGAGTGTTGGCGGCCAGGTCGGCGAAGCCCAGCAACAGTCGCGATTTGAAATCACCGACAAGAGTTTGGACTTTCTCGGCTATAAAACTCTGCGCGATCTTCTCGGATCGCTCGGTAAATCAAGCTTTGGCCGCCACGACACGCGCGACATGGCCACAGGGATCGAAGCCAGCGGCGCCTCGCGCCAATACGAATTCGGCGACACTCTGAACCTTGACATCACTGCGACGCTATCAAGCGCGATTCAGCGCGAGGGCCTCAACCTTCCGCTAAACATCGAGTATCGCGACTTGCAAGTCCACCAATGCGAATATCAGTCGTCCTGTGCCACGGTCCTCATGCTCGACTGCTCGCATTCGATGATCCTCTATGGCGAAGACCGTTTTACTCCGGCCAAGAAGGTTGCGATGGCCCTGTCGCATCTGCTGCGAACGCAATATCCCGGCGACTCGCTTTCGCTGATTCTGTTTCACGACTCCGCCGAAGAAGTGCCACTATCGCAACTGGCCCGTGTCAAAGTTGGGCCTTATTACACCAACACGCGCGAAGGTCTGCGGCTCGCACAGCGCGTGCTTCAGCGCCAGAACAAAGACATGAAACAGATTGTCATGATCACCGACGGCAAGCCCAGTGCCCTCACCCTCGAAGACGGACGCATCTACAAGAACGCCTTCGGTCTTGATCCTCTTGTGGTGAGTCAGACACTTGAAGAAGTTTCCAAATGCAAGCGCGCCGGCGTAATGATCAATACCTTCATGCTCGCCTCTGAATACGGCTTGGTCCAGTTCGTGCAGAAAGTCACAGAAATGTGCCGCGGCAAAGCCTACTTCACTACGCCTTATACGCTAGGCCAGTATCTGCTGATGGATTACATGTCGCGAAAGACGAAGACTATCCACTGATCAGTGATTGCTCGTTCGTCGCAGGCTGAAACCAGCTCCGGTGAGTCGGGCCTTATCGGCACGAGTAAACTCGCGCCATTTCTTTCGTGTGAGTTTTCCAGCGAACTGTTCGCCCCCGTTTATATTCTCTTTATGTCTAAATCAAAGCCTGGCTCAAAAGCCCACGTGTTATCTTCGCGCGAAGTATATCGCGGACCGATCTTCTGGGTTACTAGCGATGACGTCCTTGAGCCCACAGGCGTACGCGTGCGCCGCGACGTGGTCCGACACTCTGGTTCAATAGTCGTGCTTGCTGTCGAGAACGGCACCATCCTGCTGGAGCGCCAATACCGCCACCCCGCCGGACGTTTCCTGTACGAGCTCCCCGCGGGCAGAATCGACGCCGGCGAAAGCGAACTCACGGCGGCAAAGCGCGAACTGCTGGAAGAAACCGGATTCACCGCCCGCAAATGGAAACGCATCCTGCGCTTCTGGGCCAGCCCTGGATTTGTGGCTGAGGCCATGTCCATCTATCTTGCCCGTGACCTTATGCCTGGAACGGCCGAGCCGGAAGACGACGAAGTCATAAAAATTGAGTTCGTTCCCCTCAAAAAAGCCGTAGCCATGGTGTTGCGCGGACGCATCCAAGATGCGAAAACCATAGTTGGCGTCCTCTGGCTGGACGAACAGAGCAGACGTGCCTCGCGCAAGCAGTAAGTCTCTCCCCGGCTTGACAGCCATAATCACTGGACGCAAAATGTCCGCAAATTTGGGTTTGTGTGCAGGTCAGCACACAACCCGAGGAGAGGTACGTGGATCGGTTGAAAGGTACCGTAAAGTGGTTCAACAATGCGAAAGGCTACGGGTTCATCGGACGCGATGACGGACCCGACGTGTTTGTCCATTACAGCGCGATTTCGAGTGAGGGGTACAAGAGCCTGCAGGAAGGCGATCCAGTGGAATTCGAAATCGTTCAGGGGCAGAAAGGACCGCAAGCTGCGAACGTAAGCAAAGGCGCCGCGTAAGAGCAAGCCTCGTAAGAAGGACCACCACCCCAATCCGCTTGGCACCCCCACCCCGGCAAATAGCTGCGAGGGGGTGGTTTACTCACAGAGTTTCTCCCTACTCCGTGAACCAGTTTTTTTTCACGCCATAGCTGAACGCCTGAGCCCAGCGTGGACAGAATCTGCAGCGTCATTAAGGTAAATCACAAAAAGCTACATACAATGCTGTAGAGGCCAAAACTTGCCCTGAGGAGTGGGCTTCATCCCTAAACGCAAACAGACCTCAGCTTTCCGCTTGCAGTCTGGATTGTTTAATCTTTCTCTGTGGACAATAAATCCATTGCCGGCATTTTGTACGAGACTGCCGACCTGCTCGAGATTGATGCGCAGGATTCGTTTCGCATCCGATCGTACCGAAACGCCGCCGAAGCCATTGAGGGCCTGCCGCAACAGATTTCGGAAATCATCGGCGAGCCGAAACAGGTCCTCGCCGTTCCCGGAATCGGCAAAGGCATGCTCATCAACTTGCAGGAGATGATGAAGGAGGGGCGACTCACCCTGCATGCTGATCTTCTCAAGAAATATCACCCGTCCATGCTGCAACTGTTGCGTGTGCAGGGACTCGGACCGAAGACCATCGCCCTGATCTGGAGCGCCTACCAGGTTTCCGATCTCGAAGGCGTGGAGAATCTCGCCCGTGAGGGCAAGATTCGCATTCTGCCTCGCATGGGCGAGAAACATGAAAAGAAACTGCTCAAGGCCATTGAAGATTATCGAAGGATCGCGGGGCGTTTTCTGCTCGACGTTGCCGAAGGCCAAGCAGAAAAGATCGTCGAACACTTGAAGGGTTATGAAGGCGTTGAAAAAGTTACTCCGGCCGGCTCTCTACGGCGGGGCCGCGAAACCGTGGGCGATCTCGACATTCTGGTAACCGGGCCAGCCTGCTGTGACGATGCCGAGCGCCAAAAATTGATCGAACACATCATCAAGCTACCGGGATTGATGGAGATCATCGCGCGTGGAGAAAACAAGGTCAGCTTCCGAATGCGTGGAGGTATGCAGGTGGACGTTCGCTTTCTGGCGCCAGAGTCTTTCGGTGCTGCGATGCAATACTTCACCGGATCGAAGTCACACAACGTTTCACTCCGGCAGCGGGCTTTGAAGATGGGCTACACGCTTAGTGAATACAGCCTGGCAAGCCTGGATGATCAGACCGTGGTCGCGTCGAAATCGGAAGAGGAAATTTACGCAGCTTTGAAGCTCGATTACATCCCGCCTGAGCTGCGCGAAAACACCGGGGAGATTGAATGTGCGGAAAAGCACTCGCTACCGAGACTGATCGAACAACAGGACCTGCAAGGTGACGTGCACATGCACACCGTCGAAACCGATGGTCGCAATACCATTCAGGAAATGGCGGAGGCCGCGCGCGATCGTGGTTACAAGTACATGGCCATCACCGACCACTCCAAGAACCTTGCCTTCGCCAATGGCCTTGATGACAAACGCGCAGTGGAGCACATCGCGCGAATTCGTGCAGCCAACGAAGCCATGGTCGGAATCCGGATCTTTGCCGGAATTGAAGTGGATATTCTGGCCGACGGTTCGCTCGATCTTTCCGATTCTGTCCTGGAACAAATGGATGTGGTCATCGCCAGCGTGCACTCTCACTTTGACCAATCCCCCGAAGAGATGACGGCACGCCTGCTGAAGGCGGTCGAGAATCCGAACGTCTCGCTCATCGGACACCCTACTGGCCGTCTTCTGCTTCGCCGTGACGCTTATACATATGACATGGACGCAGTTCTGCAGGCTGCAGTTCGAAACAAAGTTGCCGTGGAACTGAATGCTTATCCTGACCGCCTCGACCTTTGCGATCGGCACTTACGAATGGCGAAACAGCGGGGCGTCAAGATTATTATCAACACCGATTCTCATCACACGACGCACATGGAAAAGATCCGCTTCGGCGTGCTACAGGCAAGGCGAGCATGGCTTACGCCAGATGACGTGCTCAATACGCTTCCGGTTGAACAATTTGCGTCGGCACTGAAGCACGAGTGGCCGCAGGTCTAGCCGATGCGAGTACAATCTGCATCGTAGGAGGTCCTCATGGCTGACCCATCAATAACACCTCCGCCCCCTTCGCCTGGCAATCAAGAGCATTCCACCGACTTTGATATTGGCGAGGAGTACGGCACCGCTCGCAAGTCTCTGCCGCCTGCAGGCGTGGTCGCAATCTGCGTCGTTGTTGTTGTTGCGATCGTGGCGGTGTATGCGCTCACGCACCGCGGAAAAGCACACTCGACTGGAAGTATTGATGACGTTGTAGCCGTCCCCGTGCCGAACCAGGACATGGTGCTCGTTGCGGTCAATGTCTCCATTGAAAGTCACGAGCAAACGCCCTCGCGGATCAAGTCCATTCAGGTGGGTGCAGATGTTGGTGGAAACAAAGTTAGCGACGACGCCGTCCCGGCTGTGGACGCCAAGAGGTATTTCACTGCCTTTCCAGATCTCAAGCAGCACGCGCTTGACTTGCTTACAACTGAAACCAGGATCAATCCAAGGGGCAAAGTCATAGGCACGATCGTGGCGAGTTTTGCTGTCAAGGCAGACGCTTTTGCCGGACGCAAATCCCTGACGGTCACGATCACACCCTACGATGAGCTTCCCGTAGTGATCACAAAATAGCTACTCATGTTTCTGCAGGTATTTCCTTCGCACTATATGATTGTGGCTCGCAGGGTTGAGTTCGTCATACTTCAGGCAACTAATTGAGCCGTCCACTTCGAGCACACCCAGCGCGACCTCATGATAGCTGCTGATTCCATGCTCCCGGAGTGACCGCTCCAGTTCGTCCATGCTGACGTGCTCTTTCGCCATATGCGCTGTGATGACCTGCCCGTCATGGATAAGCAAACTCGGCTGGCCCTGCACTAGTTTGCGAAAGCGTCGGTTGGTTCCAGAGACCTCGGCCACCAGGTAATTCAGTATCAGCAGCGTGATGGCCGCGGCAATCCCGCCGAACAAAGAGGTGTCAGGCCCGGTCATCGCGTTCTGCACCGAATTTGAGATCAGCAACAGCAAAGTGAGATCAAAGGGCGTCATCTGTCCAACCTCGCGCTTGCCACTCAGGCGAACGCCGAGGAGCACGACTGCGTAGATAATGACCGTCCTTAAGACGATTTCGACGATGACGTGTGTGCCAGGGAACATGAGTATTTAAGACCACGACAGCAAGAGACGCAGAACGTCTGTCATTGTCGCGGATTGCCCTCCAGTGTCAACCCCAGAATCTCCATAGTAAAGTGCTATAATTTTTCTAGGTATATCCTATGCCAACTTTATACGTCGAGAACGTACCGACCGAACTGTATTCTGCCCTCAGAGAAAGGGCGCGTCAGCATCGTAAATCTATTGCTTCTGAGGTCTTATCTCTTCTTGAAGAAAATATTGTTACTCCGGCCGAACTGAAGTCACGCAAGCGGTTCCTGCGCGAACTGCAACGATTACGCTCAAAACGCCCGTTAGCTGCGGGTCCATTTTCGTCAACCGAAGATATGTTGCGGGCTGACCGATCACGATGAGTTCTTACGTTGTTGATGCCAGTGTAGCGGCGAAGTGGTTTCTGCCCCGCGCGAATGAGCCCCTTGCAGACCAGGCAATGGCGTTGCTGAATGGCTATGCTCGAGGTGAGGCGCGCTTCGTCGTGCCGGACCTATTCTGGACGGAGATGGCGAGCGTATTCTGGAAGGCGGCCCGCCAAGGCAGGTGGTCCCATAACGACGCTCGAAAAGCCATGAGTTCAGCCGTTCAGCAACACATATCTACTGTAGGCGCGAAACTTTTGCTCGAGGACGCCTTGGAGATTGCCCTCACTTTTGATCGCAGCGTTTACGACAGCCTATATCTCGCGCTGGCGATAACTTCAAAAATGCAATTCGTTACAGCCGACGAAAGACTCGCTAATGCTCTGGCCGCGCAACTCCCGGTAAAGTGGCTGGGAGGTCTCGCCTAGAGTGCAACCTTTCTCAGCCGCAGCGAATTCGCGATTACCGAAACCGAACTCAAGCTCATCGCCGCCGCGGCGAAGATCGGACTCAACAGCACGCCAAAAAGGGGATACAAAATGCCCGCCGCGATGGGAACTCCAATCGAGTTGTAGATAAACGCAAAGAACAGATTTTGCCGGATATTTTTCATCGTCGCCCGGCTGAGATTGCGCGCGCGCACAATTCCCGCCAGGTCGCCTTTCACCAGCGTGATGCCGCCGCTCTCAATGGCAATATCAGTTCCCGTCCCCATCGCGATGCCAATGTTTGCTTGCGCCAAGGCGGGTGCGTCATTGATTCCGTCCCCAGCCATGGCGACGATCCGACCCTGTTTCTGAAGTTTTCGAACAACTTCCGCTTTGTGATCGGGCAGAACCTGAGCTTGAAACTGCTCGATACCTAGTTTGCGAGCAACGGTCGACGCTGTGAATCGGCTGTCGCCTGTGAGCATGATCACCTGCCACCGTTGTTTCTTCAGTTCGTCAATCGCATCCTTCGAACCGGTCTTAATGGGATCGGTGACATCGATCCATCCCGCAAAATTTCCATCCAGAGCAACAAAGACATTCCCGTGCTCGTCGACATCTTCAGGCAGGGCGACTCCCATCTTCTCCATAAGCGTTTTGTTACCAGCTGCCACTAATTGCCCTTCAACCATGCCATGGACACCCTTGCCGACTTCAGCATGAAATTCTTGCGGTTCTCTCAGAACGATGTTTCTCACGTCAGCCGCGGCGAGGATCGCGGCAGCTAGCGGATGCTCGCTACCGCGTTCTAGGCTCGCAGCAAAACGGAGGAGTTCGTCATTACGAAGCTCCTTGATGCGCGCCCGGACGCCAACAACTCGCGGCTTCCCTTCCGTCAGGGTCCCTGTCTTGTCCACAACCAGCGTGTCCACTTTTTCAAGCGCTTCCAGGGCCTCCGCATTCTTGATCAACACACCCGCCTGCGCGCCCCGGCCTGTCCCCACCATGATTGCGACTGGAGTCGCCAGCCCCAGGGCACACGGACAGGCAATAATCAGCACAGCAACGGCGTTCACGATCGCGTGCGCAAGCCGCGGCTCGGGTCCAACCAGCGCCCACGCAATAAAAGTCACAGCTGCGATAGCGATGACCGCAGGCACGAACCATCCTGAGACTTTGTCTGCAAGGCGCTGGATTGGCGCACGGCTGCGTTGGGCCTGGCCCACGAGATTGACGATCTGTGCCAGCATCGTCTCACTTCCCACGCGCTCTGCCCGCATGATGAACGATCCTGACGCGTTCACGGTTGCGCCTATGACGTTTGTGCCTTCTGATTTCTCAACCGGGATGGATTCGCCCGTGATCATGCTTTCATCCACCGAGCTGTGTCCTTGGATCACCACACCGTCCACCGGGATTTTTTCACCAGGACGCACCCTCAACCGATCGCCAACGATGACCTGCTCCAAAGGAATATCTACTTCCCTGCCGTCCCGCAGCACCCGTGCCGTCTTGGGCGCCAAATTCAACAGCTCACGAATCGCTGCTCCAGTTTGGCTGCGCGCGCGAAGCTCGAGCACTTGCCCCAGCAACACCAGCGTGACGATGGCGGCCGCTGCTTCGAAGTAAACCGCCGGCTTACCACTCATCTCGCGAAAGGATGGCGGAAAAATCCCGGGGGCGAGCGTTGCCACCAGACTGTACCCATACGCAACCCCGGTACCCATCGCGATCAGCGTAAACATGTTAGTCGAGCGGTTCACCACCGACCTCCAGCCTCGCTGGAAAAAGGGCAGGCCTCCCCACAACACCACCGGCGTGGCCAGAAGCAGTTCGATCCAAGGGAGCCAGCCCGCCGGCAGAGTATGCTGCACATACATGTCGGCCATCGCAATTGCGAGGAGCGGAACAGTGAATACAACACTTACCCAGAACCGACGTGTCATCTCGCGCAGCTCTGGATTTTCTTCTTGAACTGAAACGGTTCTCGGTTCGAGCGCCATTCCGCAGATGGGACAACTCCCAGGCTCAGACCGCACAATCTGGGGATGCATCGGGCACGTGTATTCCGTTTTGGTCGAAGGTTTCGGTCGCTCGGGTTCGAGCGCCATCCCACAAGTCGGGCACGGCCCCGGCTTCGGCTCGCGCACTTCTGGGCACATCGGACAGACATAGGAATCCTGTTCCGAACCCGAATGTGGAGGCGCGATTGGAGTGGGCGCCTTCGCTGCTCCCAGGGTGATCAGACCAGTCCCACCCGCTCTCGGCCTCAGATACTCTTCCGGGTTCGCCGTAAATTTCTGCGCACAGCCTGGATGGCAAAAGAAATACGTGTCGCCCTTGTATTCGGCCTTGGCCTTCGCGGTTGCAGGATCAACCATCATCCCGCAGACCGGATCTCTCTTAAGACTGGACACTGGCACCGAACTCATCTACCTGAACCTTTCTTTGTCCTCTCACGAAAGCCTGATTAGAAGAGATTGGCGTAGAGGCGCGTAGGATTCGCCAGCCCAGGCCTGCATTTGCACATGGTGTATCTTAGCTGTCGGAGGATGTCGAGCCAAAATGACTCAGATGGAAGTTGCTTACCGCTACGCGGCCCGCCCCACCGAGGCGGCCTTTCGCGCGCTCGACAATGTTCGCGAGGTCTACGGAATCCGCGGCCTTCGTTTCGATGAAAAAGAACAGATTGTGCGCGTGGAGTACGATGCCTCGCGCTTTAAAGAGCCGGTAGTTGCGACTCTGCTGCGGGGCGCAGGGCTCGATATCCGTGAAAAGCTGATCCCTGCCTGAAGTAATTCCTGATTGACCGGGAAGCTAAGAGGACTGCGCTAGAAAATGCAAGGGGCGCCCAAGAAAACCTCTGGCCGAAGTTATTCTCAAGTGCGCCCCGTTGCGCGCCACTTCGTCTGCTGTGAAGAATAGCACCCTCCGTGCCAATTGCAAGTGCTTGAAAAATAGCAGTTATCCACAAACGCTGATTGGTAGGAATTGCCAAATTGGGAAAGAATTACTGAGTGACCATCCGAACCACGCCGTAATCGGTTGCTGCTATCTAGCCGCCGCAGAACTCGAATGAAAACGAGCCCACGCCATTCTTCTGCTCCAATTTTTTTCGGATATAATCAACCTTTCCTTTTAACCATGCGCCCTTAGCTCAGTTGGATAGAGCGTCTGGCTACGAACCAGAAGGTCGGGAGTTCGAATCTCTCAGGGCGCACCATTCCCCTCACTATGCTTTTTGAATTCAGACTCGCAGCTTGCGGTCTGTTGATAGGTCTCTCTTCTCTTGGGCATTTGGCAGTGGGCCAGGCATCACAGGCCGGGCCTACGTCTCGCCGAATAAAAGTCTCCGAGGTTACTGCATCGGGGTTAATCGCTCAAAAGATGGCCCTGAAATACCCTGACGCGGCTCGGACGGCAGGTATTCAAGGCACGGTTATCCTCAAAGTGGTTACGAGTGAAACCGGGGATGTGAAAGAGGTCGAGACCGTTTCCGGTGATCCATTGCTGGCGCAGGCTGCGATTGATGCGGTTAAGCAGTGGAAGTACAAGCCGTACACTCTGGATGGATCCCCCGTTGAGATGGAAACGCAGCTCAGCATCAGCTTCCATTTGAAATCGGAGCAGAATGCCCCACCGCCGCTGGGGACATTTAGGGAGTACACCTACTCGAACGAATATTTCAACTTCGCCTATCCACTTTCACGGGATTGGGTCAGGGAAACGGATTTGATGCGGAAGAGAGTTTCTGAGGAGGAAAAATCGCCGGGTATCTACGTGTTGCTCGCCGCGGTCCATGTTCCGCAACATACAGCTCCGCTCGAAGCAGATTCCTCATTTGTTCTATACGCGGTACCGGCCCCCGCCGGAACTGGAGGCTGTGAGACACGTCTTGAGAGAGCCGCTGATGAATTTCGCCAAGACAAGAAAGCCAAAGAAAAAGGGCTTGTGTCCGATCTGAACATCGTCGGACTCGCATTCAAGCGTGCAGATTTTGATTTCCGGGAAAATCCGAGCAACCGCACGTTTCTCTGTACTCAGTCGAGAGACTATCTGCTTCAGTGGACAATCGTGGGGCTCTCGAAGACCGCCATCGAAGGGGTGATCTCGACCTTGAACTCCATCCGGACGGCACAATTGATCTCATCGGAGGCGCGTTCGAATAGCCTTATTCCAAACTTGCTCCCACCCGGGCGGAACGCGCCGGAGATTGTTCGAGTGAGAGTTGCGGCAGGCGTAAGTCAAGGCATGGTTGTTAAGAAAGTGCAGCCAATTTATCCGGACGCGGCGAAACGCGAACGTATCCAAGGCAAGGTGCGTGTGAGGGCCGTGATTAACAAGACTGGAGACATAACGGACCTCGAGGTCATCGAGGGTCCGATCGAGTTGGTGGTTTCCGCCGTGAATGCCGTGCGTCAGTGGAAGTACCGCCCGTATGTACTAAATGGCGAGCCCGTGGAAGTGAACACTGAAATAACTGTGATTTACCAACTTTCCGGCGGTTGAATATTTTGGGAATACGAATTCAAGTAGCAGACCGAGATACAATCAACTCTCAACTGCATCACTTGCGGCCCCGTAGCTCAACTGGATAGAGCATCAGTCTTCGGAACTGAGGGTTGGGGGTTCGATTCCCTCCGGGGTCGCCATTCTATTCATGCCAGCCATCTTCGTATAAACTGTCGAGACTTTATGTCTGGCAAAATTGCATTGCCGCGCTCGATTTTGTTCTCCTTCCTGCTTTTTTCAAGCTCATGGGCACACAGCTACTCACTAAAGAAAATAACCGTCTCGGGCTCCACGCGAATTGCCGAAGTTGACATTGTTAGAGCAACCGGTCTGAAGCCTGGCAGCACGATCACGGCCGACGATCTGAAACAGGCGGCAGACCGGCTGACGCAGTCGGGTGTCTTCGGCCAGGTCAACTACAAATTCGACGGCGAATCCGCTGAATACACGGTCTCGGATGCAGAGCAATTCGTGCCGGCGATTTTTGAGAATTTTGTCTGGTTCACTGACGCCGAATTGGGCAGCCAAGTGCGCAGTTCTGTTCCGCTTTTTACAGGAGTGATTCCATTGACAGGAAACCTTTCTGATCAAGTGTGCGCTGCCCTGGACTCCTTGTTAAAGGAGAAAGGCGTTCCCGGTCACACCATCGCCACAGCCAATCCAACCACGGGCGAAGTTCAAGTGATGCAGTTCCGGATTGTGGGACTCAATGTTCAGATTGCCGGGTTGAGTTTCCCCGGTGCCGCTCCTGATCGCCTTTCGCTTCTACAAGCGGCAACCAAGAATTTAATCGGAACCACTTACATGAAATCTTCCTTGACACAGCAGGTTCGGCAGGCCTGCCTTCGTGTGTACGGAAAGCTCGGCTTTCTCAAGGCCCATTTCGGAGCACCTCACATCGAACTCACGCGAAAGGACCCCGCTCAACCTACGGTTGCCGTCGAAGTCTCGATTCAGGAAGGCGATCCGTACGTATTCTCGGCTGCCGATTGGACCGGAAACCAAGTGATTTCAACAGCTGAATTGATGAAACTCATTGAACTGAAACCTGGTGCTGAGGCGGACAGCGTTCGCCTTGCCGGAGACATTGCCTCCGCAAAAGATTTATATGGAACCAAGGGCTACATGAACGCGCAGGTGAAGTCATCCGCGACTCTCGATGGCGTCAAGCACAGCGCTGTGTTTCACCTGGAAGTACAAGAGGGTTCGCTCTATCACATGGGAAAACTTCAAACGCAAGACCTCGACGTCCAACAAACTGAGCTAGTACATCGCGTGTGGGAACTTCATGAAGGCGACGTGTACGACGCGAGCTACCCAAAGGCGTTCCTAAAACAGCATCCCCACGAACTGCAATCTCTGACTGGATGGGGAGCCGTCTACACTCAAACCATTCACGATGACACGCTGGCGGTCGATCTAGTCCTAAAATTTCAGAGACTAAACGATCCCAGGTAGCGCCCTCACCCCCGACTCACATCTCACACCCTCACACCCGGTTTATTGGGCAAAGCCCTCACACCCCCACCTTGGTGCCATGATTCCTGGCACTACCCGGCCATAGCCACAAACTCAACAAAATCCTATAGTTGCCCCCTGTGAGCGATAGATATCATCCACGAAAGTTCGCACGGAATAGGCAGGCAGTTGCATCATGCCTGCCCCGCATGGGGTGCAGAAACGTGCTTAAAGCTTTTGTTTTCAGTGCTGACCATGGTCGCCAACTTTGGTGACCAAGGTGCACAAGAGTAACTAATCTGCGGGCTGTAAAGCGTTGGGGGACGGGCTAAATCGCGGAGGCCACGAAAGCTCCCCACATTAAGACTGTGACAACCCCCACAGTTGTGCGACGAAGAACACTGGAGGAGCAAAAATGAGACGAGTACTTTTGTTGGCCGTACTGGCACTGGCATTGCCTATGACAGCCATGGCCAGCACCATTGATTATGCCGGATTTGCCACTTCTACGGCCGCAACCCTTACGGGTGGCGCGACCTCAGGCGGCAGTCTGGTTTTGACCTTTCACCAATTGTCCGTAAACGGCGGTGCATCCGGACCCGGCACGGTTCAAATTTCACTGACACTCGGCACCACTTCTTGTGGCACCGGCTGTTTCAACATCGCGAGCGGCACGGTCCAAGTTTGGAGCTCAACCAATACACTCCTGTTCACTGGGACTTTCAGTGGCGGATCAGCCACTGAAACGGGCGGAAACAACCTTATTATCGCTGGTTTCACTACAGGCGGAAACACGGTTGCAGGAGTGCTGAAGCTCGGCAGACTTGGGTGGTTTGGAAGCAGCGACACGATCGTGACTCCCGAACCCGGCACGCTTGGCTTGCTCGGAACTGGCCTTGTTGGTCTGGCAGGCATCGTTCGTCGCAAGATTCGCGCCTGAAACTTGACTCTGATTTGAGCCAACAAATCACTTGCCTCAGAAGCCCCGCAAATCCGCGGGGTTTCTTTTTTTCCTAAGGCTCCGTCTTCGAGTCAAATTCCGCTTTTCTCTCAGACCGGCAAAGTTACTCTGGTAATCCCTTGATGGCCATTGCTCGTTGACCCAGTCCGCCAACCTTCTTAGATTCTCTATAGAGGTCTGAGATGAAGGACATCCACGAGGTTCTGCGTCAGAAGCAGGCCAAGTACGCTCAGCTAGGCAAGCAGATTGAGATGCTCCAGCAAGCGGCTGAGAAGCTGCGTGAGGTTGCGCCATTGCTCGCCGAGAACGACGATGAAGACGGGGCCATTCTCGCTGACGTGGACGACCCCATCCCCGCGGTCGCCAAAGCTGCCGCAGCGCATGCGCCAGCCCCAAGCCAACCGGCGGCAAAGCCTATTTCGCGGGTAGCCCCGCGCTGGCCGTAAAGATAAACGATTGCGAATTAGTCTTTCCCCATCGGCAGAACAACTTTTCCTATTGCCTCGTCGCCTTCCACTGATTCAGGAACGCCAATAGATCCTCAGGCCCCATTGCGCGGGTACGCTCGAATTCTCCGTTCTTTTGGCTGAAGATCAGCTTGCCATTCCAATCGAGCACCGCAATTCCCGGAATTCCCCGGCTCATCGGCACTTGATATTCGTTCATCAAGTCCTGGTTCTTGTCTCCCTGTCCCACATCCACATGCACGACTTCGAAATTCGGATTCAGAACCGGGGCAATATCCGTCCTGCGAAACGCTTTGTCGAGGACGTGGCAGTCGTAACACCAGTCCGCCCCAAATACTACGAGAACGCGCTTGTGGGCCTTAGCGGCACGGCCGAGTGCCAACTTTATCTCTTCCCTCGCGCTCACGCCGGCGGGATAAAGCTTTGCATCCAGCGAGATTGGCTGCTCGAGCCGGCGTTCGTCGGTCCGCTGGGCGGCCACCAGCTT
>WNGE01002392.1_pt1 | contig 44681 bp, 44 predicted proteins | sample 5400651 | NCBI WGS metagenome assembly WNGE01 (sample SAMN13153370, study PRJNA577476) | soil metagenome | isolation source: 60 cm soil or saprolite under grassland replicate 2 | place: USA:California | collected 2016-06-15 | reverse complement strand
CTCGAGGCGGACGTCAATCCGCTCGCCCGCGTCTACCTGAACCGCGTGTCCGACCTGCTCCTCATCCTCGCGCGCGCCGCGAATGCACTCGCAGGCCGCGATGAGCCGCTCTGGCGCCCGGGCGCCTAGTACCCAAGAAGCGACCTGATCGTCGAGGCGACGACCTTCGCCGGCGTACTCCGCGGCAGCACCGCGGCGACGCCGATGCTCCGGTAGTAGGCGGTCCGCGCCCGCGAGTCGCTGAGACCGACGATCTTCTCCTCGGGCAGGAGCGCGTGCAGCGACGCGAGCGAGTAGGCCGGCACTCCGGATGCGCGACGGCCCCCCGGTAGGAATCATCCTTCGCGAGGAACCGCGCCTACAATGCGCCGCAATGGCGACGACGGAGGACCCGAAGGCCGGCATCGACGGCACCGAGGAGTGGCATCGCGAGCTCTACGAGTCGAAGCCAGAGCGGCAGGGCGAGTTGTTTTCGACGATGTCGGGGGTCGAGAACGAGCCGCTGTACTCGCCTGACAACGTCGGGCTCGACTACGAGCGTGATCTCGGCTTCCCGGGCGTGTTTCCGTTCACGCGCGGGGTGTATCCGTCGATGTATCGGGGTCGGTTGTGGACGATGCGGCAGTTCGCCGGCTTCGGGACGGCGGCGGAGACGAACGAGCGGTTCCGGTATCTGCTCGCGCACGGCCAGACCGGGCTGAGTACGGCGTTCGACATGCCGACGTTGATGGGCTACGACAGCGATCACCCGCGGTCGTTGGGTGAGGTCGGCCGGGAGGGTGTGGCGGTCGATTCGCTCGATGACATGGAGACGCTGTTCGGCGGGATCCCGCTGGGTGAGGTCTCGACGTCGATGACGATCAACTCGCCGGCGGCGATCCTGCTCGCGTTCTACGCGTGTGTGGGAGAGGAGCAGGGTGTGCCGCTGGCTGCGCTCCGGGGGACGGTGCAGACGGACATCCTCAAGGAGTACATCGCCCAGAAGGAGTACATCTTCCCGCCGGGGCCGTCGATGCGGCTGGTGACGGACATGATCGAGTGGTGCTCGCGGGAGATGCCGTTGATGCACCCGGTCTCGATCTCGGGGTATCACATCCGGGAGGCGGGCTCGACGGCGGCGCAGGAGCTCGCCTTCACGCTCGCCGACGGCTTCACCTATGTGGAGTGGTGCATCGAGCGGGGGATGGACGTGGACGAGTTCGCGCCGCGGTTGTCGTTCTTCTTCAATGCGCATCTCGATTTCTTCGAGGAGATCGCGAAGTACCGGGCGGCGCGGCGGATCTGGGCGCATTTGATGCGCGATAAGTACGGGGCGAAGGATCCGCGCTCCTGGCTATTGCGTTTCCATACCCAGACGGCGGGGGTGTCACTGACCGCGCAGCAGCCGGAGGTGAATCTGATCCGCACGGCGATCGAGGCGCTGGCGGCGGTGCTGGGCGGGACGCAGTCGCTGCACACGAACAGCTTCGACGAGGCGCTTGCGTTGCCGACCGAGCATGCGGTCAGGTTGGCGTTGCGAACCCAGCAGGTGATCGCGCACGAGACGGGGGTCGTGAACACGATCGATCCGCTCGGCGGCTCCTACTACGTCGAGCAGTTGACGAGCGAGCTCGAGCGGCAGGCGTACGAGTACTTCGACCGGATCGAGAAGCTCGGCGGCGTGATCGCGGCGATTGAGGAGAACTTCTTCCAGCGCGAGATCGCCGAAGCGTCGTTTCGCTACCAGTCCGAGGTCGAGGCGAACCAGCGGATCGTCGTCGGCGTCAACCGCTACCAGCTGGAGGACGAGCAGCCGCTCGAGATCCTCAAGATCGACGCCGCGCTCGAGCAGCAGCAGATCGACCGCGTCCGCGCGCTGCGCGGCCGGCGCGACTCCGCCGCGGTCGAGCGGGCGCTCGCGCAGCTCAAGGAGGACGCCTCGCACGAGGGGCGCAACCTGATGGAGCCGATCATGGACGCTTCCCGCGCCTACGTGACAATGGGCGAGATGTGTGACGCTCTCCGCGAGGTCTGGGGCATCTGGCGCGAGACGCCAGTCTTTTGACGTGGGGGAACCCCTGGTTCCCCCACGAGCCCCCTCCTCTTCGCGCGCGTGACGGAGCGCTCTTGCGCTCCCGGCGAGAGCGCGGTTTCGCCTTCGCGCGCGGACGGCCGTGAACCAAGATCGCTCGCGTCTGTGCTCGACGTCTACGTAAACTGGCCTGCTGTGGCCGGAAAGATCAGAGTTGTCATCGCGAAGCCGGGACTCGACGGGCACGATCGCGGTGCGAAGATCATCGCCCGCGCGTTGCGCGACGCCGGCATGGAGGTCATCTACACCGGTCTCCACCAGACGCCCGAGCAGATCGTCGAGACGGCGATCCAGGAGGATGCGGACGCGGTCGGGATCTCGATCCTCTCCGGCGCCCACATGACGCTCGTGCCGCGGATCCTCGACGGCCTGCGCGAGAACGGCGCCGAGGACGTGCTCGTCGTCGTCGGCGGTACCGTGCCGCCCGACGACGCCGTGGAGTTGAAGAAGCAGGGCGTCGCCGAGGTGTTCGGGCCCGGGGCGCCGACGAGCGACATCGTCGACTTCCTCAAGGGAGCCGTGCCTGCGTGAGCGTCGACGTCGCGCGCGACGGTGCGGTCGCTGTCGTCACGATCGACCGCCAGGAGGCGCTCAACGCACTGAACGTCGAGACGCTCACGGAGCTGCGCGACCGGCTGCGCGAACTCGCGGGCGACGCCGAGGTCCGTGCCGTCGTGCTCACGGGCGCGGGGGAGAAGGCGTTCGTGGCGGGTGCGGACATCAAGTACATGAGCGGCCTCGAGCCCGAGCAGGCGAAGGGCTGGGGTGCGCTCGGCCACGAGGCCGCGGGTCTCCTCGAGACGATGCCGAAACCCACGATCGCAGCGATCAACGGCTTTGCCCTCGGCGGCGGCTGCGAGCTCGCGCTCGCGTGCGACATTCGGTACGCGTCGAGCCGCGCGAAGCTCGGCCAGCCGGAGATCAACCTCGGCATCGTGCCCGGGTGGGGCGGGACGCAGCGACTCGCGCGCGTCTGCGGGATCGGCGTCGCGAAGGATCTGATCTTCACCGGCCGCAATGTGGACGCCGAGGAGGCGCTTCGGATCGGGCTCGTCAGCCGGGTCGCCGATCCGGTGCTCGAGCATGCGCTCGAGACGGCGAGGGACCTCGCTGCGAAGAGCCCGGTCGCCCTCGGCCTCGCGAAGCGGCTCGTGAATCTCTCGCCGGGCGCGCTCGAGACCGAGGCGGACGAGTTCGGCGAGCTCTTTGCGAGCGAGGACGCGAAAGAGGGCCTGACCGCCTTCGCCGAGAAGCGCGCGCCGACGTTCGTCGGCCGCTGAGCCGGCTTTTCCACAGGCGGGGGCCAGGCCCGGTTACGGAAAGGTCACGACTCTGCAGCGCGTTGAACGGCCATTTCACGAATTTCGTGACGAGTCCGTGACACCCACGTAACGGGGCCTGGCCCCTGGACGTGGCTTCGTTAGCCCAGCTGAACCAGCGCGGCGTTGAGCGCGCGGTCCGCGCCGAGCATCGCCTTCAGCGTCGCCGGCGCCGGTTGCGTCCAGACGACGACGGGCTCGCCTTCGTAGGCCGACAGGAGCCGTGCGCCGGGCGCCGCAGGCGGCTTCTGCAGGATGACGGCGGTCGCCGGCACCGTGAGCGTCAGCTGCTGCGTCAGGCCCTTCAGCTTCACGTTCATCGGAAACGACTGCAGGAGCGACACCGTCAGCGTCAGCGTCGTGTCGGTCGTCGTGACCACCGTTCCCGTCAGGGCGAGCGTGAACGGCGTGCCGAGCTTTGCGAAGAAGAGCAGCCTCTGCGCGCTCTGGAGATAAGGATAGGGAGAAACCGCCGCGCCGTTATTCGGATGTACCTCGAAATGCAAGTGGGAGGCGATCCCGTTCGCGTCGCCGGAGTCCCCGACGTACCCGATCATCTGACCCGCCTGCACCTTCGCGCCGTCCTTCAGTCCCCGCGCATACGACACGCCGGCTACGCACGTGCCTCGGTTGTCGTTGCGCATCGTCAGGTCGTTGTTCAGGTGGATGTACATGTACGTCGTGCCGCTCTCGCCGTAGAGGTAGAGCATGCAGCCGGCGGCCGCAGACGTCGTCCAGAACTTGACCTTCCCGGGCTCGACGGCGACGACCGGCGTCTTCTTGACGGCCATCAAGTCGTTGCCCTGATGCGCGCCGCCGGGGCGCGCCTGCCCGAAGTCGTCGATGTAGGACACGGCGCCCGCCACCGGGAAGATGAGCGTTGGGACCGACCCCTTCGGGTTGGCAGCGAAAGCCGACCCGGCCGCGCCGAGCAGGAAAAGTAGGAGAAGACCTCCTCGGGCTGTCGTCCGGTGGCGTCTCATCAAGCTCCGGTTCGCGCTCGAAGGGCCGGACGCTACCAGGCAATTCGGCCAACCGTCAGGAGGAATTCCCCGTTTGGCGGGGTAATCGGGTGGCTCATGCGCTTCCGTCTCGTATTCGCGGGGGTGCTCGCGACGGCTTGGGCGGCAGCTGCGACCGCGGGCGCAACTCTCAATCCGCAGCACGCCGGGCTACAGGTCGCCCTGCGGGCGCAAGGTCTCTACCTCGGTCCGATCGACGCGATCATCGGGCCGAAGACCGTCGCCGCCGTGCGCGCCTTCCAGCGGAACCATGGTCTTCACGTCACCGGGATCGCCGACCTCGGCACCCGCCGCGAGCTGGGCCCGCTCGGCACGCCGCTCTTCGGATCGCGGACGCTCTATCGCGGCAAGTTCGGCTGGGACGTCGCGGTGCTCCAGTTCCTGCTCAACAAACACGGTGTGCGAGTTCCGGTGAATGCCTACATGGACCACCCGACCGTGGCCGGTCTTCGCCGCTACCAGCGGGTGATGCACCTCAAGGCGGACGGCGTCGCCGGGCCCGCGACCTTCGCCGCGCTCGGGCTGCAGACGCGGGTGCCGGTGAAGAGCGTCGAGATGCTGACGCTCAGCCGGTATGTCGTGAAGCCCGGCGACTCACTCACCGCGATCGCGCGCCGGCACGGGACGACGCTGTCGAAGATCGCGCAGATCAACAAGCTCAACCCGGCACACCCGCTCCTGATCGGAACGAAGCTTCGGCTGCCGATGGCGCTGCGCTCCGCGCCCACCGCCGTCTCGGCGACAAACGCAAGCAGCGTGCGGTCATCGCTCGAGCGTTGGGCTGCGCACTACGGCATCAACCCGAGCCTCGCTCGCGCGCTCGCGTGGATGGAGTCCGGCTACAACAACGACGTCGTCTCGTCCGTGGGCGCGCAGGGCGTCATGCAGTTGCTGCCGTCGACCTGGGACTACGTCGAAACGGTGCTGATCAAGAGCAAGGTCTCGCACGACGCCGACGGCAATGTGCACGTCGGCCTCGCCTATCTGAACCATCTCCTCAACGCGTTCAACGGCGACGAGCGGCTTGCGCTCGCCGGGTGGTACCAGGGCGAGCGCGCGGTGAAGGCGCATGGGCCGTACAAGGTGTCGAAGGCCTTCGTCGCGGACGTGCTCGCTCTGAAGCAGCGGATGTAGCGCCGGGGTAGGATCGCGCGCGGCATGAAGATCGCCGTCTGCGTGAAGCACGTCCCCGAGGGAAACTCTCGGATCGAGGCCGGCTCGAAGCGGCTGGACCGCTCCGGCGAGGGGGCTCTGAACCACTTCGACGCGAACGCGCTCGAAGAGGCGCTGCGGCTGAAGGGCGACTCGGACACCGAGGTGGTCGTCGTCTCACTCGGACCCGAGCGGGCCGCCGACTCGTTGCGCAAGGCGCTCGCGATGGGCGCCGACCGTGCCGTGCTCGTCACCGACGAGGACGCCGCAGGTTCGGACCTCGTCGCCACGAGCAAGGTGCTGGCCGCCGCGCTGGAGCGTGAGAACGCCGATCTCGTCCTGTTCGGCCAGCAGGCGAGTGACGCCGACGGCGCCGTGCTCTGGGCGGCGGTGGCCGAGCGGCTGAAGCGCCCGGTCGTCTCGCAGGCGGCGGAGCTGACCGTCGAGCCCGGCTCGCTGCGCGTGAAGCGGCAGACGGAGTTCGGCTATGACGTGATCGAGGCTCCGCTGCCGGCGGTCGTTGCGGTGAGCGACGCGATCAACGAGCCGCGTTACCCGTCGCTCAAGGGGATCATGGGCGCGAAGAAGAAGCCGTTCGAGACGTTGTCGCTGAGCGAGGTCGGCGTCGCGGCCGGCGACGCGGGCGAAGCCGGATCGAAGACGGAGGTGCTCGCGCTCAGCGATCCACCGTCGCGCGGGGACGCCCGGAAGATCGAGGGCGACGGCAACGCCGCGCAGGCGATCGTCGACTTCCTCGCGGAGAAGCGGCTCGTATGAGCTCGCTCGTCTTCCTCGAGCATCACGGGAGCGAGCTGCAGAAGGGCGCGCTCGGGGTGCTCTCCAAGGCCGTCACGCTCGGGGACGCCGACGCGGTTCTCGTCGGCGGCGGGGTGAAGGCACTCGCCTCGGAGGCCGGCACGTTCGGCGCCCGCAAGGTGTACGTCGCCGAGGACGACTCGCTCGAGCCGCCGCTGCCGCAGGCGCGCGTCGACGTGCTCGCGAAGGTCGTGCAGGACGGCGGCTACGACACTGTGCTCTTCGCGAACTCGGTGCTCGCTGCCGACATCGCCGCAGGGCTCTCGGCGCGCCTCGATGCAGGCCTGAACTGGGATCTCACGGACGTCGAGTCGCGCGGCGGCAATCTGATCGGCAAGCGTCCCGCGCTGCAGGACTCGGTCGTCGTCGACGTCGGCTGGCGCTCGACACCGCGACTCGCGCTCTTCCGCGCCGGCTCGTTCGACGCTTCGGCGACGTCGGGAGGCGAGCCCGAGGTGGTAGACGTCTCGGCCGAGTACGAAGCGCATTCGCAGTCCGCGAAGGTCGTCAGCCAGGAGCAGGAGCAGGCGAGCGGCCCGTCGATCGAGGACGCCGACGTGATCGTCGCCGGCGGACGAGGGCTCGGTGCGCCGGAGAACTTCACGCTCGCCGAAGAGCTTGCCCGTGCGCTCGGTGGTGCCGTCGGCGCGACGCGGGCCGTCGTCGACGCCGGCTGGTACCCGTACTCGGCGCAGATCGGGCAGACGGGCAAGGTCGTCTCGCCGAAGCTCTACGTCGCGCTCGGCATCTCGGGCGCCATCCAGCACAAGGTCGGCATGCAGAGCTCGAACGTGATCGTCGCGATCAACAAGGATCCGAACGCGCCGATCTTCGAGTTCAGCGACCTCGGCGTCGTCGGCGACGTGCACGAGATCGTCCCGAAGCTCACCGAGCTCGTGAACCAGCGCAAGAGCGGATGACGGTAAGGGCTTCGGACTACCCGCCGCCCTTCTCGAGGCATGAGTTCGTCGGCGAGCCGACCGATCCCGCGGACGAGCGCATCGAGGTCGGGGTGCTGATCGTCGGCGCAGGGCCCGCGGGACTCGCCTGCGCGATTCGGCTCGGACAGCTGATGGAGGAGCATCCCGACGTCGCCGAGCGACTCGGCGAGGTGCCGGTCGCGGTCGTCGAGAAGGGCAAGCAGCCCGGCTCCCATCTGTTGTCCGGTGCTGTGATCAACCCGCGCGCGTTCCGGCGCCTCTTCAAGGACCGCTACCGGATCGAGGATCTGCCGTCGTACGGCCCGGTGCAGGGAGAGGCGGTGTACGTGCTCACGCGGGGCAACGCGCTGCGCATCCCGCCGCCGCCGCCGATGCGAAACCACGGCAACTGGATCTTCTCGCTCTCGCGGCTCGCACGCTGGCTCGGCGAGCGCGCCGAGGAGGGCGGCACGATGATCCTTCCGGAGACGGCGGCCGAGAAGCTGCTCGTGTCGCACGGACGGGTCGCCGGCATCCGCACCGGCGACAAGGGCCGCGGGCGTGAGGGCGAGCCGATGGGGAACTTCGAGCCGGGCGCCGATCTCGTCGCGAAGGTGACGGTGCTCGCGGAGGGGACGCAGGGGCATCTCACCGGCGTCGCGCTCGACCATTTCGGGCTGCGCTCGGATGAGCCGCAGGTCTGGGAGCTCGGGGTCAAAGAGGTCTGGAAGGTGCCGACCCCGCTGCGCACGATCGTGCACACGATGGGATGGCCGTTGCGCACAAGTGCGAAGTACAGGGAGTTCGGCGGCTCGTTCATCTACCCGATGGCCGACGACATGCTCACGATCGGGATGGTCGTCGGGCTCGACTACCGCGATGTCGAGCTGTCGCCGCACGATCTCCTCCAGGAGCTGAAGACGCATCCCAAGCTCCGCAAGTTGCTCGAAGGCGGCGAGCGCGTCGCCTGGGGCGCGAAGACAATCCCGAGCGGCGGCTTCTACTCGCTGCCGCGCCGGCTGCACGCGCCGGGGCTCCTGATGTGCGGTGACGGCGTCGGCATGGTCAACGTGCCGCGGCTCAAGGGCATCCACTACGCGATCGAGTCGGGCCGGCTCGCGGCCGAGTCGGCGTTCGCCTCGCTGCGCGGCGGGGCAACGCCTGCGACGGCGCTCTCCTCGTACGACGACGCGGTGAGACAGAGCTTCATCCACAGCGACCTCCACGAGGTGCGCGACATGCGACAGGTGTTCGGCCGCGGGTTCTTCGTGGGCGGCGCGCTCGCGAGCGCGATGACCGTCTCGAAGGGCCGCCTCGATCTCGGGAAGATGCGCGCAGAGCCCGACGCCGACCAGCCCCTTCTGCGCACCGGGCGCGCGGCCCGGTACCCGGCGCCGGACGGCAAGCTCATCTTCGACAAGCTCTCGTCCGTTTTCGCATCCGGGAACAAGACTCGCGACGACCAGCCGAACCACATCCGCGTCGAGCGCAGGGTGCCGCGCGATGTCGCGGACATGTGGGTGCACATGTGTCCGGCGCAGGTGTACGAGATCGGCGTCGAAGGCGGCGACGGTACCGTCACCGTGAATCTCGCGCCGTCGAACTGCGTGCAGTGCGGCGCAATCACCGCCAAGGGCGGACGCCTGACGCCGCCCGAGGGCGGCTCCGGTCCGGAGTACACGCTGACGTAGCGGAACTCCGCGGCTGCGTCGGGCGTTGTCCACGCATGCCCACAGCATGCGACTGGTACGAGGTGCTCGCCCGCACGGGTCTCTCGGCGAAGGGTGTCTTGTAGGCGCTCGTCGGCGGCCTCGCGATCGGCGTCGCCGCCGGTGTCGGCGGTGCGACGACGCGCCGCGAAGGTGCGCTCCATCAGCAAAAGCTCGCGCACCAGAGCTACGGGCAGCTCCTCCTCGGCATCATGGCCGCCGGCCTGTCGCGTACGCGATCTATTGCTTCGTCGACGCGCGCTATCGCGACGTCTCCGCATGACAGCCTTCGGGCCTTACGCCCTATTTACGAGCGCAGAACCGTGGGCTGATCGCACCCGGGGATAGTCACTCCAGACATTCTCTCCGGGAGGTCACTCGATGCGCACCAAGTTCCTTCTCATCTCGCTCGTGGCGGCGCTGCTCTGCGTCGGCGCGGCGAGCGCGGGCAACGGTAACGGCAACGGCGCAGGGAAGATCCGCTATTCGTTCCTCGGTCAGCTGACCGCGACGCCTGCGAACGGCGGCGTCTCGATCACTGTGCAGGGCGGCAACAAGGTCGCGCTGCGCGCAATGCTCGGCCAGCCCGTCACGCAGACGTTCACGTATGGCGACAGGACCGAGTTCCTGAAGTGGTCGAAGGGAATCCCGACCGTCGTGCAGGCAGGCGACCTCGCCGCCGGCGACTACGTGTGGGTGCACGTGCGCGCTCCTCGCAACGCCGCCCTCTCCGAAATCGAGCAGGTTCAGGCCGGCATCGTCGGCGATCACGGCACGCAGCTCTTCAAGCCCAACAAGCCGCTCTTCCTCTTCCGGGGAAAGCTCACGGCCGTCGGCTCCACGAGCGTGAGCCTGCATGTGACGGGCGGCAACCACCGCGCCCTCCACCTCCTGATCGGCTCCTCGAGCGAGCAATCGTTCACGTTCGGCGACGGCACGATCTTCCTGCTCTGGCAAGGAAAGGTGCCGACCGTCATCGACGCCTCGAAGCTGACGATCGGCGACCGGATCGTCGTCCGGATCCGCGCCGACAAGGGCTCGTCCCTCGCGGAGGTCACCTCGACCCCCGCCAACAAGATCGCCGAGCGAGAGCCCCCGCAGGCGAGCTAATACCCCCTCGAAGGCCCGGAGGGCGCATCTCCACGCCCTCCGGGCCCGTTTTACAGAGGCCTTACGCGAACGAAGAGGAATGGAGTCGAAGATATGAACATGAACCGGCGCCGCTTCATGCTGCTCGCCGCGACACTCGTCGCGGTGAACTCCTTCTTCTGGCTCGCCTCCGGAGGATTCGCGCTGCCGCAGTCGATCATCAGCCAGTTCTTCGGCAACAACTTGATTCGCGCCGAGGTGCTCGTGCGGGGGGGCGGCGGCGCTGCCGTCGACTGGCGGATCGACCGCGGCATCGTCACCTCGATTTCCGGCACGACCTTCACGCTCAAGGAGAAGGACGGGACGTCGGTGCAGATCCAGGTCGACCCGAACGCCCGCGTCCAGGGCTCGCGGCGCTACTTCTCCGTCGCGTCGCTGCGGCCTCGTGTCCACGTCGTCCTCTACCACCAGGCCAATCTTCCGGCCGAGATCGTGCAGGTAGAGGGCGGCGGCGGGTAAATAAGAGGAGATGGCCGTAGCGGCAACCGGGGGCGTCCTTCTTCTCATCGAGGACGATGACGCGATCGGGCGTCTCGTGAAGGCTTATCTCGAGCAGCAGGACGGGTGGCGGGTCGTGTGGCTGCGCTCCGGCGAGGAGGCGATCGCCGAGCTGCGGCGGCATCCGGTGCGGCTCGTCGTCCTCGATATCGGCTTGCCCGGAATCGACGGCTTCGAGGTGTGCCGCCAGATGCGCGCGCACTCGAAGGTGCCGATCGTGATGCTCACCGCCCGCGACGAGGAGCCCGACCGGGTCGCCGGCCTCGAGCTCGGCGCCGACGACTACGTTTCGAAGCCCTTCTCGCCGCGAGAGCTCTCGGCGCGGATCAAGGCGATCCTGCGGCGCGTCGAGCAGCGCAACGAGGACGAGGTTCTCGCGTCGCGCGAGATCGTGCTCCGCCGCGACTCACGCGAAGTCACCGCTGCCGGTGCGGTCATCGAGCTGACGACGAAGGAGTTCGACCTGCTCGCGTGCTTCCTCGAGCATCCCGGCCTCGTGCTCTCCCGCGAGAAGCTGCTCGACCTCGTCTGGGGCATGACCTACCCCGGCGGAACGCGCACCGTCGACGTGCACGTCGCGCAGCTGCGGCGCAAGCTCGGCGACCCGGACTCGATCCGGACGGTGCGCGGGGCCGGGTACAAGCTGCAGGCGGCGTGACGAGCCTCCGCAGGCGGCTGTTCCAGGCGATCGTGCTCGTCGTCGTGCTCTGCGTGGGTCTCACCGTCGCAGTCGGGCTCGTGCTGACGCGGCGTGCAGTCGATCGTGGCGCGTTGCACGACCTCTCGCACCAGGCCGACCTGATCGTCGGGAGCCAGCAAACCGGCGTCGTCGTCACGCCGCACTTCGCGGAGCTGCTTCCGTATTTCGAGCGCCAGAAGGAGACGTACCTCGAGACCGCGGCCGTCCTGCCGCAGAGCGCACAGGAGCGACTTGCGCACGGCAAGCCGGCCGACGGCTCCGTGAGGATCCACGGCGAAGATCTCTTCTTCGCCGCGCGTCGCGTCACCGGCCGCAAGGCGCCGTTCGTCCTCCTGCGTCCGAAGAGCGTGACGACCGCCCGCTGGACGCCGTACGTCTACAGCCTGCTGCTCGCCGCGCTCGTCGGCGGTGCGCTCGCGGCGCTCGTCGCGTTCATCCTCGCCCGCCGGATCGCCCGGCCGGTGCATCGCGTCGCCAACGCGAGCCGGAGCCTCGCGCGCGGCGAGCACCCCGATCCGGTGCCGGTCGAGGGGGCGGCGGAGCTCGCAACGCTCGCAACGGCGTTCAACGACCTCGCGGAGCAGCTCGCCCGTGCGCGCGAGGCGGAGCGCAACTTCCTCCTGTCGGTCAGCCACGAGCTGAAGACGCCGCTGACCGCGATTCGGGGCTACGCCGAGGCGGTGCAGGACGGTGCGATCGACGCACGCGAGGCGGCCACGACCGTGGCACAGGAGGCTGCGCGCCTCGAGCGCCTCGTGCACGACCTGCTCGACCTCGCACGGATGAACCGCACCGACTTCAGCGTCCACTCGAGCGAGATCGACCTCGCCGAGGTCGCCGAGGAAGCCGTGCGGCGTTACCAGCCGCAGGCCGATGCCTTCGGAGTCACGTTGAGCGCAAGCTCGGATGGCCCTGCGCCTGCGATCGCCGACGCCGATCGCGTGCTGCAGGTCATCTCGAACCTCGTCGAAAACGCCCTGCGCCTGACGCCGCCGCGCGGCGAGGTTCGCGTGGTCGCCGCCGAGCCAGGGACGTTGCGGGTCGAGGACACGGGGCCGGGCCTCGAGCCCGACGACCAGACGCGCGCGTTCGAGCGCTTCTACCTCCACGAGCGCTACGGGAAAGAACGGACAGTCGGCACGGGTCTCGGCCTCGCGATCGTCAAGGAGCTGACCGAGGCCATGGGCGGCAGCGTCTCAGTCGCGAGCGAGCCCGGCCGGCGGACCACCTTCACCGTCCGGTTCAACGTGCCGGCGCGCGTAGTCTCCCGCGCGTGATCTCGATCGAGGACGTCGAGCGGGCCGCGCACACGATCGCCGGCCGGGTCTATCGCACGCCCTTGCTCCGTTCCGACGCGCTGTCGGATCAACTCGGAGCCGACGCGCGTCTCAAGGCCGAGCTCCTCCAGCGCGCCGGCTCGTTCAAGGTGCGCGGCGCGTTGAACCGGATCGAGGAGCTCTCGGACGACGAGCGCGCGCGCGGCGTGATCACGATCTCCGCGGGCAACCATGCGCAGGCGGTTGCATGGGCCGCGCGTGAGGCGGGCCTCGACGCCCTCGTCGTCAGCTGGGCGACTGCGGACGAGTTGAAGATGGAGGCCACGAGGCGTTACGGCGCTACCGTCGACCAGACCGCCGCCGATCCGACGTCGGCGTTCGCCCGGCTCGACGAGCTCCAGCGCGAGTCCGGCCGGACGCTCATCCATCCGTTCAACGACGCGGCGGTGATCGCCGGACAGGGGACCGTTGCGCTCGAGATCTTCGAGGACCGCCCTGTCCCAGACGTCATGCTCGTGCCGGTCGGAGGCGGAGGGCTCGTGAGCGGGATCGCCGTGGCGATGAAGGCGCGCCGGCCGGACGCACGCGTGATCGCGGTGGAGCCGGAGCTGTCGCCGGCGCTGCACGAGGCGCTGAAGGCCGGGCGAGCGGTGCCGGTGACGCCACGGAGCGCCGCCGATGCGCTCAGCGCTCCGTTCGCCGGCGAGAGCTGCATCGAGATCTGTTGTGCGCTCGGGGTCGAGTCCGTGCTCGTGACCGAGGAGGACATCAACGAGGGCTTCCGCTGGCTCTACACGCGCGCGAAGCTCGCTTGCGAGCTCGGGGCCGCCGCCTCGACCGCGGCGCTTCTCTCCGGAAAGGTGCAGGTCGAGGCGGGCCAGAACGTCGTCTCGGTCGTCTCGGGCGGCAACGTGGCACCGAAGCAGGCCGCTGCTATCCTGGCCTCATGAAGGCTGAGATCCATCCCGAGTACGTCCTCGCGACGGTGACGTGCTCCTGCGGGAACACGTTCCAGACGCGGTCGACGAAGGCCGACCTCCACGTCGAGATCTGCTCGAACTGCCACCCGTTCTATACGGGCAAGCAGAAGCTCGTCGACACGAGCGGCCGGGTGGAGCGCTTCCAGAAGCGCCTCGAGCGGGCCGAGCGCGCCAAGCGCGGCAGCACCCGCTAGCACTCGATGGCTTCTACCGTTGGAGGGCAGGCCGTCCTCGAGGGCGTGATGATGCGCGGCCCGGGAAACTGGGCCGTCGCCGTCCGGACCCCGAGCGGGGAGATCGCGCAGGTCTCCCGTTCGATCGAGTCGAAGATGGCGAAGCACCGCTTGCTCCGGCTGCCGATCATCCGGGGCGTCATGGCGCTCGGGGAGTCGCTCGCCATCGGCTTCCGCGCGCTTGCGATCTCCGCGAACTACGCCGCCCAGGAGGAGAGCGAGGACGGCAAGAGCGGTGAGGAGGTCTCGACCGAGCTCTCGCGCGGCGCGCTCATCTTCGCATTCGCGATCGCGATCGGTTTCGCCGTGATGCTCTTCAAGGTGACGCCGGGGCTCATCACCTCCCTGCTCCCGATCGAGAGCACGGGTTGGTTCGTGATCGTCGAGGGCCTGATCCGCGTCACGATCTTCATCGCGTATCTCTCGCTCATCTCGCTGCTGCCCGACCTGCGGCGGGTCTTTCAGTACCACGCCGCCGAGCACAAGGCGATCAACGCGTACGAGGCGGGTGTCGAGCTGACGCCGACGAATGTGCAGCGGTTCTCGCTCATCCATCCGCGTTGCGGCACCGCGTTCCTGCTCTGGGTGATGGTGATCGCCGTCTTCGTCTTCGCGTTCTTCGGCAGGCCGCACTGGTACTGGCTGATCGCCGAGCGGATCCTGCTGCTGCCGCTGATTGCGGGGCTCGCCTACGAGTTGATCCGCTTCGCCGGCCGCCACCAGGGCAACCGCGTGCTGATGACGGTGCTCGCACCAGGCATGTGGCTCCAGCGGCTGACGACCCGCGAGCCCACGCTCGACCAGCTCGAGGTGTCCATCCGCGCGCTGAGCGAGGTTCTGCATCTCGAGGAGCGTCGCGGCATCGACGCGCAGCGCGTCGAAGTCATGGCATAACAGCCCTAGGCCCGAGCTGTCGCTGTTTGCGTGAGCGCGGTCTGGCCTCCGCGCGCCGACGCCGCCCCACCAAGAGCCCGTAGGCTTCTCGGCTTGGAACACGACTAAGGGAGACAAGAATGGCCACTGATCGCCGCGCGGAAGTGACATGGAACGGGGGCTTGCAGGACGGGAGCGGCACGATCCGCTCGACGACGAGCGGGGCGCTCGGCGAGCTCCCCGTCAGCTGGGCGGCCCGATCCGAGGACCAGACCGGCGGCAAGACGAGCCCTGAGGAGCTGATCGCCGCCGCGCACGCGTCGTGCTTCTCGATGGCGCTCTCGGGCGGCCTCGCGAGGGCCGGGACGCCGCCCGACGAGCTCAAGACCTCGGCCACGGTCACGTTCCAGCCGGGCGAGGGGATCACGAAGATCGCGCTGACCGTCGAGGGCAGCGTCCCCGGCCTCGACGAGGACGCGTTCAGTGAGGCCGCCGAGACGGCGAAGGCCAACTGCCCCGTATCGCAGGCGCTCGCCTCGGTCCCCGAGATCACGCTGGAGGCGCGGCTACGCTGAATGGCGGCATGGCCGCCACATTCGACAGCCTGATCGACGATCTCGAGCGCTCCTATAAGGAAATGCAGGAGCGGATGTCGGACCCCGCCGTCTACAACGACCATCGCGAGGCGGCCGACGTCGGCCGGAGGCTCAAGGAGCTCGAGGGCCCGTACAAGGTGGCGCTGGAGTGGCGCTCGGCGCAGGAGGACCTCGAGGCGGCACGCGAGGACTCAGACCTGCGCGAGCTCGTCGCCGAGCTCGAGGAGCGGACCGAGCGGCTCGAGGAGGAGCTGCGGCTCGCGCTGGCGCCGAGCGACCCGGCCGACCGCAAGGACGTCATCCTCGAGATCCGCCAGGGCGAGGGCGGCGACGAGGCGGCACTCTGGGCCGCAGACCTCTACCGCATGCTCACGCGCTACGCCGAGCGCCGCGGCTTCAAGATCGAGGAGCTCGAGGCGAGCCCGAGCGACGGGGGCGGCTACAAGCAGGTCTCGTTCGCCGTCAAGGGCGACGGCGCGTACTCGGTGTTCAAGTGGGAGGGCGGAGGCCACCGCGTGCAGCGCGTCCCGTCGACCGAGTCCCAGGGCCGCATCCACACCTCGTCGGCGACGGTCGCGGTGATGCCGGAGGCCGAGGAGGTCGAGGTCGACATCGACCCGAACGATCTGAAGATCGACGTCTACCGCTCGACAGGACCCGGCGGGCAGTCGGTCAACACCACCGACTCCGCTGTTCGCATCACGCACGTTCCGACCGGCGTCGTCGTTGCGATGCAGGATGAGAAATCGCAGCTTCAGAACAAGGAGAAGGCGATGCGCGTTCTGCGCGCCCGCCTCTACGAGCGGCAGCGCGAGGCGCAGCGTGCGGAGCTCGACGCAACCCGCCGGTCCCAGATCGGCAGCGGCGAACGCGGAGCGAAGATCCGCACGTACAACTTCCCCGAGAACCGCGTCACCGACCACCGGATCAAGCTCACGGTGCACCAGCTCGACCGGATCCTCCAGGGCGAGCTCGACGAGTTCACCGATGCGCTGGCCGCCGAAGACCGGCGGCTCGGCCTCTCGGCGTGAACGTCCGGGAGGCGCTCCGCGAAGCGGAGCAGCGCTTAGCCGCCGCCGGAGTCGACACGCCGCGCGTCGACGCCGAGCTCCTCCTCGCGCACGTCTTGCGCACGACACGCAGTGGTCTCTACGCCGATCCCGACCGCGAGGCCGGCGGCGCGTGGGAGCCTCTGCTCACGCGCCGCGAGGCACGCGAGCCGCTCGCATACGTGCTCGGCGAATGGGGCTTTCGGCGGCTGACGCTGAAGACGGACACGCGCGCGCTCGTACCGCGGCCGGAGACGGAGATCGTCGTCGAGCGGGCGCTCGCGCTCCTCGAGGGAACCGACGAGCCGCGTGTGCTCGACATCGGCGTCGGCTCCGGCGCAATCGCGCTTGCGCTGAAGGACGAGCGTCCCGACGCGCAGGTCGTGGGCGTCGACGTCTCGCACGAGGCGCTCGCGCTCGCACGCGAGAACGCGGAGCGGCTCGGCATCGACGTGGAGATTCGCGAGGGCGACATCGGCGCCGCGGCGGAGGGCTGGGAGCTCGTCGTGTCGAACCCGCCGTACGTCGACACGCTCGAAGGGCTCCAACCCGAGCTGCACCACGAGCCGGAGCGCGCACTGCTCGGCACCGGTTTTCACGAGCGCATCGCGCGGACCGCACAGACCAGGTTCATCGTTCTCGAGGTCGGTGACGGGCAGGCCGAGGAGATCGCGCGCGACGTGCGCGCGGCAGGCTATCGCGACGTTACGATCACGCGCGACCTCGCCGGGGTGGAGCGCGTTGTCGAGGCGACACGATGAACGAGGCCGAGGCCGTCCAGGCGCTGCGGGCCGGGAAACCGGTGATCCTGCCGACCGACACGGTGTACGGCCTCTGCGCCTCCGCTTACAGCTCGACGCCCTCGGAGCGCCTCTACAAACTGAAGCGCCGCGCCCCCCAGCAGCCGACAGCGCTCCTCGCAGCCGATCTCGACGTGCTCTTCGAATGCGTGCCCGAGCTACTCGGCCGCGCCGGGTTGATCGCCCGCGCGCTGCTGCCCGGGCCGTACACGCTGATTCTCCCGAACCCCGCGCGCCGCTACCGCTGGATCACGGGCTGTAACCCCGACGCGATTGGCGTCCGTGTCCCAGAGCTGCCGACCGAGGCGGAAGAGGTCGTCGCGCAGGTCGGCTGCGTCGCCGCGACGAGCGCGAATCTGCCCGGCGGCCGGGACCCGCGCCGGGTCGACGAGATCCCGGCGGAGCTCCTCGATCAGGTGGGCGCCGTCGTCGACGGGGGCGAGCTGCCGGGCACGCCCTCGACGGTGCTCGATTTCACCGGCAGCGAGCCGCGCGTCATCCGCGAGGGCGCTGCCCCGGCGGCCGAGGCGCTCGATCGCGTCGCGGCTGCACTCGCCTGAAGACCCGCCTCGACGGCCGCACCCGCCAGTACGATCCCCTTTCCCAGGAGAGGAGACGCCTCGTGTCCGTTGTGCAACAGAGCTTTCACCACCTCGTCACGACGGGCCTTGACGAGGTCGATCCCGACGTCGCCCGGCTTCTCGGCAGGGAGCTCGAGCGCCAGCGGGGCCAGATCGAGCTGATCGCCTCCGAGAACTTCACCTGGCCGTCCGTCCTCGAGGCCGTCGGGTCCGTGCCGACGAACAAGTACGCCGAGGGCTATCCGGGGAAGCGCTACTACGGCGGCTGCGAGGTCGTCGACGAGATCGAGCAGCTCGCGATCGACCGGGCGAAGGAGCTGTTCGGCGCCGAACACGCGAACGTGCAGCCGCATGCCGGCGCGCAGACGAACATGGCCGTCTACATGGCCGTGCTCCAGCCGGGAGACACGATCCTGTCGTTGCGACTCGATCACGGCGGCCACCTGACGCACGGCCTGAAGGTCAACTTCAGCGGCCGCCTCTACACGATCGCGGGCTACGGCGTGTCGCGCGAGACGATGACCGTCGATTACGACGAGGTGCTCGCCCAGGCGAAGGAGGTCCGGCCGAAGCTCATCGTCTGCGGCGGCTCCGCCTACCCGCGCACGGTGGAGACCGACAAGTTCCGCGAGATCGCGGACGAGGTCGGTGCACTCCTCCTGTGCGACATGGCGCACTTCGCCGGTCTCGTCGCGGCGGGACTCCACCCGAATCCGGTCGAGCACTGCGACTTCGTCACTTCCACGACACACAAGACGCTTGCCGGCCCGCGCGCCGGCTTCATCCTTTGCCGCGCAGAGCACGCTGTGGGTGTCGACCGCGCCGTCTTCCCCGGAATGCAGGGCGGTCCGCTCGAGCACACGATCGCCGCAAAGGCGACATGCTTCAAGATCGCGATGACGGATGCGTTCCGCGAGTACCAGCAGCAGATCCGCACGAATGCGGACACGCTCGCGGAGACGCTGCTGGCGGGCGGGCTCGAACTCGTTACCGGCGGGACCGATACGCATCTGATGCAGATCGATCTGCGCAACTCGGAATGGACCGGCAAGGCCGCCGAAGAGCGCCTGCACGAGGTGAGCATCACCGTGAACCGGAATACCGTTCCGTTCGACGAGCGGCCGCCCACGGTCGCCTCGGGTGTCCGCATCGGCACGCCGGCGATGACGATGCGCGGCTTCGACGAGGAGGACTTCCGCGAAACCGGCCGCATCATCTGCGAAGCGCTCACAGCGTCCCCCGACCTGCGCGCCCTTCGCGGTCGCGTGGATGCGGTGCTCGCGAGACGGCCGCTCTATCCCGGCTTCCGCGGATACACGACCTACGTTACATGAGCGTGCACGTCGAGACGAAGCGCCTGACGGTCGTCACGCACCCGCTCGTCCAGCACAAGCTCAGCTATCTGCGGGACAAGGACACGCCGACAGTCCACTTCCGCAAGCTCACCGAGGAGATCACGCTCCTCCTGACCTACGAGGCGACGAAGGACTTCCCGACCGAGGACTACGAGATCGAGACGCCGCTCGAGCGGATGACAGCCCAGCGCATCTCCGGCAAGAAGGTTGCCGTGTGCCCGGTGCTCCGCGCGGGCGTCGGGATGCTCGACGGAGTGCTGTCGCTCGTCTCGAGCGCGCGCGTCGGGTTCATCGGCATGTACCGCGACGAGGAGTCACTGCAGCCGGTGCAGTACTACCTGAAGCTGCCGACCGATCTCGGCGACCGGGACGCCGTCGTGCTCGATCCGATGCTCGCGACCGGGCATTCCAGCTCGGCCGCGATCACAGCGGTCAAGGAAGCCGGTGCCCAGTCGGTGACGCTCGTCTGCATCGTCGCCGCGCCGCCGGGGATCGAGTTCATCCACGAGAATCATCCCGACGTGCACATCGTCTGCGCCGCAGTCGACCGCGGCCTGAACGAGCGCGGCTTCATCATCCCCGGCCTCGGCGATGCCGGAGACCGCCTCTACGGGACGAAGTAACGGCTCCGCCGAGCCCGCGACCCAACAGGCGAAGCTAACGCGGAGCGTTAGCGACGACCGAACTGATTCGGCCGGGGATGGCGAAGCCACCACCGGCCGAACGGGGCAGGCCTCCCGTCGAAGAGCATCGAAAGCAAGAACAGCACGAAGGACGGCCGAGACCGCGCTCTCGGCCGTCCGCGGTTCCGTCTTCTCAGCTAGCGAGCGCGCAAGCGCTCGTTAGCTGATCACAGCGCTAAGGTGCTTGCGATGCTCGGTGCGGCGCAACACAACGTCGTCGACGTCCTCGGCGATCACCTGGAGGTCGTCTGGGGCGCAATGGTCGCCCTCGTCGTTGTCGTGCTCTTGACGCCCGCGGTCGGAGGGATGGCCCGGATGCTCGGCGTCGTCGATGCGCCCGGCGGGCGCCGCCTGAACCGTTCGCCGGTTCCCCGCCTCGGCGGGCTCGCGCTCTTCCTCGGCATCTTCGTGCCCGCGCTCGCGTTCCTGCCTCTCGGCCGTGACACGCGCGGGTTGCTCCTCGGTGCCGCAGTCGCGACAACGGTTGGCGCCGTCGACGACTTCCGCGGGTTGCGCTGGTTCGAGAAGCTCGCCGGCCAGCTGCTCGCAGCGGCGGTGCCCACATGGTTCGGCGTCTGGGTCGACCGCTTCACGTTCCCGTTTGTCGGCGTGCACGCGCTGCCGGAGTGGGTCGGCATCCCGCTGACCATCGTCTGGATCGTCGCGATCATGAACATGGTGAACTTCCTCGACGGCCTCGACGGCCTCGCCGCCGGCGTGGCTGCGATCGCCGGCCTGACGTTCGCGGTGATTGCCCTGTCGCTCGCGAAGCCCGACGCAGCGATCCTCTCGGCGATCGTCTTCGGGGCCTGCGTCGGCTTCTTGCGGCACAACTTCTATCCGGCGCGGATCTTCATGGGCGACTCGGGGGCTCTGTTGCTCGGCTTCATCCTGGCGACGGTCGCCGTGCAGGGACTCCTGAAGACCGCCGCGACTGTGGCGCTCTTCTTTCCGCTGCTCGTGCTTGCCGTGCCGATCGTCGATACGACCTTTGTCGTCGCGCGGCGGCTGAAGCACGGCGAGCGGGTGTTCGAGGCCGACCAGGCGCACCTGCACCACCGCTTCCTGCGGCGCGGCTTCTCGGAGGCCCGGGCAGCGGTGACGATCTGGGGTTGGTGCCTGACGCTTGCGGCGGCTGCGCTCGCCACACGGTTCGTCCCGTTCCGCGCTCACGGCGTGTGGCACCTCTGGCCGACGGTGCTTGCCGGCGCGATCGGGCTCGCGGCGGTTGCGTTCTCGGTCTACGTCGTCTACGTCCTCGAGATCGTCAAGGTGCGGAACCCGTACCAGCGCCGCCGAGCACCGGATGATCCCCTTCGCAAGACCGCAGCGTAGGAACGACGACTTATCCGGTCGGCTCTGAACGCTCGACGAAGTCCGCGAGCAGGTCGTTGAACGCCTCGCCGAGCCGCTGCACCGAATGGCCCGCGCCCGGAAGAACCGCCCGCTCCGCCCCGAGGCGCTGCTCGAGCACGTCGCAGACGACGTCGAAGGGCTCGCTGTGCGCGCCCGAGACGACGAGCTTCGGAAACGGCGCCGCTGCGAGCGCGTCGAGCGGGATCTCCGCTTCCCACGGGTGCCGCTCGACCGCTAGCGTCCGGGCACCCTGGAGCAGCGCAGCCGAGAGCTCGCCCGGCGGCGCGGGCACGCCGACACCTGCGAGGAACGCGCGGAGGAAGGCGTCCGGATCGTCGCGGAGACGCCAGAGCTGCGCGCTGCCGGCCTCGTAGTCATCGACAATCGGGTTCCCGCGCGCGACGCCGAGGCAGGGCGGCTCGATCACGGTCAGCGAGCGGAGCAGATCCGGCCGGCGTGCGGCAGCGAGCAGCGAGATCACACCGCCGTACGAATGCCCGACGAGGTGCGTGCCCGGCTCGAAGAACCGTTCGAGCCAGACCGCCTCGTCCTCGAAGTCGACCCGCTCGACGTCCGGGCCCGGCGGAAAGCCTCGCCGGTTCGGGACAACGAGCTCGAAGCGCTCCGCAAGCGGCCGTTGCGCCGCCCAGGTGCCGTCGCCGTTGACGACGCTTCCATGGACGAAAACGACGCGGGGCCGACCCATTCAGGCATCCTTGCAGAGACGCACGAACTGGGGCGGAAACCGCATGAACGGCCCTGATCGGAGTGTTACAAGCTGCCCGTCAAGCTCTGGTATTCTCGCCCGGCTGATGCAGGCCGCTTCTCCGTCGCAGTTCAACGCCGCCGGCGCCGGAGGGGTGCTCCTCGCCGCCCTCGTCGCCTGTATCGGGCTCGGCGTTCTCGTCGGCTGGGCGGTCGGCGCGGCAGACATCGGCGCCCTCATCGGCGCCGTCGCGGGAATCCTCGCGGGCATCTTCGCCGTGTACCGCCGCTACCGGGACGCCTTCTGATGCTCGGCACGCTGTTCTCGACTCCGCGCCCGGAGCCGAATCATCTGCTGCCCGCGGCGGGAAGCGCGCTCGTCCTCGCCCTCGCCCTTCCGCTCTTCGTGATCTCGGACTGGCCGCTCGCCGGCTGGGGACTCGCCGTCGCGCTCTGGGTCGGCGTGCACCTGCTCGATCAACTGCTGGCGCGCGCCCGAGAGCGTACGGGTAGCCTCGCCGCCTCGGGTGTTCAGGCATTTGCTCTCTTCTTCAAGTCGATCGCGCTGCTGGTCGTGCTCCTTGCTGCGGTTGCAGCCGACCGCAGCGTCGGACTCGGCGCGGCCGTGACGTATGCGCTCGCCTTCACCTTCGAGCTCGGTCTCTCGCTCGTTCTCTACTTCGGGAGCGAGAAGACGTGAAGCGTTTCCTTGTCATCGCCGCCCTGGCACTCGCCGCGCCTCCCGCGGCCCTCGCCCGCGGCGAGTTCGATCCGACCACCGAGTTCGAGCAGCACAAGTGGATCCCGATCCATCTCGGCCCGCTCGACCTCTCGATCACGAAGGCGGTCGCCTATCTGATGATCGGCACCGTCGTGACGATCGCGCTCGGCATCTTCACGATGCGGAGCCGCCTCGCGCTGCTGCCGGACAAGCGGCAGACAGTGGGCGAGGCGATCCGCAGGCGCTCGGCGAGCAGATCTACGAGGTGGCGCAGACCCAGGTCGCCGAGCAGGGACTGCCGTCGAAGGGAATCGGCCTCTGGTTCCCGTATGTCGCGACGCTGATGCTCTTCATCTTCGTCGTGAACCTCATCGGGTTCATCCCGCTGCCGCTCTCCGACGAGAAGTGGCACGGCCTGCCGACGCTCGGGATTTACGCCGCCACGTCGTCGCTGTCCGTGACGCTCGCGCTCGCGCTGCTCACGTTCGTGTTCACGCACGTCGAAGGCATCCGCTGGAACGGGCCCGTGCGCTACTTCAAGAGCTGGATCCCCGAGGCGCCGAAGGCGCTGCTCGGGCTGATCGTCCCGCTCGAGATCCTCGGCCAGTTCATGCGGCTCATCTCGCTCAGCGTCAGGCTCTTCGCGAACATGCTCGCGGGCCACATCCTGATCCTGACCTTCATCGGCCTGATGTTCATCCTCGAATCCGTGGTCCTGGCCGTGTTCGTCATCCCGGTGGCCGCGGTCTTCTACATCTTCGAGGTCGTCATCGTCGTCACCATCCAGGCGTTCATCTTCGCTGCCCTGTCCGCCATCTACATCGGCTCGGCGATCGAGCCGGAACACTAGGAGGAAGACCGCAATGACCCACGTACTCGCCGCGTTGAACGGCGACGTCACGAAGGCCGGCAAGGCGATCGGCCTCGCACTCGGCGTCGGCCTCGGCGCGCTCGGCGCCGGCATCGGCATCGGAAGCATCTTCTCGTCGATGATCCAGGCCGTCGCCCGCCAGCCCGAGCTCCGCGGTGAGCTCACGGGCATCCAGTGGCTCGGCTTCGCCCTTACCGAGGCGGTCGTGTTCTACGGCCTGCTCGGCTCGATCCTGGCCTACGTCCTCGTCTGATGCTCCTCGGCGCGAACCCGCTCATCTCGGTCACGCCGGGGCTGATGATCTGGACGGTCATCTGCTTCCTCATCACCCTGTTCGTGCTGAAGCGCTACGCGTTCGGCCCGATCCAGAAGATGCTCGACCAGCGCCGCGAGCAGATCCGCCAGTCGATCGAGGAGGCTGAGAACGCGCGCGCCGAGGCGCGAAAGCTGCTCGAGGAGCACCGCTCCCTCATGAACGAGGCGCGCGGAGAGGCGGAGCAGATACTCGCCGAGGCCCGGCGCACGCGCGAGTCGATGGAGCTGCGCATGCGTGAGGAGACCGAGGCCGAGCGGCAGCGGCGGCTCGAGGACACGCGGCGCGAGATCGCTGCGGAGACGGCGCGTGCGCTCGATCGGATCCGCGCCGAGGTCGCCGACCTGACGCTCGAGGCGACGGCGATCGTCGTCGGCCGAAAGCTCGACGCCGACCGCGACCGCGAGCTCATCACCGAGGCGATCGGCTCGCTCGACTTCTCGAAGCTCGAGGGGCCGCAATAGCCGTCGCGCACCGCATCTACGCCGAGGCGCTGTTCTCGGCTGCGAAGGAGAGCAACCGTCTCGCGCAGGTGAACGAGTCGCTCTCGGACTTCGCAACGGCGATCGAGCAGACGCCTGAGCTCCGAGCCGTGCTGCGGAACCCGCAGGTCGAGTCCTCGGCGAAGGCGTCGATCCTCTCCGACCTCGCCGGCGACGACGAGCCGCTGTTCAAGAACTTCCTCCTCTTGACGGCGGAGAAGGGCCGCGCGGGCGAGCTCGAGGAGATCTCGAAGGAGTTCGAGCGCTTGATGGCACGTGAGGAGCACCGCCTCGCCGTAGAGCTCACGACCGCCCGTGAGCTGACCGACGACGAGGCGCAGAAGATCGTCGACCAGATCGAGAAGGCGGCAGGACGAACGGTAGAGGCGACGCGAAGCGTCGATCCCGCGCTGCTCGGCGGCATCGTGCTGCAGGCCGGCTCGTACCTCGTCGACGCCAGCGTGCGCGGAAGACTGGAACGACTGCGACAGACACTCGTGAGGAGCTGAGAGAACCTTGAAGCTGCGCCCCGAAGAGATCACGTCGATCCTGCGTCAGCGGATCGAGCAGTACGACGTCGAGACCGACCTTGCCGAGGTCGGAACGGTTCTGGAGGTCGGCGACGGAATCGCCCGCATCTACGGCCTCGAGAACGCCGGCTCGACGGAGATGCTCGAGCTCGAGCACGGCGTCGTCGGCATCGCCTTCAACCTCGAAGAGGACGACGTCGGAGCCGCGCTCTTCGGCGAGTGGGAGCAGATCAAGGAAGGGCAGCCGGTACGCCGCACCGGCCGGGTGGCAAGCGTCCCCGTCGGCGAGGCGCTCCTCGGACGGGTCGTCGACCCGCTCGGCAATCCGATTGACGGCCGCGGACCGATCGACACCGACGAGCGCCGTCCGATGGAGTTCAAGGCGCCGGGCGTGATCGCGCGTCAGCCCGTGAAGGAGCCGCTCCAGACCGGCATCAAGTCGATCGACTCGATGACGAACATCGGCCGCGGCCAGCGCGAGCTGATCATCGGCGACCGCTCGACCGGAAAGACGGCGATCCTCGTCGACACGATCCTCAACCAGAAGGACACCGACGTCTACTGCATCTACGTCGCGATCGGACAGAAGGCGTCGACGGTTGCGCAGGTGTACGAGCGCCTGCGCGAAGAGGGCGCGATGGAGTACACGACCATCATCTCTGCGGCTGCGAACGAGGCTGCGCCGATCAAGTGGATGGCGCCGTTCGCGGGCGCCGCGATGGGCGAGTACTACCTGTTCCAGGGCAAGCACGCCCTCGTCATGTACGACGACCTCTCGAAGCACGCAGACGCGTACCGGCAGCTCTCGCTGCTGCTCCGCCGCCCGCCGGGCCGCGAGGCGTTCCCGGGCGACGTCTTCTATCTGCACTCGCGGCTGCTGGAGCGCGCGTGCAAGCTCAACGACGAGGAGGGCGGTGGCTCGCTCACCGCGCTGCCGGTGATCGAGACACAGGCCGGCGACATCGCCGCCTACATCCCGACGAACGTGATCTCGATCACGGACGGCCAGATCTTCCTCAACGCCGAGCTGTTCTACTCGGGAGTGCGTCCGGCTGTGAACGTCGGCACGTCGGTGTCGCGCGTCGGCTCGTCGGCACAGACGAAGGCAATGAAGAAGGTCGCCGGCCGCCTGCGCCTCGACCTCGCGCAGTATCGCGAGCTGGAGGCCTTCGCGCAGTTCGGCTCCGACCTCGACCGGGCGACGCAACAGGCGCTGACGCGCGGCGAGAAGATGGTCGCGACGCTCAACCAGCCGCAGTACGACCCGTGGCCGACCGAGGAGCAGGTCGTCGCGATCTACGCCGGGATCCACGGGTACCTCGACGACATCCCGACCGCCCAGGTGCCGCGCTTCCAGGACGAGCTGCGTGAGTACCTGCGCGCCGACGGCGAGATCTACAAGCAGATCCGCGAGACCGGCGACCTGCCGGACGAGCTCGCGGAGAAGCTGAACGCCGCGACCGAGCACTTCAAGAACTCGTTCAACATCGAGGAAGAGTTGGCCCTGATCTAGTGGCATCCCTGCAGGACATCCGCCGGCGGATCACGTCGGTCAAGAACACACGCAAGATCACGAAGGCGCTCGAGCTCGTTGCGGGCGCACGGCTGCGCCGCGCGCAGACGCGGATCGAGGAGATGCGGCCGTACGCCGACCGGATGCTAGAGCTGATGGCGGGCACTGCACGGGCCGCGTCGTCGTTCCGGAATCTCGCCTTGATGCAGCGCCGCGATGTGCGTCGCGTCGCCTTCGTCGTCGTCACCGGCGACCGCGGCCTCGCCGGACCGTTCAACGGACAGGTTCTCCGACGCGCGTTCGAGCTGGAGCGCACCGAGCGTGCGGAGGGCCACGAGGTGGTCTGGACGGTCGTCGGCCGCAAGGGCGCCTCGACGCTTCGGTTCCGCCGCTACGAGCTGACGGCGCAATGGGCCGGGTTCGCCGACAAGCCCACCTACGGGGACGCGCAGGCGATTGCGCACCGGCTCGCCGAGCTCTACTCCGAGCAGCAGGTCGACCGCGTCGTGCTCGTCTACAACCGCTTCGTGTCGGCGCTCGTGCAGCGCGTGACCGTCAGCGACCTGCTGCCGATCCCTGAGGAGGCGCTCGGAGCCGGGCAGGACTTGACCGCGCGCGAGGAGGCGCTCCGCGGCGACTTCATCTACGAGCCGGAACCGGAGGAGATCCTCGAGCGGCTCCTGCCTGTCTACCTCGAGACCGAGATCTATCGCGCGCTGCTCGAGTCGGCGGCCTCGTTCCTCGCCGCGCAGATGACGGCGATGCGGAACGCTTCGAAGAACGCGGGCGAGCTGATCGACACGTACACGCTGCAGATGAACCGCGCCCGGCAGGCGCAGATCACCCAGGAGATCCTGGAGATCGTCGCCGGTGCGGACGCCCTCGCCGGGTGATCGCGCACTGTTGTTGTTCCGTTCTCCGACTAACTCCCGCCGACGACCCGCGTCGAAGACGGCGTGGGAGCCGTCCTGACCTTGGAGTGTGAGCGTGCCCGTTCGCGGGCCTCGCTCGGGCTCGACGGTGAGTTGTCGCAGGTCGAGCAGGCGCTGCTGCGCGCGCACGTCGGGCACTGTGCTTCGTGCGCCGGGTTCGAGCGCGACCTGAACGCGCTGACGCTCGAGATCCGCCGGGCGCCGCTTCAGCGGCCTGCCCGTGCGGCCATGCCGGACTGCCGCCGCATTACCGGCGGGCGCGCTCTCCAGGTCGGCGCGGCCGCCGCGGCGGTCGCGATCGCAGCCGCCCTCGGCAGCCTGGCCGGCTCCCTCGCCTCTCCGGACCGCGCGACCGAGCGGACGGCGTACGCGGTTGTCCGCGTCGCCTCGCTCTCGACGGTTGGGATCGCGCGCCCCGGCACGCGGCTCCAGCTCCTGGGTCGCGATCACCAAGCGATGGAAGGACGCAGGGAGCGCCGATAGTCCAACTATCGGCGCGACCGAGGACGCCCCAGCGCGCAGCGTGATCGCGGGCCAGGGGCCCGGCGAACGTTGCCGGTTACATCACTAGCATCCGCCGGCCGGTTCCCGGCAGGCTTCGCGCAGGCATTCGGCTAGATTTCCCGGGCCCCGACCCCGCCCAGGAGACTCATGGCCGACAAGAAGCAGAACGGCACCAACACCGGCAGGATCGTCGAGATCAAGGGCGTCGTGCTCGACGCCGTGTTCCCGTCGACGCTGCCCGAGATCTACAGCGCGCTCAAGATTCAGGTGCCGGCCGAAAGCGGCGGCACGACCGAGTTGATCGCGGAGGTGCAGCAGCACCTGGGCGACGATCGCGTGCGCGCAGTCGCGATGGACACGACCGACGGACTCTCGCGCGGGGTCGAGGTGGTCGACACCGGTCAGCCGATCTCGGTGCCGGTGGGCGACCAGACGCTCGGGCGCGTCTGGAACGTGATCGGCGATCCGGTTGACGGCCAGGCTGCCGCCACGGGCGAGCGCTGGACGATTCATCGCGATCCCCCGCCGTTCGGCGAGCTCTCGGCCAAGATCGAGATCTTCGAGACGGGCATCAAGGTCATCGACCTGATCGCGCCGTATGTGCGCGGCGGCAAGATCGGCCTCTTCGGGGGCGCGGGCGTCGGCAAGACGGTGCTCATCCAGGAGCTGATCCACAACGTCGCGCGCGAGCACGGCGGCGTGTCGGTGTTCACCGGCGTCGGCGAGCGCACGCGCGAGGGCAACGACCTCATCCTCGAGATGACGGAGTCGAAGGTCATCGACAAGGTCGCGCTCGTCTTCGGGCAGATGAACGAGCCGCCGGGAGCGCGTCTCCGCGTCGGCCTGTCCGGTCTCACGATGGCGGAGTACTTCCGCGACCAGGGCCAGGACGTCCTGCTCTTCATCGACAACATCTTCCGCTTCGTCCAGGCGGGCTCCGAGGTGTCGGCGCTGCTCGGCCGCATGCCGAGCGCCGTCGGGTACCAGCCGACGCTCGCGACCGAGATGGGACAGCTGCAGGAGCGCATCACCTCGACACGCACGGGCTCGGTCACGTCGGTGCAGGCGATCTACGTCCCTGCCGACGACCTCACCGACCCGGCGCCCGCGAATACGTTCGCGCACCTCGATTCGACGACCGTGCTCTCGCGTGCGATCGTCGAGAAGGGTATCTATCCGGCGGTCGACCCGCTCGACTCGACGTCGCGCGCACTGCAGCCGGGGATCGTCTCGGCGGATCACTACCGGACGGCGACGCGCGTGCAGGAGGTGCTGCAGCGCTACCGCGACCTGCAGGACATCATCGCGATCCTCGGCATCGACGAGCTCTCGGACGAGGACAAGATCGTCGTCGCGCGCGCGCGCAAGATCGAACGCTATCTCTCGCAGCCGAACTTCGTCGCCGAGCAGTTCACCGGCACGCCGGGCGAGTACGTGAAACTGGAGGACACGATCCGCGGGTTCACCGAGATCCTCGACGGCAAGCACGACGACCTGCCGGAGCAGGCGTTCTACATGGTCGGCGTCATCGAGCAGGCGGTCGAGCGCGGTCGTCAGCTCGCCGGCGAGGAGCCGGACGACGCGGCGACGCGCGAGGCCGAGGAGCAGGCGGAGGACTCGGAGCGCGAGCCCGCGGCGGCCCCCGCCTAACCCGTGGCCGACCATCCCCTGTTCTCGGTCTCGGTCGTCACGCCCGAAGGCGCGGCGTTCGAAGGCGACGCCGAGATGGTGATCGTGCCGGGTGCGGCCGGCGAGATCGGAGTGCTCGCGCGGCACGCCCCGCTCGTCGCGCTGCTGAAGGCCGGCTCGACGCGTGTTCACTTGGGCGACGGCGACATCCGGGAGTTCGCCACAGGTCACGGCTTCTTCCAGGTCATCGAGGACCGGGCGATCGCGCTCGTGGACGCGGCGGTCATGGCCGACGAGATCGACGAGGCGAAGGCTCAGCGTCAGCTCGAAGAGGCGAGGGCGGAGCTCGAGCGCGTCGAGCGCGGCGAGTCGACCGCCGACCGCTGGCAGCTCGAGCAGAGGATCCTGGACGCGGAGAACCAGCTCCGCGTACTCGGCCGCGTTTAGGTCGGCTCCAGCGGCCTGACTTCAGTCGGGCCGGCTTCCCGGCGGCGTCTCGCCGCCCGTGGCCGCGTCCTCGGTCGCCCCGATAGTTGGACTATCGGGGCTCCCTGCGTCCTTGCCACGAACGCCGAGCCACTCGCCGGTAAACCACTGAACTTCCGGCCGGATGTACTAGAAGCCGTCGAGCACCGGAAACCGCGCCTGCGCGTCGAGGCAGTCCGCTGCGAAGAGCGCCGCGCCCACGCTGCCGGTGAAGAGCGAGTAGCGTCCGGGTAGCCGCTGGGACTGCTCGAGCGCGTGCACGGCGAACGCCCGCGCGCGCTCGAGCCAGAGCTCGTCTTCGGTGCGCTCGAACGTCTTCAGGAAGGCGTAACCGTTGCCGGCCGTGCCGTGACAGATCCCGGCGCCTTTCTCGTCGCCGGGCGGCCCGGCGTCCCACGTCAGCTGCGCTCCGGCAAGCAGGAGCTCCTCGTCGAGATATCCGGCGGCCGCGATCACGATTCCGGGTGCGCCGTTGCACCACTGCAGACGGAGGACCTCACCCGCTTCGTCCGCGGCGGAGGGCCAGTTCGCATGACCCCCTTGGACGATCGCCGTGCGTGCGAGCACGTCTGCGGCATTCCCAAGCTCGCCGAGGGCGACGACATTGCCGACGAGCCCGTGCGGCGGCCCGAGGATGCGATAGGTCCTGCCGTAGAGATGCTGCGTCCAGAGGCCGTCGCCGTCGCGCGAGTCGCGCAGCGCCTCCTCGCTCTCCTGCACGGCCGCGCGCCAGCGCTCCTCGCTTGTCCGGCTCAGCATCGTGCGCGCCGCGAGCAGCGTGCCGGGCACGCCCCACATGAGCTCGTTCGCCTCGTTGCCGATGTTCTGCCGCACGAGCGCGAGCAGATCGTCGGCGAGCGAGTCCTCGGGCGCGAGCAGCCACGCGACGAGCAGGAGACCGCCCTCGCCCGTGAGGAGTGACGAGTGCTTCTGCGAGGGCAGCTCTTCGCCCGCGAGGAAGTCGGGCTCGTCCCGGAAGCGCTCCAGGGACTGCCGGGCAACGTCGGCAGGCTCGAGCTTGGTCTCCGCGAGGCCGCGGCGACGGAGTGTCTCGAGGGCCCACGCCATGCCGGCCCCGCCGACGTAGAGATTCTTCATCGGCAGCGCGGCCCGCCAGCCGTCCCAGTCGTTCGCGGGCCACATCGCCTTCGCGTCGTAGGCTGCGTCGGCAGCCGCGACGAGCGCACGGATCCCATCGCGTACGCGCGTCTCGTCCCACGGCGTCGTCGTCAGCGGCGCGTGCGATTCCGGCGCGTAGAGCACCCGAGCAAGACTACGCGGTCTGGAGTTGCCCGATCAGGTCGCGGTGGGCGGGCAGGTAGAGGCTCTCGATGTACTCGACGAGCATGCGGTTCGTGTTGAACCGCGCGCCGAGCTGCGCGATCGAGTTTCGCATCAGGCTGAGCCACTGCTGCGGCAACGCGCGCTCGTCGCGCTCGTAGTACGCGGGCAGCACCTGCTGCTCGAGCACCGCGAAGAGCGCCTCCGCGTCCGCAGCGTCCTGCGCCTCGTCGTTCGCGGCGATCCATTCGCCGCCGATCGCGAAGCCGGTGTCCGCGGAGTAGCCCTCGACCCACCACCCGTCGAGGATCGAGACGTTGACCACCCCGTTGAGCGCCGCCTTCATCCCTGACGTCCCTGACGCCTCGAGCGGGCGGCGCGGATTGTTCAGCCACACGTCGACGCCCTGGACGAGATACCGCGCGAGCGTCATCTCGTAGTCGGGCAGGAAGACGACGCGGCCGCTCGCCTGCGGGCTGCGAGCGAAGGCGACGACCTTCTGGATCAACGCCTTGCCGCCCTCGTCCGCCGGGTGCGCCTTTCCGGCCATCACGATCTGGATCGGCCGCTCGTTGTCGGCGAGCAGCCGTGCGAGGCGTGCGGGGTCGCTGAAGATGAGGTCGGCGCGCTTGTAGGTCGCGAAGCGTCTTGCGAAGCCGATCGTCAGCACGTCCGGATCGAACGACGCCGGCAGTCCGCGCGAGCGCATGAATCGAATCAGCGCCTCCCGCGCCGCGCGCTGGACGCGCCAGAGCGACTCGTCGTCGAGGTCGTACGCGCGGGCGAAGTCGGGTGTCCCCATGTCTTCCTCGAGGCCGAGCAGGACGTCGAGGTCGTCGCTGATCCACGTGCGGGCGTGGACGCCGTTCGTGACCGATCGGATCGGCACGTCGTCGGTCGCGCGCTCGGGCCACAGGCCGTGCCACATCTCGCGCGACACTTCTCCGTGCAGGGCGGAGACGCCGTTCGCGTACGTCGACGTCCGCAGCGCGAACGGGGTGAGCCCGAAGCCCGTCTCGTCCGACTTGACGCGGCCCAGCGCGACGAACTCTTCCCACGTGAAGCCGCACCGTGTGACCAGATGCCCGACGTTACGCTCGACGAGGCGGGCGTCGAACACCTCGTTGCCGGCCGGCACGGGCGTGTGGGTGGTGAACACGGTCGAAGCCCGCAGCCGCTGCAGGGCTGCGTCGCGTGGGAGCTGCGTTTCCTCGACGAGCTCGCGCAGCCGTTCGAGCTGGAAGAACGCCGAGTGGCCTTCGTTCATGTGGAAGACGGTCGGGTTGACTCCCAGGCCCCGAAGCGTGCGCACGCCGCCGACGCCGAGCACGATCTCCTGCCGCAGGCGATGCTGGCGGTCGCCGCCGTAGAGCTTGTCCGTGATCGTTCGCGCCCACTCGGGATTGCCGTCGACGTCGGTATCGAGCAGGTACAGCGGGAGGCGCCCGACCTGGACGCGCCAGACCTGCACGCTGACCGGCACGAGCATGCCCGACTCGTCGGCGATCTCGACGACCGGCCGCACCTCCTCGAGGGCGAGGGGCAGCCGCTCCGGGTCGTTCTCCGGGTAGCGCTCGGTCTGCCAGTCGCTCGTGTCGAGCTGCTGCCGGAAGTAGCCCTCGCGGTAGAAGAGCCCGACGCCGACGAGCGGGACGCCGAGGTCCGAGGCCGACTTCAGATGGTCGCCCGCGAGCACGCCGAGCCCGCCCGAGTAGATCGGCAGGCTCGCGTCGAGGCCGAACTCGCAGGAGAAGTAGGCGACGCAGAACCGGTCGTCCTCCTCCCGGCGCTGCCACCACGTGCGGCGATGCTCCTCCGCGTCGAACTCGTGAACGACCCGTTCGACGCGCTCGAGGTACTCGGGTGTCGCGTGGGTCATGAGCTCGTCGTCATTGAGCTCGGCGAGCAGCGCCGTCGGATTGTGGGCGAGCGCCGCGAACCGCTCGGCGTCGAGCTCCTCGAAGAGGGCGCGCGCTCCGGGCAGCCAGCTGAACCAGAGGTTTCCCGCGACCCTGCGTAGGGCCTCGCGCAGAGAGGCGGGACTATCGAACGCGTTCATGGGCGACGGGAACCTTCCAAAAAGACTGGACGACAGCGGCACCTTAGTGCACACGGCCGCTGCTAGCCTTCATGACCCGGAGAGCTTTGACAGGCAGCTTGGCGACCGGGTTACCAAACGCCTAAAGAGCCCGAGGGCGTGTCTCGCGCTCCCGGGGACTCAACGGGAGCAGGTGCAGTGTCGGATACGCGTCAACGACTCGAAGCAGTTCTCCGCGAGCGGATCGCCGTCCTCGACGGCTCGTGGGGCGTGCTCATTCAGCGGGAGCTTCGGGGAGAAGAGGCGTACCGGGGCGAGCGCTTCCGCGACCACTCGCACGACGTCGCCGGCGACCCGGACCTCCTGAACCTCACGCGGCCGGAGGTGGTCGGGCGGATCCACGACGACTACTTCGCGGCGGGGGCCGACATCGCCACGACGAACACGTTCACCGCGACGACGATCGGCCAGGCGGACTACGCCTTCGGGGCGGACGTCGTCCGCGACCTGAATCTGGAAGGTGCACGGCTCGCCCGCCGCGCCGCCGACGACTGGACCACGCGCACGCCGGACAAGCCGCGTTTCGTCGCGGGCGCGGTCGGCCCACTCAACGTCACGCTCTCCCTCTCGCCGAAGGTCGAGGACCCGGCCTACCGCGCGGTCACGTTCGAGCAGGTGCGCGACGCGTATGCACACCAGATGACCGCGCTGCGCGAGGGCGGCGTCGATCTGTTCCTGATCGAGACCGTGTTCGACTCGCTGAACGCGAAGGCCGCGATCATCGCCGCGGGCGACGTCGCGCCGGACGTGCCGCTCTGGGTCTCGTTCACCGCGATCGACAAGAGCGGCCGGAACCTGTCCGGTCAGACGGTCGAGGCGTTCTGGGTCTCGGTCGAGCATGCGAACCCGCTGATCGTCGGCGTCAACTGCTCGCTCGGCGCCGCCGAGATGCGGCCCTTCGTCGAGGACATCGCCGGCATGGCGACGACGTGGGTGGCCTGCTACCCGAATGCCGGCCTGCCGAACGAGATGGGCCTGCACGACGAGCGGCCCGAGGATACGAGCCGGCTGCTCGGCGAGTTCGCCCACGAAGGGCTCGTCAACGTCGTCGGCGGCTGCTGCGGCACGACCCCCGACCATGTGCGCGCGATCGCCGCGGCGGTCGACGGCGCCGCGCCGCGCGTGGTGCCCGAGAGACGCGGCGTCACCCGCTTCAGCGGCCTCGAGCCCTTCGCGATCACGCCGGAGACAAACTTCGTGATGATCGGCGAGCGCACGAACGTCACCGGGTCGGCGCGCTTCCGCAGGCTCATCGAAGGCGGTGTGTTTCAGGAGGCGCTCAATGTGGCGCTCGAGCAGGTGCGCGGCGGCGCGAACCTCCTCGACGTGAACATGGACGCGGACCTGCTCGACGGCGTCCAGGCGATGACGACGTTCCTCAACCTGCTCGCGACCGAGCCGGAGGTGGCGCGGCTGCCGATCATGGTCGACAGCTCACGCTGGTCGGTGCTCGAGGCGGGCCTCACGTGTCTTCAGGGCAAGGGCGTCGTCAACTCGCTGTCGCTGAAGGAGGGGGAGGAGGCGTTCCTCGAGCAGGCCCGTACGGTCCGCCGATACGGCGCCGGTGTGGTCGTGATGGCCTTCGACGAGCAGGGCCAGGCAGACACCGTGGCGCGCAAGGTCGACATCTGCGAGCGCGCGTACCGGTTGCTCGTCGACGAGATCGGCTTCCCCCCCGAGGACATCATCTTCGACCCGAACGTGCTCGCCGTCGCGACCGGGATCGAGGAGCACAACGGGTTCGCGAAGGCGTTCATCGAGGCGCTGCCGCTGATCAAGGAGCGGTGCCCCGGCGTCAAGACGAGCGGTGGCATCTCGAATCTCAGCTTCTCCTTCCGCGGCAACGACCACGTGCGCGAGGCGATGCACTCCGCGTTCCTGTTCCACGCGATCCGGGCCGGGCTCGACATGGGCATCGTCAACGCCGGCCAGCTCGTGCTCTACGAGGACATCTCTCCGGAGCTCCTCGAGCTCGTGGAGGACGTGATCTGGAACCGGAGGCCGGACGGCACCGACAGGCTCCTGGAGTTCGCCGACCGCGTGAAGGGCGAGGGCACGCGGCGTGAGGTCGATCTCTCCTGGCGCGAGGCGCCGGTCGAGAAGCGTCTCGCGCACGCGCTCGTGCACGGGATCGTCGACTTCATCGAGGACGACGCGGAGGAGGCGCGACGGCAGTATGAGCGGCCGCTCGAGGTGATCGAGGGCCCGCTGATGGCCGGCATGCAGGTGGTCGGCGACCTGTTCGGCGCCGGCAAGATGTTCCTGCCGCAGGTCGTGAAGAGCGCGCGGGCGATGAAGCGCGCGGTCGCCTACCTCGAGCCGTTTATGGAGCAAGAGAAGGGGGTCGCGCGTGTGCAGGGCCGCGTCGTGCTCGCAACCGTGAAAGGCGACGTCCACGACATCGGCAAGAACATCGTCGGCGTTGTGCTCGCTTGCAACAACTACGAGGTGCACGACCTCGGCGTCATGGTGCCTGCGGACAAGGTCCTCGACAAGGCGGCGGAAATCGGCGCGGACGTCGTCGGCCTGTCGGGGCTGATCACGCCGTCGCTCGACCAGATGGTCGACGCCGCGCACGAGATGGAACGGCGCGGGCTGTCGCTGCCGCTGCTGATCGGCGGTGCGACGACGTCCCGGCAGCACACCGCCGTGAAGATCGCTCCGCAGTATTCGCAGCCCGTTGTGCACGTGCTCGACGCGTCGCGCGTCGTCGGAGTCGTCTCGGACCTGCTCGACCCGGTTCGACGCGAGCAGCTCGCATCGGACAACCGCGATCTTCAGGATCGGCTGCGTGACCAGCACGCGGAGAAGGAACGCAAGCCCCTGCTGCCGGTCGCGGAGGCGCGCGAAAACCGGCATCGCGTCGAGTTCGAGGACCTCGTCGCCCCTGCGTTCACGGGCGTGCGCCTCGCCGAGCCGTCGCTCGAGACGCTGCGCGAGTTCATCGACTGGCAGTTCTTCTTCTACGCCTGGGAGCTGAAGGGGAAGTTCCCGGCGATTCTCGAGCAGCCGGCGGCGCGGGAGCTCTACGACGACGCACTCGAGCTGCTCGGCGAGATCGTCTCCGGCCGGCTGCTCACCGCGCGCGGCGTCTACGGCTTCTGGCCGGCGTCGTCCGACGGCGACGACATCGTTGTCCATCGTGACAGCACAATTCGTTTCGCGATGCTTCGCCAGCAGGCCGCCTACGGCGACTCGCGACCGAACCGGTCGCTTGCGGACTACGTCGCTCCGGCCGGCGACCATATCGGCGCGTTCGCGGTCACCGCCGGCATCGGCCTCGACGAGCTCTGCACCCGGTTCGAGGCCGAGCACGACGACTACCGCTCGATCATCGCGAAGGCTCTCGCCGACCGCTTCGCCGAGGCGTTCGCCGAGTACCTACACGAGGTCGCCCGACGCGAGTGGTACGAGACCGGGCCGAAGCTCAAGCCCGAACAACTGATTGCGGAGCGCTTCCGCGGCATCCGCCCGGCGTTCGGGTATCCCGCCTGCCCGGACCACAGCGAGAAGCGAAAGCTTTTCGACTTGCTCGGTGCGGAGCACGCCGGCATCTCGCTGACCGAGTCGTGCGCGATGCTTCCGGCCGCGAGCGTGAGCGGCATCTACCTCGGGCACCCCGCTGTCCGCTACTTCTCCGTGGGTCGGGTTGGCCGTGACCAGGTCGAGGACTACGCAGCACGGAAAGGGATGCCGCTCGACGAGGTCGAACGGTGGCTTCGGCCGAACCTCGGCTACGAGTCCGAGGTAGACGTGGCGCGAGTCCCGGCTTAGTGGACGTCAACTACGGGAACAGCGCTCCCTTCACGCTCGGCGTCGAGGAGGAGCTCCAACTCGTGAACGCGGACAGCTATGAGTTGACGTCGCGGTACGAGGAGGTGTTCGGCGAGGCGGAGCACGCCGACGAGCGCATCCGGCCGGAGCTGCTCCAGTCGACGGTCGAGGTCGCTACGAAGCCCGCTCGTACGGTCGCGGAGGCGATCGCCGAGGCGGGCGAGTTGCGCCGACGCGCTCGCGACGAGGCGGAGGCCCGCGGTGTGCGCGTGCTCTCGGCCGGCACGCATCCGTTCTCACGCTACGAGCACCAGGACGTCACCGACAAGCCGCGGTATGCCGACCTCGTCGAAGCGCTCCAATGGGCCGTCGAGCGGCAACTGATCTTCGGTCTGCACGTGCACGTCGGGCTCCCATCGCCGGACGAGGCGATCGCGATCGCGAACGCGCTGCGCACGTGGCTTCCCGAGCTCCTCGCCGCGTCGGCGAACTCGCCGTATTGGCACGGGCGCGACACCGGTCTCGCCTCGACCCGTTCGAAGGTGTTCGACACGATGCCGCGCAGCGGGCTGCCACCGGCGTTCGCAAGCTTCGAGGAGTTCGAGCTGGTCGTCGACCGTGGGGTTCGTAGCGGCTCGTTCGAGGACTACACGTTCATCTGGTGGGATCTGCGGCCGCATCCGCGGCTCGGCACGATCGAGATCCGGATCTGCGACGCGCAGACGCGACTCGACAGCGTCGCCGCGCTCGTCGCGCTCACCCAGTCGCTCGTGGCGACGCTCGCAGAGCGTTATGAACGAAATGGTGCGCTCGAGATCCAGCCGGTGACGCTCGTAGCCGAGAACAAGTGGCGCGCGGTGCGGTCCGGGCTCGAAGCGACGCTCGTCGACCTCGCCCGCGACGAGGAACGCCCGGCCCGCGAGGCGGTCCTGGAGCTCGCCGAGCTCGCGGCGCCGGCGGCCACGCGCCTCGGGTGCTCGGACGAGCTCGACCTGGTCGAGCACCTGCTGGCGCGTGGGGACGGAGCCGCCGAGCAGCGGGCCGTCGCCGAGGAGAGCGGCGGCAGCCCGCTCGCGGTCGCCCAGTGGCTCGCCGACCGCACGACGGAAGCGCTCTAGGGGTTCCGGACGCTGCGCTAAGGTGGGCCGAGCGCCCGGGTGGCGCTCCTTTTTCTCTATGCGGACGACGCTGAAGAGAGGCATGGGTCGCGCTGCGGCCCTCAACGGCAACGGCCGCGCGGTGCTCCCGCCACCCGTGCTCGAGCCGATGCGGCGCTACCGGCAGCCGCCGCCGCCGACACGGTCGACCGCCCGGCTCATCGGCAAGGTCTTCGGCTGGATCATGCTCGCCCTGCTCGTCGTCGCCTCCGGGCTCGCGGGCGGGCTCTACCTGTACGGGCACGAGTCGCTCAATGCGCTCGCCCCGCACACGGCGGGAGTCAAGATCGCGATCAAGAACCTCACTGAGGTCCCTCCGCCGACGGAGCCCGCGACTGCGCTCGTCGTCGGCTACGACCAGCGCGCGGGCAAGGAAGCGTTCGGGGCGAAGGACTCGCGGTCGGACACGATCATGCTGCTGCGCGCCGACCCGCGGCTGGACACGCTCTCGATCCTCTCCTTCCCGCGCGACCTCGACGTGCCGATCTACTGCAAGGACCCGAATGTCGCCGTCACCAGAGACCGCATCAACTCCGCGTGGTCGACCTGCGGGGTGGAGGGGACGCTCAACACCGTGCAGAAGCTCACGGGCGTCCCGGTCAACTACCTGATCACCGTCAACTTCCACGGCTTCAAGCTGCTCGTGAACAAGCTCGGCGGCGTCTACATGACTGTCGATCACCGCTACATCAACACGCGAAGCGGCCCCTACGGGTATGCAACCATCAACCTCCATCCCGGCTACCAGAAGCTCGATGGCCAGGAGGCGCTCGACTTCGTTCGCTTCCGCCACACCGACTCGGACGTCTACCGTCTCGCGCGGCAACAGCTCTTCCTCGAAGCCCTCAAGGACCGCGTGGCGAGCGGGCTCTCGCTCACGGACATCCCGAAGTTGATCGGCGCGCTCAAGAACAACCTCGAGATCGGTAGAGGCGGTTCGAACGGCGCGCCGACGATGAGCGAGGTGCAGTCCTACGTGGGGCTCGGCTACCACCTCGAGCCGGGCCATCTCTTCCGGCTCAACATCGACAACCTGCAGGACTGCGGCTACCTCAACGCTCAGGTCTGCGCCCAGCCGAGCGACATCCAGGCGGCCGTCGAGACGTTCCTGCACCCGGACGTGACGTTGCCGGACCGCGCGAACCGCGTCGCCCTCGGGCGGAAGCCGCAGGCGCCGAAGGCACCCGACTTGAAGCCTGCGCAGGTCTCGACACTCGTCCTGAACGGAACGACGATCGCCGGCCTCGCGCGCGACACCTCGTACAAGCTCGCGGTCGCCGGATTCCACACCGTGCAGCTGCCGGCGTCGATCCTGGGCGGGGCCAACGCGCCGACCGCGAGCTACTACTCGAACTACGTCTACTTCGACACGGTGCAGCCGAACGCCAAGCAGGCTGCCGAGCAGTTGAAGTTCGCGATGGGCTCGAACACGAAGCTCGCGCCGCTGCCGCCCGAGATCGCGCCCTATGCGCAGGAGTCCGGGAACCCGCTGACGGTCTTGGTCGTCGGCACCGCCTTCGGGGGCGAGCTCGTCAATCCTCAGGCGCACGTCGTCGAGCCGCCCACGCACGAGCCGCCGGCCGTGCGCTCGGACGGAGGCGTGACGCTCGGGGTGCTGCGAGACGTGCCGGCAAGAGTTCCGTTCCCGGTGATGGCGCCGAGTGTCGTCCACAGCGCCTCGAGGCTCACGCAGTACGAGCCCCTGCGCGTGTTCAAGCCGTACGCGCACAAGAAAGAGGTCGTACTCACGTACGTCACCGGGGCCGGGAACATCTACTGGCAGATCATCGAGACGAACTGGACAAGCGCCCCGATTCTTCGCAAGCCGACAGGCAAGGTGACGCTCAAGGGGCGTAAGTTCCTGCTCTTCACGAACGGCGGGCACATCCACATGGTCGTTCTGCGGCGGGGAGACGCGAGCTACTGGGTGGTCAACACGCTTCGGGACGAGCTTTCCAACGAGACGATGCTCGCGATCGCCAAGGGGCTCCGGCCCACCGGGAAGTAACCTAGGCACGTGGCAAAGATCGGCATGTTCGGCGCCGGCTACGTCGGTCTCGTCACCGGCGCGTGCTTCGCCGATCTCGGCCACGAGGTCGTGATCCGCGACGTCGTTCCGGAGCGGATCGAGCGGCTTCAGGCGGGCGAGGTTCCGATCTACGAGCCCGGCCTCGAGCAGGTACTCGAGCGCAACGCGGAGCGGATCCGCTTCACGCTCGACATCCGCGAGGCGGTCGAGGGCGCGGACTTCCTCTACATCGCTGTCGGCACGCCGCCGAGCGACTCGGGCGACGCCGACCTGCGCGCTGTCTGGTCGGTCATCGACGAGCTGCCATCCGACATCGCGGGCCGGCCCGTCGTCGTGATGAAGAGCACCGTGCCCGTCGGCACCGGCGAGAACGTCCGCGCGCGGCTCGACGCGCGCGGGCTCGCGAACGTCGGCTACGTCTCGAATCCCGAGTTCCTCGCCGAGGGGAGCGCGGTCGCCGACTTCATGCAGCCCGACCGGATCGTCGTCGGCGCGTTCGCCGACGCCGACGGCGACCGCGTCATCGAGCTCTACCGCGGAATCGAGACGGAAGCGGTCCGCACCGACGTTCCCTCCGCCGAGCTCGTGAAGCTCGCCGCGAACGCGTTCCTCTCGACGCGCATCAGCTTCATCAACGAGATCGCGAACGTGTGCGAGCTCGTTGGCGCAGACGTCGTCGACGTCGCGCGCGGCGTCGGGCTCGACCACCGGCTCGGCCCGCACTTCCTTCGTGCCGGCATTGGCTTCGGCGGCTCGTGCCTGGTGGGGGACGAAACCGTTCTCGTTCGCCAGGCGGGCGAGTCGAGACTCGTGTCGCTCGAGAGGCTTTACGAGGAGGTCGAGCCGGGCGACGAGCTCGAAGTGCTTGCGTGGCGTGCCGACGGCGACGGTCCCGAGTTTCTTGGGGTCGATGTTGTGACGCGGCGTGCGTACGTCGGCGACGTGCTCGAGGTCCGCACGAAGATGGGGCGTCGCGTCACGACCACGCCGGACCATCCGTTCGTCACGCGCGACGGGCTCAAGCTCGCTGAGGACTTGACGTTCGACGACTGGCTGCCGCTCGCACAGGGCTCACCGGTGGGTGGCCGGACGCGCGCGCGGAGGTTGAACGTCGTGGACGCGTTCGAGCACGCAGGATTGCGGCCGGCTCAGGTGATGGTTCGGCCGCAGGAAATGGAGCTCACGGCGGTCGGCACCTGGGGCGTCCAGACCGCGATCGCTCAGCTCGGGCACGCACGAAGCGTGGTCGCCCGCTCGCATGACCTCCTCCGTGACGGTGCGCTTCGACTCGACGAGGCGGCTGCGGTAGACATCGAGATCGAAGCCAGCCGTGTTGGCACCACAAAGAATGGGACGTACATTCCTGCGAGCATCGTCGCGGACGAGGATTTCTGGCGGGTCGTCGGGCTGTACATCGCGGAAGGATGTGCAAGCACGGCGTATCGCTTGATCTGGGCTTTCGGCCACGACGAGCCGGAGCTTGCCGATGAGGTGCTCCGATTCTGGCGGCGGCAAGGCGTGAACGTGAGACTTGCTCGGCTCGCGACGACGGCTCAAGTAACGGTCCATTCGCAACTCCTCCGGTCCTTCTGGTTGGAGACTCTGGGACTCGCGACGAACTGCTACGAGCAGCGGCTCCCAGATCTGATCTGGGACGAGCCCGAGGCGCACAAACGTGCGGTGCTCTCCGGGCTGTGGCTCGGCGATGGGTCGTGGTCGTATGTGGCCGGCGGTCCAAGCGTCGTGCTCGAATACGGCACGGTCAGTCGCGAGCTGGCCGACGGCATGTTGCGACTGCTGGGCGAGTTCGACTTCGTCGCGCGGCTAAAGGTGGGGCGCACGGCCAAATCAACGTGCGACACGTACTGGCTCATCGTCTCCGGCGCCGACCAGGTGGAGCGGCTGCTCGACCTCGTTCCGGAACCGAGTCGCGCACCGATCGTCGACTCGCTCGCACGGCAAGCGAAGCGGATCGCGCCGACCGGATACCGGAAGGGCGACAACGCAGCGTGGCTGAGAGTCGTGTCGATCGAAAGGCGCTCGTTCGACGGTTACGTCTACTCGCTCGAGGTGCCCGACGCGCACACGTTCGTCACCACCAGCGGTTTAGTGGTTGATAATTGCTTCCCGAAGGACGTAACGGCACTGAAGCAGCTGGCCGGCAACTCCGGCTACCAGTTCATGCTCCTGCACGCGGTGTGGGAGGTGAACGAGCTGCAGAAGCGGCGCGTCGTCCAGAAGCTGTTGAAGCACCTCGGGCCGCTGCGCGGCAAGACGATCGCGCTACTCGGCCTTGCCTTCAAGCCGAACACCGACGACATGCGCGAGGCGCCGAGCCGCGTGATCGCCTACCGCCTGCTGTCGGAAGGCGCGGAGGTGCGCGCCTGGGATCCCGTCTCGCGCCCTGACGATCTCCCCGGGATCGAGCTCGCCGACACCGTGCTCGACGCGGTGCGCGGCGCCGATGCGGCCGTGATCGTCACCGAGTGGCCCGAGCTCGCCACGCTCGCCTCGGCAGAGGTGCGTGAGGCGATGGCGCGCCCGCTGATCGTCGACGGGCGGAACCTCCTCGACCCGGTCGCGACGCAGGCGGCGGGCTTCACCTATGAGGGCGTCGGCCGGCCCAGGCACGCGTCGCCGGCCGAGCCGCAAGCGTCACGCGACCCGGAGCTCCGGGTCTGATGGAGGCGCTCTTGCTCGCGGGCGGCAAGGCGGAGCGCCTCGGGGAGGCGGCGCAAGGACTGCCCAAGCCGCTCGTTCCCGTCGGCGGCTTTCCGCTCGCCGCGTACACGGTCTCGCGGCTCGCCGGCGCGGGTGTCACCCGCATCATCGTGGCCTGCCGCGCCGGCGACGAGGACACGTTCGTCAGTGCACTCGCCGGCCTCGACGCCGAGGTCGAGGCGGTGGGCGAGCCCGAGCCACTCGGCCGCGGCGGCGGACTTCGACTCGCCGGCTCGCGCCGGCAAGAGGACGGACCCGTGCTCGCGCTGAACGGCGACGAGCTGCTCGACCTCGACTTTGCCGCCCTCGTCGAGGAGCACAACGCCTCGGGGGCCGCCGCGACGGTCGTCGTCGCGCAGGTGCGCTCCCCGTTCGGCGTCGTCGCGCTGCAGGCCGACGGGACGATCACCGGCTTCCGCGAGGCGCCGTTGCTCGAAGACTGGGTCAACTCCGGAGTCTACGTCCTCGACGAAGAAGCGCTCGAGCGGTTGCCCGAGAAGGGCGACCACGAGCAGACCACCTTCCCGGAGCTTGCCGCCGAGGGGAAATTGCGTGGCTACCGCCACCGGGGGGTCTGGCTCACCGTGAACACCCCGAAGGACCTGCGCCGCGCGGAGGACTTCATGTCCGAGAATCCCGAGTGGCATCCTCGTCGGCGAGTGGGATGAGTATCGACTCGCCGAACCTTGGTGGCCTCGACCGCTGGGCCTTCGAGCCGCGCCGCGTCGACAAGCCGTGGGGCTGGGAGCTGATCTGGGCGGACACCGACCTCTACATCGGGAAGATCCTCTTCGTCAGGGCCGGCCAGTCGCTGAGCCTCCAGTTCCACAACGAGAAGGACGAGAGCTGGTATGTCGAGAGCGGCCGCGCGAAGCTCGAGCTCGGCGAAGCGGGGCAGGCGATCCTGAGCACTGAGGTGATCGCCGAGGGGGCGTGCTTCCACTACCCACCCGGAACCGTTCACCGCGTCACCGCGGTCGAGGACACAACGATCCTCGAGGTCTCGACGCCGCACCTCGACGACGTCGTCCGCCTCGAGGACCAGTACGGCAGAGCGGGGACGAGCGAGCCGTAGCCTTCTCGGCCAACCTTGACATATCTCTGTTAAGCTTCGCCCGATGGACGGTCTGAAGGTGGGAGAGGCGGCGCAGCGCACCGGCTGGTCCGCGCGCATGCTCCGTTACCTCGAGCGCCTCGGCCTCGTCGTCCCGCCCCGCACCTCTGCCGGCTACCGGGCCTACGGCCTCCGGGAGCTGAACCAGCTCCGGTCGCTCGCCGAGCTGCGACAGCGGCACGACATCGACATCTCCGACCTCGTCTTCGCTGCGAGGCTCAGGCGCGAGCCCGAGCTCCGCAGGGCCGTCGACGGCTGGCTCGCCGGCGCCGACGACCTCGCGTGGGTGGAGTGGGAGCAGCGAAAGCACGAGCGGCTGCTGGCCGCCTAACCGAAAGGGAACATGGCTGTTACGAAGCGTTACGACGTCAAGGACCTTGCACTCGCAGCCGAGGGCAAGCGCCGAATCGAGTGGGCCGACCGGCAGATGCCGGTGCTGGCGGCGATCCGCGATCGGTTCACGGAGGAGCAGCCGCTGAGCGGCTACCGGGTCGCCGCGTGCCTGCACGTGACGACCGAGACCGCGAACCTGATGCGAACACTGAAGGCGGGCGGGGCGGACGTCGTCCTGTGCGCATCGAACCCGCTTTCGACCCAGGACGATGTCGCCGCATCGCTCGTCGAGGACTACGACATCTCGGTCTTCGCAATCAAGGGCGAGGACCACGACACGTACTACTCC